>Ga0265297_10001367_pt1 | contig 57942 bp, 57 predicted proteins | sample Munlanlwell13791_FD_192502 | JGI IMG/M metagenome (GOLD analysis project Ga0265297, IMG submission 192502) | Leachate microbial communities from a municipal landfill in Southern Ontario, Canada - Leachate well 137-91 | ecosystem: Engineered > Solid waste > Landfill > Unclassified | place...
ACACCGGGAATTCCGCTTTCCTCTCTGTCGCTCAAGCAAATCAGTATCGAATGCAATTCCTTGGTTAAGCCAAGGGATTTCACATTCGACTTAACTCACCACCTACACACCCTTTACACCCAATCAATCCGAGTAACGCTTGCCACCTCCGTATTACCGCGGCTGCTGGCACGGAGTTAGCCGTGGCTTCCTCTGCCGGTACTGTCACCCGGCGGCTTTGTTAGAGCCCCCGAGATTCCTCCCGGCTAACAGTGCTTTACGACCCGAAGGCCTTCATCGCACACGCGGCGTCGCATTGTCACCCTTTCGGGCATTGCAAAAGATCCTCGACTGCAGCCTCCCGTAGGAGTCTGGGCAGTGTCTCAGTCCCAATGTGGCTGACCATCCTCTCAGACCAGCTACCCGTCAAAAGCCTTGGTGAGCCGTTACCTCACCAACAAGCTGATAGGACGCGAGCTCATCTCCAAACAGTAGGCCTTGCGGTCCCTACTTTTTATCACAGCTCGATGCCGAGCCGTGGTCTTATGCGGTTTTAGCCTCGGTTTCCCAAGGTTGTTCCCCATTCGAAGGTAGATTGCTCACGCGTTACGCACCCTTTTGCCACTATCCCTTGCGGGATCGTTCGACTTGCATGCCTAATCCACGCCGCCAGCGTTCACTCTGAGCCAGGATCAAACTCTCCAATTGTAAATATGGATAAATTCGATCTTGGCTTATTCCCACAATATATTATTGTAGGGGCTTGGTCGGTTCAAAACTCGTTTACGAAAGAGCAGAAACAAAAAATCCGCCCAGGGGACGGATCTTTAAATCCTTCGACAGGCTCAGGATTTAATCCTGAGTTACATCGAAGGATTAAACAAAAATAGCGTCGTGACGACGCTATTGAAGTTGCATCCTCTGATACCTATTCTATTCCAAAATTGTCAAGGCGAAGTGATCAATACCTTCTCCCCTTTTTGCCATATGTTAACGCTTAATGGCGTGGTATCAATATAGCATATTTCGAATTTATGTCAAGCGTTTTTTTAATAAAAAAGTTACTTTTATTTTTTCAAAGATATTTATGGACATTCTTTAATTTAACGTTATTTTTCTAAAGTTTTTTCCTAATCTTACCTTATATGTTTTGCCACACTTGAGACTACCATCAAAATTATCTTGCCTGATGCCATCTACCTCAACAGCGCCTTCCAATATTTTCCTCTTTGCATCGCCATTACTTTTCGCAAGGCCGGAGGCACATAAAGCCCAGACAAGCGGAACTTCTATCTCATTTACTTCGAAATCTTTTTTATCTGTTATATTTTTATAAAAATTTAAAAATTCTTCATGAGATATAATCTTTTCTTGAGCATCCTGCGGAAAGCCCTTATCTTTGAACGCTCTGTCAAATTCCTCAGCCTGTTTCAGGGCCTCTTCTTCACCGTGGTATTGGGATACTATTATCTTCGCCAGATTGACTTTCGCGGCCTTAGGGTGGAGTGAGCCCGCCGTAACATCCGCCTTCACTTTAGCGACGTCCTCGTCGGTCAATAATTCATAATACTTATACATGAGCTCATCGGAAACGGACATGAGCTTGCCGAACATATCCTTGGCGCTCTCGTTGATACCCACGTAGTTACCGAGCGATTTCGACATCTTATTGACGCCGTCCAGGCCCTCGAGAAGCGGCATCGTCAGGACTACCTGCGCCTCCAGGCCGTATGATCCCTGGACATCACGGCCCACAAGAAGATTGAACCTCTGGTCGCTGCCGCCAAGCTCAACATCAGCCTTCAGAGCCACGGAATCATACCCCTGAAGCAGCGGGTACAGGAATTCGAGCATAGTGATATTCTTCTGCTGTTTATACCGGTTCGAAAAATCGTCGCGCTCGAGCATCCTCTGGACGGAATAACGCGCCATGAGCTCGCCTATCTTCACGATATCCATCTTTCCTAACCATTCACTGTTAAAACGGATCTCTATCTTTTTGACGTCGAGGATCTTGGATATCTGGCGTTCGTATGTCTTCGCGTTCTCCTCGACCTCTTTTTTTGTCAATTGCGGCCTGGTCTTGGAAACACCGGAGGGGTCGCCTATAAGCGCGGTATGGTCGCCTATAAGGAATACGACTTTATGGCCGAGGTCCTGGAAATGGCGCATCTTCCTCAAGAGAACGGTATGCCCCAGATGGATATCCGGGGCGGTGGGGTCAAAACCCGCCTTTATAACAAGAGATTTATTCGTCTTTATGGCGCGCTCGAGCTTCTTCTTCAGCTCTTCGAGCTGAATTATATCGACAGTCCCGCGCTTAATGAGTTCCAACTGTTTATCTATATTCTTTTCCATATGGTCAAAACCTACTTACGGTCGAAGAATGGATTCTTTCCTGTAACGCTAAGCGGTAACCCCAGGGCCTGCTTCACATCTTTCGATAAAAGTTCCAGGGCCAGCGCCGCTTTGCCGATGGAATACATTACCCTGTTATCGACATGCAGCTTTCCGGCTACCGAAACGGCCGATGAGATAGAGATGCCGAGGTCTATGGAATTATACGAGCATACGCCCGGCCCTTTCTTCAATTCGTCGCAGGTCGTATATCCGCAGAACCCGCAATTCAATCCTGCCGGATTTGACTTCACGCCGATGATCACGACAGCCGGAGAACCGGCTATCGCATTGGCGTCGCGTTCCATGCTCGGCCTGGAATTCGACTTAGCGAGTTCCTTCATCTTCTTCGTCAACTTCTCCACAGAAGCCGCGTCATCGATAACTATTATCTCTATATTATCGATGCCGCGCGTCTTCGGCGCGGTCCTCGCCGCAACGGCCATAAGCTGGGAAACGCCGACAACCGCAGACCTCTCCAATTCGGGCGATCTTCGCATTACCGGTTAAACTCCCTTCAAACTGAGCGCTATCTTATGCTGGATGGAATCGACCTTCAAGACCTTGACCTTAAACTCATCACCGACCTTGAACTTCTCTTCCAGTTTTTCGCCTTCGGACAGCGGTATCTCGGAAATATGCGCCAATCCTTCCAGGTCTCTATCTATCTCTACGAACAACCCGAAATTGGCGACTTTGGTGACCTTACCGGACATTACCGTATCCTGGATATATTTGGCCGCTATGTCATCCCACGGGTCGGGACTCAGCTGCTTAACGCCGAGAGATATCCTCCTGTTCGCGGCGTCGACAGCAAGGACTACCGCCTCGACCTTTTCGCTCTTCTTGAAGACGTCCTTCGGATGCCCTATCCTCTTTGTCCACGAGATATCGGAAACGTGGATAAGGCCGTCAATACCGTCTTCCAATTCAACGAAAGCGCCATAGTCGGTTAGGTTCCTGATCTTCCCTTTAACCCTGGTTCCGACCGGGTATTTCGTCTCCACTTCAAGCCACGGATTCGATTCAAGCTGCTTCAAGCCCAGGGATATCTTCTTATTATTCTTGTCGACATCCAGGACCTGGACCTCGATGCGATCCCCTATAGCGAGAAGCTCATTCGGGCTGGCATACTTCTTCGTCCAGGAAAGTTCGGAGATATGAAGAAGCCCCTCAACCCCCTTTTCCAGTTCTACAAACGCGCCATACGGGACAAGATTAACCACGATCCCTTTTATTTTGCTTCCGGAGGCGTACTTTGTGTCTACCGTCTCCCATGGATTCTGCGTTTTCTGTTTTAATCCAAGGGAAACCTTTCCGCTGGCTGTGTCGAAATCCAGCACTACTACTTCTATATTATCGCCTATCGCAAGGACCTCGCTTGGGTGCGATACTCTGCCCCAGCTCATGTCGGTTATATGCAAGAGCCCTATTATCCCGGCCCCAAGATCGACGAACGCGCCGAAATCGGTTATGTTGCGGACTATGCCGCTGACAGTCGAGCCTTTCTGGAGGTTATCGAATATCTTCTTCTTGTCCTCATCTTTCTGAGCCTGTAACGCGTCCTTGCGGGAAACGACTATATTCTTCCTGGCCTTGTTTATCTTCACGATCTTGAACGGGAAAGCCTGGCCTATGATCTGGTTAAGGTTCCCGAAATTCTTGAGCGATGCAAGGCTGGCCGGCAGAAACGCCTCGACCCCGATGTTCACCATGAACCCGCCCTTTACTTTCTTCGAGACCTTACCGTCCACCATATCGCCTTCGCCGTACCTGGCGATAACCATCTCCCACCCGACAGCGCGCTCGGCTTTCTGCTTTGAAAGCACCACCATGCCGTTCTCATCTTCTTTCGACTCCAGATACACGTCCATCTCGTCTCCGATCTTGATAGATTCCGGATCGGAAAATTCAGATATCGAGATGGCCCCTTCGGATTTATAGCCAATATCAACGATGACGTCTTTAGCGGTAACGCCTATCACCTTGCCTTTGACGATCTGCCCCTCTTTGATATTTGCTATACTATCCTGGTACAGTTTCGCAAAATCCGCAGTCGCGCTCACCCCCTCTTCATCTTTTTCCAGCTGTTCTACATCGTTATTGTTTTCTTCGACCATTAACGAAACAACCCCTTTCTGTGTTTGAATTTGACTACACGTTTAAGTTAAAAATTAAAACTCAAAAAGTAAAAGTTATGTGTCGCTAAAGCGACCCTGCATATTTAGGTCCGAAGGACATTACACTTTTGCCTTTTTACTTTTACCTTTTAACTTTATTTTGCTTACTACCTGTCTTACTACCCACTCGGGAGTCGACGCGCCGCTCGTTATGCCTATAGTATAACCTGGCATGAACTTTTTCCCGCGCAACTCGTTCTTACTCTCCACAAGAAACGACCTCTTTAACACTTCCTTACATACCTCAAAAAGCCTTTTGGTATTAGCGCTATCTTTCCCTCCGACCGTCAACATCACATCGACCCTTCTGGCCAACCGTCTTGCTGCCCCCTGCCTCTCTTCAGCATCCTTGCATATGGTGTTGAATATCCTGATCTCTTTGGGCCTCTTCTCTATTATCGTTTTGACAACATCCAGGAAATTGTCCGTCGATTGCGTCGTTTGGGATATTATGCTTACTCTGTCGCTGTGCCGCACTCTTAAGCGGGCAGCCTCCTTCTTGCCCTTGACCACCGATACGCCGTGTTTTACAAAATCTACCAGCGCCTTAACTTCCGGGTGGTTCACATCCCCTACTATCACCACCGCGTATCCTTCGTCGCTCAGGCGCTTGGCTATCCTCTGGGCGTTCAGGACAAACGGGCAGGTCGTATCTATCAGCCTCAGCCCCTGTTTCGATATGCGTGCGGCTATCTTAGGGCTTATCCCGTGGGACGATATCACGATCGTCCCTTCCTTAATACCGCGTATATCTTTTACGACCTTTAACCCTTTACTTGACAGATCGTCTACTACCTGCGCGTTATGTATTATCGATCCGAGAGAATATATAGGCCCCCTTTTTTTCAGGGCGGCCTGAGCCATCTCTATCGCCCTTTTAACTCCAAAACAGAACCCTATCTTCTCGGCCAAGACTATTTTCACCCAGCCCTTTCTTCCTAATTTAGCGCTACTCATAGAAAGGACTGGGTTCATACTTATCTTTTAAATTGGCTATCCTCAGCATTATCTCGTCGCTGATCTTCTGGTACGATTCCTTATCCCTTTTTCCGTAATAACTCTTATCAAATATTATCGGTTCCCCGATGAATACGGCCACAGGGTGACGTCTTAGAGTATTCAATCCTCTCGGCAGCGCGTCGAACGAACCGGCTACATAAGCCGGCACTACAGGCACATTCGCTTTCGTTATGATGAAACCGACGCCCGGTTTGGCGTCCTTCAATTCCCTATCCTTTGCCCTGGTCCCTTCCGGGAAGATCACGAGCGGCTTACCGCTTGCCAGTACCTCAAAAGACTTCTTGAGGGCGCCCAGATCTCCGCCATGCCTCTTCACCGGGAACGCATGGACTTTTCGCATTGTCCAGGCAAAACACGGTTTCTTAAAAAGGTTATCCCTGGCCATAAAGTTCAGGCTTCGGTATACGGAGGTGCCGAGTAATATAGGGTCGAAATAGCTCACGTGATTGGAGACCATGATGAACGCGCCCTTTTCAGGGACATTTTCGCGTCCTACGACCCTGAGGCCCAGATACAACTTAAAAAACACCAGAAAAAGAGCCCAACCCAAAAAGTACATCATTTTTTTTCAGAGATATGTGAGAATAACTTTTCGACGACTTCATCGATCGAAAGACTGGTCGTGTCAACTACCACAGAATCCTTCGCTTTCTTTAAAGCCCCCACGGCGCGTTTCATATCAGATTCATCGCGCTCTATTACGTCTTTCAGTATCTCTTCCAGCTTGACTTTCCGGCCGGAGCCCAGAAGTTCTTTATACCTGCGCTTCGCTCTCTCTCCGGGATCCGCGTCAAGATAGAATTTGTAATCCGCGTCAGGGAATACTACGGTGCCTATATCCCGGCCTTCAAGCACAGCGCCCTGCCTCTCGCCTATGGAGCGCTGCAGTTTTACCATCTCATGCCTGACGCCCGGGACGCGCGCTATGAACCTTACCTTACTCGTAAGTTCGGGTGTCCTTATGGCCAGGCTCACATCCTTACCGTCGAGAAAGACCTTCTTCGATCCGTTTTCGTCTTTCAGGTCTATCGCCGTAAAGCGCGCCATAGCTGTCAAAGAATCACCGTCATCCAGATCCATGCCGCCATTTATCGCTTTTAACGTCAGCGCCCTGTACATGGCGCCGGTATCTATATATAGAAGCTCCAGCTTCTCGGCCAATCTTTTCGATACTGTGCTCTTGCCGCTGCCTGCCGGCCCGTCTATAGCTATTATCAGGCTTTTACCGCTTCTTTCCATATATAACGAATTTATCCCGCTTCGCTTTCGAACGCCGCAATATGCGGACCAGCTTCCCGTAATCTCCGTCAGACAAGGCCTTTTTTATCGTATTGAAATAGTTAATGAATAATTTCCCGGCCTTAACAACCTCCGCCTTGTTCGTCATAAATATGTCGGCCCAGAGTTCAGGGTCGCTCGACGCCACCCTGGTCGTATCCTTAAATCCCTCCGCAGCGTAAGCGATCTCCTTAGCCGGAACTGCCCCTGCCAGGCTGAAGGCTATAATATGCGGAAGATGGCTTATGAGAGAGACGCTCTTATCATGCCTTGAGGGGCTCATCACTTCGACCTCGGCGCCCAATGCCCTCCAAAACCTGGTCACTTTCCTTAACGCGCTTCTGCGCGTCTTCACCGTCTTTACGACTATGCACGGCGCGCCTTCCATCAGGTCGTCTCTTGCGAATTCCACTCCAGTATGCTCTGAACCGGCCATAGGATGAGAGCCGACGAAAAATATCCCTGAACGGCTTGTCATCTTATCGATCTGGGCGGTGATCCATCTCTTCGTGCTGCCTACATCGGTTATGATAGCGCCTTCTTTGGCAAAATCGACCGCGTCGCGCGCTAAGAGCGGTATGGATGAGACCGGCGTCGCGAGTATGATAAGGTCCGCGTCGTGCATTCCATCCCTGACGCTCATTGTGCCCTTATCTACAGACTTGCGCTTCAGCGCCTTCTTCATCGTGGAACTACGCCTGAAGACGCCTGTCACTTCCTCGGCCAGGCCGCTCTTTTTTACCGCAAGGCCGATAGAACCGCCGATGAGACCTACGCCGATTATCGTGACCTTGTTGAACATCCTCATATTTCCCGTCCTACCGCCTCTGCCACTCTTCTCAATTCAGTCATCAGTTTCGCGAAATTAGACGGATACAGGGATTGCTCGCCGTCGGAGAAAGCCTCCTCGGGATTAGGATGGACCTCGATGATCAGGCCGTCCGCTCCGGCCGCAATACCCGCTTTCGCGCAGCTCCCGACAAGCCCCCATCGCCCTGTAGCGTGTGAAGGGTCAACGATTATAGGAAGATGACTTAAGTTCTTCACCACCGCAACAGCCGCTATATCCAGCGTAAAACGGGTCGCGTCCTCAAACGTCCTTATGCCCCTTTCGCACAATACCACATTAAAATTTCCCTCCGAAAGGATATATTCCGCCGACATGAGGAACTCTTTTATTGTATTCGACATGCCGCGTTTCAAAAGCACTGGTTTTCTGGTCTTGCCGACCTCCTTAAGGAGATTAAAATTCTGCATATTCCTGGCCCCGATCTGGATGATATCGGCATACTTTAACATTATATCGATATCCCGCACGTCCATAAGTTCCGTAATGATCTTTAAGCCTGTCTCCTTCTTTGCCTCAGCCAGGAGCTTTAGGCCTTTCAGGCCCATACCCTGGAACGCGTACGGAGACGTCCTCGGCTTGAAAGCGCCGCCCCTCAGTACCGTCGCACCGGCCTTCTTTACCTGCTTCGCGATCTCTATTAAAAGCTTTTTGTTCTCTACGGAACATGGGCCGGCCATGACCGCGATCTTCTTCGATCCTATCTTGACGCCGTCGCCGATATTTACTACACTGTCCTCTTTCTTAAAATCCCTTGAGGCCAGCTTATAAGGCTTCAGTATCGGCATCACCTTTTCTACGCCGGGAAACACCTCTAAAGGCTGGGTCCTTATAAGCTCTTCCTCTCCGATCACGCCGACGATAGTCCGCTCGACGCCTTTCGAGATCCACGGTTTCAGGCCAAGCTTCTTTATCCTGCTTACAAGGTGGTCCAGGTCACTTTTAGTCGCGTTGGGCCGTAATACAATTATCATGCGGCAACTCCTTGTAATAGTAAGTCGTAAGTTATAAGTTTTAAGCTAGTTGTAAAATTTACTTACTACTTACAACTTACGACTTAAAACTTTCTTCAGCGCTCTTATGAACTTCTCGTTCTCTTTGCGCGTACCGATCGTAACGCGTATCAACGTATCAAAACCCCATGCCTTCATGTCGCGCACTATCACGCCTTCCTTCAGGAGGCTTGCGAATACCTTTTTGCAGTCCGCCTTTGCGTCGATGATCACAAAGTTCGTCGCGCTGGCCACATAGGAAAGCTTCATCTTGCGGAATTCCGAATAGAGGAATTTCTTTTCCCGGCCAACATGTGCAAGCGTTCTCTTCAGGAACGCCTTGTCGTCGAGCGCGGCTATCGCCGCCGCCTGCGCCAGGAGATTAACGTTAAAAGGCTCTCTCGTCCTCTCCACATAACTGATCACTTCCGGACAGGATATGCCGTAACCGATCCTCAGACCCGCAAGACCATATACTTTTGAGAAAGACCTGCTCACGATCAGATTCGGCATATCGAGATAATCAAGCCCGTTGGGGTAATCCTTCTTTTCATAATCGGCAAATTCAAAATACGCTTCATCCAGGAAAACGATCGTCCTGGAAGGGATCCCCTCCAGGAAATTTTCCAGCTCGGACTTCGTCACATAGGTGCCTGTAGGATTATCGGGATTGGCGATGAAGACCATCTTCGTCTTCTCCGTTATGGCCTCTTTCATGGCTTTCAGGTCGTGCTTGAGATCTCTTGCCAGCGGCACGAACCTTATCTTCGCGCTGTGCAGCTGCGAGACTATCTCATATATCAGGAATGTGGGCTTAGCTATTACAACCTCATCCCCTGAATCAACGAACGTCCTTACGGCCATCCCTATTACCTCATCGGAACCGTTCCCTAATATTATGCCATCCTCATTAACGCCCAGGAATTTCGCCAGTTTCTTCTTCAGGTAAAAAGCCGACGCGTCCGGATACCTGTTTATATCCTTGATGCTTTTTCTGACCGCGGCAACTGCTTTAGGGGACGAGCCGAGGCAGTTCTCGTTCGAAGCGAGTTTTATGACCTCTTTCAACCCCTCCTCCCGCTGGACCTCCTCTATGGGCTTTCCCGGGACATAGTTGCGGACATTTAGTATATTTTGGCGGACGATATTCTTCATTGTATAACCCTTTTGTGTAATGTTTAATGTGTAACGTGTAATGTGGATTTAATGGCTAATTGTGATGCAAATAATTACTTGAGCGAATTTTCCATTACACATAACCGCATTACACCAGCATTACACATCGCACTTTGCACATTACACATATTACACGCTATCCCCGTTCGGATACGAACCGAGGACCTTCAAGTACGACGAATGCCTCTTAAGACCCTCTATCGCTTTCTTTACTTTCATATCTAAGTAATGGCCTTCCAGGTCGACGAAGAAGTAATACTCCCACGCCCTGACCCTCGACGGCCTCGACTCTATCTTCGTCATATTTATCTTATATTTTTTGAACGGCACAAGCATGTCATGCAGTGCGCCTGCCCTGTCCTTAACCGAGAACATCACAGACGTCTTATCGTCTTTCGTCGGCTTTGCGTCGGTCCTGCCTATAACGAGAAAACGCGTCACATTATGCGCGGCGTCTTCTATGCCTCTGTAAAGGACCTTAAGCTTATACTTCCTTGCGGCAAGCTCACTCGCTATGCAGGCAGAGCCGCGTTCCTTCGCGGCGATAGAAGCAGCCTTCGCCGTGCTGGAGACCTCGATAAGTTCTGCCTTAGGCATATTCGATTCAAGCCATATCCTGCACTGCCCGAAAACCTCCGCCTTGGAATATATCTTCTTTATATCTTTCTTGTTCGCCGCATTCGATAACAGGCTGTGCGATATCTCCAGATATATCTCCGAACATATCCTTAGCTCGGAATCGGCGAACATATCGAGTGTGTGGTTCACCGCGCCCTCTATGGAGTTCTCTATCGGGACGACCCCATAATCTGTCCTCCCCTTTTCAACCTCGCTGAAGACGTCTGTTATGGTGGAACAGCTTTCATAGTTCACACTCGACCCGAATTTTTTCATGCTTGCCAGATGCGTGAAAGTGAACTCCGGCCCTAAATACGCTATCCTGATGGGCCTCTCCAGCTGCAGCGCGCTCGACATCACTTCCCTGAATATCGCTTTTAACGAATCGTTGGATATCGGCCCTTTGTTTTGCGATAGCAGATTACTATAGACGCTCTTCTCTCTGTCCGGCGCATAGATCGACTCCTTTGACTTACCTTTTATCCTGCCTATGTGCAGTATGACTTCCGCCCTTTTGTTCAAAAGCTTCAGTATCCCGGCGTCTATCGCGTCGATCCTTTTACGTAAGAGCTTCAGGTCCACCCAGCCCCTCCTTTTTGGTATCGATGTTCATTTAATCCTATTTAATATAGCCATTTTGACATAGAAATTCTTACCATTATATGCAATAAAATTTTAGAAGGGGCTGGGTCCATTTACTTTACCCTCCCCGCTCGTCTTAAGCCTGCGCATGAGCATGATCTTGCCCTGCCGTCTCTTGCGGCTCGGCGCTCTCTTGCGAAACAAGCTTTCCCGTTTCAGCGTTCACTATATCGGCCTTTTCTTTCTCCTTAACGAAATCGAGATCACTCTCCTTAAACTCTTTCAATTTAGGAAGCTCCTCGAGCGATTTCAGCCCAAAATGCTGCAGGAATTCGGCTGTAGTCCCGTAAAGTATCGGCCTGCCAGGCGCATCGAGCCTGCCTTTCGTCTTTATAAGCTGCCTCTCTTCAAGAGTGCTCAGGACGCCATCCACGCTGACCCCTCTTATCGCCTCTATATCGCTCCTCGTCAAAGGCTGTTTATAAGCTATTATAGCCAGAGTCTCCAATGACGGGCCTGTCAGCTTGTCAGGCGGCCTTTTATAAAGCGCCGATATCCACCGGCTGTATATAGGGTCCGTCAACATCTGGAACCCGCCCGCTATCTCCTTTACGCTGAAGCTCCTGCCGGAAGCGGAATATTCCTTATTTATGTCTTCTATGATGGCCCTGACTTCCGTGGGCTCTACATCCTTTAAAACATCCTTCAGCGTATCTATCGATACGGGCTTATCGCTCACAAAAAGGAGCGCTTCAATTATCCTCTTCCTCTCTTCTCTATCCATTGTCATTACCGGGCTCTTTCTGCTCTGCCCCTCCCTCTGCTTTCGTTTCCGCAACAGGAGGCGCAGGGTTGATAGCCTCCACGTTCCTTTTGATCTCTATTTCTCCGAAATGCGCCGCCTGCCCCACCACAACCTCTTTTATCTTGATAAGTTCCAGGAGCGCGAGAAATATCGTTATGATCTCGGCCTTGTTCTTGGCCGCCTTAAATAGTTCCGTGAATAATATCGTCTTCTTATCGACGAGCATGTGCAGTATGTCGTGGATCTTATCGGATACGGTAAACTCGTCTTTAATTACCTTATAAAAAGCGTCTTTCGGTATATCCTTCAGGACCTTGGTAAAAGCCGTTATGAGATCGAAAAGGCTTGCTTCAAAAAAATCGTCTTCAGCGGGTACATAATCGTCCAGGTTGGCGCCGCTGGAGCCCACCCTGGCAAAAAAATGTTTATGGTGCGACTCCATCTGCAGAAGCTCGGAAGCCGCCTCTTTGAACTTTTTGTATTCAATCAACCTCCGGACAAGTTCGGCGCGCGGATCCTCTTCCTGCGCCTCCTCTTCGGTCTCATCCGGCGGCAGCAATAGCTTTGACTTTATGTGCATCAAGGTCGCCGCCATCACAAGGAATTCTCCGGCTATGTTAAGGTCCAGAAGCTGCATCAGCTCAAGATACTCAAGATACTGGTCCGTTATCTTTGCTATCGGTATATCATATATGTCGACTTCTTCTTTCTGGATGAGATAAAGAAGAAGGTCGAGCGGCCCTTCGAAGACCTCTAATTTGACTTTATATGTCATGATTTGATATATGCGTTCACTTTTGTGTAATGTGTAAAGTTTAATGTGTAATGTTGGTGTAATGCAGTTATGTGTAATGGTAAATTCTCTTCCATTACACAGTAATCCATTACACTCGCATTACACATTACACATATAACATTACACAAAGTTGATAAGTCTTTTCACTTCGCTCATCGTCTCAGCAGCGGCGGCCTTCGCTTTACCCGCGCCCCGGACAAGGATATCTTTCACGTCCGCGTCCGAGATTTTCGCTCTCCTGACCCTTATCGGCTCAAGATTATCTATAAGGATCTTCGCAAGCCTCCTCTTACATTCGGTACATCCTATGCTCGCGCCTTCGCACCATTCCCGCGCATCTTTCTTCGTATCGCCGTCTGCGAACGTAGAAAAGTAACTGAATACATTGCATATATCGGGATGGCCCTTATCATTCAGTTTGATCCTTTGCGGATCGGTTATCATCTGCGCCACTTTCTTCTCTATCATCTCGGGAGCGTCTGAAAGCGAAATAAAATTACCATAACTCTTCGACATCTTCCTATTGTCCAGGCCCAGTAATTTTGCCGTCTTGGTGAGTAACGGCGCCGGCTCCGGAAAAAGCTCTTTCTTATATAATCCGTTAAACCTGCGTATTATCTCTCTCGTCAATTCGAGATGCGGCACCTGATCTACGCCCACCGGTACGGAATTGGCCCTATAAACCGCTATGTCCGCGGCCTGAAGGACCGGATAGCCCAAAAACCCGTATGTTGTCAGCTCCCTGCCTTTTATTTCGCGCAGCTGCTCTTTGTATGTCGGGCATCTCTCGACCCACGCTAACGGCGTGATATCGGAAAAAACCATAGCAAGCTCGAGATGTTCCGGCACGTGCGACTGAACAAAGATGACCGCCTTATCAGGGTCGAGGCCCGCTGCCACAAAGTCCCTGACCATCTCATAGGAATTCTCGCTCATCCCTCCGGGGTCTTCGTATTCGCTCATGAGCGCGTGCCAGTCGGCTATCATGTAAAAACAGAGATACTCGTCCTGCAGCTTCACCCAGTTGCCCAATGCGCCTACGAGGTGGCCGAGATGTAATTTTCCCGTCGGCCTCATTCCGCTTAAAATTCTTTTTCTCATCGCAAACCCGTACTTTAGTAGTAAGCTATAAGCCGTAAGCTGTAAGTAATTTTAAAACTCTAAAATTCCATTTCATATAATTTTTACCACTTACGACTTATGGCTTTTTCGAATCCAGTCTCCGCGCGACCTTCTCTATCTGGTATATCTCTATCAGATCGCCGACCTTTATATCATCATGCCTGTCGAGGCCTATACCGCATTCGACGCCCTCAGCGACCTCGCGCACATCGTCCTTGAACCGCTTGAGCCCCGATATCTTGCCTTCGTACACGACCTGTTTGTCCCTGATCAGTTTCACCACCCCTGCGCGAACCATCTTGCCCTTGACCACCGTGCATCCGGCTATCGTCCCGGCCTTCGTGACCCTGAAGACCTGCTTCACGGAAGCCCTGCCGACGAAGACTTCTTTCGAATACGGCTCGAGCAAACCTTCCATGGCGGCGACAACATCCTGTATCGCTTCATATATTATCCCGTATGCTTTTATCTCTATGCCCTCTTTCGCGGCCAGTTCCTGCGCGCCTTCTTCCACTTTTACATTGAACCCTATGACAACGGCATTCGATACGACCGAGAGCATTACATCCGATTCGTTGATATTGCCGACATCGGCGTGGATAATATCTATCTTCACATCTTTCGTATTCAATTCCAGCAACGATTTCTTCAATGCCTCCACGGATCCCTGGACGTCACCTTTTAAAAGAATAGCGAGCTCTTTTGCTGTGCCTTCTTTCATCTGCGAATAGAAATCTTCCAGAGTCACCCTCTTGGCCGTCTTCAGCTTACGGGCGCGCGCCTCATCCTGTTTCAATAGTGACAGGGTTCTCGCCTTCTTCTCGTCTTTTACGGCAAAGAATTCATCCCCTGACATCGGGACGCCCGACAATCCGAGTATGCTGACAGGCTTCGATGGGGGCGCCGATTCGATGCGGTTGCCCAGATGGTCCATCATAGCCTTGATCCTGCCGTAATGCATGCCGGTAAGCACCATATCTCCGACACGCAAAGTTCCGTTCTTAACAAGTATCGTAGCTACAGGCCCTTGCCCGCTTGAAAGCTTTCCTTCTATGACAACGCCGCGCGCTCTAAGGTGCGGGTTTGCCTTCAGCTCCAGCAACTCTGCCTCCAGGAGGAGCATCTCGAGCAGGTTCTCTACGCCTTCTCCGGTCTTGGCCGATACGGGTACAGTTATCGTCTTCCCGCCCCAGTCTTCCGCCATCAGCCCGACCTGGGAAAGCTGGCCCTTGACCTTATCGATATTAGCGCTGGGAAGGTCGCACTTATTAAGTGCAACGACGATCGGAACGCCTGCGACCCTCGCGTGATCCAGAGCCTCTTTTGTCTGAGGCATTACGCCGTCGTCGGCCGCAACGACCAGAACGACTATGTCCGTCGCGTTCGCGCCGCGCGCCCTCATTGCCGTGAACGCCTCATGGCCGGGCGTATCGAGGAAAGTAACCGAACTATTCTTGAACTTTACTTCATAAGCTCCGATATGCTGGGTTATGCCGCCTTTCTCCTTATCCGCAACCTTTGTCTTTCTTATAAAATCGAGAAGACTCGTCTTGCCATGGTCAACATGGCCCATGAATGTGACCACGGGAGGACGGCCCGCGATATGCTTGATATCCTGTTTCTCCTCAAGCTCCCTGTGTTCTTTTTTGATCTGGTCCTCTATTTTCGGCGGCCTTTTGAAATCTATCCCGTAGTCCTTCAAGATCCCGATCACTATGTCTTCACCGAGGTTCTGGTTGATCGTGGCAAAGATATTCTTCGTCATCATCTTTCCGATCAGCTCATTAGCCTTCACTCCTATCTTGGACGAGAGATCTTTTACGGAGATGGGGATCTCGAATTCCAACACTCTCGCTTTTTCTTCCTCTTTAACGATTTGCGGTTCCGGGACAACCGGCTTTTCCGCAACGGCTGCCGCAACAGGAACTGCGGGCTTTGCGGCCGGACCTTGCGGCTTTTCAGGAAGCTTCGGAGCCTGGCACGGTTCTACTTTCACGGCCTGCGGCCTCACCGCTGGGGCTGCGCTTTTCGGTACCGCAACCGGCGGCTTTGCCGCCGGAACTTGAGTCTTTACTGCCGGCTTCGGTTCAATTTTCGGCGCTTCGACAACCTTCTTCTCTTTGATAACGGCAACTTTCTTCTTTACAGCAACGACTTTGACCGACTCTTTTTTCGGTTTCTGCTTTGTTGTATGAGCGGGTCTTGGCGACAACGCTTTTACCGGCTTTGAGACCTTCTTTGCCGAAGCTGCCTTTGCCTTATCCTTGGAATCTTTGGGTTTTTTTATCATTTCATCCCTTTGGCTGAATTGATTATCTTCTCAGCCGTCTTGGGCCCTATACCTTCGAGTCTCTTCAGGTCTTCTACGGCCAGACTCCTGATCTTTTCCACTGTATCATATCCGGCCTCTATCAATATCTTCTCGGTCTTCGCGCCGACGCCGTCGAGCTCGGAAATATTCGTAAGGCTTTCCGCAACTGCGGGCTCTGCATCCTGTTCGGATGGCCCTTCTATAACGGCCTCCTTAAGAACCTCTCCCTCTTTGGCGGGCTTTGCCTTTTCCTCTTTGCCCCTTATATCCATCTCCCATCCGATAAGCCTGGACGCCAGCCTGATATTCTGGCCGTGTTTGCCGATTCCTATCGAAAGCTGGTCGTTAGGGACGATCACTTCGATCTTCTTATTGGCTTTATCGACTCTTATCTCCTGTATCTCGGTAGGGCTCAATGCCGCCTTCACATATTCTTTGATGTCGTCGCTCCACCTGACTATATCGACGCGCTCGCCCTGCAGCTCCCTTACTATGTCCTTTACCCTGGATCCTCTCATGCCGACACACGCGCCGACCGCGTCCACCTTTTCGTCTTTAGACCACACGGCAAGCTTCGTCCTCTCCCCGGCATCGCGCGATATGGACCTCACCTCAACTATCCCCTCCGCTATCTCGGGCACCTCTATCTCGAAAAGTTTTTTGACGAACATCGCGTCCGATCGAGAAAGCATTATCTGGGGCCCATGCGACGTCTTGTTGACCTCAAGTATATACGCGCGAATCCTGTCGCCCTGTTTATAGCGTTCTTTGGGGCATTGCTGCGACCTCGGCAATACAGCCTCCGTCTTCCCAAGGTCTATTATCAAGTCGCCTTTTTCGAATCTATGGACAAGCCCGCTCGTTATCGTCCCGACTCGTTTTTGATAGTCTTCAAACACTATGTCGCGTTCGGCCTCTCGTATCTTCTGGACGATGACCTGTTTTGCCGTCTGTGCGGCTATCCTGCCGAATTCAGCCGACTTTATATCTTTTCCTTCGCTCAATATCTTTATCTCGCCGGTAGCCCTGTCGATAGTAGCCGTTATTTCGGCCTCTTTATTCCCGAGAATCTTCCGGGCAGCGCTGGCAAGGGCAGATTCAATAGCCTTGAACAGAAACTCCTTATCTATCCCTTTTTCGCGTTCCATATGTTCCAGGACTGTTAACAATTCTTCATTCATCTTTCACCTCGTAAACACTTTTGTGAAATGTGTAAAGTTGAATGTGTAATGTCAGTGTAATGGAAATATGTGTAATGGAAAATTCGCTCTAATTAGTATTTGTTTTGCATTACACGATAATCCAGTACACCTGCTTTACACATTACACATAAAACATTACACAAAGTTGCCGTCAGTCATTTAAAACTCTAATCTCAACCGTGCCCTGGCTATCTTGTTCTTAGGTATAACGGTGCTCATCCCGTTCGACTCTATGACCACATTCTCTTTATCCATTCCGACGAGTTTCCCTTCATGCGTCTTCCTGAGGTCGATAAGCTCGAAAGTGGATATATCAAGCTCTTTACCCATGGATCGCTCAAAATCCCTGTCGGTTATTATCGGCCTGTCAAGCCCTGGGGAAGAGACCTCCAGTATATAACGGTCCTTGATCATCTCCTCTTTATCCAATAAACCGCTTAAATAGCCGCTAAGATCTTCACATTCCTTTATGCTGATACCTTCGGGCGTGTCGACCAGAAGTCTAAGGGTCAAACCTCCCTGCTCGCGCTTATAAGTGATCTCCACCAGCTCTATGCCTTTTTCCTGTAAATAGCTGTCTATCAATAACTTGACGCGTTCTGTCATGTCCATATTTTAATCCTGGATTTTTGTCCCGAAAGATGGCCATTATCAAAAATTATATGCCTCTAAAAGGTATCTTTCGGGATTAAATTAGCCCCAACACAAAGACATGCAGCAACTTATGTCGGCCTTCGGCCTTCCATAAGTTGTGGGCTAATCTAACAAAAAAAAATGGGTTTATTGAACTAAACCCACTTTCCCCCCTTTACGAAAGTATGAATATTTATACTATAATAAGGGTATCATGTCAAGAAATATTTTTTATGGACTTAAGGTGGGATTCCAGGTCCTGAGACTTGACCTCATCGACCTTTCCGGTCTTCCTGTCTTTCACTTCCACAATGCCCTTCTTGGCATTGCGCTCGCCTATAACGATCTTTATTGGTATTCCGATCAGGTCTACGTCTTTAAACTTAATTCCTGCTGAGATCGACCTGTCGTCATAAAGGACATCGTATCCGTCTTTCGTAAGGTTATTGTAAACCTCATCCGATAGCTCTTTCACCTTCTTGTTTTCCGCGTTTAGCGCCAGGATAACGATCTGATAGGGCGATATTGCCGCCGGCCAGATTATGCCGTCTTTGTCGTTTGACGTCTCTATTAGGCTTGCGATTATCCGGTTTACGCCGATACCATAACAACCCATAACGACTATGTTCTCTTTACCTTCCTTATCGAGGAACTTCGCGTCCAGCGATTGTGAATATTTTGTGCCGAGCTTGAATGTATGGCCTATCTCTATCGCCTGCTTTATCTCTACCGGCTTTCCGCAGGAAGGGCATCCGTCGTCCCTGGTTATAACCCTCAAATCGCCGAACTCCTTTACCTCAAGATCCCTGTCCATATTGACGTTTATGAGATGCGCGTCTTTCTTGTTCGCGCCTGTGATGAAATTGACCATATTCTTAACGCTGTCATCCGCAATTATCCTGACAGAGCGGAGCCCGACCGGGCCGGAGAAACCTACCGGCGCGCCGGTCGCTTCTTCGACGGTCTTTACGTCCGCAAGTTCGAGGACTGCGCACTTCAGAAATTTTTTCATTGGCTTCATGGTCACCCCTTATAAGCACCGCGATTATCCTGTCATCGGCTTTATATAGAAGTGTTTTGACGAGTCTCGACGGTTCGGTCTTTAGCAATTCGGAAACTTTTTCGATCGTAGTAATCCCGGGCGTCTCAACCTCGGTTATCGGCATTTTCTTCTCTTTTGAACCCTTGCCTGCCCCGCCTCTTGTTCCGGTTCCGGCGGGGCCCTTTGCCTCATCTTTACACGCCGCTACCTCTGTGCTCGCTGCGTACGAACACTTGGAGCAGACGACGATCCTGTCCTCACCCGCTTCCGACGGGACCATGAACTCGCAGGATGCGCCTCCTCCCATCATCCCGGGATCGGCTTCGACGGCGACATACGGAAGTCCGCACCTTTCGAATATACGGCAATACGCCTCATGCATCTTCCGGTAACTCTTCTCCATGCCTTCGGCGTCGCAGTCAAAGCTGTAAGCGTCCTTCATTATGAATTCGGATGTCCTCATAACGCCGAACCTAGGCCGCGGCTCATCCCTGAATTTTGTCTGTATCTGGTAAAATATCTGGGGCAGATCTTTGTAAGAGCTTATGTTGTTCGCCACAAGGTCTGTTATAATCTCTTCGTGGGTAGGGCCGAGGACGCACTCCTTGCCGTGGCGGTCCTTGAACTTTATGAGGACCGGCCCGAGCACATCGTAACGGCCTGTCTTCTTCCATATCTCCGGAGGATGTATTGCCGGCAGAAGCACTTCCTGGGCGTCTTTCGCGTTCATCTCTTCCCTTATGATCTTTTCGACTTTTTCTAGAACGCGAACGCCTAGCGGAAGATACGAATAAGCCCCCGAGACGAGCTTCCTTATAAAACCGCCCCTTACCATAAGCTTATGGCTTATGACCTCAGCGTCCTGCGGGTCTTCTTTCAATGTCGGTATAAAAGCCTGTGTCCAGCGCATAAAATAGCTTTCAGCCGTCAGCTATCAGCTTTCAGCTTAATGAATTTTAATATCTCTTTTACAAAGTCCGATTCTTTTACTCTCTTTACAATTTTACCGTTTTTGAACAGCACACCTGATTTTTTCCCGGCGGCTATACCTATATCAGCCTCTCGAGCTTCCCCCGGACCATTCACCTCGCAACCCATAACTGCGATCGTAAGCGGACGTTTAGCTGTAAGCGGTAAGCTGTAAGCTGTAAGTTTACGCTCTAACTCATTGACAATCGCTGCCAGGTTGACCTGGCAGCGGCCGCACGTCGGGCAGGATATCACGTCAGGGCCAAAATTCCTCAAGCCTAACGAGCTCAATATTCGCTTACCCGCGATCACCTCTTCTACCGGATCACCCGTAAGGGAGACTCTTATCGTATCGCCTATGCCATCTAAGAGAAGCGCCCCAATCCCTATAGACGACTTCACTATACCTTTATCATATGACCCGGCCGCCGTAACCCCCAGATGGAGCGGATAGTCGCAAAGTTTGGCCATACGCCTGTATGACTCGACCGTTGAGACTACATCTGACGCCTTAAGCGATATGATTATATCACGAAAGTCGAAATCCTCAAACAGTTTGATATATCCGAGCGCCGCGTCAACAAGAACGGACGAATTACCCTTTCCCCGCACCTTAATGACAGATCCTGAATTAACGCCTATCCTCACCGGTATCCGAGCCTTCTTCGCTGCCTTGATTACCGCCGCGATCTCGTCCGAATCGCGCATGTTACCGGGATTAAGGCGTATCTTGTCCGCCCCGCCGGCTATCGATTTGAGAGCCAGGCGATAGTCAAAATGTATATCACATATGAGCGGTATATTAATGCGCTTCTTTATCGCCCTGACAGCCTCGGCGTCCATAAGGTTCTTCACGGCGACGCGTACAATATCGCAGCCGCACTTCTCCAAAGCGTTTATTTGCGATACAACGCGGCCGACATCGGCAGTCTCTACCTTTGTCATCGACTGGATAGTGACGTCAGCGCCGCCTCCGATCTTCACTCCGCCTACATTTACCTGTCTGGTCTTTTTTCTATTTATCATCGAGTTAACCTTGACCCATGCTTGACCTACTTCTTAAAAATCCCCATTACTTTGGTCCCGATACCGAACTTTACAATATCGTTATAAAATATGAATATAGTAAGCAATATGAGACAGCTTATGCCTATATTCGTTATTATCTCCTGCGTCTTAATAGATAGAGGCCGGCCTCTCAGTTTCTCCAGCGCCAGAAATATGATATGCCCCCCGTCGAGAACCGGAAAAGGCAATAAGTTAAAGATGGCAAGCGAAGCGCTCAATATTCCCATAAGGTGAAATATATAAATAAACCCCATCCTGGCAGCCTGACCGGTCACCACGAATATTCCTATCGGACCGGTCATCGATTCTTTCACAGAGATCCGTCCTATAAGGATCGACCATAGGGCCTTATATGTCATGACAGTCAGGTTTATCAGTTTCTTCCACCCCATATTCAGTGAATCGAGAAAACCGTACTTAACTTTCTCTATCTTCTGAGAAGGGGATATCCCTATAAGGGCAACCTTGACCTCTTTGCCGAAAATATCCTTCGTCTTGCGGACTACAGGCGTAATATCTTCTTCAAATGTCTCCCCTTTTCTCTCTATTAGAATACGCATTGACCCTTCCGTATGTTTATATATGGCCTCTGTCATGTCTTCCCAGTATTTGACGTTCTTCCCATCGATGGACACTATCTTATCCCCTACGGCTAAACCGAATTTTTCGGCGGGATAATCTTTTAAAAGGCCTCCGATCTCCGTCGTCATGGTCGGGCTGCCGAACATGAATATGACGGCAAATACGATGAAAGCGAGCAGGTAATTGGTGAGCGGCCCGGCCAGTATTATCTGCGCGCGGTCCCAGACCCTCCTGGAAAGAAATTCCCACTTCTCACGTTTAAGCGCTTCATGCGGCTCATCGCCGGCCATCTTGATATATCCGCCAAGCGGTATGGCTGACAGCACGTATTCCGTCTCGCCTCTTTTTATCGACCATAACTTCGGGCCGAAACCGAAAGAAAATACCTCAACTCTTACACCAAGGCGCTTGGCCGCGGCAAAATGTCCAAGTTCATGCACAAGCACAAGAACGCTCAATACGATAATAAAATATACTAATGACAGCACAGTGACCTCGCTTCCTCTCTGGCCCACCTGTCCGCTTCAAGGACATCGTATATGGAGGGCTCACGATCTATGTTTTTATGGCGCGACAGGACTTTCTCTATGTTTTTCGGTATATCCGAGAACCGGATCTTTTTACCGAGGTACGCGCCTACCAATTCCTCATCGGCTGCGCATAGGGCCGCAGGCGCAGACCCCCCGTCCCTAGCGGCCTGCCGCGCGATCGACAAGCACGGGAATTTTTTGACATCGGGCTGGCGGAAAGTTAGTGCCGCGATCCTGGAAAAATCGACGTTCCTCGCCAGGCTCTTCAGCCTGTTCGGATACGTAAGCGCGTATTGTATCGGAGAGCGCATATCAGGCGCCCCCATCTGAGCCAGGATCGCGCCGTCTGTCAGCTCCACCATGGAATGGATGATAGCTTCCGGGTGTATCAATACCTCTATCTCCTTTTCATTGATATCGAACAGGTGTTTAGCCTCTATTATCTCCAGCCCTTTGTTCATCATGGTCGCCGAATCGACCGATATCTTCTTACCCATTTTCCACCTCGGGTGGCGAAGAATAAATTCTCTCGGCAATTTATCGAACTTTTTTACCGGCACATCCAGGAGAGGCCCGCCGCTTCCGGTAAGATATATTTTCGCCAGGAACCTCTCCCTGCCTTCAATACATTGGAATATCGCGCTGTGTTCGCTGTCAATAGGCACGATCCTGACATTATGTCTCCTGGCTTCGCTCTTGATTATCGAGCCGGCGCAGACAAGCGACTCTTTGTTCGCGAGGGCTATCCTCTTCCTGTGTCTGATCGCTTCGATAAGTGGTATCAGGCACACTGCACCGCTAAGCGCGAAGAGCACTACGTCCACATCGCTCCTGGACGCGATCTCTGCCAGACCGTCCATCCCGCAGACGATCCTCGTCCCGGAGGGTACGGTCCTCTTCAGCTTTTTAGCAAGCTTGTCGTCTCGTATAGCTATGACCTTGGGGAGGAAGGCGCGGGATTGTTTTGAGAGGAGCTCTGCGTTGGAATCCGCGGAGAGAGCGACTACTTCGAACCTGTCTTTCAGGCTCGATACTACCTCCAGGGCGTTCACTCCGATAGATCCTGTAGAACCGAGTATGGCTATTTTTTCCATCATTTAAGAAGTATCACTACGTAGAAATAAAATATCGGCGTCGTAAACAAAAGGCTGTCTATCAGGTCGAGAACTCCCCCAAACCCGGAAAGGTTAGCGCCTGAATCTTTCACCGCGCAATCTCTCTTGATTAGAGACTCCGCAAGATCGCCGACTTGAGCCAGAATGCCGAGAATGGCGCCCAGTACCAAAAGATGCGCGAAATGAATTTGCGGCAGGTATGGTTTGCTCGCAAACGCGCTCAATATGCTGCAGGCGAGCCCTCCCAAAGTCCCCTCAACCGTCTTGTTCGGGCTTATCCGCGGTATAAGACTGTGCTTGCCGAAAAAGTTTCCGAAAAAGTAGGCCCCGATGTCGCCCATCTTTGTGACTATTATAAGGAAAGCGACGAGACGCGTGCCGCCGGGCAGGAACTTCAGCTTTATGAAAAAGGAGAAGAACCACGCTATATATAAAAGCCCGAACAGAGTAACTGCGATGCTTGCAAGGGCCTGAGAGCTGTCCCGCCTTATGAACTGAAGAACGAAGATGAAGAGGCATGCTATGACTATAAAAAAAGGCTCAAGCGTAAAGTAGCCCTCGCTGCCCATCTGAAAATATATTATAGCCGGAACAAGCATTCCGACGATAATGCCGAAATATTTATATACGAATATGCCCTTCTTTTCTACTATGTTGAAATACTCAAATAGGCCCACCCCTATCATCGCGGACGCCAGGAGAGAGAATGCCCAGTTTGGGAAACAGAATGTCACAAGCGCCGCCAAGGTTACGATCAAAGCGCTTGTGCCTATACGCCTTGAGAGACTGTAGCTATCCACCGTACCTCCTCTCCCTGTTCTGATATTCCATAACGGCTTTTTTCAGATCGGCCTTCCTGAAATCGGGCCAGAGCTTCTGTGTTATATAAATTTCCGAATACGATATCTGCCACAGCAGGAAATTTGATATTCTGTATTCCCCCGATGTCCTAATCAGAAGGTCCGGATCGGGAAGGCCTTTGGTATAGAGCGCTCCGGAGAACATCTTCTCGTCTATTTGCTCGACGGGAACGGAACCACTTTTCACCTCAAGCGCGACAGCCCGGACTGCATCCAATATCTCCGCCCTGGATCCGTAATTTAACGCGAGATTGAGTATCATGCCGGAATTGTTTTGCGTTGAAGAGATCACGCGCCTTATCCGGTCTTGCGTAGGAGCGGGAAGCTCGTCTATATGTCCAATGACGGATAGCCTGATATTGTTCTTATTGAGAGCGGCCTCTTCTTTATCGAGATATCTGTCGAGCAATTTAAAGAGCGCGCTTACCTCGCCGGGCGGCCTCTTCCAGTTCTCCGTCGAGAAGGTATAGAGCGTAAGCACCTTTATCCCCGATTCACGAGCGGCCGTGGTTATCTCATCGACGGATTTAGCCCCTGCGCGGTGGCCCGCTATCCGCGGAAGGCCGCGCGCCTTTGCCCAACGGCCGTTGCCGTCCATTATGATCGCTACGTGTTGAGGGATGTTCTTGAACTCATTCATCGATTCTCTTTATCCGCCTTCGCCATGTATGCAGCAAGAAAGCTTGGCTTCGGCGGATTGTTTAAATATCAACTATTAGAATCCGATATCTAAACAACAATGGGGGATATTTACATCCCCCACGTTGAGCTTCCGTCTATTATCTTATGCTTGATACCTATTTTACGGTCTCCTGACCTATCTTTGATTCCTCGGCCTGTTTTGCCTCCTCAGATATCCTGCCCTGCGTCTCCTCATAAGACTTCTTGGTAATATCTTTAGGCAATATTATGATCTCGACCCTGCGGTTCCTGGCCTTGCCCGCCTTTGTCTCATTCGACTCTATGGGCCTGAATTCGCCGTACCCTATAGCCGACAGCCGCTTAGGTTGTATTCCGCAGTTGTCTATGAGGTAATGCAATACGCTCGTTGCCCGCGCGGCGGAAAGCTCCCAGTTCGATTTCCAACCGGAATGCTTGATCGGCACATTATCCGTATGTCCTTCAACGCCGATATCCCTGTTCGGAACGCTTTCTTGCAGGACGCCGGCGATCTTGTTCAATACGGGATGGGCGCTCTTTTTCAGCTTCGCCTTACCAGAATCGAACAGGACATCGTTAGTCATAGTTATAATGAGTCCTCTCGACGTCTTCTCCAGGAGTACCTGATTGCCACTTATCTCTCCCGCGAGCTTATCCTCAAGCAAACGCTTGGCCTGCTCCAACTCTTCGATCTGTCCGGTCAATTGCCTTATCTTTTTCTCCTGCTCCGGCTTTCCTTTGTAAAAATTCATTGCGCAGCCGCTAATCGTAACGGCAAAGATCGCTGTCAAGAACAATAGACCTAATTTCTTCATAGCTCACTCCCTCCATTTATGTTATACGAAAAATATTATCACCCGGCTGTTTCAAAGTCAAGGATATTCCAGAACGCCCGGCCATTATGCCTTCTTTGTGAATGTCTGTTTCCTGTCAGAACCTACCGATATCAGCACTATCTGCGTTTTCAATATCTCCTGGATCCTCTTCAGGTAGTTCTTAGCATTCTTCGGGAGTCCTGCGTAAGACGTTATGCCTGTAGTATCCTCTTTCCATCCGGGAAGCTCCTCATAAACGACTTCGCAGCCGCCGAGCGCGTTAATATCGTAAAGAAAATCCTTATATGTCTTACCTTTATATCTATAAGCAGTGCCGATCTTCAGCGTATCGAGGTCGTCCAGGACGTCGAGTTTCGTCACTACGATCTCATCTATGCCGTTCACCATTACGGAGTGTTTCACAACAAGGCTGTCGAACCAGCCGCAACGCCTGGGCCTGCCTGTAGTCGCTCCGAATTCCTTCCCCTTCTTCCTTATCCTGCCCATCAGGCCCTCCGAAAACTCTGTCGGGAACGGGCCTTCTCCGACCCTCGTCGTATACGCCTTGACTATGCCTATGACCTTATCTATCTTAGTAGGGCCCACTCCTGTGCCGGTAGACGCGCCTCCCGCGGTCGAGTTCGAGGATGTAACGAACGGATATGTCCCGTGGTCGACATCGAGGAGAGTGCCCTGCGCGCCTTCGAATAATATGCTCTTATTCTTCCTGATCGCGCTATTCAACAACAAGGTCGTATTGCAGACGTATCCCCTGATACGATCGGCGTAATCGAGGTACTCTTTATACAGGGAGTCGAAAGCAAATCCTTCTGCGCCGTATATCTTAGTAAGGATAGCGTTCTTCTCTTCAAGTATCCCTTCCAGCTTCTCCTTAAAAGCTTCTTTTTCCAGAAGATCCATTATCCTTATGCCGCTTCGTGCGACCTTGTCGGCATAACACGGCCCTATCCCTTTCTTCGTAGTGCCTATATTCTTTTTTTTCTGCTCTTTCAGTTCATCTAGCCTCTTATGGTATGGGAATATCACATGGGCGTCTTCGCTGATGAACAACCTCCCATCGGTGGCGATGCCTTTGCCCTTCAGCATCTCCATCTCTTCCAGCAGCGCCTTGGGGTCGATCACCACTCCGTTGCCGATTACGCATATTTTCTTCTTGTGCAATATCCCCGACGGCACGAGATGGAGTATGAATTCCTCGCCGCCTATTACAACAGTATGGCCGGCGTTATTTCCGCCCTGGTACCTTACGATGAAATCTACCTTGGGGGCATATATATCAATGACCTTGCCTTTGCCTTCGTCGCCCCACTGCGCTCCAAGTATCACTATATTAGGCATACCTCATCATCTCCTTGGGATCGAAGGCGGCTGCGGCGGCGTTTTCGGGACCTGAGGAACGCTTGCCGGCGCAGACGGCGTTTTAGGGACTTGAAGAATGACCGGCGGGCGCGATTGACCGGCGCGAGCGGCCTGTACCTGGGCATTTATGACAGCCTGCTGATGAGCGGCCATAACAGCCTGCTGGCTGGCCCTCGCAGCTTCGAGCTGCCTGTTCAATACCTCCGCTCTCAACCTTCCGACTTCATTGTTAATACGGTTAAAGAACTTAAGCAATGTCTCTTTATCCGACATCTCAAGCTTCTTGCCGCTTAATTGGTATGATATATTGTCCTGCTTATCCTTTATCGCTTTTATTTCCGGGATGTAGTCTAGGACTTCGGGATCGTTCTCGAGGGTAAATTTTATCTGTTCGATGAGCTCTTCTTTTGTCAGCTGGCTGACAGGTTTCCTGGCTGGTGCGTCTTTTTTTGATATCTTGGCCGCGGCGGGCTTGGCCGTCGTATTCTTTTCTTCCGGATAAGCCGTCGAAGAAAAATAGAGCAGGCAGGCCCCTACCATCAGCATCTTGATTATTTTCATAATATCTTCTTTTTTTGAGGAACTAGGGCGCCATCGTAAATATCTGGCGGGCTATCTCCGGATATTTGGCTATGAACCGTAATTCGTCTTCTATAAGCGGCCGCTGAGTATGCACGTTGGCATATCTGACCAGCTCCAGTATCTTCGTAGCCTCTTTTTCGTCATTAAATTTCACTTCGAGCTTATCATAAACGTTCCTGAACCCTTTTATACCGCTGTATTCGCCCGCCGTGATCTGTCTTCCCGTATCTATTATCTCGGGCTCCCCCCTGCCCAACTCCTCAAAATCGTAGAGCTCGTAATTTCTCCTGTCCTTCAGGGCTCCGTCCGCGTGTATCCCGGACTCATGAGCAAAGGCATTAGCCCCTACTCCGGGCTGATTGATAGGTATGGGAACGCCGAATGCGTAGGAGGCGTATTTGGCTATCTTCCATGCATGAGATAATTTGATACGCTCATCGAGTATGTACCTGCCGCTGAAGCCGCTGGAATATTTAATTGCCAGGATAACGCTCACCAGATCCGCGTTGCCGGCCCTTTCCCCCATACCGTTGACCGTAGTGTTTATATAAGCGTCCACGCCGGCATCGATCGCTGCTTTTGCCCCGGCGACAGAACAGGCCACGACCATCCCGAGGTCGTTATGACAATGCAGCTCTATGGGCAGCTTGACCTCTTCCGCCAAAACCTTTATCCTCTCATAGATCGTGAAAGGATCGTCATATCCAAGCGTATCGCAATACCGTATCCTGTTGGCTCCCGCCTTCTTGGCCGCGCGCGCGAACTTGATAAGATAATCTATACGCGTCCTCGACGCGTCTTCAGCGTTAACGCCGATCAACTCTATGCCGAGCCTGCGCGCCGCGTGGAGGGCTTCGACCATCTCCTTTATCACGTCTTCTTTTGTGTATTTGCCCTGGAACTTCCCGTTTATCATCTGGTCCGATGTGGATATCGAAAGATTGAGATTTTTCACCTTGGTCATCTTGCAGGCCTTCTCCACGTCATCCTTAATAGCCCTTATCCAACCGCTCAATTTTATCGGCTTCAATGCGCCGCTTCTCACAAGCTCCAGGTTTGCGTTCAGGTAATTGGTCTCGTGCCTTGTAACGGGGAAACCGAACTCAGATTGCGAGACTCCCATTTCGTTTAAATAGATATTGATCATCGTCTTCTGCAGTTTAGCCAAACCAAGCCGCGAGGTCTGCACGCCGTCGCGGTTCGTCACATCGAGGATATATATCTTTTTTTGTTTTTTCATGATCGATTACCTTTCTAAGATAGTTGTAAGCTATAAGTAGTAAGTTGTAAACAAATTGTTTATAGCTTATAACTTAAAACTTACGACTTACAACTTAACCAGCTTGACTTCGTTGATATTCTTCGCCTTCCGCATCTCTTCCAGGACCTTCTTCGGGACATCGCTATCTATGTTGAGTATGCTGACGGCCCTGCCGCCTTTTTCGTCGCGGCCGAACGACATGCCGGCTATATTTACGCCGTTCTTACCTAATATGGTGCCGATCTGCCCTATTATGCCGGGGACGTCATTGTTACAGATCACCAGCATATATCCTTCAGGCACGGAATCGACGTAGAACTCGTTTATCTTGACTATCCTGGGATCGACCTTTGTAAATAATGTGCCTGTAAGCACGTTTGTCATCTTGTCGGTCTCTACCTCGACCTCTATCAGGTTCGCGAAATCCTGCACCTCGGCCGTCCTGGACTCTATGATATTTATGCCTCGCTCTTTTGCTATAACGAGAGCATTCACAAAATTTACGGTCTCCTGCAGTATAGGCGTGAGCATGCCCTTCATCAGGGATACCGTCAGGGGCGAAAGTTCGTATTTAAGTATATCGCCGACATACCTTATCTTCACTCTCTTGATGTGCCCCTCGGCAAGCTGCGACTGCATAGCGCCTATCTTTTCCGCCAATTTAAGGTAAGGGTCGATTATCTTGCATATCTCCGGATCTACACAAGGAACGTTCACTGCGTTGCGCACGCCGCGGCCTAGAAGGCAGTCGCGGACAGTATTCGCGATATCAATAGCCACATTTACCTGCGCCTCTTCCGTAGACGCGCCAAGGTGCGGCGTAAGAACTACCTTGTCAAATTTCAGCAGCTTCGAGCTCTTCGGAGGTTCTTCCTCATATACGTCTAGCGCGGCTCCCGCGATCTTCCCGGACTCTAGCGCTTTTATAAGGGCCTCTTCATCTATAATACCGCCTCTGGCGCAATTGATCACTCTTACGCCTTTCTTCATTACCGCGAATTCCCCGTCAGATATGATATGCTTCGTCTCTTCTGTAAGCGGTGTATGGACAGTTATATAATCCGCCTCTTTGCATAACGTCTCTACATCTACAAGTTCTATCCCGAGCTCCTTAGCCTTTTCGGCCGAAAGGAACGGATCATAAGCCAGGACCTTCATCTCGAAGCTGATGGCCCTTCTTGCTACTTCCGTACCTATCCTGCCAAGCCCTACTATTCCCAGGATCTTTCCATAAAGTTCCACACCCATAAATTTTTTACGTTCCCATTCGCCCTTCTTCATCGAGTGGTCGGCCTGCGGAATGTTGCGTGAAAGGGCAAGCATCATCGAAAAAGTATGCTCGGCTGTCGAGATGGTATTGCCGCCCGGTGTGTTAACTACGATCACGCCCTTCTTGGACGCGGCGTTGACGTCGACGTTATCGAGCCCCACACCCGCTCTTCCTATTATCTTAAGCCTGTCCGCAGCCTCTATAACGTCCTTCGTGACCTTAGTGGCGCTTCTGACCAGAAGCGCGTCATAATCTTTTATGACCTTCTTAAGGTCTTCCGGCGTCAGTTTAGTATTGACGTCGACCTTAAATTCCTTTTCTCTTTCCAGTATGTCCACCGCTTCCTTTGAAAGTGAATCGCTTATCAGAACCTTGAATGACATGATCTTCTCCTTGCTTAACCTAGTATCTTCTTAGCAGCTTCTAATCCGCTGCCTGTTTTAAATTTATATCCCAATTTCGCGAGGGCCTGTTCAAGCGCCTTAATGGATTCTATCGTATGCTCTTCGTCGATCCCGCCCATATGAGCGGCCCTGAATATCTTTCCCTTAAGCTGTTCCTGCCCGCCGGCGAAAGTGACCCCGAACTCGGTCTTCAGGAGCTTTATGATATCGTCCGCATTTATTCCCGCGGGCGCGTTAATACCTGTTACGGCCGACGACGGGGATTTCGAAAATATCTGCAAACCAAGCGCATTGGCGGCGGCCCGGAATGCTACGGCCATCTTTTGATGTTCAGCAATAACCTTGTCGACGCCTTTGGCGTTGATCTTCTCGACAGCCTTCTTCAGCCCTATAACGAGCGTAATAGCCGAAGTAAAGGGTGTATCAGTATCGATATATGCTTTCTTGTATTTTTTAAAATTGAAATAGAACTTAGGCAGCTTCGACGTCTCAACCGCTTTCCATGCCTTCTGGCTAACCGTACAGAACGCCAGGCCGGGCGGTATCATAAGCCCCTTTTGCGAACCGCATATCGCTATATCCACTCCCCAGGCGTCATTCTCAAAATTATCAGCGCCCAGTCCGCTTATAACGTCCACTATGAAGAGGGCGTCTGTCGCTTTCACGACCTCCCCGATCGCCTTGATGTCAAATACCGTTGCTGTCGACGTTTCGCAAAGCGTAGTATAAACCGCTTTCACAGACGGATTCTTCTTAAGCAGATCCTTTATGGCCTCCGGCTTAGGGCCGCTTCCCCATTCAACATCAACGGGTATTACCTCTACGCCATAAGCCTTTGCTATGTCGCCGAACCTCTCGCCGAATTTTCCGCCCCTTACCACTATTATCTTATCGCCTGCCGAAAGGACATTGACGATAGACGCCTCCATGGCGCCTGTGCCGCTTGAAGTGAAGGTGAACAGGTCCCCGGAAGTCCTGAATAACTTTTTTAAGCCTTCGGTGGCGTCCTTAAATATGCCCTGATACTCTTTAGTCCTATGGTGTATTATAGGTTTCGCCATTTCGTTTCTTATGTCTTCAGGAACCGGCGTGGGTCCCGGGGTCATCAGGTATTTTTTCATGCGCTATCTCCGTATTTTAAAGTTACGTAACGTTACGTAAGGTTAGTGAATGTTGCATAATGTTACAAAAGTACTGCAACCTTACGGAACCTTAATTAACCTTCTCTAACATTACGTAACTTCTGATTTATTTCTTCTTAGAAATATTGGCAATTACCTCGTCGACTAATCCGTATGTCTTTGCCTCGTCCGAAGACAGGAAGTAATCCCTGTCCGTATCCTTCTTTATCTTATCTATCGGCTGCTTTGTATGTTTAGCCAGTATCTCTTCGATCCGCGCGCGCAGCCTAAGTATTTCCTGCGCCTGTATGCTTATGTCGGTGGCCTGCCCCTGCACTCCTCCCCATGGCTGGTGTATCATTATCCTGGCGTGAGGGAGCGCAAAGCGCTTCCCGGGAGTACCGGCCGCAAGCAGCACGGCTCCCATACTCGCCGCCTGGCCTACGCAATATGTATTTACGTCAGGCTTAACGAACTGCATGGTATCGTATATCGCCAGGCCGCTCGTCACCGAACCGCCGGGCGTGTTTACGTAAACGTCAATATCCTTCTCCGGGTCTTCCATCTGCAGGAATAAAAGCTGCGCTATTATCAGATTGGAGACCATGTCATCTATAGCGGTCCCGATAAATATTATCCTATCCTTGAGAAGCCTAGAATATATATCGTATGCCCTCTCCGACCTGCCGGTCGTCTCTATTACCATCGGCACCAATACGCTCATACGAACCCCCCCGATTTGTTGTAATTTTACTTCTCTATTTACTTCTCTGTCACCTGCGCGTTTTTCACCAGGAACTGGATGGTCTTCCCTTCGCGCAGCTTCTCGATAAGGTTGTCAACAAGCCCTTCTTTTGCATAATATTCCTTAACCGCATCTTCGACCTTCCCGGTCTGGGCCGCTATAGATGCGTACGCTACCTTCAGGTCTTCTTCATTGACATCTATCTTTTCCGCGTTCGCTATATCGTCCAGTATGAAAAGAAGCCTCACCTGGCGTACTGCGTCATTTTTGAACTTATCCCTGAACTCGGAGTCTTTCTTATCGAGGTCTTCCTTCTTAAAGCCTTTTTCCAGCAGTCTCTCTTTCGCGTTATCCACCATGAAAGCAAGCTGCCTCTCGACATAACCCGCAGGGACCGGAAAGACGTTATCATCCGAAAGCCTGTTCAGCGCCTGATTTTCCATGTCGACCTCAGCGGTCATCTTCGCGCGCGACTCTAACTCTTTGCGGATCTCTTTCTTCAATTCCTCCAGGCTCTCTTTGCCGAGGTCTTTTGCGAACTCATCACTTAAGTCGGGCAATTGACGCTGTCTTATCTCTTTTGCCTCCACATGGTATATTGCCTTCTTACCGGCCGCTTTCTTATCCGGGTACTTCTCCGGCAGGGTAACCTCTATATCTTTCTCCTCGCCTTTCTTCATACCTAACATCTGTTCCGAAAGGCCGGGTATCATCGACTCCTTCTCCATGCACAGCCACAGGTTCTCCCGTTTCTTGTGTATCGGCTTGCCTTCTACCATGCAATCGAGGTCGCTCACCACGTAATCGCCCATCCGCACAGGTCTCTCTTCCGCCACCGTGTATTTAGCGTTCATCTCCCGAAGATTGTCCAGCGTCTTCCGGATATCCTCATCGCTGACCGCTACTTTCTTCTTCTCGACTTTAATGCCCTTATAATCTTTGAGCTTGAATTTCGGCCTGGTATCAACCCTGGCTTTAAAAGAGAGCAGCTTGCCTTCTTCAAATTCGACATCGCTTATCTCGGGCATCCCGACCGGGTCGATGCCGTGCTCTTTCAGGGCATTCCTGTAAGCGTCGGGTACGAGCCTCTTAAGGGCTTCCTCTTTAGCGTCCTTGGCATAATGCTTCTTAACCAGCTCAATCGGCGCCTTCCCCGCCCGGAAACCGGGTATGTTCGCCACTTTTGTCATTTCATTATAGATCTCATCGAACGCCTTGGAGATCGTCTCGCTCTTCAGCTCTATCTCAATTAATGTCGAGCAATCTCCCGCAGATTTTACTTTTGACTTCACCCCGCCCCTTCCTTCCTCCCCCCCTTTACCCTTCGGTTGGAAGGGCGGGGTTCATCGTTCTCCTTATTATTGAAGCGAATATTATATCACAAAAAAATTACATTGTAAATTTTTCGCCTAAATATAACTCCCTCGCCTTCGGGTCCGATATCAGGTCCTCTTTTGTGCCCGATATCAATATCTTCCCCTCTGCCATGAGATAGGCGCGATCGGTAATGACAAGGGTCTCCCTGACATTATGGTCGGTCAGGAGTATACCTAAACCCTTATCCCTGAGTTCCTTGATTATCTCCTGACATTCAGCCACAGCTATAGGGTCGATCCCGCTGAACGGTTCGTCCAGCAATATGAACATCGGATTCGTAACGAGCGCCCGCGTTATCTCAACGCGGCGCTTTTCCCCGCCGGAGAGGGTGTAGGCTTTGTTCTTCCTTAAATGCGTTATCTTCAACTCGTTTAAGAGTTCGTCGCACCTGCGGCGCCTTTCCCTGGGGCAAAATCCCAGCGTCTCCAGGACGGCCATTATATTCTCTTCTACGGTCAGTTTCCTGAATATGGACGGATCCTGCGATAGGTATCCTATGCCGTAACGTGCGCGCATATGAAGCGGCATGTTGGTAATGTCCTGCCTGTCAAATATGATCTTTCCCTCGTCGGGCTGTATTATACCGGTTATTATATAAAATGTCGTGGTCTTTCCGGCGCCGTTCGGACCGAGAAGACCTACGACCTCGCCCCTCTTGACATTGATGTCGACAGAATTCACGACGCGCCTTCCGCCGTAAGATTTCACCAGCCCTATCGTCTCGAGTAGATGCATATCACTTCTTCCTCATAATATTCTCTTCCAGGCCGCCTTCCTGGTATATCACAAGCCTGGGCCTGCCTGTCAATAATATCCTCTTCTCCGCGTCTATATAAGTCGCCTTTTCGCTGTAGGTCGTGTTTTCGCCTCTTGTTATCTTCACGTTGCCGTCTGCCACTATCTCTTTCAATTTCTTAGTGGACGTGTCCATATATATCGTTATCTTATCCGCGTCGATGGTGCCTTCATCATTGACCACCTTGACGTTCTTTGAGAAATATGCCTGGTTCTTTTCGTAATCGAACTGCACTTCGCCATCGCATGTAATGACCGTCTTGCGCTTCTTTGCTTTCTCCCCGCCGAACGCTTTGGCCTTATCAATGGGAGGCGAAGCGCCGAACATTGATATATCCCCGGTTGCGTCGACCTTATTTTCGATAGTGGCCTTTACGTTCTGCTCAAGCTGCACGTTATTCAGCGCTTTATTATACACCCCTTTGTCAGCCGTAATGGTTGCCGAAGCCTCATCCCCGTACGCCCTTGCGACTATATTGTCGAGCTTTATCTTATCGCTGGTAATGGCTTCCGCCGACTCACCCGTGACATCCCATTTCTTTTCGCCCTTCTCCGTAACGCCTTCAAGATTGAACGACAGTATCTTATGCTTCACGGAATCACCGCCGATGCCCGACGCTTCCGTATTTTTCGGAGCGGTCTCCGCTCCGCTCGCGCCTGTTATCGCGAACGACATAACGACCGCCAGGATTATCACCGCAATCTTCATGGATATATACACCATTTTTGCCTTTTTACTTTTCGCTTTTTACTTTTATCGTCTTCCATCTCCGATGCATCCACACCCACTGATCCGGGTATTTACGTATATATGTTTCCAGGACATCCGTCCATTTCTGCGTATTCGTGACCATGTCTTTTTCTTTGTCGCCCGTATCCGTCAATTCTATCGGCTTTTCTATCTGCATGGTATAGCGCGTTCCGTCCCTGATCATGAACACCGGTATCAGGTCGGCGCCGCTCGCCTTTGCCAGGGCCGCGGGACCTATAGGAGTATAGGCGTTCCTTCCGAAAAAATTTACGAATACACCTCCTACGGAATCTACGTCCTGGTCGGCCAGAATGCCGAGTATCTGATTATTACGGAGGATCCTTAACATACTCTTCGGCGACTGGTCCCTGTAAATGACATTGACATCGTGGACCTTCCTAAGGCGGTTCAGAAAAGCGTCGTATTTCGAGAAATATATGCGCTTTACGATAACGACTCCCGGATATCCCTTGACCCTGAACGTCGCCCCGACGAGCTCCCAATTCCCGAAATGGGCCGTCAGGATAATAGCGCCCTTACCTTTTCGAAAAGCGCCGTCAACGATCTCTATTCCTCTGATCCTGACAAATCTGTCTATATTAGATCTGTTTATTTTAGGGAAATTGACAAGCTCAACACCGCCCCTGACAACATTCCTGAATACCGATTCGGCTATCTTCCTTATCTCTGTCGGGCTCTTTTCAGCGCCGAATACGGAAGTCAAATTATCGACGGCAACGCGCCTGTATTTTCCGAGTATCCTGAAGCATATAGAACCTAAAATATCGGCCAGGACGCGGCCGGCCTTCAGGGGGATGATAAAGACCAGAAAGGCTACCGTCCTCCCTAAATAATAAAGATAATACCTCCTCAATTTGAACTTCATATAGCAAGCCAAACCTTCATATTATGACACTATATAATACTGATAATGAATTGTCAAGGATACCTTTAGGAGGGGCTATCGCTTTAGCGAACTATCTTTAGTGAAAACGTCTCTTTGCCGTCGCTGACCAGGACGGTATCGTTCGATATGTCGAGAACGCGGAACTTGCCTATCGTAGATCCTACGGAGACGATGATATTATTGATAATGGCCTTGTGCGGGCTATCTTTGGATGACGTAATGCCCATGAGCTTCAGGCTGGAGACCTTACTAAGGTCCCCGCTTGAGCTGTCTTCAAGCATAAAGGGGTCTCTTCCCCAGCCAAGGCTGGAAGTGTCCTTTTTTGCCGTCGTCTTTGTGGTAGAGAATAGCGGGCTCATCGCTTTCGTTTTCTCGGGCGCCGGCTCGGCGGACGCCTTAACACCCCGCATCTTCTGCATGGTCTTCTGGAGATTGATTATAAACGACAGCCCGAAGACCATCAGCAAAATCCCTATAGCAATAAGTTCAAGCTTCTTCTTTTCCATAAGCCCTGCTGTTATCCTCGGCCGATAGGCCGTTGCCTTACTCGGGGCAATACTGAGCCGGCTATTATCTGACCGCTCTGTAACCGGCATTGTGTTTTGGCCGCGAATGTATAAGCCCTGCTGTTATCCTCGGCCGATAGGCCCATTCTCCTTATGACACCGGTTTCGGCGATATGAGATAAGTATTGATACTAAGAGCGACATTCAATACGGGAGAGTCCTTGTCTCCCGCCTTAGCTATATTTACGTTTTCTATCGTCACAAATATTGGGAACTCCTCTTTCAAGGCCCTCAAGAACTCCCCGAGCTTCTTATAACTAGTCTTTAATGCCATGGATATGGATATCTCCTCCACGACACAGTCTTTGATAAGAAGATCCTGACCCTCGGCCCCTTTGACAACTACTTTCTTTGACGGGTTCATCGATGTTATCTCTATATCCATACCCTGCGCCAGCGAAGATAATTCCTTGAATACTATTTCCTCTTTTCCGGGGAATTTTTTGCCTAAGGCCTCTATCCTGCTCCTGAAAGCTATTATGCTTTGCTCAAGCGGCTTATCGGCGCCTATCGTCCTCCTGAATTCATCTATCTCGGTCTGTATGGCATTATATTTTTGCTTAAGGCCTTTCAGGCGCGCATCTGCCGGCATATATATGAATACGAGAAATACGGTAAGCGCCAGCAAAAATACCGCGGTAAATATTATTATCTTCTGTTGACGTTTTGTTATCATATTTATCATACTACTGTCACTCCAGTGAGCACGCCATGCTGAAAGTTGAGGAATCCTGGCTTCCGGCCTTGCCAAGCTGCAACGAGTCGAGCTGGGCCTCCTTGAAATATCTCGAGCTTTCCATATCCTCCATGAACTTTGCCAGGATAGTTTGAGCCGAACTGCCGGGGCCGTAAACAAAACCGCTCATATTAACGGTCTTCGCCTTTTTGTTCATAGTCAGATTTTGCAACACTACATTCTGCGGTATTATATTGCTCAACTCCTTCATTATGTTCTCGACCGGAAGCTCGCCTGCCTGCAGGCTCGACAGGAACGCCTCCCTTTCCACAGCCCTGTTTCTCAATTCCTTGACCTGCGCAACCACTTCCTGCTGGATCGGGGCGGTCTTTATCCTACGATCGTAATCGTCTATCCTGACCTTGGTAAAAAAGAACGAGACCCACAGCGCGACGACCAATATGGACGCCAGCGCCCTAAGCGAAACCTTCTCTATAAATTCAACCTTTTCGGTCCTGTATTCATGAGGCAGCAGGTTCAGGCATTTGCGATATGACACAGCAACGCCTACAAGCGCCGCTATGGACATGGCGTCATCGGCGTTCAGGGCAACCTTTGAAGTATTTATCGAAGGCGGCATGGCGATCTTCGCGACCGGGACATTCAACTCTTCCTGCAGGTACCGGTCTAGATTTTTAAGCCCGGCTCCCCCGCCCGCAAGATAGGCCTCGGAGATGTTTTCCACGCCGAATTCATGGACATAATATTCTTCGGAACGCTTTATCTCCTTGGATATCCTCTCCAGCACCGGCCTCATCAGGGAAAGGATCTGCCGGGAACTTATCCCATTCTCTAATGTGACCGCATCATACGCTATGCCAAGACGCTTTTTAGCGTCATCAGCCTGTTCTTTAGTTAGAACAATCTCCTCGCCTTTGTCGGACAGGAATTTTGATTGCAGGGCATCCGAGATAACACCGGATCCCAGAGGAATGGGACGCACGAATTCAAGCGTTCCGTTCCTGAACATAGACACCTCCGTCTTCATATTACCGGCGTCGACGATAAGCGTCGTCTTAGGATGCTCCTGCTTTGGCCCCATTTTCAGTATCGCCTCCAGGCCGAAAGGCTCTACGCTCACCGCCTCGACAGAGAGATTGGCATCCTTGACAGCTTTGATCTTCTTTTCGATCACCTCGCTTGAAACGGCGACGAACATGATATCGAACGCTTTTGAGCCGTCTTCCTTCTGGACCTCGCCTATCACCTGGAACCCTATAGCCGCGCTGGATATATCGAAATGAACCAGGTCCTTGGCCTTCCATCTTAATGCCTCGATAACCTCTCCATACGGCATATGAGGCATCTCTATCCGCCGAATGGCTATAGCTTCATCGCTGAAAGTCAGCACCGCGCTTTGGGATGAAAAGCTATTCGCCTTTACCGTCTTCTTGATCGTATCCGTAATATAATCATTGTCGCTGCCCGTAGGTATCTCAATAATGGAATAGAAAGCGATCTCGACTTCCTGCGCAAGCCGGACGCCCACTATCTTCAGGGTACAGGCGCCTATATCGACACCGATCACATTGGCGGCTTTCTTCCCAAAGTTGAATATCCTGGCGATATTCGCCGGCAATTTGATCTGCGGCATCTTGACCTGAGGCATTTTGAATTTCGTCATATTCATATCATTCTAAAAAATTTTTATCGGTACTGTTTAATATCCACCCCTGAAAGGGCGCGGAAAGAGGCCTCCCAATCCTTAAAAAGCCCCGCTCCGGTAGTCACTGTTATGCCGATGTCAACACGGCGTATTTCATGTAAATTTGTCGGGGGGGTTCCTGACGCTGTCCAGGCCGTCCCGTCAGATTTGAAATAACTGAAAATGGCTCCGGAAGATAGTCCGGTAATGTTTATATCAGGGGTGATATAGTAAGGCACCGTCTCCCACGAGCCGTAACTTCCGGACCCGGCTGAACCGAGATCCGTGTATCTGCGCTGCGGCTTCGCGCCGTTCAACGCCAGCTCGACGTCTCTCATGTCCCCGGAATAAGGATAACCGACCCGATATGAGACGCTCGTGGAGTTCGCGGCCAGTATCATATTTGCGTATCTTAATCCCATTACACCCCTGTCGCCTTCGATGAAAGAATAGAGCGCCTCCTGCGCCACTAACCTTGCCCTCGTTTCCTTCGGCAGGTATACTACCATCTGCAAAAGCGACAGCACAATCCCTGCCGTCGTCCCTGCCATGACAGCCAGTATGGTAACGGTCACGATTAACTCAACAAGCGTGAAACCTTTCGCTCTTCTATTACCATGCATGATAGCGCTCATGGATAACTGAAGTCATATATGGTATAAGGCGATTCCGAGCCGTCCACAAACACATAGGAGATAGCTACCGTATACCGGTACATCGTCCTTCCGAAAGAAAAAATAGCGCCTCGGCCGTCCTGATACGGATATATGGGATCCGACTGGACGTAGAAATACGGCTTGAATTCCACGTATTGCGGCGAACCCGTCAGCTCGAGATTCATATTACGAGCCGTCCTATCGATAAGATTGACAGATATATAATTCAACGATTGATACGGCGGAGCCGGGCAATATATCTTAACACCCTTAATGACAAGATTAGGCTTCCTGGTGTTCTTCAAAATAACGTAATAAATCCCGACACTTCCCTTAATGCCGCCCGATACGTTCAAGTAATCACTTTGCAGGCCGCCCGCGCCTTCACCGGAACTGCCTGCTCCGTAAAGATGGGCCTGGTTTGTGCCATATGTAAGAACCCTGTATACGGCGCCCGTCGAGAACGAGCCTTCGCCGGGGCAGACGCTCAACTCCACAGGGTATATATACGACTTATACAGGCTGTCCACGCGGGTCTCCAAATCATAGCCAAACCCGCCGTAGTCGCTGCTGCGCGTTATGCCCGGGCTGAGCGACCCATCGTTCTGCATACACCTGACTTCCGCCATACGCCTGTTGACCAGGCTGATCACTCTGGTGATCGAGTCTCCTTCGACGACCACACGAGAATACTCCAGAAGCATCAGCGCTATCGGTATCATCACTATGCTCATCAGGGCAATGGCTATGATCAACTCCGAGAGGCTGAAACCCCTGCGCCCGGCCGCTGTCATATATGAGCGTCCGTCTCTACCCAGGATGTCACCTTGTCCGTATTTACATCGTAAGCGGCCTTTATGGTCCTCCTGAATGTAGCCGGGCCGGCAGTTACCCTGCCGGTAGAGGTTATCTGAAACTCATTATTACCGCTGTATCCGTTCCTGATTATCACGAACTTTCGCGGTTCCGGCGAGGCCGCGAAATAGAACGACACCACTATGGTCGCGGTAGACGGGACATCGTTGTCGAAGTACATGCCGAACCCCACGTTTTTCTGGCCGTATTTCATAGTAACATTGCTGCCGAAATTTACAAAGTCCCCGGAAGAAAAATTGACCCAGTAAAACCGGCCATTCCAGTAATAACCGACGCCGGTATTCGTCATTCCTGTCCATTCGACTTTCATCTTCTGAAGAGGATAAAAGCCGTTCATGATGTAATATCCGCTTATATTAGTGATAAAAATATTTCCTACCCAGGAATCCCCGGCATGATTCTCTATTACCGGATTAGAAGCGTTGATCAATAAAAAATCCGGAGGGCTGAAAGCTTTATAATATGTATCCGGATAACTGTAACTCAGATTCAGGGGATTGCTTGAGCCCGAGGCCCTCTGGTCCAGCCTTGTTTCAGTCCCCAGCTGCATATACGACGATCGGCTCATCGTAGGATGCATTTCTTTGTATTTGCGGATAACATCGTATACGCCCGCCTCCGCCGCATAAAGCGCCTTGTCTCTCGACATACGCATGGTGGTCAGCATTGCGGAGTTTGAGATACCGCTGGCTATAGCCAGAAGAGCGATCGAAGCGATAACGATAACGATTATCACTACGATCAAAGCCAGGCCTTTTCGGTCGGACGTATGTATCATAATCATATAGTATGTGGAAAGTATATCATTATTTTCTCGCAAAGGCAATATAGGAGAGAATAAAAATGAGCGTAATGGCGCTTAAGACAAGCCCCAACTTGAATGAGAACGGGTCAAATACGAACTTTACGACGTGCGCCCCGGGCTCCAAATAGACGGCCCTAAGTATATAATCGGCCTTATAGAGCTTTGCCCTCTTATTATCGACGTAGACCTTCCACCCGGGGTACCAGGTATCGGCCAGCACCAGGAATTTGGGAGAGTTCAACGTCGATCGGATAACTACTTCATTGATGGAATATTTTGTTATTTCCGCCTTTTCCGGGGACTCCCCTTTTATCACCCAGTTCCTCGAAGGTCTCATAAAAAGGACCTTCTCCCGCAAATCCGGTTCTTCATCAAGAAGTACCTCTCTTGCCGGATCGAATTCCTTAGACATGAACCTGGCGACGAAGTCCTTTTCGTTCTTTAAAACTTTGAAAGAGTCCACTAAAAACGCCCTGGGCAGGACATTCGTATTCTCGTATAGATATCCGGATGCGCCTTCCACAGGCCGGTAGCCGCGATCCTCTACTTTCTTCTTCGATACCAGGTACTTCATGTTGAGCATATCCAGTATTCTCGTAGCGGCAGGAGAGGGGGATGTCTCTAGGAGGTTCGTGATCTTTCTATAATCCATCAGTTGTATCGAATCATATCCGCCGACATCAAAAAATCGGTACAGCATCGGCGTGTTGGCAGTCAACATGTCCTTGCTGTTCAATATCGCTTCTTCGAACGTCCTGCCTTCAATATAAGCGCTTTCCTCTTCTGTCTTAGGCGATAAGTAAAACCTGAAAAGACCAGTGTCTTTCTTCAGGTGCTCCACATTCGGCGTAGGCACATCATAAATCTTAGGATTGACAATAGGCTGATCCCCGATGGTCGCTGTAAACAGGTCCGCGACGATTAGCGATATGAAACAGAAGCTTACAACACCCTGCCTCATGCGGATGCGGGAGGCCCCAAGGAAGAGTATCAGACCTCCGAAGGTAAAGAACCCCGCAAACCTTGCCGAATTCTTAATGGCCGCTATGATGCTGAAAAGGATCGACGAATTTTCCGTAAGCCTGCTGCCTACGCAGAAGCTGAACGCTCTCTCTATCAACTTATTCGCGCATGTGTGCATCAGGAGAAGATACAATGCGCTTAATAGTAAGATCGGAAGCAGGATCATTGAGAAGGCCTTCAATCTCGGATCCTGGGATGCCCTCGCCCTGATATAAGCGTCAAAACCCGCGCCGCAAAGCATGGCCGCGGCAAATATAGTGACATACAGAAACCGAACAGGGTACCTTATCATCTTGAACCCCGGCACGAACTTATAGATAAGGTAATAGAAAGGAGTATTCCCCCCAAACGAAATGAATAGAAAGAGAATGCCGATAAACCAAAGGAACCATACCCTCCACCCTTTTTTGAAAAAGATCGTCATGGCCAGCAGGAGCGCGGAAAAGACACCGAGATAAACCAGGGCAGCCCAGCTCTGTTCGATCCAATAGCTCTCTTTGGAAAAATCCGTCCTGGAGATGAAGGGGATGAAAAAATTGAAAGTATCCCTGACAGGCATCGACCATGTCGTGGCGCCGCTATAAGCGCCTAAAAGCATTGCCCTGTCCGAGAACCTCATAAGCTCTATAAAAGGCGCAAGATGGACCATCGATAGCAGCGATCCGAAGATAACGGTTGCCGAATAATAGGAACCGACGCGCATCAACGGGCAGGACTGCCTGTTGTTCAGCCGAAAGAATAACGCGTAAAAGAGAAGGACCCATAGCGTTGAATAGAATATGGACGGCTCTCCGCCCAGGAACATCGTCCCTAAGAAAAGCGAAGAGATAAGGATGTATTTCATCTTATCATCCGTAAGTCCCTTGTCAAAAAATAGAAGTACGGCCGGAAGCCATATAACACATGAAAGAGTCGTTGGAAGGTTCAGCAATGATATGACATATCCGCTGAAAATGAAGGTTATTGCGGAGACCAGGGAACCGGAACTGCCCATACCCCATCGCCTGGCAAGGTAATAAACAAATACGCCCGCAAGCGGTATGTGGATTAAGAGGAAGACGTTAAAAGCCAGGCAGAACGGCAGGAGATAGTAGACGATACTTAGAGGATAAAATACTGCTGCCTGCTGGAACGCGAGGTTCGGTATGCCGCAGAATATATACGGGTTCCATAGCGGTATGGTCCCGCTCTTCATAGCCTCTACTGTAAAGAGCCTTACAGGATAGAAATATCTCGATAGATCCCTGAAAGCAAGGAATCCATTGCAAAATAGGGCTTCCGCAAAATAGCATGCGGTAAGCCCTATAAGCAAAGCCACTACAAATAATCCTCTATTCCTCAAAGACGCGTCTCTTACCAACTCGTGTTGTGAGCGGCAAAGATCTTGCCATGATCTGAATTTGCCGTATTATTAACATACACCCAACCTGCGGCAGTGCTGGTACCCTTACTTGATGTTGTCACGATTAAGGTGTTGACATTAGTGGCCATATTCGCGTTGGCGGGTACCCCCTGCGCCATCCAGTTTTTTATCTCATCTGTAACAGAAGGAAATCTCGCATCGTTGCCCGCGGCAGCTTGAGCGTAAAAAATAGATATCGCTGAACGGAGGCCGCCCAAAGCGCCTTGAGTGGCCGCGTTCTTCGCCTGGTTTGTAAGGTCAACAAACTTCGGCATAGCTACTGTAGCGAGTATACCCAGAATTACTATGACGATAACAAGTTCAACAAGCGTAAAACCCCTCTTCATGATACCCTCCCCTTTTTTGTATGCGCTGAACAATTTTTTACCAGTCCGTGTTGTGAGCAGCGAAGATCTTGCCATGATCTGAATTTGCCGTATTATTAACATACACCCAGCCTGCGGCAGTGCTGGTACCCTTACTTGATGTTGTCACGATTAAGGTGTTGACATTAGTGGCCATATTCGCGTTGGCGGGTACCCCCTGCGCCATCGCGTCGCTTATTTGAGTGGTATCGCTTGGAAATGCCGCAGTACCGTTAATAGCAGACTGCGCGTAAAATATAGCTATGGCCGAACGAAGGCCGCCCAAAGCGCCTTGAGTGGCAGCGTTCTTAGCTGAATCGGTAAGGTCGACAAACTTCGGTATTGCCACTGCCGCCAGGATACCCAATATCACTATCACTATCACAAGTTCTATCAACGTGAAACCCCTCTTCATGACACCCTCCCCTTTTTGTATGTGCGAAACAATTTTTTACCAGTCCGTGTTGTGAGCGGCGAAGATCTTTCCATGGTCTGGGCTTGTCGTATTGTTAATATATACCCAGCCTGCAGAAGCATTGGTAGCCTTGGCAGTCAATGTTGTGATTATGGTATTGATATCGGTGGCCATATTCGCGTTGGCGGGTACGCCCTGCGCCATCGCATCGCGTATCTCATCGGTCACGCTTGGAAACCTGGCAGTTCCGGCAACGGCATTCTGTGCATAGAATATGTATATTCCTGCTCTCAAGCCGCCCAACGCGCCCTGCGTAGCCGCGTTCTTAGCGGCATTTATAAGATCCGCGTATTTCGGGATCGCTACCGCGGATAAGATTCCTAATATGACAATGACTGTGACGAGCTCGATCAAAGTAAAACCCTTCCTCATCATCAACTCCTTTCCGCCCGCAAAAAGGGTCTAAGAGTTCCCCTTAAGCACAAAAATGATAAAAAAAATTACAATGAGCTCAAAAATTTTATAAACTCTCAAATTATGCGTAAAGTATACCATATGTTTTTAGGGTTGTCAATGCTGGAAGAGGGATATGAGGTTCCACATGGGCAAAAATATGGCAAGAGCCATGGTCAGGACCATCGCTCCAAGGACCACCACGAAGACAGGCTCCATTATGGTAGAGAGGTTCTGGATGATATAATCGGCTTCCTGGTCATAGTATTGGGAAATATTCATCATCAGCTCGTCGACCTTACCGGAGCTTTCTCCTATGGCGACCATATTTACCACAAGAGGAGGAAAAGCGCCGCTTATACGCATCGGTTCGGAAATACCTTTACCTTCTTTTACACTCACAATGATATTATCAACTGCCCTGGAGATTACCGCATTTGAAGCCGTCTTGGAAGCCATATCGAGTACCTGCAATATAGGGAGCCCGCTCCTTATCAATATCGACATAGTCCGCGTAAATCTCGAGATCACGAGCATCGTCATAGGTTCCCCGAATATGGGAGCTTTCAGCTGAAACGAATCCCATCGATATCTTCCGCCCTTTGTGTTTATATACCTATTGAAAAGGAAAGCGATGGCGCCGCCGACAACAGCCAGGATATACCAGTATTTACGCATAGCGACGCTCATGCCCATGAGTATCTTCGTCGGAAGCGGCAATCCCGTCTTGAACTGCGCGAATATCGTCGCGAATTTCGGTATTACGAACGTGACGACGACAAAGAACGCTCCGGCGAGCGCGCATAAAGTTATTATAGGATAACGGACGGCAGCTTTTATCTTATTCTTTGTATCGAGCTCTTTTTCCGTGAACTGGACGAGCCTCTCCATAATCTCATCCATCTGGCCGCTCGCCTCCGCCGCCCTTATCATATTGACGTAAAATTCGTTGAAGACCTGCGGATATTTCGAAAGGGCGTCCGAGAAGCTTACTCCCCTCTCTACGTTGGACGCGACGTCCTTTATTATACTCCTGAAAAATTTATTCTTGGTCTGCTTCTCGATAGTATCCAGGTTGGACAATAAAGTGACTCCCGCTTTCTGCAGGGACAGGAGCTGCCGCGTGAACATTATAAGGTCCGCCTCTTTCACTTTATCGAACCTGGCGAGGAATTTGGAAATGGGGTCGTTCGACTCCTCCGCTTCCGCTATCGAGATCGGCACATACCCCATAGCCCCCAGGCTCGCCGCGACAGCCTGCTTGTCGGCTCCGCTTACAACGCCTGACACGGACCTGCCGAATTTGTCTCTCGCCTTATATTTAAAATCCGCCACTTTTGCTATTCCTCCGTAACGCGTATGACTTCTTCGGGGGTCGTAATACCGCGTATGACCTTATCCAGCCCGTCGCCGCGCAGCGTCGTCATGCCTTCGCTTATCGCCACTTTTCTTATGTCGAGCGCGCCGGCCTTGGCGATGATCAATTTCTTGATCTCGTCGCTGATGACCATGAGCTCATGGATACCTGTCCTGCCTCCATAGCCCGACCCCTTGCAATGGCTGCAGCCTTTAGCCTTGTAAAATTTGACCTGTTCCTTTATTCCCAGTTCTTTAAGCGCCGCCGCTGTCGGCGTATAAGCCTCTTTGCATTCCGGGCAGAGGACGCGCACAAGCCTCTGCGCCAATATCGCCAGCACCGAGCTGGATATCAGGAACGGCTCTACCCCCATATCGATAAGACGCGATATGGAGCTGGGCGCGTCGTTCGTATGCAGGGTCGAAAAGACGAGATGGCCTGTAAGGGACGCCTGGACTGCGATCTCGGCGGTCTCTTTATCCCTTATCTCTCCCACCATCACTATATCCGGATCCTGCCTAAGTATGCTGCGCAGTCCCGCGGCGAAGGTCAGGCCCGCCTTAACATTTACCTGGGTCTGCCTGATCAAAGGTATCTCGTATTCGACCGGATCCTCTACTGTAATTATGTTCTTCTCAAGCGAATTAATGGCGGACAGGGCCGAATATAATGTAGTCGTCTTGCCGCTTCCCGTCGGGCCCGTTACCAGTATGATGCCGTACGCCGCGCGTATAAGCTTGTTAAAACCGTTAAAATCCTTTTCATTAAAACCAAGCTGTTCTACCCCGACCATGACGCTCGTCTTATCCAGGATTCTCATGACGATGTTTTCGCCGTGGATCGTCGGAAACGTGGATACCCTGAGGTCTAGGACCTTATTCTCCATCTTCATGTTAATCTTGCCGTCCTGCGGCTTCCTCGACTCCGCGATGTCGAGCTTGGACAGTATCTTTATTCTCGATGAGATTATATTCTGCAGTTCTTTCGGAGGTGTGGCTATCTCATGCAGGATGCCGTCGATCCTGAATCTCACGCGGACGAGATTCTCTTCGGGCTCTATATGTATGTCGCTAGCCTTCTCTTTTATCGCCTGCATCAGTATCAGGTTGACCAGCCTTACAACGGGCGCCTCTTCCGCTGCCTTGGTCAACGCCTTGGATCCCTGGCCGTCCGGAGTGATGGCGGCAAGCTTGGCGGCATCTATCGTCTTTATGACCTCGTCCAGCCCCCCGGGAGAACCATAATATTGGTCTATGGCAAGCCTTATATCGCTCTCCGTTGAAAGGACAGGCTCTATTATAGGTATCTTAGACTTCATCCTTACTTCATCGATCGCCATTATATCACGAGGATTTGCCATGGCAAGGGTCAGGCTGTCGCCGACCTTGAAGAGCGGGATCACCTTGTGTTTTCTGGCGAGATCTTCGGAAACATTGACGAGAACGTCCGGGTCTATCAGGTAGTTCTTCAGTTCGATGACCATCACGTTCATCGATTCGGCTACAGCGTGAGCTATCTTATCTTCCGTAATATATCCTAGTTTCGACAGCGTCTTATCCAGGGGAAGCCCTGTCTTCTTCATGTCCTCCTTGGCGCGGTCTATCTGATCGGCCGTAACGAGCTTCTTTGCCAGCAGGATATCTATGATAGCTTCTTTTTTAGCCATACCCCTATTCTCTCCGGATCAGACTACTTTGACAAGTCCCAGCGAGGCGACGAACGTCTTTCCTTATTTGTAATAAATGCCGAGAGCAGGTCTTTGTCTTCGTTGGATATCTTAGTGAATTGTATGCCCAGCCTGTAATGCCCCTGTGACTTCATTGAGCAGGACCTGACCGAGCCGGTCACTCGCATCGGCTCTTTGCGATCCTTGCCCGCTTCTGCGGCAAAAGGGGCGGATTCTATATTAATATCCAGGATAACGCCCGGCGGTATCAGATAAAGCGAATCCAGGCCGCAACCCTGCACGCTTATATCCAGAAGCCCTGCTTTCTGAAAGACCGCTTTGCCGGACGCGTCTTTCGCGGGCACATTCAATTTTATCGTCTTCTCTGTCGCTTCATCGATCGCGTATTCCGCGAGAAAATTAACGGGCTCCCTCTTTTGCCCTCTCGTTTCCATCGGCGCCATAACTGCCTCCCCGTATTCAAACTTTTTCTTTTTTACTTAAAGTATCTTTCGGTTGCCAGGTCCCACTTCCCCTGCGTCTTCAATATCATGTCGCATATCTCGCGCACCGCGCCGCGGCCGCCCATCTTAGAAGTCACATAATGGGCTTCCGCTTTCACTTCATCCATCGCGTTCGGTACGGCTACGGCAAACCCGACCCTTTTCAATACGGGTATGTCTATGAGATCGTCCCCTATAAAACATACATCTTCCGGCGACACTTTAAATACCTTTAACGCCTTATTGAAAGGTATCAGCTTATTCATGAATCCCTGATATGTTTTCGCGACCTTCATGTCACGACCGCGCAATTTGACTATCCTGGACTTCTTCGCCGTGATTATGGCGCTCTTTATACCGGCCCTATTCAGGAGGGTTATCCCGAAACCGTCCTGGACGTCAAAGAATTTCAACTCGTCGCCGTAGATGCTGTATATTATCCGGCCGTCGGTCATCACACCGTCGATGTCTAGGATCAACAGCTTGATGCGTCTTGCTCTCTCGGTAATTTCCTGATTTATAGAATTTAACATTTAGGCACCAAGAACAGTTATAAGTTGTAAGCTGTAAGTTTTAAGTAAAAATTTTAAGATATTCCTCAAACTTATAACTTACGACTTAAAACTTACTACTTTCCACGCTATTTTTATGCCAGCTACACCAGTCCCGCCTTCAGCAGGTCCTGGACGTCTATCAGTCCTATCGGCCGCTTTTTGTCGTCGACAACCGGTATCTCATCTATCTTTTTGGAGCGGAGTATATCGAAAGCTTCCGCGGCCAGTTTCTCTTTCTTTATCACGACCGGACCTTTAGTCATCACGTCCTTGACCTTCATGTTTATAAGGCCGGGTTTAGATTCGAGGTGGCGCCTGAGGTCTCCGTCCGTGAATATGCCCGTAAGGGCGCCTTTACGGTCGACTACGCTCGCGCTTCCCGCCCTTGCTTTCGTTATCGCCAGGAGCACGCGCTTGACGGTAAAATCTTCGCCTACCACAGGGCTTTCGTGCCCTTTTCTCATTATGTCACTCACCTTCAATAACAGACGTTTGCCGAGTATGCCGCCCGGATGATAGAAAGCGAAATCCTTCTCTTTAAAACCTTTCTTTTCCAGAAGGGCGACCGCAAGAGCGTCGCCCATCGCGAGCATTGCCGTCGTCGAGGTCGTGGGCGCCAGCCCCATGGAACAGGCTTCTCTTTTTACTGATACATCGATGGTGTAATCGGCGATCCGCCCTAGCGTGGAACGCACATTACCGGTCATCGCAATAATACGCGCCCCTATCTTCTTCACTATTGGCAGGAACTTCACTATCTCGTCCGTCTCGCCGCTATTGGAAAGCGCCAATATCAGGTCGTCCTTCGTCACCCGCCCAAGGTCCCCGTGAAGAGCTTCGGCGGGATGGAGATACAGGGAAGGCGTGCCGGTCGAAGAGAGCGTGGCGGATATCTTCTGCGCGATAAAACCCGGTTTACCCATGCCCGTTACTATCACGCGCCCCTTTATCCTGCAGACCGCGTTGACGATACCTTCGAAGTCGGCGCCTACCCGCCTCATGAGGCTGGAGAGCGCGTCGCGCTCGATCCTCAATACTTCCCTGGCGATCCTGTCTGACATTATTTCACCGCCTCTTCCACTTTTCTAAGCTTTACCAGCATCTTCTCCAGCTCGTCCAATCCCAGCGAGTTAGGCCCGTCGCTCGGCGCTTTTTCGGGATCCTCATGGACCTCCAGGAAGACCCCGTCCGCGCCGCAGGCTATCGAAGCCATGGCCAGATACGGTATAAATTTGCTTTCGCCGCCCGAACGCTCCCCCAGGCCTCCGGGCATCTGGACGGAATGCGTGGCGTCGTATATCACAGGATATCCGAACTCTTTCATGATCATTATAGAGCGGAAGTCGCTCACGAGATTATTATAACCGAAGGCAACGCCTCTCTCAGTAAGGAGTATATTCCTGTTCCGGGCGGATTCGATCTTTTTTATAATATGCCTTATGTCCCAGGGCGCGAGGAACTGCCCCTTTTTAATATTGACCACTTTGCCGGTCTGGGCGGCGGCTACTATTAGATCGGTCTGTCTCGAGAGGAACGCCGGTATCTGGATGATGTCGAGGACCTTTGAAGCCTCTCTTATTTCGGCTTTGCAGTGGACGTCGGACAATATGGGGACCTTGAGTTCGTCTTTAACGCGTTTTAATATCTTAAGCCCTTTTGTCAGCCCGGGGCCGCGGTAGGAATCTATTGAAGTGCGGTTCGCTTTATCGTAACTTGATTTATATATGAACGGGATGCGCAGACGTTTGGTAATATCCTTAAGGGCTTTGGCGTGTTTAAGCGCGCTCGCTTCGGATTCGATCACGCATGGCCCGGCTATCAGGACAAAGGGGCGGCCTGCGCCTATCTTCACGTTGCCAATATTAATTTCTCGCGTCATGTTCATGTCCAGGTTACGTAATGTTAGAGAATGTTAATTAAAGTTACGTAAGGTTACCGCACTTTTGTAACATTACGTAACCTTCACTAACCTTACGTAACATTATGTAACCTTTTTCCTATTTCTCCCTCTCCTTTAACAGCGCATCCTCGGCCCTTTTCAGGTCTTCGGGCCTGTCTACGCCGACCGTGTCGAACTTCGTCTCGACGGTCTTTATCTTATATCCGTACTCGAGGACCCTCAGCTGTTCGAGCTTCTCGGCATTCTCCAGCGAGGATTTCGGGAGGTTCCTGAAAGTGAACAGGAAGTCTTTTGTAAAAGCGTATATGCCTATATGTTTGTAATAGACGGGTCTCTTCTTCTCGTCTTTCGACGCGGTCCTGTTGTAAGGTATCGCGTATCTGGAAAAATATAAGGCGTATCCGTTCCTGTCGACGACCACCTTGACCACATTTGAATTCGTAAGCTCTGAATCGTCCTCCACCTTCTTTATCACGGTTGCCATCTGGGCGATCTTCTCTTCGCCGAGGGCGATCACGAGGTTGTCTATTATTATAGGTTTGATCAGGGGCTCATCCCCCTGGATATTCACGGCGATCTCTACGTCAAGAGGATTCACCACCTCGGCAAGACGGTCGGTCCCGGAAGGCTGGTCCGGGGAGGTGTAGATGGCCTTGCCTCCGAATCCCTGGACGACCTTCAATATCCGCTCGTCATCGCATGCGACGACAAGGTCGTCCAATGTCTTAGCCTTTTTGGCGTTCTCCCACACGTGCTGAATAACGGGCTTGCCCAGCAGGTTCGCCAGTACTTTTCCCTCGAATCTCGTCGCGCCCCAACGGGCCGGTATAACTCCTATCGCTTTCACTTTTCCAGCTCCCTCTTAATTCGTTCTATAAGCTCACCCGGCGTAACGACAGCTATGCCGACCTTCCCTACGACTATCCCCGCGGCGCAGTTCGCCACATGCGCCGATTGCACAGGATCGAGTCCGGACGCAAGAGACAGGGTATAGCTCGCTATGACGGTATCGCCCGCGCCGGATACATCGAAGACTTCCTGCGCGACTGTTGCTATCTGCTTCATCGGTTTCGCTTTCTGGAATACCGCCATCCCGTTCTCACCCAGTGTTATAAGGGCGATCCCGCATTTAAGTTTTGACAGTAATTTCCTGCCGGCGCTCACCAGGCTCTTATCGTCCTTGATCTCGAACCCTACGGCTTTAGACGCTTCGTGGTTATTAGGAGTGATCAAGGTCACGCCTTTATAGAATTTAAAGTTCTCCTCTTTCGGGTCGACCGCGATTATCTTCTTGTATTTTTTTGCCAGAGGAATGACTTTGCTTAGCAACTTAGGCGTTATGACCCCTTTGCCGTAATCCTCAATGATCACGGCGTCGACCGACCTGATGACATTCCCTATGCGGCGGATCATCTTCTGGACGATCTCCTCGCTTATGGACTCCGCCCTCTCTTTGTCGATCCGGACGACCTGCTGGTGCTGGGCAACGACCCTCGTCTTCAATATCGTCGGCCTGGATTCGTCCTTAAATATTCCCGTAGTATCTATACCATCCTGTGAAAGAACGCCTTTCAGCACGGCTCCCCGGTCGTCGTCTCCCACTACGCCTATGAGCGATACATTCGCGCCTAACGACCTGAGATTGTTAGCGACATTCGACGCGCCGCCGGGCATGTAACTCTCTTTTTTGACCCATACCACCGGGACGGGCGCCTCGGGAGAGATACGGCTGACGTCGCCCCACAGGAATTCGTCCAGGATGAGGTCTCCGATCACAAGGACCTTCACCTTCTTGAATCCCATTATCGTTTTTTTAATGCCGGCTATGCCTAAAGATCTCATATCTTCTCGATTATGGAACGGTATAAAAGCGGCATCATTATCTCGTGATGGCCGATCATGTTATATGCCTTACCGCCCGTGGACGTCGGCCTCGAAAGGATGTTCTGATGCGGCCTGTACTGGTTTATCATGTCAAAATTGGCGGTAGTGAATACCCTGGCCTTGTAGCCCAGGTTCCTGGCGACGGTCAATGCCTTTAGGAAGACCTCGGGCAGTATTACCGCCGAACCGAAATTTATCGCCACGCCTTCGTCGAGCCTGGAGACGCTGTATATGAAATTTTTAAAATCGAGCAGCGACCCTTCTCCTATGGCTTCTCCGTTAGCGGACGGATGTTGATGTATTATGTCGGTCCCTATGGCAACGTGCACTGTAACGGGCGCGTCCATGGCATGACCTGTCGCGAGAATACTCAGATCCCTGTGAGGCAGCTTCGAACTGACTATGCTGCCGCCCACAGACTCTCCTATTCCCATGCCCTTAGAGAAACCCGAGTTTATAGCGTCGTTTATGAAACTGGCCGTCTCTTTGGCCATCCCGAAAGAACCGTCGACTATCCCCTCGCCCACATCTTCGCTCGTCCTTCCTATCATGGCTATTTCCGTGTCGTGGATTATTCCCGCGCCGTTCAACGCGACGGCCTTAACGACCCCTCTCTTCATAAGGTCTATGACGAGCGGCGAGAGCCCGCATTTTATCACATGCGCGCCCATCATCAATATGACCATCTTATCTTTTTTATACGCCTCGACTATAGCGTCAGTAAGCGCTCTCAGATTCCGGCTCGCGAGGATGTCCGGCAGGCCGTCGTAAAAGTCCTTGAAACCGGAACCCTTCTTCGTGACCTTGGCGAAATCCTTTATCGCTACTTTGCACTTCCGCGCGTCAAGGGATATCGTCTTTATTTTGGTCAGGTCGACCTTTTCTCTTTTCATGAATATGTCCTTATTATATATAAAACGTTATAAGTTTATCACGACAGGAGCATATCGTCAAATATTAATATCACGGGCCTCGGGCCTCTCACAGGCCGCCTATTTCCCAGTCCTTGCTCTTGAACCTTTTCAGCTCCCCTTTGATGCCTATTTCCACGACCTCGGTTATCCTGACCTCAAAGATGACGAAGTTCTCGGTAATGACGACTTCGAAGCTCTCGTGCTTCGACGTACCGCGCACGTCATCTATAATGTGCTTGGCGGTAAGGCGGATCTCCTTGTCGAGCATCTCCTTGCGCATCTTCTTATATTTCGGCCCCTTCTCTATTATCTTTACCGTGCCGTTCAGCTGATAACCTTTAAGCGTGCTGGGATCGATGAGCGACATCGACGCCCTCGGATTGATCTTCAGGTTCCGCCATGTGGTGCTTATCGTATAATCCACAAGATACATGAATTCATTATCCGTCTTCAATAGGAATTTGGGCGCCGCGTTAGGCCGCCCTTTAAAGTCGCACGTGGCGATACTTATGAACTCCCTCGTCTCCAGCAATTTTATCAGCTCTTTTGAAAGCATCTCTGTCTCCCGGATATCAGGTCGCAATAATAAAACCTGTTATCCCTTAATATGGTCTCGCCTGTTTTGAATTCAATTTTTTTCCCGAATATCGGGCCGTCGAAAGCGAATGAATGGAATTCGCCGTTCTCGCCGCATGGGTCTACATTCGCCGGCAGCGAGTTTAGCAGCTCTTCGTCGAAGACCCTGCCGGCGAACGAGCCGTCAAGCGCCTTCGAGTCCACGCATGTCAACACGCTCCGGAATCCGGAGCGGATGAAATCACGCGCTAACTTTGCTGTATCACGCTTCCATAAAGGAAAGACGCCTTTCAGCCCCACGCTCGCCAGTTTGTTTTCGCGATAAAGTCTTAGGTCTTCCAAGAATATGTCGCCGAATATCACTGATGTCACACCGGTAGCCGCATATCTCGTCAGGACTTCGGCCATTGCCTCTTCATACTTAGCGTTATCGCAGTCCTTGCTGATCAGCGCCTTCTCGAGCGGCAGGCCTATCGAAGCGGCCTGCTCTTCGAGGAGGACTTCGCAGACGCCGTGCATGCTTACTCTGCCGTAATCTTGCGTGACCGTCGTAAGAAGGGCGACGACATCATATTCGCGCAGCTTCCTTATTTCATAAAGGGCCATCGCGGAATCCTTCCCGCCTGACCACGCCATTATCGCTTTTTCCATCCATGCCTTTCGCTTCGTCCATCTACGCGTCTAATAAAATTTACGGGTCCTGTGAAATTCGCGCCAGCGAATTTCATCCCGAGAACGCGACTATTAGGAGCGTTCGAGGGACTACCACTAAAGTTTTTTACTCAAACCTAAGCCTCGTTATTCGAGCACTGAAAATATTCGCTTATAATAAATTTTTACGGGTCCTGCTGCTCCTTCGACTTTTTCTTTTAAAGGGCTCGTATGGGTTTACAATCTGACTATTTCTTTATACTATGAGGGGTAGATAACGGTCTAACTTGACGCTCAGTTATTTATATCGGTATATTCTGTGCGCGTATCTATGTATCCCGAACTACATCTCCTTAACATTCGGGCACCCCATCCAATCCGCCTGTCATCAGCTCCATCGGATTGGGTTTACAATCCCGTGAATTCTATCGCGTATCTATGTGCACCGAACTACTCTCTTCTGTATTCGGGACACCCCATCCCTGCCCGCCAGACTTAGCTTGCTGCGATCAGGCGGGCATACTTCGCCCTTTATTGAGAAAAAGTCTGGAAGGAGCATCACCCGTAAAAATTTCCAGCGCCATCATAACTTAGTATGCGGTTTATTATTTGTCCCCGATCGTAAAGCACTCCTGACTATCTTGAAATAACTGCTATCCTCAATGTAAACTATTTTCGCTTCTACCTCTTTCAGATCTTTTATTATCTTAAGAACATCTTTAAATAAATATTTTATAGCTCCATCATAAATAATATGACCACGATGGAATATAAAACAACTATCATGCGCAGGAAAATTATGCACAAGCCCATTTCGCAAGTTATTGAAATATTGCAGCTTCTTGATATTAACGGCTTCACAACATTTTCTTATTTTTTTTATTATACGAATCTTCCTGGCAAAATCTATACTACTCAACACATCTATGGTAATAGATTGTCTTGCATCTTCTGAGCATGTATTACAGTATCTTTTTAAAATTATTCTATCTATCAGAAACTCCATTACCACGTAAATTTCTAGAACAACGTATCGAATTTCTGAAAAAACTTTAGAATAATCACTCTTTATCTCTTCGGATCTAAAAAAATCAAAAAATACGGTTACAGCATCAGATGCCTTCCGTATTTTTTCTTTTGCCTCTTTAGCACTATATTCTAGTACATGTGAATATTTCATTTTATGCCTTCTTTGATAGCTAAACCTAAGGGACACTTATAAATTTACAATTAGACCTGTCCCTTGTTTCAAAAAGCTCATTTCACTCTATTTAATCACCCACCGGCTTCACTCTGTTAGTGGTCTAGTTGTGACTTCTGCCGGTGAAAGTTCATCAGCAAATTTTTCGCTCCTCAGATGGCGGAAGTTGCGGGCGGTTGCCGAAGCGAATGTCGTAAAATTTCGATACCTTATGGCGGTCTTCCCGCCGAAGGCGGGAAACAAGGCCGAGTAAACCTGTCAACAGCATGCCCTCAGTCCGGGTTACGAGGCCATCGAAATTTTACCACAGCAAATTTACATGCCTAATCATTGCTGTCCAAATTACCAAAAAGTTAACTGGGCCTGTTGCGATATCCCAGTAGGCATTTTACTTCGTTCATGGAACGGAGCGCTGAACCAGTCCCATAGGTCGCGCCTGGCGAAGAGATTCACAGGCAGTATCGAGCAAAGTGTGTAAAGTGACCAACCGAACTTTGACTTGAATTTTAGATACGAGAGCATAAGATATGCCGTTAACGCGACCCATAATTGGGACAGCAGGGCATTTTTAGACGTGCCTACAAAGCTTTTTACCTTTAATTGCTGTTTAATGGCTTTGAAGAACAGCTCAATCTGCCATCGTTCTTTGTAAATACGGCCTATTGTCTTGGCGCTCCAAGTGAAGTTATTAGTTAATATATCGATAGTCTTACCGGTATCAGGGTCTTTGGAGCGAACGCGGCGTAAGAGATTGGCGCATTTATCTTTCGTCTGATATCCTGTCATCTTTATTGTCTGGTCACTTAGTATGTACCTGAACTTTGAGACGTCTCTGCGCTCGACAACGGTATAAACAGCGTTCTTCTTCAACCTGGTCACGAATATGATGCCTTTATCGTCGAGAGATTTAAACCACGAGAAGTCGATATAGCCCATGTCGAATATAGCGACGTCATTCTTCTCCAGCGGTATGAAGGGAGTGGCCTTATTGTCATTGTCTTTACCGTTTGTTACTATCATAAACGTAGGCAGATATCCGGAGTGATCGAGTTTTATATGGATCTTAACGGCGCCTTTTATGGCCCTAAACTTAGCCCAGTCATAGAGCGACAGGCAAAGGTCTACGGTTGTGGCGTCTATGCTGTATAAAGGGTTCTTAAAACAGAATTTATGCTTAGGGGCGATATCCTGACATTTGGACAGCATATCAAAAAAGACTTTTTTAAAGAGCTCGTGCGGCCTATGCTCATTGGCATAAGCAAGCGTCGACCGATGGGTTGGGGTTATGCCTAAATGATAGAGAGCTTTTGATTGAGTGGCAAGACCAGCCTCTATGGTCCTTAAGCTATCCTGTCCGGATAACTGGCCGAACAGCATAGCGACGAAGTGATTCCATGAGGTAAAGCCCCGGGCATGGTATTCAGCCCCGGTCTCTAAAACAGCTTCATGGAATTGGTATCTCGGAAACATTTTTAGCATTTGTCCTAAAATTGTGTTATTATGGTGCATAGCCTAACCCTCCTTATATACCGACGAGAATCGGTAGTTGGTGACGGTTCTGTTCTATCACCATCATAAGGATTCGGTTGGGCTTTTTCAATCATAATTTGGACACGAGTGAT
>Ga0265297_10001368_pt1 | contig 57933 bp, 51 predicted proteins | sample Munlanlwell13791_FD_192502 | JGI IMG/M metagenome (GOLD analysis project Ga0265297, IMG submission 192502) | Leachate microbial communities from a municipal landfill in Southern Ontario, Canada - Leachate well 137-91 | ecosystem: Engineered > Solid waste > Landfill > Unclassified | place...
GGATATACTACCGGTAACATGCATTATGAGTCAACGATCCTTTTTAAAATGCGGTTGGGTAACATTTATTGTGAGTCAATTCGCCTCCCTTTGAGCCGGTGGTAAAACAAAAACAACCTGCTATACTTAAATCCGTATGTTACTATACAAACGGAGGGGAAAATGGCTAAGAAGCTTTATGTTGGTAATTTATCGTATAGTATAACGGAAGACAGTTTGCGGAATATTTTTTCTCCCATTGGGGAGGTCACATCCGTAAAGGTTATCACCGACCCTTCAACCGGTCGCTCAAAAGGATTTGGATTCGTTGAAATGGCAACCGATCAGGATGCTGAAAAAGCCATCGCAAGCCTGCATGGAACCACGGTTATGGAGCGGGTCATGAACGTAAGCGAGGCACGGCCTCAATCCGAACGGAGAGGCACTATGCGACAGGGGGGCGGAAAAACCGGCCAGCGGGGATTCAATCGAGGTGAAAAAAGATAAGTGTTTGTAATTGATTCTTTACCAGAATTACTGCGACTTTTTAAATAGCACATTAGCAAAAGAGGCGGAAAAAAATACCTTTGTAATGCTCAAAATAATTCCTTCCTTCGAATTTATTTCTATCATCTCTCCGCGTCTTTTTTTATTCGTTTCCTTTTCTTCTCCATTTTTACATCTACAAGCGTTAGTTCGTGCAAACTCTTGGTCAGGGCAGCCTTTGCCTCTTGAAGTTTTTTCTTTTCTTTCTGTAAACCTTCAATTTTCCGAGCAAGAATTGCTTTTACCCGATTCTGTTCTTCGTTATCTTTTATCAAGATGGCTATGGTCTTAACAAGCTGATCTTTTTCCTTCTGAATCTCTTCCAGCTTATTTGATACTGTTTTGTTCTCGATGATAAGCGCGTCTTTATCCCTGGCAAGAATCTCATTCTGCGATTGCAGTTTGGCCAGTTCGATCGTTGCCCGTTCATTTTTTTCTGTCAACAAGGCGATTTCATTTACGAGCTTGCCTGTTTTTGTCTCATTGAACATGGTTAATATATGAAGCCATGTTTTTGCCTGGCCTGCTTGCGCGCTGCCTGGATACTGAGCAAGAAACTCCTCAAAATCATGTGCTGCTTTTGCATAATTTTTATTCGGATTTTCGAAATATATCAGGGTAAAAGCTGAATCGTATTTTGCTTCTTCGGCCCAGGGGGAATTGCTTGCGGCAATTGTCTGATACGAATCATACGCAGTCTTAAACTTTTTCTGATCAAACGAAGTTTTTGCAGTCTGATATGCTTTTGCATCCTCAGTAAAGGGGAATGATTTTAAAATCGTACATCCTGAGATAAGGCTTGCCGCAATCAACACAAATAAAACCTTCATGATTTCCTCTCCGGATAATGCGGTTGAAAATCTCCGCTCGAATGCCTTTTATCTACGACAAATATGCTTTTTGGAATCCGTTTTGCATACTCTTTTAATTCTGCTGCCACGGTAGAGGCCTCCAGTGTATTCACAAAAGTTCGATGCTCATTGGTAACTATTGCAATTGATATCGTCATTAAAGGAAACTGCATGGTTTCACCCTGGCGATTTTTACCCTGAATGGAGCCATTTTCCCTCGCTTTTTTATCATAAAACTGAGGAATCTGTTGGTCAAAAAGACGAACGATTTCGGAACAGACTTCACGCATACAATCAGGCTTTGTAATCACGACGAAATCATCTCCGTCAATATGACCCAGAAAATCATCAGAAGACCCCTTTGTTTTTGTAGCAGTTTCAAGGATCCTCGCCGTTTCTTTTATTACTTCATTTCCGAGTGCATAACCGTAATAGTCATTATACACTTTAAAATTGTCAAGATCGAGCACACAAAATGCGATAGGATTACCACCTTTTAATCTCTGATTCATGACACTCTCAACAGCAACACCTCCAGGAAGCCGGGTAAGCGGGCTTGCATCCAGATACATGTCTTCAAGATTTTTAAGTCGCTTTCCCATGGCAAGAAATGCATCTGCCAGACTTCCAATTTCATCTTTAGTGTGAATGCCGGGATTGTACTGAAAATTCCCTGCAGAAAATTCAATAGTAGCCTTCTGCAGCTTGTGCACGGATGAAGATATATGATATGTTATAATACCTGCAAATAAAGCTCCTATAATTACTCCTGACATACATAGTATTATGGTTATTTGAAATGCTTTACCACCCAGATCGTTGATTTCTGCCATGGACGCATCACGCAAAACCTGAGCCTTGGATGACGTCGTACGGAGTATTTCCGACAGTTTTTCGAGCGCATTCTTAAGTTCTGTATTAGAAATGACAGCTGCAGCTGCATGGCTTCCGGTTTTTAATAAATGAAGTTCCTTCATGAATATATCATTGTACTGAGTATGTAACTTTTCGATTTGAGAAAACAGAAACTGATCTGCATGGGGAAGTTCTTTTAAACTGAGCAATAAATTTTTAAATTCGGAAGAACGCTCCCAGAAAAGAGAGCGCAAATCCTTTCTTCGAAGAATCAATGACCGTTTTTCATAATTATCCTGAGCAAGAAGAACTTCGAGCATCTCTTCTGTTTTTTCATGAATGGGAATATAACCATTTACAATGAAATTATTTAATTGATTTATACGATAAAGATTGATGAGAGCAAAAAAGACAACACTAATGCTCACAAGAACAAGGACTGCATAACCTATGAGCATTTTATTAGTAATTTTTAATTTTGAAAACAGTTTAAAGGAAGTCTGCAGTTGTAGTAAAAAGTGAGACAAGAAAAATTTCATAATCTATATCTATAAATAATCATTTTTTAATCGTGTTAGGAAGAAAATTACCCTCTCGAGGAACATCTTTTATCGCGTAGTTATTGTGGACATATACCAGGTGGTCTTGTGTCATAAGCTGCTGATCGTTCATCCTAAGCACTATGTGGCCATTATACCATAAGATTGGCAGGACAACGTCCTGCCAATTTGATAAAATTTATTAGTTAGAAGGAAAGAGATAACAATATTTTGTAGTATTTCCTTTCCTTATCTATAAGTTACCTTACGGTTCAACAGCAGTATCTGTTTCCCATAAGGCTGGCTTCGCGGCACCAGAGGTCGCATTTATAAAGCCTTTTTGTCCGGAGGCCGTAGGAGTTGAAATAAGCTCCGTTGACACGGTACCATCTTTTTTTGTATAAGTTACAATACCATTACTAGTAGATATTAATGCACTCTGGCATGCAGTATTACCTGTAGTATGTTCTGCTAACAGTCCATTGGAAACAAGCTCAACCTGAATCCCATTTACCGGACTTCCGCCAGAATCCTTTACTATAAATTGTACAATCGGATAACAATTAGATCGGCCAACAATAGGCGCGCCTCCAGTACCCTGTAATGCTGTTATTGTGTAACTTGAATTTCCTTTTTCACCTCCACAGCTATTCATGAGTATTAAAGACAATGAAATTATCATGAACATACAAGTTATGGTTTTTCTATTTTGTTGTTTTATAATCATAGCTTTAACCTCTTTCTTTTTTAGAATATCATTGATTTCAACACCAAATTTTGTACTTAAATCACTTCCTGCTTCACTATCCTCGGCGTTATGAAAATCAGCAGCTCGCCACGCTTATCAGTTGTATTTCTTTTCTTAAAAAACCATCCCAGACCTGGAATATCTGCCAAAAAGGGTACTTTGCTGTCATTTATTGACCGCTCAATGGTCAGAATTCCTCCAATTACTGCGGTTTCCCCATTTGAAAGTAGTATCTCTGTAGTGGCTTCATTCTTTCGTATAGATGGCTGGCCAGTTGCTCCCAGAATAGATGTGTCAGGAGCATTTTTCGTTGCCGTGATTTTCAGGAATATTTTATTATCAGGTGTTGCATGAGGAGTAACCGTCAATGACAGTTTGGCATCGATAAATTGAATTTGAGTTCCTGATGCGGATGTTGTGGAATAGGGTATTGAAAGACCTTGTTCGATTTTTGCCTCTTTATTATCTAAAGCGCTAACCTTGGGCTGAGAAATAATTTTCCCTTCCCCTGTTGCCTCGAGAGCTGAAAGCACCAGATCAAGATTAAATGCCTTGTTCAAGGATGCTAGGCTTATGCCCATCGCTCCGCCGCTTCCTGCGCCTACCGCTGCGGGCATGTTTACGAGCCAGTTTCCTAATCCTGATGTGGTAGCACCCATCCCGGGGCCGCCGGTTACCCCGATTGAATTCGGGAACGTTAATCCCGTGGGATTTCCGTGTGCAGCGTCAAACTTTGCACCACCACCCCATTGAATGCCTATTTCACGGCTAAAATTCAAAGAAGCTTCAACAATTCGCGCTTCAATCATAATCTGTGCAATGGGTTTGTCAAGAACCTTGATAAGCGAAACAATTTCATCCACATTCCGAGGAATATCCTTGACGATCAAGGTGTTGGTTCTTGCGTCCACAACCGTCTCTCCGCGAGCTGAAAGCGACTTCTTGATAGTCGGTTCAATGGTGGAAGCAGTTGAATAATTAATCGGGATAATTCGGGTGATAAGATCTTCCGCCTTCTTCTTTGCTTCTTTTGATTTCAACTCTTCTTCTGCCTCTTTCGTAAGTGCCGCCACCGTACCGATGCGAAGCACATTGTCTTCAAGATTATGGCCAAGGCCGTTCATTCTCAAGATAATATCCATTGCCTGGTCCCAGGGAATGTTCACCATTCGTACAGTTACCTTCCCTTTTACGTCAGGAGCCAAAATGATATTGAGATTAGCAACTTCTGCAAAAAGACGCATTACATTAATTAAATCCGCATCCTGCAGATCGAGTGAAATCTTTCTCCCGGTATATTTTGATGATCCGGCAAGCAACTCAGTTTCTGTCCCTCCGAGCTCAGCTTTTCTCAATGCAGTTTGCTCTCGTGTATCTTTTTTTACCGGTAAAGGAGTTGTTTCCTGAAGGGAAAGCGTTTCTTTATTGTCCTTGTTTTCCTGGACAGGTTGCTGCGCATTCACTGGAATTTCTGCAGCAGGTGCGCCTGTTGCTGTTTCCGGTTCTTTGGTAATTGGGGCGGATACGGTTGTCGTTTCCAGGGATGCAATGATTTCCTTTTCAACGGTTGATGTTGGCGTTGATGCAACAGAAGCTGATCGCTCTGTACTGTCTGTACTGTTTTTTGCAGCCTCACCGCCAAGAGTGACGATAAGTGTTTTCCCTTCCGCAGAAACAACATAGGCAAGGGGCTTGGCTAAATCAAACACAACACGGACTTTTTTGTTTGGTGCAGGATGCTGACCGACACGAATCCGGTCCAGGCCTGCTTTCTTTACCGGAATGACGCTTGGTCGAACCTTACTGCGAACTTCGGGAATATCCACAACCAACCGTTTGCTGTCAACCATAAAAGCATTTTGCTTCATGCTTCCGTTTCCAGAAATAATGACTTTCATGCCATCATCTTCAACTTGCGTTTTAATGGATGAAATAACAGTTGCAGGAGGACCCGTTTCGACCTGAGCCGTTTCTGCTGGTTCCTGTTTTGGCTGCTCAGGAACCGGTGCTGGAACAGGCGGTTGAGCAGTTGGTTTAGCTGCCTCAATGGGTTTTGCAATTTCTATCATAAGCTTGCCGTCGGCCTGATATACCTTTGTATCAACCGGTTGGAGAAGTCCGATTTCAAGCCGTACGATATTATTCTCTTTTTGGGTTGGAAGAATATCGGCAAGAACGACGTTTTTGAACAGTATCTTATCCTTGAATGCTCCCAGATCAGCATCAAGAATATCTACCACGAGTCTTAGCGGTTCAGTAAGCTGAAATGATGTATATTGATGAAGCGGCAAGGTTCCTTCAACTATGATTTCCGTTTTTCCATCACTGTCACGAGGTTCGATTTTACTGATTACCGTCGGCACCGTTTGCGGTTCTGCAACAGGCTTTTTGCCGCATCCGTGGAGCACGAAGATAAGAGAGATGGCTGTAACGAGACACCATATTTTAAGCGGTTGGGCGTTCATTGCACCCCCTCCTGTTTTTTTCTCAATGGTATAATAAATTGCTTGCGTTCTGTTGCTCCCACAAGGTTTTTAAATTTTTCCTCCACTACCATGGAGTCTCGGGTGATCTTTTTCACGACGCCCTTATTCGGACCGATAATGGTACCGACACGAACAAAATATCCTTTTCCATCTGGTCCTTCTATCATTGCGTTATACCCAAAACCGCCCCAGACAATTCCTGTTAATTTGAATTCCGGAACATTATAGCGTTCAAGAGGAGGCCGCACACTTGCTCGGGATCTGCTCTCTTCGCGGCTGATAAGAGGAGAAAACGGGTCGCGCCTTCCTGCAGCGCTGTACGTAAATGTAGGAATTGTATTGATCTGGATTACGGTTTGAGTAGATTGCGTTATTGGCTGTGTTGTCAACGGTTTAGAAGTAGGAGCAGTTGGCGCAGGACTCTTCGCAGATTCTGAACAGGCAAAAAATACTCCTCCTGCAAGAAATACCAAAAGACCTGTAAAAAATACATTATTTAACTTTTTTGCCTGTTGCTGGTTTTGTTTCAACTTTTTTCTCCAAAGCAGAAAATGTCATTGCAGTGCAATTAACTTCAATGGAAAGCGTACCGTCATTGTTCACTTTTGGAGTTGCCATTTTAATATTTAAAATATTTACAATCCGGCTCAATTTGCTGACCCGGTCAAAGAAGGTGGCAACATTATGGTATCCGCCGGTCAGGGAAAGATTTACAGGAATTTCCCGATAGAGCCCGCTTGCATGATCACGCGGCTTATCAGGCTTCCACAATTTGAGAACGAGACCTGATTGATTGACCCTATCCTGAATCTGCCGAAGAAGACCGGATACCTCAGATTCCGGAGGAAGCTGTTCGGTAAGATCCTTAAGCTGGCGCTGATATTCAACTACTTCAGCCTTGAGCTTATCCAGATTGCGAATTTTTTCATCGTTTACTTTAATTTGAGCCTGAAGATCTGCAACTGATTTTTTAAGCTGCTCGATCTGCGTGTTCATCGGAATGACAAATTGCCACACATCGATACTAGCAAGAACAAGAAGAACGACCACAAAGGATATCACTCTTGCCCTAGGTGAAATTTTCTGTATTTTTTCAGCAAAAGGAGAAGCCATCAGAGTCCTTTGTAAACAAATTGAAGTTTGTATTTATAGATATCGATTCCTTCAACTTTTGCACGGCTTGTTTCAAGTAAATTGACACCTGATAACAAAGGGGACGCCTTCAGATTATCAATAAAACGAACAACTTCATGGTTGCCGAATGCCTGACCTTCTATATTGATGTTATTGTTAGCTTCCGTCAGGGATATGACATTCACTCCCAAGGGAAGCGCCCTGCTGATTTCATCAAGAAGCCGGACTGGACCTGACTGATTTTTTTTCAGTCGTTGAACAACCTCGATTTTTTCCTTGACCTTGTCGCGCTCGGTTTCGACGTTTTTCACTTCCTTTAACATCTGTTCCTGTTCCTGACGACGGCTTTCTGCCGCACGTTTTTGCTGTTCAAGATCGGCGATCACATCTGTCTGATATTTCCAATAGTATGCCATCCCGCCGACAAAAATGATAAGAAGCAATATGGCAAGCACAATCTGCTTCTGGAGATCCGTAGCTTTTTTGGGAGGCTTTTTTTTGCTCGGTAAGAGATTTATTTTGATCATCGATCCCCCGGCCTCCTCATTGCAAGCCCCACTGCAACAGCGGAAAGCGGGCCAAATTCTGCCATGTAGGCTGGATCGAAACGTTTTGGGTCAACTTTGATATTCCGGAAAGGATTGATCACTTCAGTGGCGACGCTCAACCGGTCGGAAAGAACTTCGGTAAAATTACCAATGCGTGCGCATCCGCCGGAAACAAGCACTCGGGATACTGCGTCACTCCCTGTGGTTGAACGGAAAAATTCAAACGACCGTTGGGTTTCAGCAACAATATCCTCGGTAACGGACGCTATCACGCTTTTCACCTGTTCACTGTCCACACCGTCGATATTTTCGCCTCGCTTGATTCTTTCGGCATCCTCATACGAAAGACCAAAATCCCGCTGAAGAGCTTCGGTATAACGGTTCCCACCGACGGTAATATCACGGGTAAAAATCGAAGTTCCTTCTTTTAAAATATTAATGTTCATGACTGAAGCTCCGATATTGAGCAGCGCAGTAATGCCGGACTGCATGTCGTAGTTCAGTTCATACATGTTGGCAAGAGCAAAGGCATCGACATCAAGAACAACAGGGTCAAGACCGGCTTCCTTGACAAGATTGATATAATCATTGATCTTGTCTTTTTTAACTGCCACGAGCAGTACATCAGCCTGTCCTTCACTGGCTCCAGATCCGAGTTTCTGAAAATCGATATTAACATCATCAATTGAAAAAGGAATGTACTGCTCAGCTTCCCACTTGATAGATTCCGCAAGTTCTTCATCCGTCATATCCGCAATGGAAACCCGCTTGATAATAACAGAACTTCCGGAAACAGAGATGACAACTTCCCTGGTGTTAATTTTTTGAGAGGCAAGAAGTTCTTTGATCGCGTCGACAACCCGTCCGGCGTCCATTACCGCGCCTTCAACAATGACTTCCGGCGGCAGCGCAATCATACCAAATTTTTGTAGTTGATAATTTCTGTTTGAGCCTTTCAGCTTCACCAGCTTGATAAAGGTGGACCCAATATCAAGGGCAATCGGCTCTATTTTTTTTGAAAAAAGCATTATCACTCCGTACCAGTGTTGTTATCCGGCGTTTTTGCTTTTCATGATTTTGTCAATATTTTTCAAATTATCTTCGTTGTATACTCGCCATCCGCGCCAATCCCGCTCAACATCGCATAATAATCCCTCGCTCTCCCAGCGAAAAAGAGTGGCTCGGGAAATATCAAAGCGCTTGCAAATGTCATTTGTTTTGTATTTTTTAGACCTTGCAGGTGTAGGCATGGATGCCTCTTTACAGGGAACTCGTAGTAGTAAAAATAATAATACTAAGTATGGTAATTGTGGCGAATATATAGGAAAGAAAAGGGCTTGTCAAGAAAAATTTTTTTGTTTTTTTGGTTCTATCAAACTAAGAGAAACAAAGGGGCTGGTTTTCTTGAATATACGAAAAAGAATTGGCAAATATGCGCTATAACGTGACTTTTTCAATAGTATTAAAACGTCTTTGCAAAAAACGTTCTCCTACGATTGAAAACCGTTTTACAGAATCCGTAACAAAAAAATTGTGCTGGCCTTGCGATTGATCTGTTTTCAGAAGAGAATGATTCCGAAGAATGCATTCAAGGGCGTTACCAGTTTCGACACCGGAATCAATGATTGCCGTACGGCTGATCACCTGTTTGATTACATTTTTTAAAAGAGGATAATGCGTACATCCCAGGACAATGGTATCGATATTTTTTTCAACAAACAGGCTCAAATATTTTTCAGCCACAAGACGTGCAATTTCACTTTCCCCCCACCCTTCTTCCACAAGAGGAACAAACAAAGGGCAGGCAGTACTGAAAACTTCAACAGTATCATCGATACTTCTTATTGCTTTTGTATAAGCGCTGCTCATAATAGTTGCTTCTGTTCCAATAACCCCAATCCGTTTGTTTTTTGTTGCTCGTACCGCAGCCTGTGCACCCGGCTCAATGACACCGATAACGGGAATGGAAAGACGCTGTTTAATGGCCGCCAGATTCACCGATGATACCGTATTGCATGCGATAACCAGTATTTTTATTTTTTGTTTCAGCAAAAAATCAGCGCATTCGAATGAATATCGTATAATAGTTTCTTCTGACCTGCTTCCATACGGAACACGGGCCGTATCGCCCAGATACACAATATTTTCACAGGGAAGAAGCCTGCTTACTTCCTTGAAAACGGTGAGTCCGCCGATGCCGGAATCGAAAATGCCAATGGGATTGCTAATCACATGCTCTCCTGAGATAAACCATGTATGACTGGTTTTTTTATCCGTATCCGGGAAGCATCATAATATATTACAAACAAAAACGCCATAAAAAGTTCTCTCCAGGTTTTTCTGAAAATTTGACAGAATCATTTTGTCTTGCTAAAATCTCATCAGTATTCATAGGCTGAAAGGAGGGATGGGATCGTCATGAGCATTTTTGCAATGATTCTTGCCGGAGGCAAGGGAGAACGGCTACATCCACTGACAATCCACCGGGCAAAACCGGCAGTTCCCTTCGGAGGCATTTACCGCATTATTGATTTCAGTCTTTCCAATTGCATTAATTCGGGCATCCGTAAAATCGCCGTACTTCCCCAGTATAAATCTTTCTCCCTCGATAAACATCTTCGGCTGGCGTGGAATATTTTTTCCGGAGAATTGAACGAATATATTATTTCAGTCCCTCCCCAACAGCGTGTTGGAGAAAAATGGTATCAGGGAACTGCTGATGCGATTTATCAAAATATTTATATGATCGAAAAAGATGCCCCGGATCATTTGCTTATTCTTGCAGGCGACCATATTTACAAAATGGATTACGCTGAAATGTTCCGGTTCCATAAGGAAAAACAGGCTGATGCAACAGTCGCTGCCATTGAGGTACCTACCAAGAACGCAGCAGCATTCGGGGTCGTTGAAATAAATGCTGAAAGCCGTATTGTCGGATTCGAGGAAAAACCACGAGAACCGAAGCACCTGCCGGGCCGTCCGGGTCTTACGTTTGCATCCATGGGTATTTATCTGTTTAACACCAAAACCATCATTGAGCATTTAAAATCAGATGCACTTCGGGACACTTCACATGATTTTGGCAAAAACATCATTCCTCAGATGATGAAACCATCACGCGTGTACGCGTATAATTTCAAGGATGAAAATAAAAAAGAGGCAAACTACTGGCGTGATGTCGGAACGATCGACGCGTATTGGGAAGCCAATATGGATCTGGTAAGTGTGGATCCCATGCTTAACTTATACGATAAGGCGTGGCCCATCCGTACCTATCAGAGCCAGAATCCTCCAGCAAAATTCGTATTCGCTCAGGAAGAAAAAAGCGGACGACTCGGTATTGCGCTTGATTCGATTGTGGCTCACGGATGCATTCTAAGCGGCGGGCGAGTTCAAAATTCTGTCTTATCACCGAATGTACGGGTAAACAGTTATAGTGAAGTGCATGAATCTATCCTTATGGAGAATGTGGATATAGGCAGACATTGCAAAATCCGAAGGGCTATAATCGACAAGGATGTAAGCATTCCGGCAGGCTCGGAGATAGGATATGATTATGAAGAAGACAAAAAACGCTATTTTGTCACCCCGTCCGGGCTTGTTATTATACCCAAAGGCATGGGAATAACGGAAATCCCCGGGGAAGACGCTACGCAATAACCACTGATTCATTTAAAAATTTTTACCAGGGCTTCCAGCGGTTTTCTTGTTCTTGGCAAAGGCTGTTCATCGGGAATGCCGATTGGAAGCAGTGCAACGATAAACCGATCGTCTCCATACTGTAATATCTGTTTAAAATCATCCTGTGCAACCAAAGGCCCGGTCATCCAGCAGGAACCATATCCCAGACTGTGAATCGTGAGTAACATATTTTGGATTGCAGCAGAAACACTTTGAAGTCCCGGCCAGGGCCGCAACCTTTTTATATCGTCCCGTTCATATCCCATTCTCGCAAGCAGTGTATCCGTGCCGGCATCATAGGATTCAAGCAGCACCGCAATGACGAGCGGCGCATGCTCGAAAAACGTATAAAAACTGTTTTTATATGCTGCAAGTCGTTGAACCTGAGTCTCATTTTCTGCAAAAGGTACCATCCGGTCAACCATAGTTCGCACAGCATCACCCATTTTTTTTAAAAGAGTTCGGTCCTTAATCACCATAAAATTCCAGGGCTGGGTATTGTTCGCGCTTGGCGCATAACGAGCGGAATCCAGAATCCTGTTTATGTCTTCATCAGAAATCGGTGTCTGTTTAAAACGACGAATACTTACTCGTCCTTGAATTGCATGAGCTAATTCCATACAGGGGCTCCATCCCATTACAGCATGTCCGCAAGCTGTGTGATCAGCCGTCCGCTCTCCCTCCATCCACAACAGGGATCGGTGATCGACTTTCCATAAACACATATTCTTTGAAATATAATATGTTTTTTCATTATAAGAATGGCTTAGAATCAAGTCAAGGTAAATCCCTCGCGTTCCGGATTAACGGTAATGCATGTCTTATAAAATTTTCTGGCCTTTTCAAGTGTAATATTGTATAAAAACATGCTATGGCAAGGAAACTACCGGGAAAAAGAAGAACTGCAAAACGAAGAACCTATGAACGGGATATCATAATCGGAATCATTATTGCTCTGCTGGCGATTGTTCTTTTGCTCTGGGGCCCGTTTCGAAAAACTCGTATTGCAGAGGAGAAGAAACCACCGGTACATGCAAAAAAAACCGAGCCTTCTCAGAAAAAACCCGGAGAAAAAAAAGACACCAGGAAACCATCTGAAGATTCCAGGGTTGTTATCATACCAGACGTCCCTGAAAAAAGTGTTTTTGTATCCATTGTGATCGATGATCTGGGACAGGATATTCGGCATGCGCAGGAAATTCTGGCCCTGCATCCTGCTATCACGGTTTCCATCATGCCCGGTCTTCCGAACTCAAAAAAAACAGCGGAGCTCGCCCGGCAACGCGGTCATCAGGTGCTGCTCCATCTCCCGATGGAATACCGGGGTAAAAACGGCAAACCAGCTCCCGGAATGCTGCGCTCGGACATGACTCCCATGAAATTTTTGAATACGATCAGCGACGATGTCAATTCAGTACCGGGAGCCGTAGGAGCCAATAATCATGAGGGTTCCTTATTGACCGAAAATAAGGAAGCAATGAAATTTCTCATGGCTGAACTTAAAGCTCGGGATATTTTCTTTCTCGACAGCCTCACGAGTCCCAAAAGCGTTGCATATGCAACCGCAAAGGAATTCGGGTTACAAACGGCAAAACGAGATGTGTTTCTTGACAATGAAGGCGACAATCCCGCCTATATTCGAAAACAGCTGGAAGAATTGACTCGCATCGCAAAAAAACAGGGAAAGGCGATTGCCATAGGCCATCCTCATCCTGCAACGATCAGCGAATTAAAAAAATGGATTCCGTCAATTTCTGAAAAAGGCATTCAGATCGTGCCGGTATCGAAATTGATGCACTGGTAATACGAACGGCGATCAAGCCTTCCTAATGGATATTTGAATAATCATGTTTATATTGGGAATTGAAACCTCCTGTGACGAAACAGCTGCTGCCGTGCTTCATGACAGGACGGTGTTGTCAAACGTCGTTTCCTCGCAGATCGCAATCCACAAAAAATACGGCGGTGTTGTCCCTGAACTCGCCTCGCGAGAACACCTCAGGAATTGTATTCCCATTATCAGGGAAGCACTTTCAGCAGCATCTACACCTCTGGAAAATATCGGATTGGTTGCAGTTACCTTTACCCCTGGCTTGATCGGCGCATTGCTTGTCGGGGTATCTGCAGCAAAGGCGATTGCGTACGCACAGGGCATCCCGTTTATCGGAGTGCATCATGGGGAAGGGCACATCATAGCCGCCCAGATTGAGTATCCTGAATTAGGCTATCCGTATGTTGCCCTGCTCGTGTCCGGAGGACACACAGCGCTCTACCATGTCAAAGGGCTGGGAATCTATGAACTGCTCGGACAGACTCGGGATGATGCTGCAGGCGAAGCATTCGACAAAGTCGCAAAATTGCTCGGACTTGAATATCCGGGAGGTCCTGTAATCGACCGGCTTGCCTCCGAGGGAAATCCAGCTGCAGTAAAATTTCCACGAAGTCGTCTTGATAAATATGATTTCAGCTTCAGCGGGCTTAAAACCGCCGTTAAAAACCATATAGCACTTTTCAAAAGCAAGGACCAGGGTATCGATCCGCGAGTGAATATCAACGATATCGCTGCAAGTTTTCAGGAAGCCGTTGTCGACATTTTGGTTGATAAAACCATGCAGGCGGCAGTTGAAACAGGAGTGAAAAAAATCGTGGTGGCAGGCGGCGTCGCTTCAAACCGCAGGCTCAGGCAAAAAATGAACGAAGAATCGCGGAAACGTGGCATCTCACTGCATGTCCCCCGCATGGAATTTTGCATCGATAATGCGGCCATGATTGCCCTGGCCGGATATCTCCATTTTCAACAGGGAGCAGCATCAAAGCTCGATTTAAATCCGCAGGCTTATACAAGACTATAATAATATTTAAAAAATATACTTGCTATTTCATACAAATCCTGTATTATGCACCCCGACTATTTAACAATGCGGCAGGATTTGACTGAAGTACACTCACACGTCACCATCTCCCTGCCCTTCCTATCATCGATCTCTAACCCCCCTTGCTTTCAGCACTCATCCTGAAATTGCATCAGCACTATGGTTGGCGAACGATGTAGTTGCTGGTCATATTTGTGCTGGCGCCGTCTTCGCTCTCAGGAACACACGGGTGTTTCTGCGGCCTGCACGCGAATCTCTTCGACCCTGTCTTGCGGTAAGAAGAACATGAGAAAAATTCTCTGTAATCACTGAAGCAATTATGATAAACACGACCGCTGAAGCCTCAAGAGGCATCAGAACACATCATAACCAAATCAGTTTGTATCAAGAATTTTCTCGTGTTGTTTTTTCTCATGAAACCGGGTCCTTCTTGAAAGGAATAGAATGTCTTTTGTAAATTTGCAGCTTAATGAACCACTCCTCAAAGCAGTAAAACTTTGCGGCTATACCACTCCTACACCCGTCCAGTGTCAGGCCATTCCCAAGATTCTGGCAGGTCATGACCTGATCGCCACGGCCCAGACAGGGACCGGCAAGACCGCGGCCTTCGTGCTGCCTGCGCTCCAGCGCCTGGGAATGCAGTCGGCATCTAAAAAATCCAAGGGTCCCCGCGTACTTGTGCTTACCCCTACGCGCGAGCTGGCAAACCAGATAACCACTGCCGTGAGCGCCTATGGAAAATTCATGCGTATACGAAGCGGCGTTATTCTGGGCGGCATGCCGTATTTTGAGCAGCAGCGGCTGCTGTCACAGCCCGTGGATCTCATTGTGGCAACTCCCGGACGTCTTATGGACCATATGGAACAAGGCCGTATAGATTTTTCTCGTCTGGAGCTTCTGGTTCTCGATGAAGCTGACCGCATGCTTGATATGGGCTTCAGTGAGGCAGTGGATACCATCGCAGCCGCGACCCCGAAAACCCGCCAGACACTTATGTTCACTGCAACCATGGACACTACCATGGCGAAGCTGGCCCAGCGTCTGTTGAAAAATCCGGTACGGGTAGAGATTGCCGGCAAAAAAATGACTTTGGAAACGATCGAACAGCGCCTCCATGCAGCAGATGACATGCAGCATAAAAATAAACTGCTCAAACACTTGATTACTGACAGATCCATGACAAAGGCAATCATCTTCTCGGGAACGAAAAGAAATGCTGATCAATTGTGCCGCGAATTATCAGCGCAGGGTCATGCATCAGCTGCTCTTCATGGTGACATGAGTCAAAATGCGAGAAACAGAACCATTCTTAACATGCGCCGGGGTAAAATCCGGTTGCTCGTAGCCACCGACGTGGCTGCGCGTGGATTGGATGTCTCCGGGATAACCCATGTCATTAATTATGATCTGCCGAAAAATGCTGAAGATTACGTGCATCGCATCGGCCGCACCGGCCGCGCCGGCGCATCAGGAATTGCCATCTCCTTCGCTTCGGGCAAAGAAGTCGATTCCCTTCGTTCCATCGAACGTTTTATTGGGCAATCAATTCCTCAACAGGTGATTCCCGGGCTGGAACCGGCATACGCACTTCGTCAATCAGGCAAGGGAACTGATTCAAGGTTCTCAGGGAAACGCAGGGTGGCAACACCAGGCAACCGCTACGGACAACATGCAGCGAAAAAATCTTTTGGCGCACATGAGAGACGATCAGACTCAAAACCTCGATTTTCAAGAGATGATAAATGGAGCATTAAAAGAGATGGAGGCAAAAAAAGCGATTTCGGCAATGCGAGGCCACATCGCCAGCCACGGTTGGCATAACAACAAAAAGGCCGCAAAAAAAGCCCCGAATATCTTTCGGGGCTTTTGGAGTTGTGAGTGGATTGTTTTTTTTATTATTATTAGGAGGCCTTGGCTACGTTTGCAGCCTGAAGCCCTTTGGGGCCTTTAACGACTTCAAAGGTTACCTTGTCGCCTTCGTTCAGGGATTTGAATCCGTCCCCTGAAATTGCCGAAAAGTGAACAAACACATCTTCGCCGTTTTCCTGCGTGATAAATCCGAACCCCTTGCTGTTATTGAACCACTTCACTACACCATTTGCCATTCTGTTTCTCCTCTGCTTCTTAGAAATTGTCCGGGAATTCCTCCACGGATTGATAAAGGATACCGTTTTCCAGGGATGGTGTCAAGCTGATAATATAAAAAAACTGCACCTTAAAATAAGCGGTAATAACCTTCGAATCCTGCTCAAGGAACAAATCGACAGGGAGTGTTATCTTCTTCGGTGTCAAGCCGCCTCGTCCGCATGAGGGGAGTACCTGAATACATTCATCAAGAAGTGCTTCAGCCTCGCCTCGAAAACGCAAGGGCACAGCATGGATATTGTTTCGCATTTGTTCGAGCACAATGCCGGAGAATGAGAGTGAATAGTAATCCATTGCACGAGAAGGAAGATTATGAATTTCGTCGATAACAAGATTCGTCCTGCCTGGCTGGTCACTGTCGATCATCGCAATACGATTGAATACCGAGCGCGGAGCGAAAACATAATTGTAATCGCAGATCACGATGTCGGCTTCCTCTGCTCCATCAAGAGGAATGATCTTCTGTTCGAGCCAGAAAAAATAACCGTAGGTCGCAAGTTGAAGGCAATAGGGATGATTCAGCGAATGGGAAGCAAGCCGTTCAGCAAGTTCATGGATATTGAAACCGGTCTTGATTTCCTCAATTCGAGGCGGATCTGTTCTGAATATTCCGTCCATCGCCCCTCGATCTGGAAGCGATATCCTTCTCTGAGGTGCTATAGATGCATGAATGCAAAAAAAGGGCTACAGCAAATGCTGTAACCCCTTGAAATGGTTGGTAGCGGGGGCCGGATTTGAACCGACGACCTTCGGGTTATGAGCCCGACGAGCTACCGGACTGCTCCACCCCGCGATTAAGAAATGGCATATTAAAGGACAGCGGCCTGGATGTCAAGAAAATTATATCATCACAAAAAGCCATTAAGTTTTTAAGTTTTTTGTCGATCAATATACTAGCTTCAGTTCGTATAGGTGAAACAAAGCTGGAATATAACAACGGTATTTTGTTTGACAGAAACGCTTGGCATGCCTTATAATTGCGTTGCGTTTATCTTCCAAGGAGAAACGGTTGGCAAAAAAGACCCCCAATATACTCATTATTATCTTCATACTGCTTCTTTTCCCTGTTTTCCCTTCTCTAGCCGATATTTTTCAATATACGGATGAAAACGGGGTGGTCCATTTCAGTAATGTCGGTGTCGGGACAAGCAAAAACTTTAAAAAAATCAAATCAGAGCCGCTAAAAAAAGAATCCTCGAAATCGGAAATCTCATCATCAAAGAACACTGCTTTGTCCGGCATTCCGCATTCATATTCCGAAATTATTAATTCAGCATGTTACCGCCACGGCGTTGATCCTACCTTAGTGCATGCGATCATTAAAGTTGAATCTGATTTTAATCCCTACGCCATGTCCAGAAAAGGCGCTATGGGACTCATGCAGTTAATGCCTCAAACCGCCTTGGAACTGAATGTCAAGGATACCTTCAGCCCGATTGAAAACATTCACGGCGGAGTCAAATATCTTAAGTATCTCATTGACCGGTATCAGGGAAATCTTTCGCTTGCGCTTGCAGCATATAATGCAGGCGAAACCCGGGTAAACCGGCTGGGAAGCATCCCTCCCATTCGTGAAACGCAGAATTATGTAAAAAAAATACTCGCGCTCTACAATGGGACGGGCACGAGTTTTCTTCCGCGATATACGATTTATATCGGGCATGGAGAAGACGGCGGGTTGCTGCTGACCGATAATCCTTCCAATCACCAGAACAAAAAATTTGTCAAAAAAGCCTCGAAAGACCTCTGAAAACTTTTCTGTTTATGATCAATTACCGATAGCGCTTCGTTAAAGATCAACCACGATCTTCCCCTGCTCATCCTGAATAACTTCTCCGATCACCGCCCTTGTTGCAACTCCTCGTTCAGAAAGCGCACGAAGAAGCGATTCAAGTCTTTCGGATGGAACCGCAATCAGAAGTCCTCCCGATGTCTGCGCATCTGCAAGCATATACTTTTCCTGTTCGGTAATTGCCTCATTCCAGAGAACACAATCATTCAAATGTTTTAAATTTCCCCGTGTTCCCCCGGGAATACAGCAAGAGGCAAGCTCCTTTGTCCCCGGAATAAACGGAATAGCATGAAACTGCAACCGTGCTCCTGTATTGCTTTGATGAAGCATTTCATGCAAATGTCCGAGCAACCCGAAACCGGTTATATCGGTAGCGCCGCTGATACCAACCTCAATCATGGCCTCGGATGCTGACTTGTTCAGGGTCTTCATGCTTTGCGTTGCAGCTGCGATGACCTCATGAGGCGCCTTGTTCGTTTTAATGGCGGTTGAAATAATCCCGATCCCGAGCGGCTTGGTAAGAACCAGAAGATCGCCGGCTTTTGCACCGCCCTTTCTGATGATCCGGTCCGGGTGCACAATGCCCATGACCGCCATTCCGTATTTCGGTTCCTGGTCGTCAATGGAATGGCCCCCGATAATGCTTGCGCCTGCTTCCTGTATTTTATCGGCACCTCCGCGCAAAATTTCATTCAGAATCTCGATCGGGCCGTTCTTGGGAAACGCAACAAGATTCAATGCCGTAAGCGGCCGCGCTCCCATTGCATACACGTCACTGAGGGCATTTGCCGCGGCAATAGCACCGAAATCATACGGAATGTCGACGATTGGTGTAAAAAAATCAGCGGTCTGCACGATTGCCGTGTCATCAGAAATTTGATAGACACCCGCGTCGTCTTCAATTCCCGCGAGCACATGAGGATCATCTGTTTTCGGCAGAATGTTCAATATCCGATCCAACACCGTTGGACCCAGTTTGCATGCTCAACCAGCGCCGTGACTGAGTGACGTGAGCTTCATATCATGAGAGAACTTTTTCTCTTCTTTCATGCAGTCCTCCTTTCATGGAACCGTGTGAGTATTGTGCCAAGGTGGAAACAGCATTGAGCATCTGGACACCCTGGATGATATCGGCTATACTCGTGGTGGAGATGTCACGAACATGCTTGAATCATTTTTAATGAGTCTGATACCAATCATGGTTGCTCTCGATGCCCCGGGCATTCTTCCTCTTTTGGTTGGGATGACCGAGGACATGCATAAGCGCGACCGGCTCGAAATCATCCAGCAATCCATTGTAACCGCGTTCGTGATAACCATCGGCTTTGTTTTACTGGGGCAGGCAATTTTCAACGCCCTTGGCATCCGGGTTGAGGATTTCATGATCGCGGGCGGGGTTGTTCTCTTGATTATCGCCATTAATGAAGTGCTGCGGGCAGGAGAAAAAAAACTGCCCCTTGGAAAAGAATACGGCGTCGTTCCGCTCGGTACTCCGCTTATTGCAGGACCGGCAACATTAACGACTGCGTTGATTCTCGTGGAACAATATGGATATATTCCGGTTATTCTGTCACTGATTGTCAATCTGCTCATAGCGTGGATTATTTTTGCGCAAGCAGGACGGATTATCAAAATTATCGGGATCAGCGGTTCCCGTGCCTTTGCCAAAGTCGTTGCATTGATCCTTGCCGCCTTTGCCGTAAAAATGATCCGGAGCGGCATGCTTGCCATTCTTGACCGCTGAAAACAGACCCGCTGCCACTATCCTGGTCAGGCTCTTTGCACATATCCTTCAATCATCAGGTCGTTCCCGATAAAACGGGATGTAACGTCTTTCAATCCGAACGCATGTTCAATTCTGGATGGTGATTCCCCTCCGATCGAGCACAGCGATTCCCGACCGCACAGCAAAAGAGGCGCGAGAAACACAATTATTTTGTCAACAATTCCCGCATGCAGCGCAGAGGCATTGATCTCTGACCCGCCTTCAATCAGAACGGACATAATATTCCTTGCACCCAGTTGTTGCATAAGGTCATGAAGATCAACCCGTCCTTTTACTGACTTTACGAACAGGATATCAATCCCCGCAGCCTGGATTTTTTTTACATTGTTTTTTGGAGCTCGCGTTGTTGTTGCGATCAGGGTCTTTGCCGATGAGTGCTGCGTTATAACCTTGGCCGTGAGCGGAATTTCAGCCCGCGCATCCACAATTACTCGAAGCGGGTCCCGGCCACGGGGAATTCGCGCAGTGAGCGAAGGATTATCCTGAAGAACCGTATTGATACCTACTAAAACCGCATCATGAAAATTCCTGAGTTTATGCGCTTCATGCCGAGCTTGTTCCCCGGTTATCCATTGGGAATTGCCGGTTTTTGTAGCAATCTTTCCATCGAGTGTCTGTGCTATCTTAAGGGTAACAAACGGCATGCGTGTCTGAATATGCTTGATAAATGCTTCGTTTAAGCGTTTTGCTTCCTGCTCAAAAATTCCAGTTTCAACCTGAATGCCGGCTTTTTGCAAGGCGGCAATCCCACTGCCGGAAACCCGAGGATTCGGATCAGTCATGGCAATAACCACCCGCCTGACGCCGCTTTTGATTACAACCGGTGTACAGGGAGGAGTGCGTTTATCGATATGGGAACACGGTTCAAGTGTAATATAGAGGATTCCGTTCGCAGCCCTTTGCCCTGCTTCCGCAAGCGCAAGTGCTTCGGCATGCGGCTCCCCTGCCTTCCGGTGATATCCACGGCCTACCACTATCCCATCGTGGACAACAACAGCGCCAACCAGCGGATTCGGGCTTGTCCGTCCTCGTGCCTTTGCTGCAAGACGAAGCGCCATTCGCATATAATATGTATCGGGTTTGCAGGTCATCATGGCACCGGCATTATAGCAGATTATTTCCTGCTGCAAAAGGCGATATTCGTTGCCAATGCATGAAAGATGATTGACTTACCCACAATTTTATACTATCGTAGCGTCTGTTTCCCTCCTGGATCGCACGGCACTCTCCGAATTCATAGCATATGTGGACAGGAAGTGAGCGGAGGATAGAATGAAAAATACAAAACTGTCATGTATCATGATAACGGCATTTGTGATCATGATCGCATCATTCCAGAACAGCCGCGCAGAATCGGGCTCACCTGCTGCTCCAGTTTCGGCAAGCGAGGAAGCCTTGCTTTTTCAGGAAATTCCCTCCGTGTACAGTGCTTCAAAATACGAGCAAAAGGTGACCGAGGCGCCGTCATCGGTCAGCATCGTCACCGCCTCCGATATAAAAAAATATGGCTACCGCACGCTTGCCGATGTTCTGCGTGGAGTCAGAAGTTTTTTTGTGACCTATGACCGCAATTACAACTATGTCGGCGTTCGAGGATTCGGCAGACCGGCGGATTACAATAATAGAATCCTTTTGCTCATCGATGGACACCGCACGAATGATAATCTCTATGACATGGCGTTCATCGGCACTGACGGGATTCTCGATGTGGATATCATCGATCGGGTCGAAATTATCCGGGGTCCGGGATCATCCTTATATGGAAGCAATGCCCTGTTTGCAGTCGTGAATGTGATTACCAAACGGGGGCGTGATTTAAAAGGGATGGAAGTTTCCGGAGAAGCGGCCCGGTACGACACCTACAAGGGACGGCTCAGTTACGGCGATCGATATTCGAACGGGATCGAAGCATTGTTTTCAGGCACGGTGTACGACAGCAAAGGACCCAGTCTCTTCTTTCCGGAATATAACTCACCAACAACCAATCACGGCCTTACCAGTGGAACTGATTATGATCGGTTCCATAGTCTTTTCGTGAAAACATCCTACCGCGATTTTACGCTTCAGGCGGCATCCCTTTCAAGAATCAAGGGCATTCCAACCGGATCGTTTGAGACGGATTTTAATAATCCGGACAATAGAACCAGAGATCAGAGAGCTTATCTGGATTTACAATATGACCATGCGATTACCGCCAAAAACCAGGTATCCGCACGGCTGTTTTATGACTACTATAAATACACGGGGGATTATATTACCTCGGGTGTTACCAACAAGGATCGGGGTCTGGGTGAATGGTGGGGGGGAGAGATCAAGCTTTCATCTCGCTCTTTCAATAATCATCGTTTAATCGTCGGGACAGAATACACCTTTAACAATCATCTCGATCAAAGAAATCATGATGTATATCCCTATGGAGTCTATCTTGATGATCAGCGACGCTCTGAGTTTTGGGCTGCTTATATCCAGGATGAAATAACCCTGATCAGAAAGAAGCTCGTGTTCAATGCAGGGTTGCGTTATGACAATTATAATACATTCACCGACACGCTCAATCCGAGGCTTGCGCTCATTTATACCCCATGGGGAAAAAGCATCTTCAAGGCGCTGTTCGGGACGGCGTTCCGGGCTCCCAGTCCGTTTGAATTGTATTATCAAAGTCCGACGAACTCGCCGAATGCTGACCTGAAGCCAGAACGCATTTCCACCTATGAAGTGGTATACGAGCAATACTTAGGAGATCATTGCCGTGCCACAGCCGCAGGTTTTTTTTATAAAATTTATAACCTTATTGATCAGATGGAAACAGCGCCGGGAAGCGGCATTACCATTTTCAGAAATCTTGGCCAGATTCAATCCCACGGATTCGAGATCGAACTGGAGAACAAATGGGCAAACGGAATCGAAGGACGGATCAGCTATGCCTTTCAGAAAACCGTCGATCTTGCCACGGATGGCATTCTTTCGAATTCACCCGAACACATGGTAAAAGCAAATCTTATCCTCCCGTTGTGGCGCAATAAGCTCTTTGCTGGCGTCGAACAGCAGTATACCAGCTTGCGAAAAACGATCGATAACAGCTATACATCCGAATTTTTTATCACCAATATAACGCTCTTTGCTCAGCGCATGGCAAAAGGGCTCGAACTTTCGGCAAGTGTTTACAATGTTTTTAACACACGGTACTCGGATCCTGTTTCCGCTGATTTTATGCCGGTTACCGCGGTGCAGCAGGATCAACGCGCCTATCGGGTAAAACTGACCTACGCATTTTAACATCAGGGCTCAATCATGATCGGAATCAAACTGTTTTTCCATTGTCTTGTCTCCTGCCTGTGTGTGGTACCGCTTTTTTATGCCGCCAACGCGTCTGGAAACGATAAAATTGCCGTGCTCATCAGCTCATCAGAATCACGGTTCGATGAAGCTTTGGCCGGATTCAAGGAATACCTTTCAAACCAAAACATACAGGCAGCATATGAAATCCATCATGTCAGCGGCGATGTTTTTACAACCGAGCAAACCGTCCAGCATATCCGGAAAAGCAAGCCCCGGATGATTTTTACGCTCGGCTCCCTGGGAACAGAAGCCGTGATGAAAAGAATTACCGATATTCCTGTTGTTGCATGTCTGGTTATGCGATCAGACATACTCAAAAAATCCACAAATGCCACGGGCGTTGGTCTTGAATTTCCGCTTGAAACCCAGTTTTCCTGGTTGAAAACGATCCTGCCGAAGGCAAAAACCATCGGCGTTCTGTACAATCCTGCTGAAAACACCAAGCGGATCGAGGATGCGAAACGCATTGCACGACGTCTCGGGCTCCGTCTTGAAGCAGTAGAAGTATTTACTCCGCAGGATATCCCGTCTGCTCTTGCCACCCTTGCCAGGTCTGCCGATGCCATCTGGGGACTTGCGGATTCGCTCATCATGTCGCCCCACATGGCCAAGCATATCCTGTTATTCGCATTCCGGAACAAGATCCCGTTAATCGGGCTTTCAGAAACATGGGTGAAGGCCGGTGCACTGTATTCCCTTGAACGGGATTACTCGGATCTGGGAAGCCAGTGCGGAAGCATGGCGTTGCAAATATGGAACAATGCGCATCCCCGTTCCATTGCTCCGGCGACGCCGAGAAAAATCTTTTACTCAATTAATTTAAAGACGGCGGAACACATAAAACTTCTGCTTCCGGACGAGATTGTGCAAAAGGCCCGAACGGTTTATTGAGGAAATAATGCGTATTTTATTTCGACCCTACAAACAACTCAGCCTTGCCTCAAAGTTCAATATTCTCACCATCGCCCTGATCCTTGCGACGTCGGTGGGAATCTGCATTTTCATGATACGGCTGGAAATGACCAATTACTATCAGGAACTCAGGAATTACGGAAAGACAATCGCAAATACCACCGCCAAAAACTGCGAGCTGGGAATGTATACGGAAAATGAATCGCTTCTCCTGCCTGTTCTGGAAAGCCTTTCCGCGGATTCGGAAATCGCCTATGTGTCTATTATGAACCGACAGCACAAAGTACTTGCTTCACGCGTGTTCAACGGCATAAAAGAGCTTCCGTCTTTGAATACTCCGCGAACCAGCATGAGCACGACCGTGGATTACCAGGACCTGGCTGACCGGAACGGCCGGCCGTATCTGGATATTCTTGCTCCGCTAATCAGCGCGGAAAATCGGGAACTAACCGATGTCCTCTTTAAAGATGACGCTATCGTGCGCGAGCCAGCAGTCATCGGGTATGTCCGGCTGGGCATGTCGCAAGAGGGCCTCCAAAAACGAATTCGCCAGTTGCTTGTTTCTGTTGTTCTGTTCACAACATTCCTCGTTGGTCTCGGAATCTTTTTGACGATCCTGCATTCCCGAAGGATCACGTCCCCCCTCAAAAGACTTACCGCCGCTACCAAGGATATATCGGAAGGACGGTTCGACATCCCGTTTACGATCAGGACAAGCGATGAAATTTCAGACCTCGCAAAGTCGTTCGATCATATGCGAGATCGCTTGCGTGTGTATCATGCCCAGGTCGAAGAGCGGATTGCGGAAGAACAGCGCCACATCATGGAAAAGGAAAAGCTGATGATGGATCTTCATGACGGGATTGGAGGAATCACAACCAATATCAGCATTCTTTCGGAACTTGCGCAGAAAACAACTGATATGGACGGGATCAAGAAAACGCTTGCCATCATCGCACAGCTTTCCCGTGAAGGGATATCGGAAATACGCAGTTTTATGCAAAGCCTTGACAGCAGAGAATTGCGCTGGCAGGTTCTTGCCTCTGAAATCCGGAAACAAGGGACCGCGCTCCTGGAACCGCATCAAATCCGGTTTGCCGCTGAAACCTCGGTGGAAGATATCTCTGAGCAACCGGGGAGCCTGTTATGGGTGAATTTGTTTCGGATATATAAGGAAGCATTAACAAATATTATAAAACACGCACGTGCAGAATCCGTGTCCGTTCAGCTGACCGTAAGCAGCGAAGGGCTTCTTCTCGAAATTCAGGATAATGGAATTGGATGGAATGATCAGGCAAACCAGGGAAGAGGTCTGCCAAACATGAACAAACGCGCGCTGGAAATGGGAGGAACCATTACCGTGTTTTCTCCGGGAAAGGGAACCTGCATCCGCCTTGCTGTTCCCTTTCATAGCGCGCTGGAAACTCCGTCTCATACTCCATGATGTCTGCTCGCATATTCCTTACAACAACCTCTGAAAGCCAAACCCGTCACTCGTTTGAAAACAACATAGTCTATACTTGAGATGAGCGTGACAGTTTCGGTTTCGAGTATGCAACGGCAATCAGCATGGATATGATTCCGGAAGTCCCGGGGTATTCTTTTTAAACCACAACATCAGCTTGCAAAATGGCAAAAAGTTTTAGACCCATCCGCGCATTTTGCAGGCCTGTGCAACGCGATCGACCGCAATTTCATAGGCTGCATCGCGCATGGCGATATTCTTCATTCTGGCCAGCTCATACACTGCACGAAATGCGGATGTCATTTTCGTATCCAGCTTGTTCAACACTTCATCTTTTTCCCAATAATAGTTCATGTTGCACTGAACCTGTTCGAAATAGCTGCAGGTAACCCCTCCGGCATTCGCAAGAAAATCCGGAATGACGAAAATGCCGCGCTTGCTGATGGTCATATCCGCTTCCGGCGCAGTTGGTCCGTTGGCGCCCTCGACAATGAGTTTTACCTGGGGACTGATATTTTTTACGGTATCATTGTTAATTTGATTTTCAAGCGCTGCGGGAACAAGAATGTCCACATTCTGTTCGATCCATGCTGATCCGGGAAGAATTTCATATCCGATGGATTCAGCCTTCTTCTTGTCAATTCCTCCGAATTGATCGGTAATGTTTTTCAGTTCCTTCAGAATAATCCCTGTTTTTTTCTTGTACGTGTATGCCTTGCCATCGTTCTGATCCCAGCACGCAACGGCAATCACCGTTCCCCCAAGCTGCTGATAGAGTTGAATCGCAGGCTGGGCAACATTCCCGAATCCCTGGAAACTGGCAACCGTATTTTTCAAGGGGATGTTCAGTTCTTTCATTGCCTCACGAAGCGTATACACAAGACCGTAACCCGTGGCGTCCGTTCTTCCGAGCGATCCCCCCATGCCGACCGGTTTGCCGGTGATAAAGCCGGGATATTTTTTCTGATGGATCGTTTCATACTCATCCAGGATCCAGAGCATATGCTGGGAATTGGTCATCACATCCGGAGCCGGAACATCCTGCAAAGGACCGACATTGTGTGCTATCTGGCGAACCCAACCCCGACAGAGATTTTCCTGTTCCTTCAGGCTCAGGCGGTGAGGATCGCAGATAACTCCTCCCTTACCTCCGCCGAGCGGAATGTCGACCACAGAAGTTTTCCACGTCATCCACATGGAAAGTGCTCGAACCATGTCGGTGGTCTCTTTGGGATGAAAACGAATCCCGCCTTTTGCAGGTCCGCGCGCATCATTATGCATGATCCTGAATCCGTGAAATACTTCAATGGTACCGTTGTCCATATGGACGGGAATCAAAAAATGATATTCGCGCATCGGATTGCGAAGCAGCTCGCGGGTTGCCTTGTCGAGATGCAGTACCCCGGCAACTTTGTCAAACTGGGACTGGGCGATATGGAACGGATTGTAACTGGCATGAGACATGACTTTCATTCCCCCCTTTCTGGTGCATCTAACCCGTTTTTAAAGTGGGTCAGGAACAATGTAGAGACAATGATACTCATGATTCATTTGAATCGCATACTGCACAGTAGTGTCTGGGGTAAGTCAGAGAAGTGAAACGTATGGTGATGCTTCCTGATGCTTAACTGCAAAAATACAATGCTTCTGCAGGCAGGTCAAGCGAAAAACCGGTGTATCAAACATTCCTTTTCCCTTCTGACGACAGCGCTCTTTGAAGCTGTTTACTTCCTGTCGTCTTTTCCAAAAATAGCCTTGAGATCCTCTTCAGGAGATATAATCGGCTGAAGTTTAAAATTCTTAACCAGCACATTAAGAATATTGGGGGTAAGGAAAGCGGGCAAGGAAGGGCCAAGCCGGATATTTTGAATATTGAGGGATAAGAGCGTAAGAAGCACGGCCACAGCCTTCTGTTCATACCAGGAAAGCACCAGGGAAAGCGGTAGATCATTGATCCCGACATGCACCGCATCGGCAAGCGCCTGAGCGATTTTGACTGCTGAATAGGCATCATTACATTGACCGATATCAAGAAGCCGTGGGATGCCATCGATGGTACCCAGATTGCGGTCAAAGAACCGGAATTTACCACATGCCAATGTCAACACAATACAATCTTTTGGGACTTTTTCAACAAACGCAGTATAATAATTGCGACCAGGTTTTGATCCGTCACAACCGCCAACCAAAAAGATATGTCGGATTTTTTTTTCTTTGAGCGCCTCAATAATTTTATCCGCGATTCCAAGAACCGTATCTCTTCCAAAACCGACAAGAATCGTCTTTCCCGGAACATCCGCAGGAAAACCGGGAAGAGCACGCGCCCTGTTGATCGCCGGTTTAAAATCATGGTTTGCAAGGTGAGGAATTCCCGGCCAGCCGGTCAAGCCGGTTGTAAAAATTCTGTCCTGATACGAACCTTGGGGTTTTTGAAGACAATTCGTGGTCATCACGATAGCACCGGGAAATGCACCGAATTCCTTATGCTGATTCTGCCAGGCAGTTCCCCAATGCCCGTAAAAATGAGCATATTGTTTTAATTTTGGATATGCATGCGTCGGCAGCATCTCACCATGCGTGTATACAAAAATACCGGTTCCTTCCGTTTGTTCAAGAATGGTTTCCAAATCCTTAAGATCATGTCCGGAAACCAGAAGCGCTTTTCCTTTTTTGACCCCGAGCGGCACTTCCGTCGGGACCGGATGCCCATAGGTCCCCGTATTCCCCGCATCCAGGAGCTCCATGGCACGAAGATTAATCTCGCCGCATTTCAGTACCCGTTGCACCCAATCCGAAAGAGATAATGACCGGTTCAGCGTTGCTGCAAGTGCCTCGTGGATGAAGGCAAAGACTGCATCATCTTCCTGTCCGAGAATATGCGCATGATCGGTATACGCAGCTACACCTTTTAATCCATAGACAAGCAGGTCCTGAAGCGCCTTGATATCCGGATCGATTGAGGAATCAGCCTTGACACCGACCGCCTCTCCTTGTTTGATGAGCTCTGCACGTTCAGAAGCCGGTTCAAACTGCGCCGCGGGCTCGCTCAGGGATATATTGATTTTTTTCTGAAGAGCTTTTCTGATCGCAACACAGCGATGAAGAAGAGCAACAAACCGGTCTGGATCGAAATCAACGTTCGTGAGTGTGGAAAAAAGCGCTTCAACCGTAAATACATTCGCATCGCGGTCTGCAATACTTTTTTTCCTGGCTTCCACGGCATACAAGGCAAGACCTTTGAGCCCAAAGAGGAGAAGGTCCTGGAGAGCAGCAACATCAGGTTGCTTCCCGCAAACACCGATTTTCGTACACCCGGTTCCCTGTGCTGTCTGTTCGCATTGATAACAAAACATGGCATGCCTCCTTTAAGAATTCTTGTGTAAGTATACCAGCAGAGAATAAAATCTGCATGTCTTTCTCAGACATTCCCCTCCCTCTTGGAGGATAGTAACGTATTTCGTCTTCTGAACCGGCTCTTCCTACGTGATATACTATTCTTGCATATTTTCTGAAGCAGATACCCTACGCACCAGGAAAGAAGCGTATGCCCAATAGTCCGGTACGTGTCCGATGCATGTCCTGCAAAACACTGAACCGTGTGCCAGCTGACAAGCTGAATGCGCATCCGGTCTGCGGGCAATGCAAAAAACCACTCGAGGTTCCAACCTCACCGGTCAGCGCCACAACAGTAACGTATCAACAGCAGGTAGAGGACTGGCCAGAACTGCTGCTTGCCGAATTCTGGGCGAAGTGGTGCGGTTACTGCCGTATGATGGAACCGTATCTTGCGGAACTTGCACAGAAGAGGGCGGGCCGGCTGAAAGTAATTCAAATTGATGTTGATAGTGAACCGATGCTTGCTTCACGATTTGTGATTAAAGCGACCCCTGCTTTTATTCTCTATCGCAATGGCATTCAGATCGGGCGGCTTGACGGAGCTCCTGCCAAATCTTCTGATCTTGAGCTCTGGATGGATCGCGAACTTCCGGGGTCGTTTCCTTCCTCGTAAAACGTCTTCTTGTAGAGGTCAGTGTGTCGGGGATATTTTTTTGAGATACGCGTGAGCGGCTTTCTCGCGGTGAGGATATTTTTTAGCAAGCGTTTCAAACGCTCTGCGTGCGTTCTTTGTTTCTCCAAGCTCCATATAGGACAATCCCGCATAATAGAGTGCATCTTCTATAGCGGACGATTCGGGATAGGTCTTCATCAGATTTTCACAGCGGTTTACTGCCGACTTGTATGAATCTTTTTTATAATAGAATTTTGCAACATATAGTTCATACTTCGCAAGCCGGTCCTTGCAGGTATCGATATACGGCTGGGCATTCTGGGCATAGCTGCTTCGAGGATACCGTTCAATGAGCCGGAGGAATTCCTTAATTGCATTTTGAACAGGCGCCGGGTCACGGTCGATGGTGGAAAACTCGTTATAACTGCAGAGAGCAACCTGGTTTTGAGCATACGGCGCATACTTATTCACCGGATGATAATTTAAAAACGCCTGATATTCGACCTGTGCTTCGCTGTATTTTTTTTCCCCGTAATAGGTATCCGCGATCCTGAGCATGATCACCGGATCATAGCTTTTATCAGGTGATTTTTCCTGAATTTCCTGGTAGCCCATGCGTGCGGTTTCATAATCCGCTTCTTGCATTTTTTCTTCTGCAATGCCGAATGCTGTCATAGGATCGAACGGCGGTTCCGAGGCACATCCGGAAACGAAAAGCAAAAAAAGCATTATAACGACTGTTTTTTTCATAAGAAGAAAGACCTGTTCAATGGTGCCGAAGGGGGGACCCCTTACATGAGGTACACAGATTCACTACGGCAACGCGGACAATATATCATTATCGACTTTCACCTGTCAATAAAAATGCCCTGCGATTCAGACAATCACTAATAGAAGGCAAGTAGCCCCCCCTCTGTGAGGCGATAACCTCATGCGGCTACCTCACACAATACGTTTCCAAAAATAGCTCCTAAATAATATATGTTTTATACCTCTATTTTCTCGCAAAATTGGAAATGCAGCAATAACTAGGCATTAATTGTAGCATTTTAAGGTATTAGTTAGCCAAAACTATTATAATTACGACCTGCGCATACTCGAAAATAGCAATAAAAACTATAGTTGATTTGAAACTTTTAGCATGGTATAGTTGAAACAATTTTCGGGAGGCCATCCTGCGCAATTCAGTACCCTGTGTTTTGCATCAGTCGGAGATCGATAATGGACAACCTAATAAGCCTGCTTGATAGCCGCTTTCATTTAGAGGTCATTGATTGCAAGAGTGATTGCGATATAACGTACCATGAGTCAATCAGCAAAGATGTGCTCGGCATAGATCATATCCACCATCTGTTATCTAATAGCGTCGACCTATTTCATTCTGTTAATCTGCCCGTGGCTTTGAAATTAAAAAATGGAAAAGAGTACCAGATGGTCGCTCGATACTGGGTTCTCAAATATGTGTTGGACAACAGAAAAAATCAATTTCCGGCCATCATTTTTGAAGACCCCGAACTGCTACCCGAAGTCCTCAAGCTTGAGAAACTTGAAAACGAGTATTTCATGCGAAAAGAGAGTATGCCTGAGGTTTACAAAAATGTCCCCAAGTTAACCCAAAAAAAGTCAAAGGTCATTAAAACACAGCCTGCCTCTACATCGCGTGCTACAAATAGAAGGCATGCCTCCAAGGACTCGGGGCGAAGGTGCCCCTTCTGCCCTGGACCGCTTGCAAAAGCGACCGGGAAATATAATGACCCCCAGGGTGACCTGCTTACTCAAGATGGTCCCCATGCAATCAAGTGCGGCTATAATAGCAATAAATATAAATGCTCTTTTGTTGCGACAATGACCGATGTTGAGTTTAACGATTTCAAAAACACGAATAAAGAGTTTTTAACGCAGGAGTGGTTGGTACGAGTACTGGGGAAAACATGTCCGGTTTGCGGAGACGAGGTATATAGGAGAACCATACGTAAAGACAATGGCAAAATTGAGGTTTGGGAACGATGTCGCAAAATCAATCAATCACGCGGCGGAAACTGCAGTTGGAAAACCCTTATTCAATAAATAACCATGTCCACTTCAATCCAAAACATGCTGCTAACGCTTTACAAGGTTTCCCGGACACCTTACAAGGTAGAATCCGACGTCCCCTACCCGCTGAAGAAGAACTACTTGAGCAATCCCGACACGGTCTCCTATATAAAAACTATCCAGGATTCCATGGTCGTCCAACCGCTAAAAAGCCCGGGGGTCACGGATGAAGACATAAAGACCGTTATTCTTTTCATGCTTCAACTCGTGAACACCCAGATCGACCTCGAAGGCGTTCTGTTAATAAAACCTTCCCTCGAATACCTGATCAACGAAGCTTACGATGAGGCCAAGATAGCTAAAGGAGATGCCGATAGAAGCGCAATCGAGTTAATAACGAAAGAATGGTACAAAAAACTTAAAAATAATCCGAATTACACGTTGAAGTGTTATGAAAGATGCCCCGATTACGAGAAATCTCCTTTACTCTCCTGCCATACCGTAGCATATGAAAGCTGTAAACTGCGGGAGGGAACCACCCCCTTCTATGCCACATACGCATATGAGTTTCATAAGCGATTGCGATTCAATGAGAGCCTGGCACTGGATAATGATACCCATATAGGATACGTAAGGTCGACCCGCTTTTTCTTTTTGCACTGTTCGCAGGAAACCAAGAAAAGGACTGACCTAAAACCTAATAAATTACCGACATCTATTGTCAAAAATTTTCTTACCGGATATAAGGCGTCTCGTATGGGGCATTCAAAATTGGAGAAGATAGAGGAAACAGCTGAGACCCATAAGGGGAGGCTTCATGACCTCTGGCACTGGAGAGAAGTGCCGTCGAGGCAACGGTTTAGAAAAGGCGTCTCATATTCCTCGAAGGAATCGGACGATCTTCCTTCTCCTGGTGGAATCCTTGAAGAGGACCCTGAATTTAAGAGCACGGGTTTACCGATAGAAGACGATGGCGACGAAAAAGATGAGTGGGACGGATCCGAGTGTAACCCCGGGGAGGATTGGAACTTTGCATCTCATCCCGGCGAGGACGCACAGACAACAACCGACAAGGATCCGGAAATTCGTGATGCCAAATGGTTAGATCGTTTTCATCTCCGAAATTTTCATTTTTTTTGGGAAGCAAAATACCTGGACCTCTTTCATTATGGCATCCTTTACCATGCCATGATGGCCCTTTTGAATACACAGCCAGTGGCCTTAAACAAAATATTAGTCATTTACCTTTACCTGTTGATCCATACAGGCATAGGTAGCAATAGGCTCCTTAATCTTCGTGGCTCAAGCAAAGCAATAATTCCGGAAACTGAGCTGGAATTGATCAAAATTAAAGACAGATATTATCTTTTGAATCCTACACTGATTACATTGCGGACCATTCCAGAGCCAGGGATATGCCTTCCCACGTCAAAAAAAGTACATATACCTATTCCTGATAGCATCGCCAAGCTGTTCCCTGCCGATATCCTCGAAAACGAGTATATATTCAGCTATGTGAACAAAGACAAAAACAACGACAAACCACTACGCTTGCATCCAGACTCAATCTTTGCTTTTCTTGAGGATGTAAATGAAAGCTTCAAACGATATAAATTAAAAATAACACTTCCAAGGATCGCATCATCCTTTCAGCCTTTGTACCACCATAGATACGGCTTAGACCCAATTATTGCGTGCCATATTAGTGGAAAGGACCGCCAGAGATTATTCGGGGCACAAATGCACTATATCTATGTCGAACACAAAAAGCTCGCCAAGGCATATCTTGCAACATTCAATGAGGTTGATTTCAACATCCGTAGAAACCTCAACCTGTGCATTAAAAATAAACTTATTAAGGCTGAGTTGAAACCGTTTGGGCGTGACAAACTGGATGTGACGCTGGATGATCATTTTTATGGTTACGGATCGCCCTTTATCCCAAAGAACGAATATATAGTAAAAATCATAAAGACCCTCAGGAAAGCAGTTGAAAATGAGGAGGATATTGTCGACCGCCATAACCTCTATACCATCTATATATATCTTGGCCTCCAATTCGCAACGGCCTTACGTCCCCGGAATAAACCACAGTTGCCGTGGACACGCTTCAATTCTATGGCAGGGACCCTCCTTATAAAGGACAAATTAAGCGAAAGATTTCGTGAAGAACGATTACTACCGCTGCCAAGAGTCATCCTTGCCTTAGTGAACAACCTGAAATCCGGATTAAACGCTCTGGAAGATTTCGTTTTGCGTAATATCAACATGAAAGAACAGCACGACAGAACAAAAATGATGATCTTTTTTATTGACGAGAAAGGCCGATTTATCCCTTTCACTATTAAAGACATGATAGAGCGACTGAAAAAAATCGGCATTGACTATACCCTACCCCCCAACATGCCCAGGCACTACTGCCGATCGTATCTTCATGACAGGGTCAGCGCCGATTTGTCTGATATCTGGATGGGGCATCAGCATCTGGGGCGGGAAGTCATGAGTATTATTTCTTCGTCGGTATTTGCCGACGCGGTGCGGATATGTCGTCCGCACATTGATAAAATGATGGCCGATATTTGCTTTGCTGAAGTCGCCTATATCCCCAATGATGCTTAGTATAGCTTCCCTAAAAGAGAGTATAGAATCATCTGGCAAGCGTGTGCTCGCCGCCTATCAAAATCGTTTTACGAGTGAAATAACGAGGGCGGTCGCTGACGTCGTTCTGAATGAACTCCGCAGAAAAAACAAACCTCGGTTATTTGATGACGATGTAGAAATCATCAAGAATAAGCTGATAATTAATAAAAAACCGAATTCGCGGACGACATGGCGACATTATGATTGTTACAATAAACTGGCGACTGATCTCAATAATACTAGTGACATCAAGTGCAAGTTCATATACATCCCTACCCAAATAACCCGGAATCTCATCATCAAAACCTCCGATGAATTACAAGAAAATATCCGGCTGGTACAGATTCTGCACGACGATCTCTTAAACCTTCCCCATCTGAAGGGAGGCACGATCGAACAGGAAGAAATTGAATACATCTGCTCGTTCATCGCTTCTGCCGGAATTTTCGGAAAAATTTTGTTCGACCAATATCATCGGCGTTTACTTTCTATCAAATTCCGAGATGTTCACTTTTCTCCTGTTTATATAAACATACCGTACGTAAATTCAGACGCGTTTTACCGGTATTTCCTCCCCTATCCGGCATCCGCATACTTCATGCGTTTGGTCCTCTTTTATCAGCGAAGATACAAAGAACTAAAGATCAAGAGGCCCTACCAGCCGGAAGACAATGTGATTGTGCCGGTTCATTTCAATGACAAGAATCTCGCCACTAAGTTCAGAAAATGGGCGTCAAAGCGACTTCAGGGAAAGTTTAAGGAAAATAGGGAGCCTGGCTCGCCGGAAATGACTATTGATCAGTTCCGTAACGGGGTAAAATCCGCCTCTGCTGTCGACATAGCGCCGAAGCACCTTCAGGCAAATTGCTACCCACCGTTTATTATCTCGGTCCAATCAGGCGAGATTGAAAGCTACTCATATAGCAATCGTTTTTTTGATTATTTTTTGGGCATAGATACTATCAAGCCGGAGTACCGGAATGAGATAGTGCGGGCTGATGAACAATCCGAACCCGCCGCCAAAATTAACCTTAAAAAAGCCTTGGCCGAAATAAGAAAAATACGAAGGGCACTTTTGAAGAAGCCTGACAGGCTGCCGGAAAGAAGGGCAACTTCGGAAAAAATAAAAGCTGTCGTAGAATCATATAAGCCTCCCCGTCTAAATGAGTCAGACTACTTGAATCTTGAATTATTCGCAAAATGGATCGACAGCATGCTCACGTACAAAACGGATAACGGAAAAAAGAAGACTGCATCAGTCGATAATTACATTCCCAAGATAGAAAAACTACTGTGCGAATTGTCTGACGAGGCGTTCCTTATAGTAGAGATGCCAGTCGAAAAACTAAAAACAGCGGTAATCCGCGCCATGAGGCCTCTTAACTCCTCCGCGATCAGAAAAGTCATAAAGTTGTTTTGCTATTTCGTTGATATTGAAAATGATGCTTTTCAAAATTTAGACTGGACTGACCCCGAATTAAAGAAAAATAATGTCCCTTCCCTGAAACCGCTCATCCCGCCACATGCTCTGCAATATGCCATAAGCTTGTTTCCCCGTGAATTTTCAGGGCAAAGGAAAGAACGAAAATCAATCGGCATACTCACTGATGCAATGAAGCGGGCTTTACATAAAACCGAGACGCTAAAACACATGACACAAGTATCATATTATTCAGGCATGAGGATCGATGAAGTTGCATCATTAAAAATCAATAATGTTAATTTTGACGGTGGTATAGCTCTTTGCATCCTTGAAAGTAAGACGGAAAATGGGGAAAGGAACATCCCGTTTGGGAGACTGGCTCCTCTTGAATATATTGAGCAATTCAAAAAATATTACGAAACACGAAAAAAGATGGTTACTGGCGATTCGTTCTTGTTTCCGCAGCTATCATATCGAAAGCAGAAGGGCGGCGAACGACAACTGGTCGAAAAAAAATGGACGAACTACGCATCGAGACTAGTGGCTCGGGTATTTCGAAAACACATTTCCCCAGATTTTGTCTTTCACGACCTGCGTGATTCTTTTGCCAGCCTGTTGCTCTTTAGATGGTTTGTTTTATTCCACGGAGATAAATTACCAAAAAGACCGAAGGGCCTGCGGTGTTACGAGGATGATATGTTCAGCGACGAAAGCCTTAAACGGCTTAGAGGATTGGTTCTAGGCATGTGCAATGATTTAAAAGAGGGGCAAGAGTTGTTCACCTATGCCCTCGCAGTCGTTGCACGCCTCATGGGACACGGAGGGCCGCAGGTAACCTTCAAGTGCTACTTGCACACGACAGACTGGCTCTTCTATTTTTTGTCGAGACATGATAAAGAGCAAAGAGTAGACCTTACCAGTGACCAGGCCATAAGCTTCCATCAAGTTACATATTCCGCTTTACCCGAGAATCTAAGAAAGAAAGGATTAAAAACGATAAAAGTTGATGATTTTTTAAATGGCCAACGGTTAAAGATAAAATATTCCATGTCAGATTATTCGAAGAACTGTCACCAAAGCGACAGGTTCTGAGTAGAATATCAGTAATGCACGGTCTGCCTGAACAGATTGTCGTTGACAACGGCCCTGAGTTCATCAGTAACGCGTTAGATGCTTGGGCATATGAACGAGGGATTAAGCTGCAGTTCATTCGGCCGGGCAAACCGGTTGATAATTGCTACATGGAAAGCTTCAATGGCAGGTTTCGTGATGAGTGTCTTAACGAGAACTGGTTTATGAGCCTCGATCAGGCCAGAAAGATCATTGAGGATTGGCGAATTGATTATAATCAGGTTCGACCCCATAGCTCTCTCGGAGACCTGACTCCTGCTGAATTCAAACTGGAAGAAATGACAAAGATTGGTCAAAACCTCTAATTGCAAGTGGCACTACAAAGGGGGGTAGCTCACACAAGCATGAAGGTAATTATCATTCTGGTAGTAGTCTCATGGCTGATAGGAGTAATTTGTTCTATTCATCTCTGGAGCCAAAAATGTTCAGTCATCCGCAGGCTTCTTTGGTCACTTGTACCGTTTATTCCATTTTTAGGTCCTATAATATATTACGCACTTTTTGAGCCACCACCAGTCCAGCCAAAGGACATGCAGGCACCTGAGAATCCTTACTTGTCAGGATAGCCAAGAGTAAGAAGTTTATTTCATTTTTTGTTGCTCCGGCTGACTGTGACTCAAGGTTTTATTATTTCCTATTCCTCATTGGCGAACCGACTGGATAAGATAAAAATTTACTGATTGATTCAGAAATAGCATAAGCGATTTTCTCGACACCATCATCTTTCAAATATGAAGGTTGATTTTCAATATTTTGTATTTGAAATTCAATAATAGTCACAGGAACTGAAATCATTTGCAGTAGAAAATCACTACTAGATTCTGTTATACAACAAATTTTTGAATCAAGTTTGTATATGTTTTCTTGCATGTAAATTGCGAGTGTCCTACTTTCACTTGTTAGGGTTTCCCGCGTCGCATTTCCCAAATAATCGATCATTTCTTGCGATATTCTTTTATCTGTTTCGTTAGTCTTCTTAAAATTTTTTCTTTTGAATTCAGGGTAGCGAATTCTTATACAATCAATGTTGGTAATTTTAAGCATTATAAATACATACAATTCAGAATTACTTAGCTCTGCCTTTTCTAATTTTTTTTCCCAGCTCTGAGAATAATCACTCTTTTTAAAATTGTAGATTTTTACATCTTCACCATTAAATTTCTTTTTTAAAGTACTTAAAATTTTAGTTGACAGTTTTTCAATTTCAACTTCAGAAGATGATTTTTGTTGCTCATCGTTTAATAATGTATCGATATAAATCTGCTTTATTTTTTTATTCTGTGCCAATGACACAGTAGATATGCAATCAAAGATAAAAAAAATTGTGATAATTATAAAAATTATACGTTTTATCAAAAGATACCTCCTAATATTTAGTTATATGATGTTCTTTTATAATTATGAGGTTCTGTAAATTGATCATTTTCACAGTCCCATCCAGTCTCAAACTTACCGGATAAATAAATAGGGCTAGTAATCCATTGTCCCCATTCTATATCTTTGCCAGGATACTGCTTACCAAATCGTTTGCTGTTTTCTTCGTATACGTCATATATGCATCTTATATTTTTTTCTTTGCAACCACATTTTCCCGATTGACCAACTAACTTAAGAGTATATCTTTGCTCCCATTCTCCATATTTTACATAAATTAATTTTCCATTTTTATCCGTTACATTTCCAGAACCTGACCATCTATTTACTCCTAAGATCGCAATCTCAGGACATTTACCTAATAAATCGAAACCATTAATTGGATTAGCTTGAACATAATCATATATATTAATACCTCCCCTTAGACCAATTGGATCCGCTTCCATGTATCTTCCTATAACCGGATTATAGTCCCTGTAATAGTTATAGTTCAACCCAGTTTCTGCATCAAAGTACTGTCCAGGGAATCTTAGGTTATTCGTGATAGTTGATAAGGTAATCGTCGTTTCTCCAAAAGGTTTGTAATCTCCTGCCCACACAACTGTCTTTGCGCTGTTCGTCATCTTCTGAGGAGTGTCAAGATGATCGTTGTGGTAATAATAGGTGTTCGTTCCTTCAATCTTTGCTAATGGCTGATCATTTAAGTAAATGTATTCTGCTGTAATTGTACCTGAACTATTTGATTCTGCAATGATCAGGCCAGCTTGATTATAATGGAAGATCGTTGTTACACTATTTGCAATCTTCTTTACTCTCTGGTCGTTGCCATTGTAGGTGTATTCACCTTTAGTGACTCCTGCGCCAACTACACGAATAAGTCGTTGGTTATCGTTGTATGTGAAAGCGCGTGCAGCTTCTTCGGTAGTGTTTCCATTATTATCATATCCATAGGATTTGCCATTGGCGCTGGCCAGCTTGTTCGTGTTCGCTGTATAATGTCGGCGTCTCTTGCAGAGTGATCGCCTATTATGAGGGAGACGCACTATCCCCCGGCGCATCTGATCGAGCCATTGGCGAAAGCGCTCAAGGTCTCAACGGACGAGTTGTTGGGCGTAAAACTTATCAAGCAGCAGCGCGATCCGCAATATGCGGCACTATGGCGTCGATTAAAAAAGATAGAGAGCCTTCCGAAACGTGACCAGAAAGCTCTCTTGCATTATCTCGATGCGCTCGTGCAGAAAAATGTGGCGGCTGGGTGAAAATAATGTCGGGTTGCGCTACGCCTAACCCGACCTACCAACTAATAATTTTTATCGAAGCGAGACGGCTTAGTGAGGCGCGGCTCGTCGTTTACACCCAGTGCTTTAAGAGAATCAAGCCAAGCCTTCTTCTCCAATCCCTGTTTTGTTTCGTGTGTCTTGGTGTTTAAAATGAAGTACCCAGGCTTGCAAACCTTTTTTTCCTCGGGAGAAAAGTATTCTTCAGTGGACACGTGACCAACAACTAGTCCGTCTATCACCTTATAGCTATTAACATTTGCATTAACGACAACTAAGTGCTGAGGGTCACTGATCAGTACTGCTCCGCTATAAACACGAACAAGAGAGTAGCCACCAGGAAGGCGGACAGCATAATCGCCACATGCCGATATGCTAAATACGAACAAAGACAACAGCAACAATATAGTATTTTTATTCATATTTAAAAGCTCCCATTTCCCGACACATTGCTTGACCAGTCTGCGTTGATTCGATATGGCGTACCACCTACCTCGATACCCACATCGAGTGGATCTCTAAACCAGTCTCTGATTTTAAAACTCGTAGAGCAACTAAAAGAGAACGTCTTGCTGTTACAGTCTGCGGAAACATTGCAACTAGCTGAACGGAAAAATGTACTCTTGCCGACCGAGAACAGGCAAGGTTCTCCTGTCACGTTAGTTTCCGCTGTATCTGCCAAACCAAAAGACCCTGATTTTGAACCTTTATCGCACTCTTTACATAGAGTACCCGCTTTTGCTGCCGCAGCCATTTGAACTTTGCTTTTAAAAGAATTCACAGAACCCTGCACAGAAGCTGAATTTTGGAATGCACCGAGAAGCCCAACCGCACCAAGGTCAAGTGTGCCACCGCCGGAATAGTATCGTTTAACAAAGTCGAAGGTACAGAAGAGCCCAAGCGGATCGGTAAAACGCAACGGGTTGCCGTTAACATAACGATATGGGTTTATGCCGCCGCTTAACCCGATGGGGTCGCTCTCCATGTAACGCCCGATGATCGCGTGGTAATCGCGGTTTAAATTATAGTTCAACCCAGTCTCAGCATCATAGTACTGCCCTGGGAATCTTAAGTTGTTCGTGATTGTGCTGACGGTAATGGTCGTCTCACCAAATGGTTTATAATCTGCAGACCATACAACCGTCTTTGCACTGTTCGTCATCTTCTGCGGAGTGGCAAGATGATTGTTGTGGTAATAATAAACGTTTGTTCCTTCAATCTTGGCAAGCGGCTGACCATTTATACTCAGCGTCCTAAATGATTGCGCATAGACGTCGAAGCGTATTGTTTGGTTTGCGCCATGCTTCAAACTGGTTCGATACGGCCTGGTTAAGTTGCTCAATCTCCGCGAAGTAACGATTATGCGTACAAAGAGTCCGTGTCAGTTTCCATACCCGCTCTACAGTGTTCAGCTCAGGACTGTACGGCGGCAAAAAAACGAGTTTCAGTTTATGCCGGTATCTGCGAAGCCATGGTCTTAAGAGCTTGGCATGATGCCAGCGAGCGTTATCCAGTACGACAACCATTTTCCGGCCTTGCCGACGATGGCGCACCAACTTTTGTAGAAACGAGAGAAATGTCATGGCGTCAAACTTCTTGCTACGGTTCGTGACCAAATATCCATCTCCACTGCGGACAGCGCCGAAGACCCCAATACTCTTTCGGGTAGGCGCATGCAGAACAATGGGATCAACCTCTTCCGGTGGTATCCACATGGCACATCGTGATCCATGCTGCTGGAAGTGGCACTCGTCTTCAAACCAGAGGTCAAGATCGTTTCTAAGCGCCAGACGCCGGAGTTTTTTTAAACCTTTGCTGTGCTACAGGATCAGCATTCGCGATAACAGGACGTGGCTTTCTCCGGCGGAATCCTAATTGATGGAATAACCGCTGGCATTGCCTGACTCCCATATTCACTCCGAACTGTTGGGACAGATGATGGCTTAGAAGCTTTCCATCCCACAGATTCTGAGAATAGCCCAAATCACGTGGAGAACGACGTAGATCACGCCCGACACGCTTTTGAATGTTAGAATCCACTGTGGTAGGACGTCCCGGTCGTTGAATCTCCTGAAGACCGGCAAAGCCGCTTCGCTCAAAACGATGAACCCAGTACTGTACGGTTCGCGGACTGTGCCCAAAGAGTTTCGCCACCTCCGTGCTGCTATATCCGGAGCTAACTAAGAGGATGCCATGAAGTTTATGATCATATCGAGACTCATCGGATCGCAGAATTTCCTGTTGTACCGAAATCCGCATGATGTCCGCCTCTTTAATTTCGAGTTTGCGCATACTGCCCCCTTTCTTCAGGGAGTATAACAGAAATAAAACTAATGCGCAATTATTTATGTCGCTATGTATAAATATACATATTCCGCTGTTACAGTGCCAGCGCTATTTGATTCTGCGATGATCTGGCCAGTCTGATCGTAATGAAAGATCGTCGTGACTCCGCTCACGAGTTTTTTGACGCGCTGACCATTGCCGTTGTACGTATACTCACCTTTGGTAACGCCTGCATCAACTACACGAATAAGTCGTTGGTTATCGTTGTATGTGAAAGCGCGTGCAGCTTCGGCTGTGGTATTTCCGTTATTATCATATCCATAAGATTTGCCGTTGGCGCTGGCCAGCTTGTTCGTGTTCGCTGTATAAGTATAGGCATTCGTATTCTCTGTCTTTCGATTTCCTACTCCGTCATACGTCCATGCAAGGCTTCCCCAAATGCCACTTGAAGTACCGGCAGAGAGACGGTCGAGAGCGTCATAGGTGAATGATTTATTCTTGGTTGCTTCAATACTATTTGTCATAGCAGTGATGTTTCCATTGGCGTCGAATGCGGATGCCAGATTCAGGATGCCGGGGACTACAATGCTGCTCAATCTATATTGATTGTCATAACTAATCGTTTCAGTAAGTCCATTCCCGTATGTTAACCCACTCATCCCTCCGAATGGTTTGTAAATAATACTTGATGCGAGATTGGCAGCGCCGTTGAGGACGGATACTGCTCTATCGTTGGTGTAATTGTAAGTAATCACCTTTCCAGACGGATAGGTCATGGTTTTCATGTTGCCGTTTTGATCATAGGTGTATTGAGTAATATACGTTTTGCTGTCGATTATTTTCGTCTCTTTTGTTATCTGCCCTTTTTTTGAATATTCATAACCCGTTTTTCCTGATGCATCTGCCATGCTGCAAAGTCTGCCTTTGCCGTTTGTGCAAGTGTCATAGGCATAGGTAATATCGGTATCTGATGGGAAATCTATTTTTGTGAGGCGATTGGCTGCATCATATTGGTATGAGATTGTGGTGTTTGTTGCATCTTTCTTGCTGGTCATGTTTCCAGCTGGATCGTATGTGTAGGTCGTGGTTCCGGTATCTGGTGATATGACTTGATAGACCCTACCTTTGTCATCGTATTTGTAGATAATCGCATTCCAGTGCTTATTAGATAGTTTAAACTATCGACTTGTCTTCGGTGTTTTTACTGGATTGTTGTCTTGACAAGAATCCTTATTATCGCTTATCGGGGTACTCGGCCCTACAACGGTACCATCCATAAGAACCATCGTGCTAAAATAACTACTGGCGCTAATGCCATCAAAATCTGTAGCTGCGCTGGCCGCTATGCTATAGTACCATCTATCCTTAAAATTGCGATCCCATATCGGCATTAAAGAAATTGAGACAATTCGAAAATTGGTAAACCTTGGGTACTTTTTTTTGATCCACTGTTGTGCTACAGCGATAGCCTTGTGAATAGGATAAGGTGGTTCCTTATCCAACTTCCAGTTCGGACATTTTTCAAGAACAGCCCGTGTTGTAACAAACACCGTTCTTTTACCACTCTCATCTACGTGTTCCGTCAAATGAACAATGTCACTTGCAAATCCCTTGACTGTGAACAAACTGAAAGTCAGTATAGTAATTATATATTTTTTCATTTTTTCTCCTGCAACCATACTGTTGTTTAATGAGAGAACCGTTTATGGTCAAATTTAAAAAATTTATCTCTGCTACAATTAACTAATAAGGTTTTATTCCATTCTTTGTCTTGATTGTCGTACTCATATCTAATAAACAGTACAATTCGCACCGTTTTTTCTTTATCAGTCCAAGTTGCAATGTAGCGCGCAGGCGGCTTAGACGTCGCATCCCAGGATCCGGTATTGCTATTAAAATTTTCCCAGATTCTTGTGCCATAACCATCTTCCGAATATGGGATGAAACCACGTGCTAGGAACTCTTTATCGTAAAAAGAAGTAACTTCAGCCGCAGGAAAACTAATTTTTACTTTATAAAACAATTCTTCTTCCCATGCCGATTCTTTCATGTTGCTACTTACATTAAAACCAGTGGAATATATAGGGAGATTGTTATTTAGAGGTTTGTTTCGCTCTCCATTTGCGAAGCCAATAAAGATTATGAATAAACCAATAAGTGATGTTAAAACTATAGAATGTTTTTTTCTCATACTCTTCCTCACTCTCACTTTGAATAAATTCCTGGGGGAGGCGGGAAAATAGGCTGGCAACTGCAGCCGCCGCCGCTTTTTTCCTTTCCAGGTGTTGCAAACATAGAGCCTTTTTCTTCTTTATATTCGGTACCTCCATACTTCGAGTATTCCACAGTAAAGCTAGTAGTCGATTCTTCCGTTTTAAAATATGTAATTTCCTTGCCGCATTTATCTTTTTCTCTACAGAAAAGTAAATTTATAGTTTTATAATTATCTGTCAATGTTACATCTATTCGTTTAGCGCGATGAAAATTACACCAACAGAGCATGTTAATGCGGCTATAGCCAGTATATATCCAATTTCCGTAAAAAGTTATTTCTTTTACGTCTTGCCAGTTAATGGTTGACGAGGAAGCAACCTCACATGAAAGGCCAAAAATATCTATAAAAATAACCGGATTATTTCCAACAAAAGCATAAAGATGATTAAACCCTTTATTAATTCCACTTAAATCGCTTTGCAAATACCTTCCTATCTCTGGGTTGTAATCGCGGTAATAATTGTAGTTCATTCCTGTCTCTGCATCAAAGTATTGCCCAGGGAAGCGGAGATTCAGATTTGCGGTACCAGTAATCGTCGCTCCATTTCCAAAGGGTTTTGTTGTAATCTCCCAAACTTTCGCTCGTGTTGCCGCCGTCATCGCAACCGGTGTGCCGAGATGGTCGTTATGAATGTAGTTCGTACCAGATAAATCGATTTTTGCTAGCGGTTTGCTGTTTAAATAAACATATTCCGCTGTTGTTGCTCCAGTGTTATCAGACTCCGCAATCAGCTGCCCCCGTAGATCGTAATGGAACACTGTTGTTTTGCCATTTACGATTTTCTTGACGCGCTGAGCGTTCGCATTGTAAGTGTACTCCCCTTTGGTGACACCAGCATCGACTACACGGACTAAGCGCTGATTGTCGTTATAAACAAACACTCGTGAGCTTTCCTCAGTCGTATTGCCATTGTTATCATAGTTGTATGCTTTGCCATTTGCGCTGCTTAGTTTATTTGTGCCTGTCCTATACGTATAGCTATTCAAATTCTCCATCTGTCTATTCCCTACGCCGTCATAAGTCCAAGTGAGAGTGCCCCATATTCCTGGTGCCGCCGCTGTAGAAAGACGGTCGAGTGAGTCGTAGCTAAATGACTTGTTCTTTGCCACATCGAGCGTATTATTGATAGCAGTAATATTGCCATTCGAGTCATAAGAAGAATAATTGAGGCTCATCACAGGACTAGCCGTGATCGAACTTATGCGATATTGATTGTCATAATTAACAGTTCCTATTATTCCATTGCCGTAAGTAATCGAACTCAATCCTCCAAACGGCTTGTAGTTAATATTCGTTGCGAGGTTAGCGGCATTATTTAACACGCTTACGGCTTTGTCATTCGCGTAGTTATATGTAATTACGCGACCGCTTGGATATGTCATCGTTTTTAGATTGCGATTCATATCATATGAGTATTGAATAACGTAAGTCACTCCATCGATCACCTTTGTTTCTTTTCGTAACTGCCCCTTTGGTGTATACTCGTACGCTGTGGTTCCTAAGGAATCGGTCATCGAACATAAAAGACCCTTGCCATTCAGACACGAATCATAAATATAAACAATGTCTGTGTCAGTTGGAAAATCGATCTTCGTCAGGCGATTTACTGCATCATATTGGTAAGTGATTGTGGTGTTTGTTGCATCCTTTTTGCTGGTCATGTTTCCTGCTGGATCGTAGGTGTAGGTCGTGGTTCCCGTATCTGGTGAGATGGTTTGATAGACCCTACCTTTGTCGTCGTATTTATACGTTGTGGTATTATTGTTTGCATCTTTGACTGAAGCTAAATTGCTACTCGTATCATAGGTGTACGCTGTTGTAACGGTTCCTGGTTGAATTACCGTGATGAGCCTATTGAGCGCATCATAAGCATAGGTCGTAGTGTTGGTCTTCGGGTCTTTTGCGCTTATGCGGTTACCATGGTAGTCATATCCGTACTGCGTATACGTGCTGTCCGGGTTCGTGACCTTGGAAAGCCGGTTAAGGGCATCATATTGATAGCTCAGTGTTTTTTGGAGGGTATTACTTGCATCTTTGATTTCTTCTTTTAATCTGTTTCCTGCGCTGTCATAAGTATAATTGATAGTGTTATTCTGGTTGTCTTTTATGGTTATAAGATTTCCCAGAGTATCATAGGTGTAATAGATCGTGTTCCCTTCGGGAAGAATAATATGGTCTATTTTGTCGGTTGATCCACTCCCGCCGCAGGATGAGCAGCCGCCTGAACCGGAAACATAGAAATATTGGGTTGCTGCAGTGTCTCCTGCTGCTTTGACCGTGAGAACCCTGCCATTAGTGTCATAAGTGTAAGTGGTGGCATTGCCATTGGGATCGGTGATGGTCTGAGGATTCCCTAGCTGGTCATGGTTACTGTAAGTTGTTGTTCCGATAAGGGGTTGGGCTACTGAGAGAAGATTTCCTGTTGCAGAATCGTATGAGTATGTGGTTATGTCACTTACATCGGTTCTGGGGCCATCTATGGTTTTGATTCTGCCATTTGAATCATAGGTAAAGGTGGTTGTATATGAGAAGGTTGTAGCATTCCCTAAGAGCCCTGTCTCAGTTGTGGTTAAGAGATTTCCATTGGTGTCATAGGTGTTGGTTATGACTTTATTCTGGGCTGGGTCTACTACGCTTTTGACTGTTTCAGTTAAGACTTTACTAAAATTGGGGTCATACGTATACGTTACGGCCTTTTCGATGCTGGTTCCTGGTGCATCGGTTCTGGTTAGGGTGTTTCCTCTGGTATCGTAGGTGAAGGTTATGGCGTTTCTTAATGTGGTGGTTGGTGAGCTTACAGTGCCTATGTTTTCATAGTATTCTTCCCGGGTGATCCACATGTTGCTATCCCGAATAAAGGTGGTTACATTTCCAAATGTATCCGTTACCTTGTTTAACTGGCCATTGTCATCGAATTCGGTTGTTCGGGTTTGGGTGTTTAAGACAGTGCCGGCACTGTCTTTGATGGTGGTGGTCATGGTGGTCTTTTTGTAGGGGACATTGTAAACGAAATCTACCTGGCCGGTTCCATGGGTTTGCTTTGTTACTCTTCCATTTGTATCATACGTATTGACGTATTCTCCGTTTCCTTCGTTCATGCTGGTGATTCTGTGTTTGTTGTTGGTATCGGTATATCCATAGGTAACGCTTCCTGAGGGGCTGGTGACTCCGGTTAAGTTTCCTATGCTGTCATGGGTATAGGTTACGGTTCTTCCAGCGGTGTCTACGATATCCGAGAGTCTTCCGGTTGAGCTGTCGTAATGGAACATAATGTATTTGTTGGTGAAGTTTCCTGCTGCGTCTTTTTCTTCGATTCTGCTTACACGGTAATCATAGGCTATGATCTTGGCGGTTGTCTGGTCGATATTTGCTGGTAAAAGGCCAACAAGAGGCGTTCGGGTGTCGTATTCGTAATAGATAAACAAAGAGTTCCCTTTTGAATCTACCATGCTGGATAAACGGCCGAAGGTGTCAAAGTTCTCTTTATCTCCGCTTTTATAGGTATACGTAAAAGTTCCGTTTGTATTCTGGACTAAGGTGCCGGTATCTCCAAGAGGCGAAATGTAATTTCCTCCGCTTTGGGTGAACCGCTTTTTCCAGCCGTTCTCATGCCGCAATGTTACTGAGCCATCCGGATAAGTATAAATTCGTTTATCAAATCCGAATGCCCAGCCATATCCTATGGGGCTATCATAGGAGGTTCTACTGTTGTATCTTCGGGAGAGGCTTATGGGATAGAGGGTTCCTATACTAAGATCGGTGCGGTTGAAGGATTCTACGCCGGAGAGCAGGCTTACGGGTTTTCCGCCGAAAGCAAGATTGTTTTCAATGGTTGCTTCGAAGCCAGGGTAGTAGTAAGAAGGAACTGGTTGCTGGCCTGCGTAGATACTGGAAACAAGCACAGTAAGAAGAAACATGATTGCTGCTACGGTTATTTTGTTATACATGGAACCCCTCCCCAAATTAAATACATGATACCGGATACAAGATACCGGATTCATGATTCTTGATGACAACTACAAGATGCCCGATACCAGATGCATGATACAGAATCTGATTTTAAAAGCATTTCACGCAAAGTCGCGAAGAACGCCAAGAGAATTTTTTCCTTCTGTTTAAAACCAAATCAAAAGCCTTTCTTTGCGGCCTTGGCGTCTTGGCGCAAAACAAATATTAGAATCCTCCACTGGCATTCTGCATGCCGCTGTTCTGTCCTCCTTGCTTTTCAGGACAACACTGATCAGGGTTTCCACAACATGGATCTTTGCTCCCACAGCACGGATCTTCTTTTTTAGTGCAACAAGGATCTGAATAACTACCAATACAGCACTTACCTCCTGGGTAAAGTCCGCAACAACTAAAAGATACGTTGCTATTACATTCACTATAACCACCGGAACATCTGATTGCAAAATATCCAGGTAGCAACTCTTCAATAGAACAACCCGCTCGTCCCTCGGTGCATTCATCACTAGTCGAACAACAATTAACAGGCGCGCCGGTGTATTTATAACCACATATATAACAGCATGCCTGTGCCTGGCCTGTAAAGAGCATGAAACATAGCAAAGCTACAAATGTGATAGTTGTTGTTTTCATTTTATTCATTTCTATCCTTCTGCATATGCTCTACTGTGGTTAGAAATTTTTCTATTACTCGCCGCCACCCGATTGGCTTTTGTTACTACCGTTTCCATTCATTTGTTCACAGCATTGATCAGAGCTATTGCAGCACTTTGGGTCTTTGCAGCAAAGATCATCTGGCTTGCCACAGCACGGATCGTTCGGATTACTACAACAAGGATCAGTTGGATCGCAAGGTTGTGAATAGTGGCAACCCGGAGCCTCCAAAATATAGCTACAATCAATGACTTCAGCAACTCTAACCGTAGAGTGGCATGTTGCCGAGATGAGTAATAGATAATTGATTTGATTTTGACTGGGATAGTTTTTTATTCCAGTCTTGGAACAAGAACAAGTTATCATATTACTACTAGGAGGCAACGGATTTGGACAAGAATTGCACGGTGGCGTTATGTTTTGGCATTCGGCCAAGGTATCACAACTATAACCAACACCGGCTTGAGTACACTCTGCATTAGTTATAGAATAACTACACAGCATAAAAGCAGCGATCCAAACTACATTGCGTATCCAGTTATAAATCACTGTCATAACCTCATCTCAATCTGGTTTAACAAGCAATTCTTTTAACTTCCCCCGCACGTACCTTGTGCATTCCCATTGCCACCCTTTCCCTTATCACAGCACTCTTGACAACTTCCACAGCACGGGTCTTTACTGCCACAACATGGATCATTGCTGTCGCAGCAGGCACCCGCACAGGGAGGAGGATCAGAGCAAGTATAAGGGCACCGGAAGGCAGCATTATTTGGTATTCCATTATAATATGTTAATACTACACACCCTATATCCTGGCAAGTGTAACCCGGATTGCTTGAATTCAACGGTGCGATGAAGGCTTCGCAACCTGCCATGCATTCTGACGAAGTCATTGCAGAAACAATGACCGGGAAGAAAAAAAGAGGAAATGTCACAAATATCATGCTAAACAAAAAAATCAAAATTCTATTACGCAGTAAATGATTCATGATAGAGTAGCCCCCTCATAAAAACTGGATATAGATGCATGACAATCAAATTTGGTAAACATGATGTGAGTACGAATGTACCACAGCTCGCATTGCCTGCACTATTCCCACTTCCACTCCCGCTTTGCTGTTGTTTACAACAAGGATCACAACTTCCGCAACAGTGATCTTTGCTATCGCAGCAGGCATCATTATTATCAGCGCAAGGATAATCGATTTGCAAATAACCCCAACCAGCAACGGCAAGTTTTTGGTTCGAACACGACTTGCTACCATCTGAAGCACACCAACACCCATAAATAAATACTGTTACTATGCCATATGTTAAAAAAATGTTTCTTCTATAAAGCATTCAGAACATTTAATCGCAGTGCAATGGTTCTTTGCCATCTCCAAGGCTTAAGCTCTTGTTGTGCACCAACCATAAATATCACAATTGGCAAAACAGCTTGTTGAAAATAATCCAACAATAACGACTATTAAGTTTACAAATGATAATGTTTTTATTTTTTTCAATATTCTTAAAGTCAAAGAGCCCCCGATTTTTTAATACCCAATCCTCAAATTCCCCTTTGTAATCGAGCTCGTCCCGGTCACCGGATTCACTGCCTGGATTGTAACCATATAATCACCCTCTTCAGTGACCAGCGTTTTCTTTCCGGTGGTATCACTTGTGTCCATACCATTCCAGGTTGTCTCCGGCTGGCCGGCTGTCTGGAGTTGGTTGCTAACCAGGGTGATAACCGTTCCTGAAGGTGACGTAAGCTTCACCGTCACATTTGCATTCCGTGGAAGTGTGTATTTGATCTTCGTAAGATGGCCATAGGCCAGTTGCATTGCATACGGATCGGTCTTGATATCCGTTGCGCTGATGGTGTCTCCAGTGGTGATGATGTGGTTCTCCCTGATCAGAGATGCGATGGTGCAGGAGGACTGGGCACCGACATCGAGCAGCTTGTTGCTTGGGTTTCTGCCATCCCAAGTGTAGGTATGACTACCGGGTGCTGCTGCAACGGCATCCTGTATCTTGAAGTTCTGACTGCCCCAGGAGATGTTAATATTAACTCGTGAAGCCTGGGTCGGATTGTACGTTACAACCAGCGGAATATTCTTTACCGGATCTAAGCCTGTTGATTGTGAACAACTTACTGTTCCGGTGCCGGTTGGTTGCAACGGGCTGTACGTGTCTGTTTTAGCTCCGTCTGAAGCAGCAAGGATCAAGAGATATGCTTCGTCCGGTACAACCATGCCCGTATTGTTTTTCCCATTCCAGGTGAAAGAGCATGCGCCGGCAGCACAGGTCTTTGCTGTCTGGTATATGGGCGTACCAGCGGGGCCTTGTTTCTCGGGAATGATTTTGAACGTTACCGTTGCCTGGGAGCTTACGGTGAAGGAGATTGTGCTCATTTCCGAATTGGCGGTGTTTATTGTCTTGCTGCTTATGCCCACATTCGAAATAGTCAGGTTGTTTGTGCTTACCGGAACGCTGGTTGTCGAGATATTTCCTGCCTTGTCCGTTACCGTGAGTTTAAGAAGATAGCTTCCATTCGGGACAAGCACGGCATTTGTACTGTCGTTCGTGACCCAGGTTGCAAGCGTGCTGCTGGTTACTGAGGTCGTGGCGCTGGATATCAGGTTCCAGGGACCTGATCCGGATGCAGGACCGTACTCGACTTTATAGGTGTCAATATTGGTATCGGAAGCCGTTCCTGTGACGGGAACCGCATCTTTTAGAACAGCATTTGTTGCTGGCGCAGTGATCTGGGCTGTGGGGTTTGTTACATCCACGATGATGGTGCCGGTCTTGGCCGGCGCAGCAACGGTCGTTGTTTCACTGCTTACAGCGGCGATCTGATAGGAATACGTTCCGTTCGGAACCACGGTACCGGAGGTGTTCTTCCCGTCCCATACCTGGTTCATTGCTGTTCCTGTGCCGGTATAGGTTCTGACTGTTGTGCTGGATGAATTTTTGAGGGTGATTGTCCAGTTGCTCGGGTAGCTGAATGTGGAGCTGATGGTTGTCGTATCTTTGACGCCATTTGCATTGGGCGAGATGTATGGTTCTGATACTGCCGGGTTTTGGATACAAAGGAGCCGAACGCGTGAGGTTTCTGTTGCGATGTTTCCGGCATTATCTGTAACCGTGAGTTTTACGGTATAGAGGGTTCCGGTGAGAGCCGACGTGTTCCAGGCAGAGAGCAATGCGTTCGTAACAGCTGTTGTTGCGGTCTTAAGATTTGTCCACGCTGTGGGATTCTCGCCTGTGCCGTAATCAAGGCTGTAATTCTTGAAATCAGTTGAATCTGCGGCTGTACCAGTTATATTGATGGTGCTTCCACAGGGGAATATCTGGTTATCTGTGGGCGGATTGAGTATTGCGATGGGTATCTGGCGTGATACCATGATCATTCCCTGAGGCGATGAAGCAGTGTTGCCACTGGAATCTTTGGCAGAGATGGAATAATAGTATGCACCGTCATTTACTTTGACTGCTGAGGCATTCTCTCCATACCATTTCTGATTGATGCTTGTTCCTGTTCCTGTAAAAGACTTTACGGTAATGTTATTGGTATCCGTAATGGTGATAGTCCATGTGGCTGAAGACGATATAGTGGCTGTAAAGGTAACATAATCGCCAACAGGATTTAATGATGCCGGCAGTACTTTTGCGTCATTGATGGTTAAGGTTGCTCCCGGTGCCTGGCCGAGCCAGGGATTATACAGAACGTGATCGTTTATCTTATCTCCGGTACCTTGTGAATTGCCGGAATAGGTAGGTCCTGTTGATGCGCCCCAATAATTATCTCTTGCATCAACATCTATTGTTGTTGAAGCGTTATAAACACCGTATGTTGGATTTGAATAAATTTTTGTGTTCTTGATAGTAAGATTTGAATTGGTAGCATAAACACCCCACTTGTTTCCTGTTATCTCACTATCTCGAATTGTCGGTAAGGACAGCGCTGAACTACTATAGATACCGCTTCCTGCACTGTTCCGGATAAGGCAGTTTTTAATGACAGGCGATGAGGAACTAAGAGTGAGATTTGCATTTGAATAACCTCCACCTGTACCTGCATATTCAATAGTTGCATGTTCGAGACTGCTGCTGCTCGCTGCATCACCGGAGAATTTTATTCCGTACCAGGATCCCGGAGTTGATGTGACCTGATTGGATGTGAAAAGGATTCTATTAGAAGACGTTCCTTTTGCAACAAGAATACCCTTGGTGCTGCCGCTTCCTACCTGTAGTGCAGTACTGGTATTGAACTTAATAGTTACTCCTGGGTCGATCGTAAGCGTTGATGCCGTGGTTGTGTCTTTATACACATAGATATAGCCAGACGTGACTACATACGGTGCTGCCCATTTCTTCCATTGAGTATCCTGTTTTATCTGCTCTCCTACAATTTCGATCTTGCCTGCTGATGTCATACCGGTTACTGTATTATTGTTCATAATACTGGCAATGATATTTGCTCCTGCATGGATGGGTGAGTTATCTGCGTTCGAAAACGTATTGCCCGTTATCGTTGGGGTAATATTTGTTGATCCGATAAAAAGACCGTTCCCTATCGTTGAATTGGTGATCGACAATGCTGAAGATGCTGAGTTGAGATACATGCCATATTTCCCAGCAGTGTTTACTATTGAAACACTGTAGTTTGAAATAACCGGAGAACCGCTGCCATAGACACCATTGCCTGCAGTATAGAGGTTGGTTAGGCTTCCACCGGTTATCGTCGGATTTGAAGAATTCAGATACATGCCATATGTTCCGCTAGTCGTATTGGCAACGCTAATCGTTACGTTTTCAAAAAGAGAATTGGAATTGCTTAAGCTCACATATCTGTTGACATCCGTTATTGTGCTGTTTCTTATTGCTGGAGAAGCGGAATTGATTGAAAGCCCTGTTGAATAGGAAAGATCACAGTATTCAAGTGCTGTTGTGCTGTCGACGGTTCCATCGTAAAAGGTTATCCCTGCCCATGTGCCGGTTGTTCCATTTCGAGTGAAGGTAATGCGATTTCCGGATGTTCCTTGCGCTATGAGAGCGCCCTGGTTGGTACTGTCTCCAATCTGGAGGCCAGAGCCTGAGTTGAATTTCACCACGACACCGGGCTCGATCGTCAAGGTTACCGGTGTGGTAGCTGTTCCATAAACCTGCACAGTAGAAGTGACGAGATAAGGACTGTTGGCAAGGGTCCAGGTAGTATCAGCCGAAATGCGGCCGCCGACAGAGGTTGGCTGACCGGAATTCACGGTAATCGTAACCGAGGCTGTGCCTGTATTGCCTGCCGCATCTGTCGACTGCACCGTAATAGTATGCTGTCCCTCAATCAAGGTATCGAGCGTATTTCCCGACACTTTGTTGACTACAACCCCGTCAACTTTTACGATCACTGTTCCATCGCTCACGGTGTAGGTGAGGAGTGGTGTATTGTTGCTGGTAGTACCTGCTTGAGGCGAGGTGATTGTTACGGTCGGAGCTGTTGTATCGAGTGTGATGGTTGCATGGTAGGCGCTGGACCAGGTGCCGGCTGTGTCTTTGTATTTTACCGAAACGGTCTTTGTTCCATCACCGGCAGCAAGCATCCAGGTCTTTGTTGTTGCATATGCTTCTGCTGTTGACCAGGTGGTTCCATCATTACTAAACTGCATCTGAGAGACACCGCTTCCTGTGTCTGTTGCATTGAGGGTAAGCGTTACTGATGCGTTATTCGTTATCGTTGCATTGTTGTTTATCGTGATTGTGCCGGTAGGAGCTATGGTGTCTGCAAAACTGGCACTGATCGTATGATTGGCGGTTACATTCGCAAAACTGTAGGTTATGACCGTTCCTACGGATGTTCCATCCACCAGAACACTGGCAATACCATAGCCGGTGTTCGGCGTTATGGTGAATGTTGCCGTTGCACCGGATATAACATTTATGGCGCCTGTCGGAGCTATGGTTCCATTGGGGCCTGCGGCGGCAGTGATGGTGTAGGAGGAACCTGTGGCAGTAAACGTTGCACTGATGGTGTGATTGGCTGTCACGTTCGTGAAGGTATAGGTGCTTACTGCTCCTACTGAAACATTGTCCACAAGTACATTTGATATGGAATATCCTGTATTCGGCGTTATCGTGAATGTCCTGTTAGACCCGCTGGCTACAGCAACCGTACCGGTCGGAGAAATGCTGCCATTTACTCCTGCTGATACGGTGATGGTTCTGATGGTTTGGTTTGTTACACTGGAATATGCGGAATAGTTTTTGCCGTCGTACGCTCTGACTCGGTAATAGTAGGTTTTACCGACAGTAAGTCCGGTATTTTGAAAGGTCGTGACATCGGCATTGACGGAACCAAGGGAAGAGTATGTGCCGCCCGCGCTTGTGGCCCGGCTGATGTCATACCGGGTTTCATAACTTATGTCCGTCCAGGAAAGATTTATCTGGGAAGCGGAGGCAACATCTGTTGTTAGATTTGTCGGGGCGGCAAGAATCGGCGTGGTTGCGCTCGTAACCGGTGTGTATGCGGAGTATATTGTGCTTTTGTATGCCCGTATCCGGTAATAATACATAGTATTTTGAATTCTGCCCGTGTCTGAATAGGTTGTGATATTTGCGCCGAGCGTTGCTATGACAGAGTAAGTTCCTCCCGCGGAGGTTGCTCTCTCGACCTTGTATCCGCTCTCATCTATTGCATTATCCTGCCAGGTGAGATCGATCCGGGAGGATGTTACCGCTGAAACAATGAGATTTGTTGGAGCTGGATAACCTTGAGTTGTTGCAGTGACAACGTTTGTGTATGCTGAATAGGTGGTGCCTATATATGCGCGGACGCGATAATAGTAAGCTTTGTTTTGAGTAAGCCCGGTGCTTGAATAGCTTGTAACATTCGCTCCAAGCGTTGCTATAGTCGTATAGGAACCTGTGGCACTTGTTGCACGTTCTACCTTGAATCCCGTCTCATCTGTGGAATTGTCTTGCCAGGTCAGGTTGATCTGGGAATATGATACTGGCGTGGCGGTGAGGGTCGTCGGCGCGATTGGCGCCGCTGCCCAGGAAACGTCTAACCAAAAAGGTCCGAGCAGTGCGAAAATAGTATAAAGGAATGTATGAAAAAAAATTCGTGATAATTTGTTGTTTGTAATTGCATGAGACTGGTCCATAAGACCTCCTAAAATATGAGCCGCTGCTTATCGTTAAGCCTGCTCAAGCTGCTAAAGTTATTAGTTCTCTATGAAGTTTTAGATAGGAGAAGAGACAAACAAAAAAGTTTTGTTTTTTATATCATCGGCAAGGCAGATTGTCAATAGCCGAAGGGTGCCCATATATGGGTATTTTATGGGTATGCAGATTGTTGCAGAATGCGCTGTTTATTCATTCGTTGAATCATGATTGGTCTCGAATAGAAGCTTGATTCGGAGTGAAGTCGACACTGCTGAATGTATCTTTGGCACATCTTATAATTTTTTCTTGACAGTGAACGATTGTTCACTTACAATATTCCCATGTCGCCGGTTACTGTTAACGAAAAAAAGCTACAGTCTAAAATTACTGCAATTCGGAAATTCTACGAGAAAAACGGCAGAATGCCAAGTCATGACGCACCGGCGTAGCCGGTGGCTTGAATAGCCCCATAGGGGCATTGTTACTGGCTCCCCTTAAGGGGATATTTTCTCTCTTTACATCTCACTGCTGCTTTAATTATTCCAGCGATCAACCGCTTACCATTTTTGCTGCTCTCTTACGCCACGCTTACTGGCTTCCCTAAAAGGGATTGCTCGGATCCCTATCGTACTTATCTGCTATCGACTCATTGATCTCCTGATCTTGAATGTATTTCCGTACCCGAGCCTCATCCAAGCCTACTGTGCTTACACAGTATCCTCGTGCCCAAAAACTGTGCCCCTTGAAGTTCTTCCTGTGTTTGCTGTATCGCTCAAACACCGTCATTGCGCTTTTCCCCTTCAAATACCCCAGAATTGTCGATACTGCATATTTCGGCGGTATCGAGAGACACAGGTGTATATGATCGATACAGGCCTTCCCTTCCAGAATCTTTACTCCCTTGTACTCGCACAGCTTCCGAAGTATCGTGCCTACCTCACGTCGGAGCTGTCCATAGATCACCTTCCGACGATTCTTCGGCACCCATACAACATGGTATTTACATTCCCAAACTGTATGTGCTAAACTCTCTTTCACCATTTGCTCCTTTCTTACGTTTGACCGCTGGAATAGGGCCAATTGTAGGAAAGGAGCTTTTTTATTGCAAATACTTCAGCATAGCTTTTGCTATTCTCCCCAGCGTAGCTGGGGGCTTAGCTTATGAGTTATTCGGAAATTGGCGCTCTCATCGGCTTCCGTTCAAAAAATGCAGTGTTCAAGCTTATTGACAAACTCCAAAGTCTTCGTATTCTCGAAAAGGACAAAAAAGGCAAGCTTATTCCTCTGTCTCTCGTGAATCCAGTCCGAGTTTTAGGAACTGTCGAGGCTGGCTTTCCGTCTCCCGCAGAAGAAGAGCTTGTTGACACCCTATCTTTGGACAATCTTTTGATCCAGAACCGGGAAGCCTCCTTTCTGCTTAAAGTTTCAGGAGATTCCATGACAGGAGCCGGTATCATGCCGGGAGACATGGTTATTGTAGATAAAAGCCAGACAGCAAAAAGCGGGGATATCGTGATTGCGCAGGTGGACGGCGAGTGGACCTTAAAGTATTTACGAAAGCGAGGAGAACATGTCTCGCTTATTGCGGCAAATCCTAAATACCAACCCATCAAACCCAAGAACGAGCTCAAAATTGCAGGCGTTGTCACAGCAGTTCTCCGGAAATACAAATAATAATCTTACTCTGTGACAGTATCTAATGTAAGAAGGCAGATCCTATTTTTTCTTAATGAAGAACGACCGACCCCTTACCATATCGTCCTGGCCAAAGGCTATTCTCCATCTTGATGCAGATGCTTTTTTCGCCTCATGCGAGCAGGCTATCCATCCGGAACTCAAAGGGAGACCGGTAATAACTGGAAAGGAACGCGGGATCGTTGCTGCTGCCAGTTATGAGGCCAAGGCCAAAGGCATTCAGCGGGGAACCAGGCTTTTTGAGGTTAAGAAGATATGCCCGGATGCGGTGATACTTCCCTCTGACTATGAAACGTACAGTCTGTTTTCAATCAGGATGTTCAATATCCTTAGGCGGTTCT
>Ga0265297_10001369_pt1 | contig 57908 bp, 157 predicted proteins | sample Munlanlwell13791_FD_192502 | JGI IMG/M metagenome (GOLD analysis project Ga0265297, IMG submission 192502) | Leachate microbial communities from a municipal landfill in Southern Ontario, Canada - Leachate well 137-91 | ecosystem: Engineered > Solid waste > Landfill > Unclassified | place...
AAATATAAGATAAGTAATTCAGATCCCTATGGAAATGCCGTTGTTCAATTTGCGGAATCATGGGCCGAACTAATGGAAAGCAATATGTCAGAGGGTTCTAAACTTTCTGAAATAGCGGATAAGGCAAGTCGTGATGCAGACGTATCAGGAATTACTAGTTTTATGCATTCATGCGCCGTTTCTTCATTAGTTCATTTCTGGAAATATGGCGAAGAATTGCAAAAATGGCACAACTCTCGATATGGTGAACAAGGCAAAAAGGCGACTAAAGAAAATAAGATAATAAACCCCGCAATAATTACAATAGGAGAATAATCATGTCACTTGTATCAGAAGAATGTCTAAATGAATGGAGAATGAGGAATAGTTGGGTCTATATAAATTTTGCATATCTATTTTCAAATAAGATATGGAAACTCAGGATACCAAGTGGTTTTTCTGCTTGTCCATATTTCTGGGTTGCTCTGTTTAGTATGCTTGTGTTTAAGCCAGTTCTTGAGCCAGTTCTTTTGGGCTTGGGGTCGGTAATCAAAGTAATACTTAAATTGGGAGGGGCACCTTTTGTATGGTGGGATAAGTATGTGGGTGACAAATTTGCAGATTCTCTGGGTTTTTATAACCAAAAGGGAATAGGATTAGCAATTACCGGATTAGTACTTTGCATTCTTTCTTTAGCTATAATTGCACTAGGCGCTACTTGCCATTTTTATAGGTTTCTTGCGGCTATTGGGCCTCAATGGACGGCTCTATTTTGGTATGTGGCTGTTAACTTTGGGTGTATGATCCCTACTTCGATTTATATTGCTAGGAATAAACATAACGATAACAGATGTAAGGTTGAATGGTATAACCTTGTGTGCTTTATTATTGCGACAACCGTATTAAGTCTTTCATATCCTGCAATGATGGCTACGGGTTTACATAACGTTGGGATATTCTTATTTAATGTTTACTGGTTTTTAGGCGAATGTTGCAAGGCCATAGGACATGTTTTTGCTGTGGGTGGGATTTTTATAGCTAAATATGGCTGGATAGCCCTAAAGTTTTTTGGAAAATGGATATTGGCCTTCATTCTGTTCATGATTCCTGTTTTGTTAATATGTGCTGCTATTGGAGCGCTAGGATTGCTTCTAATGAAATTGTTTGGTAACGTACAGGAAGCTAAAGCAGTAGAGGTGAATAAGGTAAGAAAAGTTACTCCAGAAGATTGGAAAAGCCTTTTATGCTATATCTTTGACAACCCATTTTGGACACAGAATCTAATAGATAGAGGTTGTTTTACATATGGAATGAGTCATTATTATAGCACTGCCAATATAGAAAAATATGCAAGGAGTAGATATAACGCCGCAGTCACATCCTTGATTCGTAAAATTGTAAAACAGGCTGTTGATGATCTTACTATTCGTAAGGAATTATTGGACATATCTTATACTACTTTTGAATCATTAAATACTAGCGCATATAGCAGTTATGCATTGCTCAATTGGAAAAATAAAAAAACTTCATACCAACTTCTTATTGAGGAAGCGGAAAGGTTAAACCTCAAAAACTTTTCGGGTTTTATTTATGATATTCAAGGGGAAATGTCAACTGTTTTGTATGGCGGTAGTAAAAAGCTTACAGAATTATTTGAGAAAAAGTTTAAAACAGAATTTGATCGTACTGTAAAAGAAATAAATAAAGAAATAGATGAGTACGTTGAATTCGAAGAAAAGGAAAGAATACGTAAGGCTGGGGTTAAAAAGAGACATGATGAATGGTGCAAGATGCTTAGCACTCCTATTGCAAGGTTCTTTACATCGATATTTATGGGAATTAAATATACTTTCAGGTTTATCTTTGTTACGTTGTTATGGAATATTATCGTTATAAAGGGAATATGCTTCACCGGAAGGCAAATTAAGATATTTCTAGTCTACATGTGGGTGGTGCTTAAACATCTTAAACATGGAGCCTGCCCTTATATTCAATTTGTAGATCCTCCAGTAGAACCTATTAAAGTAGAGGAGAAAAAATAATGAAAAAGCATTATGCAAGGGTATATAGAGGGGAAATAATCGATATCTTTACTAAGAAAGAGCTCAAAGAGTCCATAGAAGACGGCTACATAGAACATGGAGACGTACTATTTGAGATCAGCTATGGCAAGAAATTTATTATAAAAGATAAACCCACTATGAAAGTGTTAGAGAAATGAAAAAACGAAGAACAAGATGCAAGGCCAATGGTGATGGCTGTGGTAAATGTCATTTGTGGAAAGGGCATCACAGCTTACATGCTAACTGGATTTATCGTTGGCCTCGCAAGGAGAAGTAAAAATGAAAACATGTTTAAGTTGTGAATCTCATGACGTTATTCCTGATCCAGACCCCGATGATTGGTTCAATGATGATGATGTGGCCATAATTTGCAAGCTAAAAAAAGATACGAATGTAAAACCAAATAGTAAACATTTGGCAGACAGGTGTGATTTTGCGAAGGTAGCTGTAGCTTGCAGACCATATAACCTTAGAAAAGAAGCAGCAATTCCTAAATGGTGTCCTAAAAAGAAGAAATGACATTATGAAAAAAGTTATATATTATAAAGACAATAATGGTGGACACTGGTCTACAGAAGAAGATGCATTATTATCTGATTCAAAGACTATCGTTAAAAATTGTATGAGGGGATATTCGGCTGATAATTTTGATTTTGAAGAGTGGATAAATAATATCAAGCGTTCACCTGAATTTATTAATGCATTACTTCATGTGCTAGAAGTGGATCTTACAGATATTCAGGCAGAAAGATTATTAAAGAGGAATAAAAAAAATGAGTTGGGAAACGTTTAAGGAAGACTCGGAAGCGCTAAAAAACAAATTTGCCAAAGGATTGGGGCTCTGCGATGTTTCATTCGCATGTATTAAAGGAGTGCCCTATCTTGAGATCATACCAGTAATCTCTCGTATTAAATCAGAAGAAGGCTTGTCCGGGCTTCTTGTCGAAATTCCTAATGAAGATGAAGAGCGATTAGGAGAAGCGATCATGGAACTGGCAAAAAACAATGAGGATATTAATAACTCGGAAGAAGCTAAGAAAGCAAGAGATAGGTTTGAGAAGGAAATGAAAGAGCTGTTTGAAAAATATCAGGCAGAAGTTGACGCAATAGGTTCATTGGAGATCTAAAAATGAAAGAAGAAGGCTGTAATGAAAACGGGATACAAGATAAATGAACACTATGGACCCGACAAATTTTCCTTATATTGGCGGAAAGGCTGCAGATATAGATAATATCCTTGTAATGGCAATGACAAATTCCGAATATCATTGTCATCTTGAAAAGAAAAGCGCAAATCGCTTTTGGGTTGGCGACAAAGTAGAAGATGAAATTTTTAATTTAATATTCGTGGATTATAAAGATGAGACTGGTTATAGAGTAGAGGTTACAAGAGCTGTAGCATTTACACTGGTGAATAGGTTTCATTTACATATATGTAAATGGGGAGAAGATAGAATTTTGATTGAAGAACCAGCGATTAATGAATCTGATTATCCAATAATTAACGCCATAATGGAACTAGAATAATAAATGAAATTGACATCTAATCTTCTTAATGTGATCGGGGAGAATCAAGAATACACTACTTATACCCTGACTATAAAGACCATGTATGCTTATGATTTGTCTCATAATTTTTTCTTTACCAACAACACCTTTAACCTTACCGCTGAATCAATTAAAAAAATATGTGATCAATTTAAATTAGAATCAGCGGGACTAGGTAGGTATAAAGGCCATCTGTTTGTTTACACTAATCCCGAAACGAAAACCAGTATATTTGCTTGCGAGATATCGTCAGATGAATATGAACAATTAAGACTGTTTAGAAACCCCGCTGAAACTAATACTCCCATCAACACAATCAATACAGAGATAGCTAACCCCGAACCAATAGTTAACGCCATCATGGAGTTGGAATAAACATGGCTAAAAAACATCAAATTAAAGTTTCTTCTAAGAGGGGACGAAGTAGGGCCGGAAGAAAATGGAGAAGACAGGCTAAAGAAAGACTTATAAAACTTATTAAAACTGAGCCATCACATCCCTTGGTTACATTGTCTCGTATGCTAAATGCCCCTAGAACAGATGGTTGGAAAAATTGGTGTAAAAAATAGAATGAATATAAGATTTCGAAGTTTAAATTCTAGAGATGAAATTTCGGTTAACACAGATACAACAGATATAGAGTTTGAATCTAAAAATGATCAAGTTCAAGTTTTAAATTCGGCCATTAAGGGAGTCGAATTAACGATACCTTCCTACTTTGTCACATTAACAAACAAAAATGAAAAGAATTTTGGATGGAGATACAATATAAGTAAAGAAGAATATAATCAATTAAAGTCCATAGTAGATGGATTTGAAAATCAGAAAAGAGAACTCAAAATAACAGAAAATTTGCTTCCTGAACCAATCGTGAATGCAATCATGGAACTAGAATGAAAATATTATCTAAAACACATATACAGGTAGAGGTTTTATTAACGACAGAGAAATTTATCGTAGACGCAAAAGAGGTTGCAGTTATTCGCTGGCCAGATATTCGCTGGCCAGAAAAGGAAATTTGCTATTTTCTTTTAAATAATGTTAAATACCCTATTTCTTCTGACGAATGTGTGGCAGTAAGAAATTATAGAGATGCAATAAAAGAAGGAATGATAGAAATAGAAACTCTACGAGAGCCATATAAGAATCCTCATTTTCAGTATTATTATATATCTGAAATATCTAATGTGGGTAAGAAATGTATATCTGATACAACGAATGCAAGTAAAATAAATGATTATTATTTCGTACAGATTGGGGGAGAAGTGTTCGAAATTAGCGTATATGAATACGAAAGAATAAAGAACTTGGTGTATGAGGAGCCTCAAATCTCAGCTATTTCTGAGCCAGAGATAGAACCTGAACCAGTAATTAATGCAATAATGGAGTTAGAATGAAAAAAATAACACCCGATCAAGCAGCTGAATTAGCCATGACACCCAAAGGCCGTGAGGAGTTGGCTAAAATAATAGCAGATAACTTAGAGGAGAAAGTCAAGGAGGAAGAAAACATTCAACGTCAGTTTCTAAAAAATCATGGATGGAGAAGAGAAGATCGCACGAATATGAACGTTCATGAAGAACGGTGGATTCCCCCTTGGAACGGAGTAGGTTATTGCCCTCAAGCTATGCCCCTAAAATCAGCGTGGAAGAAAACAAGGAGTATGAGGCCTTAGAATTATGAAGGATTGGATGATTAACTTATGGCTTTGGGGAACTGCAATAACTGTAATCACCCTCATTTTAATAGTTCTTATAATCTTATTCTTTTGCGCTAAAAATACTATTATGATATAAAAGAAAGATATGAATAAAAAACCAGACAAAGATGATCAGTTAATATTTAGACTTACTTCAATATCTGCTAAAGAGTTACTGTCTACTATGAAAGTATTAAAAGCCATTAACTTTAATTCTGCATATGGCCATCACCCTGAAGTATGTAAGGCCTCAGCTAAAGTGATGTCAATATTAAGTGGGTGTCTAAAAAATAATACTTGAATATAGATTCGTTTGTTCTATAATTATGCTATGAATGTAAAAGTTAAAACTAAGAAGAATGGTATTAAGCTAATCGATGTCGATAACTTGGCTATAACTGTATCTCCCTATAGCTTTTCTGTGTTAATAGGGAAGACACCCATGAATTTTTCCGATTGTCAATATGAATGCGTCGAATATAATATTTCGGGAAAAGAATATATTAGACTTGAAAAGATATTAAAGAGACTAAGAAATTCAAGGAAGGACATATGAACTGTTATCCCTATGGCGGTCCATTTTACTTCACTCATGCAATGGAATTAGGTAGATGCTACATTCTTATAGATCGTTGGCATAAACAGAAAACAGGCGTACTTATTAGAACGGGCGTTAAAGGATTCAATCTGCTCGATCCTGATACCTCAAGGTGTATATTTCATAGGGCAATATATCAGAAAGATTCGGCCAAAAAGGATATACCTAATAATCAAATATATTTTAAAATGAAGATACCTAGCTGGATTTCAGATGTAGTACCAACTGATAGAATTCTATCTGTTAAAGAAGATAGGGCAACTAAGGAAAACGCCGTATGAGAATAATCCTTTTTGCTGGTAGCTATGATCAGGCTAAAATATACGCTGACAAAATGCAGATTGCTAAACCTTACTGGATGTATATCTCTCATGATTTCTTTCAGGGCTTAGAGGGTATTAGAAATTGCGTTGTTATGAAGTGTGGGTCTTGGAAGCAAAGAAGGGATAGGAGAAGAATGTTGGATGAATTAAAAGCGAGAGAGTGCCTAATAATTAATTTGCCTGATCGATGGTAGGAAAAATGAAATACGAAATATCGGATGTAAAAAAAATATTAATTAATGATCTTAAGGATTTAGATCCTATAAGCCTTTATATAGAAGAATATAACAAGGCTGGAGGTAAACTTGTAATAACTTGTTTTGACAAATCTTGGTCATATTATTGGGGTGCCATAGGAGATAAATCCTTAATAGAGTTTATTCTTTCGGCGGATAATCACTATCTTTCTAAAAAACTTAATTCTGGCGTGAAAAGTGACATTGAGGACTATGAGGGTCTTGAATCTTATGCTAAAAAACAAATCATAGAGTCAAGAAAAAATCACTTTATGCAGAAAGAGCTAGCCAGAAATTTATATGATGACTGTCATAGCTTAGAAGAATATAAGGATATGGACAGTAATAGATACATTGAAATGATGTATGAGATTTTAGGGGATGAATGGTACGCTTGTCTGCCTACTAAACCAAATCCAGAGTATCAATATTTTTGTAAAATATTGGATGCAATGAAAGATGCGTTAAAAGAAATTAAAGAAAAGTGTGCTGTATAAGGAGATTAAATCATGGACGAAGAAACGGAAATACTATTAAAAAAATTGGATGAAGAAGCTGGATCGGGTCTTGATCTATCTCCCGGCAATTCTCTTTGTGCTCAAGCTGCTGCAAAGATTAGAGAATTACTTGATATAATCAGACAAAGAGACAAGTACATTCAGGAATTTACTTGTAATATTAAAAAAGAATAAAAATGAAGAAACTTAAATTTCCGCTAATCAAACAAGGGCAATTTCACTGGCCGCAAGATCATAATTGCCCTATGTGTAATAAAAAATTAGCTACTAAGGACAAGACAGAACAGATTGTATTATCCTTGGGAGCCCTACGCAAAGAGAAAAAGGGTTGCTGGGCTATAGATCATAACCTTGGCGGGTTTATGACCCTAGCAACCCACACTCATGGTAATACTAAAATGAAACATGGATATCTTAACATAGTTGACATGTCTTTGATGGGACAGGCAGATTTTACGTTTTGTTCTACAAGTTGCCTTAGAAAATTCTTTATGGCTCTTACAAAAGCCTTAGAAGATCAAATGAAGAAAAATGAGTTATTAAAGACTTGACTTTTACGCTAATTGTGCTATGATATTTAAAAATCATGAAAATTAAAGACATATGCGGTAGCAAAAAGGGTAGTAAGATGAATGGGTGGTGGGAAGAATACAAGTGCGGTTGTACTTCCGAAACCGTAAAAAGAAAAGTAGATTTACTTGGCTATTGCCCACAACATGGAGAAGATCGAAGGCACATACACCCCGATGTTACATTTGAAACGAAGGCTAAAAATTAAGAGAAGTTATGAGCATGAGAAGATTTGAGTGTAATTTGATTCACGATAATATGGAAAGAGTAGGCATTTATCAAATAGATGAGGTGCTGCCCTTTATCGTAAAAAGTAGGCATGATCCTAATGCAAACAGAATGTTCAATGGATACAAAGTAAAAATGTGGTCACTAAGGTATCAAACTTTTCAGAAGAATCTTGCCTGTGTAAGTTGTGGACTTAAGGGACAATATTTTGCGTTAGAAAAATCTAAGAGTAACACCTTTACAAGATATCACTTTAATCTTTATGCGAAACTTTCTAATGGTGAAGAAGTTCTTATGACGAAAGATCATATTAATCCAAAATCTTTAGGCGGGGTCGAGCGTATTGAAAACATGCAAACAATGTGCAAAGTGTGTAACGAGATAAAAATGAATAGGGTATAAATGATATAGGAGAATGATTATGAGAACAGATAAACTAATATTAGGAGAAAGAGAAAAGCACGAGTCCTATGGAGTTCTAGGATTTTCAAGAGTACAGAGTAGTCCTCCGGCTCCTCTCTTCGGATCGTCCATCAAACACGGCAGCTATATCACTCTTAGAATTAAAGAGGCACATCTTACTAGGGATTTTCAGAGAGATTGGATTTTCGGAGGAAAGAACCTTATTGAAGTGCATATGTCAGCCACTCAGTTTGCAGATGCCCTCACTTCTATGAACGTTGGTGATGGCGTTCCCGTAACCATATCCTATGTTAATGGTGATGTATGGGATGAAAAGAAGAGACAATTTAGAGATCCACCCCCGGAAACCGAATTCAAGAAGAGGGCGCAAAACGAACTTAAGGAAGAAATGAGTGAATTAGGAAAAAGGCTGGAAGCTCTCTCTAAGAACGCAAAGGAGATATTAGAGGCGAAAGGCCCGATTAAAGCTGACGATAAGAAAACCATAGTCAACGCAATAAATAATCTTATTCAAGAGGTTAGATCTAATATACCGTTTGCCCACGAATGTTTTGCTGAATCTGTAGAGAGAACAGTAACAGAAGCTAAGGGCGAAATAGATGCAACCTACCAAACTATGAGAGAAAAACTTGGGGATAAGGCATTGCAAGAGCATATCCTCGAAACGCCTTTGCTGGATGATAAGAAGGAATAATGATGAATAAACCACTTGTTTGTTTTGTTTTATTTTGGATTTTGTTTGGTACCTTCTTATATTGTTCTAAGTTGGGCAAAGATAAAAAAGAATCAAAAACCGTTCGTTGGACATCGCTTGAAGTAGATTCTTGGTATTCGGTTCAGACCTCTCAAAAAGTATCTAAGGTTGTATTAGGACTAAGGAAAGATGGTATGGTTGTTTGGTCGGAAGTAAAATTGGATCAAAATACAAATATTACAGGAATAATGTTCCAATGACAATAACCCAAAAATACATTAATAATCTTTGGAAAAAATGCCTGAGTCATTTTAAAAATGAACCCATTGATGATATAGCCCTTGATTATGCGTACCAAGAATTTGCAAAGGAATTAAGAAAACTAAAGCTGGAACAACATGGTTTTGCTTGTGATGAACTTACTTTGCAACTGATAACTATTCTAGCGAAACAACTTAATAAACATGGAGAATATGTATTCGAAGATCCGACAGAAGACGAAGATGTGACTTATGTAGGAGTTATTATACCAAGAGAATGGAGACTTAAATGAGAATAGTAATCTATTTGTTTGTAGGTTTGCTTTGGACCATTTGGGCAGCTAAAATACAGTTAAAGTATCATCCGTATGCTCCGATATGTACCAAGATGCAAGTGTTTCTTCTTAACTTCTTATTCTGGCCTTGGTTTCTTTTATGCGCTGCCACAAGAACACCAGACGAATTTGCCAAGTTTTGTGATGGCAAATTTCTGACTAGAGATCAGATCTATAATGTAGAATCTGGCATTTCTATCGCAAAGTATATGATAAATGAGCATAGCGCAGTAGAACACACTAAGCATGAAGTCTATCATGCCTATAAAGCAATGGATATGGAAATAAAAGAAGATGATTGGTGGTTGATGGAAAGAGTTAAACTTGATAAACAATGGGAAGAAGAACATAAAAATAACCCATCACCCTATTATGGTGGAGACTAAATCATGCGAAAAGATAAACAAGCAAAATTCAAAGAGATAGTAGACGCTTATGACTATAGGTTAGGTATATTGGGACAACTACCCGAAATAGGTGAGTATCTTATTACAGGATTACAAGCAGGAAATCTTCACGGAGAGAAGGGATGGCATAAATATATTGGATACGTAGTCCAAATTCGCAAAGGTATCGGATGCTTTGGCAGTAATATGATTCTGCTAAGACACCCCGACGGAAGCCTCACACCTCATGAAAATCAGCTCTATTACAGGATGAATGATTACTGGGAAAATAAGGCAAAAAAGTTATTCAAAAAAGGGGTAGTTCCAGAATCCGAAGATTATACCCAACCCTATACTCTAGGTGGTAAATATCCTGCTACAGGGAAGATAATAGAAAATACTGTTGCTCATCCAGAACCTGATAATTCCCCGCTTATGAAAATTACTTGCACAAAAGATAATGGCGACAAAACAATTATAATATGTTGAGGATGCTAATGAAAAAATCAAACACGCTTTTATTAAATTTATATAGTGGCCCCGGAACGGGAAAATCTAGCACCATGGCAGGAGTATTCTCAGAACTTAAATGGAGGGGTGTCAACTGCGAAATGGCTCCTGAGTTTGCCAAAGAAAAAGTATGGGAAGAATCTACTGCTATACTAGGAAATCAAATTTATGTGTTCGGCAAACAGCTACATACTATTTATAGATTAGAAGGGAAAGTAGATGTAATCATAACAGATTCGCCCTTATTTTTGTCTATAATCTACGGGAAAAACGAAGGCAAACCGTTTGAAAATCTTGTCTATGACGTTTATAATCGTTTTAACAATCTTAATGTATTTCTGAGAAGACACAAAAAATTTAATCCTTCGGGGAGGCTACAAACAGAGGATGAAGCCAAAGTAATAGATAAACAAATCAAGTCTCTCTTGGAAAGATACGAAATTCCTTTTATAGAATTTGATAGCGGTAGAGAAGCAGTAACAGCGATTGCCGACACCGTTATTGATATTATTGGAAAAGATAAGGAGCAGTTTAAATGAACGAAAATTATCAACTTAGAGTAAAGATAAACGATCCCACATGTTCTTCTCAAATTGAATGGCTAGATCTATGGACGGATATATCACCAGATACTTTAAACGTACCAGCTTATATCCTTCAATATGGTTTCAAATACCTCTATACTGTAGGAAGATATAGATTTATACCGCCGCACCAAATACTTTCAATACTCTTTGATGTTAACCCAGTTCCCAAGGAATCTATCTTAAAAGGAGATAAACTACTTCAGCTTTAAAGGAATAACTCAGATGAAGAAAGACCCCATGACCTCGATACAAAAATCTCGTTCAAAAGAAGCGATAGCTCATCTTAAAAAGGCTCTTCATTTAATGGATGGAATAACGAAAAATAACTACTTTGAAGCCAAGGCCTGTATCGATATGGCCCAGAGTCAAGTAGAAATGCTGTTGAGAAATGAGAAATCCCTATCCATCTGAATTTGAATTTTAATTAACATAATGAAAAGACAATCAAATAAAAGGAAGAAACAGAAAGGCAAGGGCTTTATCTCTGTTGAGGAATGGTTAGGCAATGAATACGTAGATTTTTCCTATTTAGACCATCCTGCTGATAAGCCAGTGTTCATAAACGATGGCAGTGGAAACGGATGGTTTTTATATAATGATGGAGTAATGCATTATTGCTATTTTAGATAAGGTAAAACATGAGTAAACATGACAAATACATAGATAAACTAATAGAATCCGCCGAACATAACCTAGAAAAACATGTAAACCAACTAGAGAAAAAAATAACCCATACCCTCCAAAAAAAATATAAAGGCAAAAAAATAAAATGCAAATGCTGTGATAATTGGACAGATGGCGACGATCACTACTTTGATGATGTACTACTGGATATACAGGCATACCAACTTTATGACAAAGATGGCTTCTATGTTGACGTAACTTTTAACTACAAAGGCATAACTTGGGACAAAGAGGAAAAGCCTAGACCTGTGACCTTCCATCTTGAATCTATAGAAGGAGTGAAATAATATGACTAAGAAAAATGAAAAACTGTACTATCTGAGAGTTACTGGCAACGACAATTCCCCTGAATATTTTTTGGCAGAGATGATGGGAAAGACAAACTATTTGCCAGACGCAGGATTATTTTCAGAAGAAGAAATGGCGCATATAAACGCCATAATGAAAAAGAAAAATTATACAGCTGTAGAGGCTATCCCAGAAATGGAAAAGAGACTCATATTTCTTAAGAATCATATAGATGGGATGAAATTTGAAAGGGATGCACTAGATTGTTTAAAAATCAACATAAAGAATGGTACTATAGGAACGATGGTGAAATAAAATGAATTGTCCTATCTGCCAAAGCGAATTAGCCAAGGAAGATGTTTACGGGAGATTAGCCGCTCATCAAGACGGCAAAATCCTAGGGGAAATCTATAGGTGCCCTAACGGAGTGGAACAAAATGGCCGTTGCTATTCAGAAACTTTTTATGTTGCTGGTAGTTTTTACACAGATAAGTATGGCTCTCTACATGAAGGCTATCCATGCTAAAGAAAGGAAGATTTATGGTTAATATTCCTCTAGATTATTCTAAGAATATATATATGCAGATCAAAGAATGGCAGGACAACTTCATAGTAGAACAAATGGCAAATGATGTTGAACTTCACAAGGCGATAGATAAGTCTATGGAGAAAATTACTGAGTTTATGGGCGCAAAATGGAAAAGTCAGAAATTCAGGGATCAATATGCAAATGATATTACGGAAGCAGCTAGAAAAGATCCAGAACTATTTGCTAGGCTATGGGAAGCGGCACAGGTGAAAGGCAAAAAGATAATGGATGAAGTTATGGACGACTATTCCCAAGGCAAGATATCCAAGAAAGAAATGGAAGAGCAACTTAAGTTTCATTCAATAATTTTTAAGGAGATAGGAGAAGAATGAAGAATGAAAAATAAAGAATATATTCATCCTTTAACAGGGGAAAAAGTAAAACTTCTTAAGAATGGCGAACCCTGTATACATAAGGGATGCTCACATCATACGAAACATCCATGTGAAATATGCCATAGAACAAATGCACAAGGAGAAGCTTGGGCACCAGTTAGAAATCAAGGAGTTAGAATATGAGACAAAAAAATATTATCTGCGAAAAAGTAAACGGATTCACTAGGATGCTGCGAATGACTCCACCATTCGACAAAAGAAATCTGGAGCCCAGCAAAAACTATGGTATTCATGGTATGGAAATAAGATTTGAGCTAATGAAAAATAATCGGGCCGTACAATTTTTAGTATTTTCTAATATATACTCACCACATCTATATAAGGAATGGGATTCAGATTCTAATTGTTCAGTAAAATATCATCTAGCAACATCCTTTAAACCATTAGGGGCAGATGTTGGATATCATTCTCCTATAAAAATATACAAAAGCCAGAGTGCCAATAAATGTCACTTACTGAAGGGCGGGAAATGTTATTATGATGGATCTAGCCTTAAAGCAGAAAAATGGGTGGATATTTGGCTTAAAGAGGGTAATGATAAAATATGGTTAATGTTGGAAGAAGAATGGGAAGATATATTCAAAAAAAAGGACAAAAATGAGGATAATTAAAAAAGGTAGAATGCCAAGATATAGACACACCTGCAATTATTGTAAAACTAAGTTTTCGTTTACATTAAAGGATTGCCCAGATTGCGGCAGAAGCGCCTGTAAAATAACAACTTTATATCCTAATTGCCCTGTGTGTAAGGAAAGGACAATATATACGGTGGAAGAGAAATGAAACTAACTAAAGAAATATTGGATCAAGCATGTACAAATACTTTGGAGGGCAAAACAAAATGAGGGTCTCAATTCCAAATCTAATAGAGAATGCGCTAATGGGTAAAAAACTTGTAGCTGCTTATACAACCAATTACAAGGGCGAAACATTCAAAGTCGCTACTTTTGAAAATGAAGTAATAACCAAAGTAATAACTACCCCGGATTACCTAGATGTTTATTGTGGGGATGTAAGCCATAAATGTGGGTTTGAAGAAACATTAGAAATCACTTGATTTTTAAAAACAATCTGCTATACTAAAATAAAAACTTAAATTACGAGGAAACTAATGAATATACAAACTCAAAAGCAGATCGTGTTATCTCTATTAGCATTCATCATTCTCATTTCGCTTACATATTTTATGGGGTTGGCAATTAAAAGCAGACACGATTCCCATTCCTTGCCCGTTCAAGTAACCTACCAGCAGCCAATTCAGACCTCTACGCAATCTTCTAAACAATCTAACGAACAACCCGATACAAATCCTAACGAAGGCCAAAATCAAAGCCAAAATCAAAGCCAGAATCAGAACGCAAAACCTAATCCGTCTTCCTCAGGATCTATCCCCATAAATAATAACCCACCAATAGAAGGAGATGAGCAAATAGTATGGGATAGTTTTCCACATGGTGAGGTCGGAACGCCTAATGGCAACAAACATATTTATTTGGGCTGTTCTACCAAAGGTAATAAGGTGGTATGGAAACTAGCAGATTAAAACACTGGGGAAAACAAAAATGAAAAAAGTTTTAGAAGGCAAATTAAGTAACTATTATTATGATGAGGAAACTTCTGCAATGTTAAGAGTAGATGGACTACGAATCCGAATAGATGAATGGGATAAGAAAGAACTCAAACATGTATATCCCAAAGAATTTCCTCCCACAGTTCAAGATGGATGGAGTCAAGACAAATCGAAATTTTTAAAAGCCAAGATAACTATAGAAATAGAAGAAAAATAAGGAGGATAAAATGGATCACTGGCGCATCATGTCTGCAGAAGAAGCAAGAAAACAACTTGTATTAAAAAACACTCCCGAAGAATTAGCAAAAAGAGAAGTAATACTACTCCGACAAACCCTCGATAGTATAAATAAGAATATAAACAAAGCAATAGAAGATAACTTATCGTATATATATTTCCCCATAAACGAAAAGGTAGATGATAAGGTAAAGGAAATTCTTAAAGGGCATGGATATCAAGTTAGACAAACCATGGTACCTACTGCCAACTATCGCATTGAATGGTAAACGAAAATATAGTATGAATAACCTTGAAATAATTGATGTCTTTGCTGTTTATGGAGACGGCTGCAATATCGGCATAGGATCTCTAATAGGCGTGTTCGAAAATGAAAACGATGCCTCAAAAACAACAGTGGGTAGGGGAAATGTCGATTTTGGAGGTACTGACGGTGGATCTAGGGGCAACGGAGTAGTAGTTAATAAGAAAGCCATCAGAATTGAAGATGAAATATATTTGTTAGAACTTAACCATTCAGTTAAAATAAATAAGATATTAAGAGAACCAACCACTGGCTACATTGACGGAGATAGATATTTTGGGATAATGGTTACTGGTGTTTCTGACGCTATCAATTTTATGAAGGTGGTAAGGAAAAGAACCGGAATGACGCTAAGAGAAACTAAGACGCTATATGACAAGTGCCGTAGAGAAGGGAAAGCTAGAGTAGAACCATTTCATGACAACATAGATAATTTAGTGTCCAAAGACGAATTTGTACAATGGAAACAAGAACTTGAACTAAATGGATATGCAACTATTGACGCAATATGAGTGATCTAAAAATATTTAAAATGATGCTCGAACCCCATACGCCATCTGACTCTAAACACCCATGCCGTGAATGCGTATTACAATCAGGCCCATTTATGTGTCTAGACCGCTCATATTGCGAATTCAGACAAACGGGTAAAACTTGGAAGAAATTTCTGAAGAAAGAACAAAATGGATAATATTATAATATTACATGACTGTGTCGATCCCGATGACAAACAAGGTCGCACATATAAAGAAGTAAATATGGCTAAACAACACTCTTATCCCATAGGAACCCTAGTTGAGCTTGAAGATGGAGTAAGATTGTGGATAGTATATCATGCCAGAGATTGTGACGGAACTCCACTATATGAACTCTCTTATAAAAAAGACGATATCGTTAAACAACCCCCGGCTTTAGAAATAGAACTTGGTATGGAGGTCACCTAGAATATAGCCTTAAGGTTGTAAAAAATATAAAGAAGAGGAGAAAAAATGAATAAACCTAGATATGATATGATTACAGCAAAAGAAGCAGCTAAAATAACTAACCAAATATTAGACGACGATAATCTTGTTAACGAAATATTAAAAGACATAGGAGATCGCATTAGTAAAAGCGCCCAAGAAGGCCGTAGCCAAATAGAATTTCCTCCTCCTCCTAAAGAGAGTATTTATATAGAAGTATGTGATACCTTAAAAGTCAAAGGATATAGCGTAAATAAAACAACCCCTGTAGCTGATTGTGAAGTATGGGTAATAGGTTGGGGTAAAAAATGAAAACGTCCTTCAATAAAAACGAAATGTGCGAATGTGGTCATCCTAGGAAAGCTCATAGTGGCGATTATCTTGGAAATAGACCATGTATAGATTGTACTTGCTCTGATTTTAGACACAAAAATCCCAATTTTACTACTTGTAAAGGATGCGGAGCCAAGGATTTGTGCGCAACCGCTAAAACTATTAATTTTAAGGGATGTGAAAGATACGACAAAAATTGGAAAATATGAAATCTCACTGGCTGATCACTATAAGACGCAAAGAAACGAAAGAAGGAAATATACCGGAAATGGAAAATACCTTTATCACTTTTAATACTAAACACCCTAACCTCCAAAAAATAGGACTAAAACCCCACGAAGATGTAGTTAGGATGATAAGAATAGAAGATCCTAGAATACTATTGCCGCCAGTACTACCATAAAGGAATAAGATGGATAAAACTAAAACACCTACAGGTTTTAAAGATTCTAAGGGTAAATCGCTCTACAGACATGCCCTAGTCTTATGGAAAGACAAAGATGGAGATGTTCTCGAAGGACTTATTAGACAGGATGATAAAGGAAGCTGGTTTATTGACTTCCCTGATCAATACACCTACTTTATGGGCTACTCATTCAACATGACTAACGTAAATGCGAAAACCCTGACAAAAATATCGTTTAGTAGAAGTTGTATGCAAAAAGGGTGCTATGACTATTTAATAAAAAAAGATAAGGAAAACAACAATGGCAAAATACCTTGTAGTAACTAGAGACTGGAAGGGCACTTATGATCCATTCCCTAAAGGATGGAAAGTCTTTGGAAACGAAGATGAAATTCAAACGGGGCAAGATTGCTATGCTACTATCCTCTTTAAAGGCAAACCTAAGCTAAAGAAAACTCCCCAACAAATATACGATGCATTTGAACGACTATTATGTAATTACATCGATGTTGTCGATAGGCTTACTTACAAGATAGAAGCTGGTAGAGAGATTATGGTAGAATAATATTGTTGAATAATTCACGAAATATGCTATAATGCGTCATGAGAAAAATGGGAATAAATATTAACGACGATACACTGCCTTGGACAGAATGGATCTTAAACGGCACTAAAAGTATAGAGACTAGAAATACCAATTCGTTAAAACCATACATAGGTAAAGAAGTAGGTATAATCAGAACAGGTAAGAAAAGAAAAGCTATGCTAGTTGGGTATGTAACAATCAATGAACCCATCGTATATACCTCCGAAGAAATGTTTGATAAAGATTTTTGGAAGCATATAGTTGCGCCACATACTACCCATTATATCAAAAAGATTAAGTATGGATATCCTCTAACTAATGTGAGAAGATGCAGAGAAAAACCGATTTACTCAAGGGGAATAATATCAAGGAGAATATAATGCAATACTTAAGATGCACAATCCACAATATAGATTTTTCTCATGATCATAAAGACGGATATTATACAGATTGTCCTCTGTGTCTACAAGATGAGCTTCAATTACTAAAAACCAAACTAAACGAAATGACAAGCCAAAGAGATGCATTACTCAAGGCGATAACAATCAAGAAAACTATACAAACCTTGGAGACGTTATGAAAAGATATATTGAAGTTGTATGCTGCGGTCAATGCCCCTTTAGGAAATTTAACGTAGGAGAGTTAATAATAATCGACAAGTGCACAAAAACAGGTGCTGGAATAGGTACCACTCAAGAAGATATAGATACCCTCAATAAACAGGGTTTTCCTAAGTGGTGCCCCCTAAGTGATAATAAGGCATAAATGATAAGAAAAACAAATAAAAAATCCTGCCATAAGTGTTATAATGCCACACACTATGCAAAGTATTACTGCCATTATTGTAAACGTAATCCTGTGCTAAAACGTCTTAAGGATAACTGGAGAAAAGATGAAGAAACATAAGAAATGTATTAGTTGTAGGCATCTAGATGTATTTGAAGCAGACGAATGTGGCAATTGTAAACGTAACCCAAATAATAAGAATAATAGGAAAAGACATCTCGAAGATAATTGGGAGAAAAGATGAGTAATAAAGTAAGCCTAATAAAGGTTGAAGAAGACGGGGAAGATGTATTCCTTATGTTTCCTGTTGATTGCGTTAGGTTTGGATGTGATGGAAAAATAAAAGAAATTAACAGGCTTATGCGTTGCGACAAGTGTGGCTGTTCATATGGCTACTGCGAAACTAAAAAACGAGAATAGGTAAATAAAAATCGCCATGAATATACTTGAGCTTGAAACAGAAAACGAAAAACTTAAGATGGAACTTGCATACTATCAAGATACAATTACAGAGCTCAAAGAAACTATAACTAAATTAGAAGTAAAAATTTCTGAGCTTTGTAAATCAAAAAATCCCAAACATAGTTATAAGTCAAAAAGGATATGGGACGAGCAGGCAAGATGTAATGTGTTTATATGTTGCGACTGTGGAGAAATAGGCCGCAGAACAGGTCAGTCTGCTATTTATGCTAGTTATGGTGGTTGCGAAATATGGTATGAATGCCCTAATTGCGGTAATAATTGGACCGAGGTAGAAACCGGAGGCTAACGATAATCTATGTCTAAGGAATGGGTAGATTGCGAATATTGTGAAGGTGAAGGTGGATGGCTTAACCAAACCACTAAAGAATGGGAAATATGCCCAAAATGTGACGGAGAAGAAGGTAGATTTATAGAGGTGAAGGAGACGCAAAATGAAACTAAAAAAACGGCCAGTTAAAAAATGCTGTAACGCCATCGATAAGGCATGGAAACTTAATATGATTGACTTTAAAGTATTCTCCTCTGCAGATGGCAAAAGTAGCATCATAATAGCGAAATGGAACGAAATTCCATCATCACTTTTTAACGATAAAAATAACCCAAGAATAGCTTATAAATGCCCATTCTGTAATAAAGGATTCAGAAAATGAAAAGAAATAAGGCAAATGGTACAGAAGTAAAGTTAGAAGTAGTCTCAGAAGATGATGGAATGATTGCTTGTAAGACCGAATGTATTGCCGATGTAGCAAGAAAAACTCGCAAAGAATTATCGTCAGAGTTGGGGGCTGTTAAAATAGGTAATCTTAAATAACGCAAATGAACATCGAATTGTTCCAAAATAACATATGTGTTTTTCTTACAGTAGTTTTCTTTGTAATTATTTGGGAATGTATAAAAATAGGAATACAATTATCAGGAGAAAGAGGGGAGAAATAATGGGTTCAATCTATTATCATGGCACCAACGAAGAAAATGCCAAGAAGATCCTAAAAACAGGTTTTAGGGCAAGAACTTACTTTACTTGGGATCTTCATTCTGCCCTAGTTATGGGAGGTATGTGGGTGTTCGGTATATATTTCAAGGATAAAAGTCCTGACAAAAGCTACTGGCAACACGTATGTTCTAAACCAATTTCTTCATCAAAAATCTTGTTTTTAAGAAAATTTAACATAGAATGTATATATGATAACAAAAAGGCAGATAAAGAAATGTCATTGTTGGTCAAGAAAGAATATCACGGAGACAATATCAGGCTGTGCCCCAATTGTAATGGCAGAGGACAAACTAACCCAATACCTCCATATGGCAAATTAAAAGATTATGGATGTGATGCTTGTGAAAAATGCAACGGAAATGGATTCTTAAGAAAAAAGGTAAAATGAATAAAAAGATATCAATAAGCAGAGACGGATTGAACTATGAAAAAAAGAATATAAATCTCTTAGAAGACTCTATAGAAGATTATGCAAATACCCAGTTGAACAGTATAGCAGAATTAATGCTGAACTTAAGAGTAAAATTTCCGCTAAATCACCTAGTTACCATTTATAATGAATATAATAAATTTTCCAGAGATAAATGGAAAAATGACATGATTAACCTGAAAAAAGATATAGATAATCAAAATAATAACGTTAAAATAGATGATGTGATTGCTCTATTGCTCGGCGCAAAAAAACATGTACTTCCTCAACACAAATCATCTTATCTAGCATTAAGAGCGGTAGTGTTTGAGCACTGCAGACTAGAAGATCCGAATACTATTTAATAAGACAAGGAGAAATAATATGTGGCAACTAAAAGACCTGTTAAAACATTGTAACGAAACATCAACAGAAATTAACGGAAAATGGGTTCCCGCAAGACCCGTTAACTGGACTTGCAGAACTTTCACAGAACGCATTAAAGAAGCTTGGGAAGTTTATAAGGGGAAAGCAGAACCTTTTTACTGGCCAGAAAATCAATAAGGAGAAACAATGAAAAAAGAAACGTTCAAACACTGCGATGACAAGGGCTGCTGTAAATTTTTAGGAGAGAGGCTTATGCTAACTGGCAAAGGTTTTTCTCTAATGGATGTTATAAATTTTGAAACAGGCAAAACTGATTTTAGGGGCGTTATTTATAAGATGACTAATAAGGATAAAGGATTACTTCTTAATTACTGCCCTTTCTGTGGGGGAAAACCCGGAACAATTCATACAACCCATAAAAATGAAACCCGAAAAGTAAAGAAGAGATAAGATGAAAAAGAATCCAACTAAAATAGAAATAGTCCAAGGCGTAGAAGGACAATGCCTAGTGGTTAACGATTATAGAGTAGCTGGACCTAAACCTTGGGGCGGAGGTACAGTTATCAAAACATGGGTAAGGGAAAAGAAAGATTTCAAAGAAGCATTAAAGAAGGCTTTTGCCGATAACGGAGAAATTAAATGAACCAAGCCGAAGATGTTCTTGATCGAATTTCGAAAAAACTCGATAGATTACATAGAAAAAATGTGATTTGGAAACAGGCTCTTGAATTTTGCGCTAATCACGCTAATGATGCTAACCCATCTGTTATTCAAGATGTCGCTAGGAAAGCATTAGCTTATAAGGAAAATTAATTATGAAATCACTGCTAGAAGAAATTAAAGAAGAAGAAAAGCTTGCAAAAATAGCGGCTCAAGAAGCAGAAAAGCAAGCAGAAGAGGAACGACAAAGCCAAAGAGAGACTTTCAATTTTCTCGCTAAAATAGTCAAAGAAGAGCTATCACCACTAAATAATGAAGAAATTAGAGGCATTAAAATAACAGTAGAAAAATCAAAGAATGAATACGTATGGATAGTTTCTGCTAAACCAAGCGGAAACTATTTTAAGGTTTCATTGGCTGGAGAATATTATATGTGGAGGGGATCGGATGAGGCAAGAGAACAAAAATGTTATAGGAGTGGAATACTAATTGAATGGAAGGGCAAAGGATGGTGGGATGGCGGAGACACTAAAGATTGCTGCAATTGGATAAAAACTCCTGATAATACCTCCAAAGAAGAAGCCGTAAATGAAACAATAATAGAGTTTAGAAATGCGATAAAAGAAAGAATTAAATCTTGGAGATAGACATGATCGAACGCTTTGATGAAATATTCGATAAGATAACCAAAAGCCATGATATACCAGCAGGACATATATATAGCCGAAGAAGCCTAAAAGAACTCTGTTTCCTAATCGTCTGCGAACTAAGAGAAATAGAAGAAAAAGACACAGAAGCTGGTATGATTAAAATGGGCTTTACTCCGGTGGAAATCAACGAAACTAAACAATTCGAATATTGCTCCAAATGCCGCTCCAAATGCCCCGATGGATGCTATGCCTTTATAAAAGGTCAACCCAAAGAAGAACGTCAGAAATTCCTAGAAAACTACCCAAACGGCTGCCATAGTAAATGGGACCTTCACTATGTCGGAGAAGGATTAGGCGACTGGGAAGGTATCTATAAAGGCGAACCCCTAATATTTGGAAATAACATCAGAGAACTAATATGGGCATTTAAACTATGGTGGAATTCAAAATGAGCAAACTAACTCTATACTATAAAAACGGCAATATAGCAAAAGAATATGAATGTATAAAAGTCATATCTTGCCCTAATTGTGCCATAAAATTTGTAGCTCTTGAAGAGAATAGAGATCTCCTTTCTGGAAGCAAATTTGAAGGTTTTCATACAAACCTCCCCTATGTTTTAGATGACGCTAACGATCACTGGCAATACCGTCAACCCGAAGATAGTGAACCCGTAAATGTCGTAGAGCTATATTCAGACACTGGGGTATTGTTAAGGGCTTGGACAGAGGCAAGAGGCGTATCTTTCCTTGATGATGTGATTAGTTTTAAGGTTAAAAATAAGTGGTTCTCTGTGTGTGGAAGTTGTATGATAACAGAATATGTTAAAAAGGAAAAAAAATAATGGACAATTTTAAACAATATATAGCCCCTCCTCAGGCACTCAAAAAAGACAACCAATTAGAAATTAAAACACTTTTTCATACACTGTGGACGAAGGCAGTAGCTAATATGCAAGACTATAATAAAAAAGAATGGCAAAAATTGGCAGATTTATTAAGGCAACATGACATAGAGGTGCAATAATAAAAATTAAAATGACATGTTCAAAACCTACCAAAGCAGGACTCTACCTTTGCCAATATAAAGACTGCTTCCCTCAGGTTATGGAAATACGAGCAGTACCCGAAGAAAAAATGAGACTAAAGGTTGTAGTGGGCGATCCCTATGAATGGGATGGTTGGTTGGATAAAGTATTTAACGAAGATTATAAATGGTCAGAAATAATAGAGATTGATTAGCTATGGAGAAACAATGAAAAAAAGAAACTATAAACGGAGAAAAGAACCCTACTGCCTTTATGGTTGTAATGCTCGAAAGGCAAGAGGAGGTTGTTATAAATGCACACATCCTCCAAAATTTAAGGGCATAACATTCCATCCGGTTGCTTTTATGGGCGATTTGTAGAGAAAGTAATAAATACATTGTCATCCCACATATAGTTATGAAACACCAGAAGAATTTAAGGATAAGGAGTGATAAAATGAATAAAACTAAAAAGAAAACTAAAGACCAAATAATTAAACAACTAAAAATAGAAATCGAACAACTAAAAATAGAACTAAATATATCTAGAAAAGCACAATGGGATCTTATTTTGAATCAGATGTTACACTAAATGGATAGAAATTATGAAAGAAGAAGGCAAAGCTATTATAATAGAAGTTGACGATATCATCAGACTGGACATCGGAGATAGAATCAGAGTATGGAAAGTAACCAGTGTATGCCTAGGATCAGCTAGAGAAGAAGACCTAATCGGAATTGAAACCCAAAAAAACCACCCCTAAACCCTTCGTCCCTAAACCCATTATTAACGCCATCATGGAACTAGAATGATTATCGACACCATCTTAAAATGTATCAGAATTATAATTAAAATACTAGCACTGCTCTCATTACTAATCGTGATTCTAGTAGCAGTTTTTAGCAGTTAACATTAATGTATATACATGTAATACGATAATATGCGTATTACATGTATATACAGAATAATATTAGGGAGGTATTAGAATATTATGAGCATGACCTTTTGTCCGAATTGTAGAGGACTAGTAGATGATGAGGGATATTATGATGACAATTTTCTCGATCTTATTTTTTGTTGTGAAGAATGCGCATCGATATACCGGGATGAGAACCTATATAATTATGATGACCTAGATTATAATGATCCTAGGGATTTTGATGAGAACGGCGATTACTTGGGTGATGAAGATGAGCTTGAGGAGTAATACTAAAATAAGCTTGTATTTCATGTGTGAGAATGTATTAGATAGTATGACAAGTATTGCAGAAATAACGCTTGAGTTAACCGCAAAAAGTTAGTGCATAAAATAATATTTGCACTAATAAAAAGTTAGTGCATATAGAATACACTAATAAAATATTAGTGTAAACTCAGGCGGCATTTATAGAATACGAATAAAAAATATTCCTACAGAATATTTTTAAATATACTTTTTAAGGAGGCTAGAAATGAGTAGGTTAAGATATAGAATGATATTATGGATGGCATTAATTGGGAAGCATATGGGGAATATTTTAGAGTGGATGTTTGCATGTTTTTTAATTGGTGGAGGATTAAGTTTGATAGGGTTGATGATAGGAGAATGTATGAAAATTCCTTGGAGGGGGCCTATTTTTTATGTGAACTTGGCGGGTATAATATTCGCATTAATTGTTTACGGGATGCATAAGTGGTGGCAATGGGGTGAGGATAACGCTGATAGGATAAAAGGGCAAGTAGCTAGAATGGAAGAGATACTTAAGAAGGATGCTGAGATATTAAAGATAGCTCAAGCAGATACGCAGACTCAAATAGCTCAAACGATTCAAACGGTTCAAATGCCGCCTAAGAAAGGGTATGAGTCAGATAATATTAAGATGATTAATAGTTTATCTAATCAGGCAGCGCATTATGAGAACTTATCGAAGGAATTAGAGAAAGAGAAAAATGCCGCCTTAGAGTTGGTTAGCAAATATAAGGATTTGTATGATAGATCGTTATTTAGCGCTAAATTGGCAGTAGATGCATTGACTAAGGAGAATGAGGATTTGAAGGAGCAGGTAGCTAGGGGTGGTGTTAATGCTATAACGGATCTTGAGTAGCTTATAGAATGCCATCCAAGAGAATTTTTCCTTCTATGCTCACAAATATTTTACATTTATTTTTATTTTAAAAGAGGAAATAAAAAAGATGTGCTGAATTAATTACACAGAGGTTGGGGTATCTAAGGATAAGATATCAGATGCAGAGTGGTAAAGTGAATGATAAAGGAAACAAGGGGAGTACGGAAATGGAAAAAGAAAGAGGCATAAGGGCACTGTTAATAGCTAATATTACAGTTATTTTAGGGGCAGCTGTTTCTGTGGGAATATACATGGCCACTATTAACCAGCATTCGAAGGAGTTAGATAACAATGTAAGTGCTATAGCTTTAGTGGATTCTAAGACTAAAGCTGCTGTAGAGTTAGTGGATTGTAAGACGCAATTACTTGATAAGAATTTGAATAGGCGCATGACTGAGATTGCTGAAGCTGGGGTTGCAAGGGACAATTCTAATGAGAAGAATGTAGTAGCTATTGAGGGTAAGCTTGGTCGGATTGAGGACAAGCTGGATGCGCTAGTAAGTGATGTAAGGGACATAAAGAAGATAGTATTGAAGCCTATAGTGGGGGCCAATGTAAAGACTAATACGGCAGACATGGTAGAGAGTTTAATTGCTAGGAAGTAATATTAGGCGAGATCGGGATGAGAGAGGCACGGTCAGATAAACGTGCCTCTCTTTTTTTATGCACTGAATGCCTGCGGGTTATGTATAATATAGATGGAAAGGTGAGCTAGGGAAGTAAAGCTCCTTTCTATATTGTAACTAATATGTCCTGTTCATATCATCTTCTCTAGCTCTTTTATTCATTATTTTCTGGTCTTTCACTGAATGTGTTAGTGTATTATGTATATATGAGTAGACATAACTACATTTTATACGTCATGTCTCATTATAACCTCTCATATTTTCTAAGTAATTTTGGCATTGCACTAACGATTTAAAAGGTGGTATACATGTGTTAGTGCATAATGGGTATACCTTTTTATGCACTGAATGAGACATGTATATATGGGAGCAGTGGCGAAACTAAGGGATGAGTGGTGAAACTCAGGCGGCATTTTCGCTACTCATTGTATAAGGGATGAGTGGCGGAAAATAATTCAAGAAAAGGACTTGACAATTTCTTATGATCTGCTATAGTGTTAAGCAAATGAAAGGAATGGCATGAACTTAAAGCATGGAATGACACTAGTAGAAGTTATGATAATTGTTGCGACAGTAGGTCTTATTGTCGCCCTTTTGCTTCCTATTTTTGCAGACAGGGAGAGTAAGAAGATGATGGCGGCGTATCAGCTTGAGAAAAATTGTGGGATAGCTAGTTCTCAGACTAATGTTACGCATCAGGTTACTTTAACGAAAGCAAATGGTTTAAAAATATACAACATTAGGGAGGTTAGGGAATATAGTGTTGTCATGACTAACAATAATGAGTCAGCTCGATGAGAAAGGGATAAGCCATGGACATGAGTGAGAATTACGAGAACGAGAACGAGAACGAGAGTGAAACAAAGCATAATAGTTTTTGGTTAAATGTAATGATAGTGGTATTTACAATAGCTACAATTTTCACGTTTATATATTCTTTAGGTATGCAAGTTAAAAGATCGAATCAGATTCAGAAAATGTATCTAGAGCACATGGAAAAAGGGAAGGGTGAGTTTTTTGGTGAAACTGGCAGTATTAAGGTTACAGCGATGCATAAAGTTGGGAAATATACAATATACAATGTTACTGAGACGAAACGTTACGGTGTGATAATATTTTAGATCCGAGTATTGGGCAAAAAATGAGGTACATGTGAATATATGTATTAAAAATTTACTATTGACTACTGGAGTATTTGTTTGCCCCGTCGTCTTAGCTGCTCAAGGACAGAAGGTAGATTGGTCCATATATATTTTATTATATTTGGGACTTAATGTTATTTTAGATTTGTTTGACATAATTCTTCGGAAGATAATAAAATGAAGGCTAATTATAACAGAGCTGAGCAATATGGATTAGTTTATGATGAATACCTGAAGGAATATAACAGAAGGTATCCTAATGGTGGGCATTCTCATAATTCTGATTGTGGTGGTGTAAATGGTGGCGACTGTGGTTGTTGGGTATGCAGGAGTATAGCTTGGGGGTTGCATATAAAACCGAGCACTGAATGCGATACACATGTTTGCGCTTGTGATCAGGAGAGTTCTGTAACTTCGACGGTAATAAAAGTATTAGTAGTCATCGGCATATTAGCATTTATAAATGGCAAAATAAATGATGACTACCATAAGAGTACTGGCGGAATGTATAGGTTACCTGAGCCTAGCACGGAGAAACATTGGTTATACAAATAGGAGACGCTATGAATTACAAAAGAATTACTGCAGCGCTATCCATGATAATTATTCTAGCAGCTGGTTGTGTAGATGCTGAGACGAGAGAAAAGATTAAGAGAGATATGGTTGTGAGGGAAGATATAAAGAGTATTAATAGTCTTACAAACAGCATGCATCTTGTTGTTCACAATGACAAGATTAAGGTGTATTATTTACAACATTGGATAGATAAATGGACCATGCATGCCAAATATATTGTTATTAATGAGGAGACTGGTGCGGTATCAATTACTGATTAATACGCACTGAATGACATATGTGGGAAGTGATATATAACGTTTTGGTTATTCTTTTCAAGTTCTCAGTAGTAATGGCTGGGTTAATGATATTATTATATGGTTTTATGTTTTCCAGTCATAATGGTTATTGGTGGATCGAGGGATACTGGAAAGAAATGCTGGTAAAAATTCACGAGATAAAAAAGGAGTACGTAAAATGAAATTGTTAAGATGGTTAGTAGTAATAGTAGCGCTGCTGGGTATAAATGTTTGTGCTCAAGAGACTAATCAGAGTGAAATGGCAAGGCTTCAGACTATTTATTTGGATAACCTGAAGAAGCTGGAAGAAAAATATAATACACAAACAACCAATCTCCCGGCAGAGTATGATAAGGAGCTTAATGTATTAGAAGCATCCTTGGCTAAGCAAAAAAACCTTGATGGTGTATTAGCGGTACAAAGAGAAAAGGATCGTAGGAAGGCGGAACCAACTCCTCTTATCCCTGATGATGCCATAGTTAAAACACCGACAGAATTAAAGACGCTGCAGGAGAAGTATAAGAATATTCCCCATATGATTATTGCTGAACATACTAAGGAATATGTTTCACTTTCTAATGCCTATATCGCTTATTTGGAAAAAGCAAAAGGGATTCTAACACAGAACATGAAAATTAATGAGGCGCTTGAGTATAAAAATGAAATTGAAAATGTAAAAACCATAATTGCAGGGATGTTGCCTAAGGAAATGCTGAAGACAAATGTAGTGGCGGTTGTTTCTAACAAGGTTGCTATGTTGCCTGTGGACGATAAGCTTCCTGTTGAAAAAGTAGAATCTCAAAATCAATCTACAAATTCAGTAGTAATAGATCTAGGTGATGGCGTTAAAATGGAATTCGCTTTTATTCCTAAGGGTGAATTTATGATGGGGAGCACTAACAGGGAAGACATGGATCTTTCTTGTGCTTGGACGGGAAGTAAGGCTCCTGCACATTATGAACTTTATCATAAAGTGAAGTTAACAAGAGATTATTGGATGGGCATATATGAAGTTACTCAAGAGCAGTGGGAAAAAATAATGGGGAATAATCCAAGTAAAAGTGTTGGGGTAAAACAGCCAGTAGAGCAAGTGGACTGGTATGATTGTCAGAAATTTATAGATAAATTAAATAAGAATAGTGCTGGGTCCAAGATACCCAGAACTTATTGTTTTCGTTTACCTACAGAAGCGGAATGGGAGTATGCATGTAGGGCTGGAACTACAACGAGGTACAATACAGGAGATGAGGAAAGTGATTTAAATAATGCAAAGAGCAAGGGGAAACCTAGCCTAGCAGGTACCGCCCAACCAAATAAATGGGGGCTTTATGACATGCATGGAAATGTTGCCGAATGGTGTTTAGACTGGGCTGGTGACTATGACAAAAAGAAGGTAATTAATCCAACAGGTTCGGTTACTGGCAATTGTAAGATATGGAGAGGTGGAAGTTGGGCAAGCATAAAAATGCAGTGTCGTTCTAGTTATCGTTATACTATGTGTGGACCTCAGACAAAGCATGGCACTGTTGGTTTCAGGGTTGTTATAGGAGTAAAACAATGAACAAAGCAATTATTGTAAAAGATGATGTAAGAGAATTAAATGAATTTCTAGATGACGGGTGGAAGGTAGAGAGTTCTTGCCCGATGCCCTCTTCATGTGCGATAGGAGATTATAGTTCAATGAAATATTTTCAGCCGACATGCTTGGTAATATTGACTGACGGTAAAAAGACATATGCTAATCAAGAATAACATACACTGAATCATACGCAAGGAGAAATGCAATGGGAAGACCTAAAGGCAGCAAAAATAAGGTTCATAAAAATAAAAAGGCCCATAAGAAATGTCGAAGAGGTAGGCCCAAAGGATCTATTAAAAAGGTACCCACTGAATCATATGACATGTCTAACGTAAAGACCTATAAATTTTTAGGTTTCTGTAAAAAATGTGAGATGCAAATTACAACCAAAGAGCTCGTAAGTAAATTTATCTATGAGTGTCCGGGCTGTGGAAAAAGGAATCGGATAAAGAAATTATTGAAAGAGCTGGTTAAGGATAGGCCTAAGAACAAGAAGGAATATCTGGATTCGACGATACATGCCTCACACATAGATAGCATTCCCAATACTAGCGATATAGATCTGGGTCCTGATGATTTAAAGGTTCAAGAATAAAAATAGAATAATTTACCGGGCAGCATCTGACTAGGTCCGGGGTAAAAACTTAAAAAGGAGACATAATGAAGACTATTCAGAAGGGTGATGAGATCAAGAGGGTATCGGACGAAGAGGGCTTTGAGTTGGCCACTAAGGGATGGAAGCTTGTTCCTAAGAGCGTATGGAAAGCTAAGGTTAGACCCCCTAAGAAGGCGGAAGTCAAAGTTGAGAAAGCTCCAGATAAGGGAAAATCCAAGTATAAAGCGAAGAAAGAGAAGCAAGAGTTAGTGTATCAGAAATAAGAATACACTAACTATTTTCTAAAATTTGGGAATAGAATAAGACAGTAGTGGCGAAAGTTAGCTCTTAAGCCCAGAAAATAGCCTAAAAATGCTTCTTATTATTGATAAATTGAGAATATTTATGAAATAAGTAAGTTTCGCTACTGGTGTTATGACAGTAGTGGCGAAAAGTAGAGGTAGAAGATTCCCGGAAGTTTTTTAAAAATATGACTTGACTTGTCCTAGGGTGCATGATAGATTGAGGGCAATGAAACAAACAGAAAGGAAAATGTACATGAGCGAGTTGAAGAAATTGATATCAAGCGGGAATATGAAATTGCCTAAAACTACAGCAATTTTTAATTTAGGGGCCGCTATGGATTGTCCGAGTAAGAACCTTGGACTTTGTCAGGCTATCGATAGTAAGACTGGTAAGATAGTATGTTATGCTATGAAGGCAGAAAGGCTTTATCCTAGCGTGTTGCCCTATCGTAGAAGGCAGGCAGCTTATTGGAAATCAGTAACTGCAGATGAGTTCGCTCGTGATTTTTTGGCATTGAATGCTAGCAGAAAGAATAAGTATAAGGCTCTTCGAATTAATGAGTCTAGCGATTTTGGGTCTCAAAAAGATGTGGCTAAACTTGACAGAATTGCAGAGTTGCTCCAAGGGGTGGTTAAGGTTTATACTTATACAGCTCGTAAAGATTTAGACTATTATAAGGTAAAATATCTTATAATTAACGGGTCGGGTTTTCAGACGGCGGGGGTGGCTGGGCTGTTTAATTATCATGAGAAAGATCAGCCTATACCGGAAGGATTTAAAGAGTGTCCCGGTGACTGCAGAGTTTGTGCAAGGTGTTTACATGGTGCAAAGACTGTAGTTTTGAGGCATTAAAAAGTTCTTGATATTTTGAAAAATTGTGTTATAATGATTCATGCGTTGACATTAGCAGGCTGTGTCGTGAGGGTACCTAAAAACTCTCACACCGTTTTGGGGAAGATTGTGAGGCTCCTATAAACCTGCACCTCACTAGAATTTTATGAAAGATATTTACATACTTGAGAGTAGAATACATAAGTCGAAGATGAATTTAATACCTAATGAAACAGGCAGCGTTATTGGGGTATTTTCAAAACCATGTAACGCTATTAACTGGATTGAAAAAAATGGAGCAACTTTTTACGGTAAGAGATCTAGAAAGAATTATTTCTGGGCACTGTGTAAAACTCAGATGAATGCTGACAATGTAGTTCTTTATCATTTTTATAATAACGACGGTGGAATTATTTTATAACACAAGTAGTGAAACAAAGGAGAAATATGAAAGAGATAGTAGTAAAGAATGAGAGTGAGAAAGTCAAAACGGTTAAGAAAATTATTCTGTCAGCTGGCAATTATTTGGCCTCAGTACATTTTAAGAAGAGGTCGGATGGATCTAAGAGGAGGATGAGTTTCAGGCTTCACGTTCGAAAACCTACTTATGCCAGAGCTCCCGGAAACAAAGATCAGAAGAGATCTAAGGTTAACAGGGACAATAAGCAGCTCACAGTTTTCGATGTAAACAAGATTCGATATAATCGCAGGGGGCTTATGTGTGGTAGAGGTGACTTCAGGACCATCCCGCTGGAGACGGTTACAAGGATCTGCGTTAACGGAGAGATCTACAAGATCATTTCATAATATTTGAAGAAAAAGCTTGCAATCATATTCTAATCTGCTATTATTAGTGCAGGTAGAAATAGAATCACTAAGGAGATGACAATGAAGTATGTTAAGAAAGAAAATCCATATAGGGACGGCGGAGATTACTGGTCTCTGTTTAATTACATGCAGAAGAATCAAACTTTTACAAGAAAGGGTTTGAAAGAGTTCTGCATGAATAAGTTGCATCTGTCTCCTAAGCAGGCTTTGTACAATGTTAATATTTTAAATTCGCCCAGAGAAAAATCTCATAATGGAAGCGACCCTAGAGGTAGTGTCTGTGCGAAGGGTCATCTTTATTATGTTGAACAGCTGGAGAGAAAATGGGTAGCAGGTATTAAACAGCCCCAGTACTTCAGATTGAGATGGAGAAAGACAGCGCTTGACCCTAAGAGGAGAGAGAATAGTTTTGTGGCAGATGGTGAAAAAATCGTAGAGAGAGTTGAAACGTTGAAGAAAGAAAAGGTGTAACATGGATTGCGACGGGGATATTAAGGGGGAAGCATTATACAACGACAGCAGGCTCTATGATATTGCAGTATATGCCGCAAGTGCCGGGTATACTGTGCAAGCTACTTCGGCCAATATAAGAGCAAGGAAGAGGGAATTTAAAATATATCTCAAGAGTGGCGAGTTTGCATCTATTGAAGAGCTTGAGAACTGTGTTTATGAGAGGTATGGGATAACTAAAAACGATATGGATCACTGTCAGGATATGTATGATGAATTCAAGAAAAGAGACGAAGAGAAGAAAAGAATTTCTGGAGACGATCAGAAAAATACGTAAGCCTATGCCACCGCCCAGCAAGATCATAACGGTAAAGAAGTATGACAGGAAAGATAAGAAATGGATGGAGGGAATAGATGAGTGATATAATCGATAATCCGGTATTTGAATCTAACAACGGAATGAAGTTCGAGTTAATAGATTCTCATACTCCTGAACTTAAAACTAAGATTGATACTGGGTATTCAAAAGGCAGGTTATTCATTAGACATCAAGTCTATGAAAACGGGATGAACTCATATCGATTTAAATGGATTGACGTTAAAGAGATTGATGTTGAAGTTTTAAAGATTATGAAGGTGTGGGATAATTTGCCTGAAGAAATCCAAAAAGATGTTATTTGCAGGAGTGAATTTGAGAATAAGCAGAAAGAGATTGAGAAACAGCAGGTAATAGAACATATGGGCAAGATGAGGATGGGTCGAAGGAAGAAGTATGAGAATATCCCTAAGGAGCTGACTTGTATACAATGTAATGGCACGATTGAAGTAACGCCTAGTATATTGGCCAAGAAGATTGAGAAGTCTGGTTTATTGGCGGTTGATTATATTGCAAAGTTTAAATGTAAGAGATGTGCTCCTCCGATAAGAGGTCGTAAGGCCAATCCTGCGCTGGCACATCTACCCACTGAATTAGTATGTACATGCGGGAATAAGATCTCTGTTACGCCATCTTACATTGCTCAGAGGGCTAAGATAAAAGGGATTACTCCTGAAGTTTTTGTTAGTACTTGGAAATGTCAAAAGTGTAATCCTACTAAGGGCAGAGGCAAGAAGAAAATATGAAACAGTTTATAAGACCTCCGGGACATGAGAGATGCAGAGTAACTTCTAATATTGCTGATTATCTTTCTTTTGGTAACGGCGAGTGTGATGAATACGGTTTTTGGGAGAAGCCCTGTTATGTTTGTGCGAGGGCTCATGAAGAACAATTTCCTGAAGATGGGGAATGTTGGCCATTAAAAAAGGTCTTGACATCCACTGAATAGTATGTTAGCGTGTTAGCGTGTTAGGAGAATAAGGAGAATGAAAATGGAAAAGAATTATAAAGGTGGCTTGAGAAAAATTAGTGGAGATGAGATGAAATACTGTACATCTTCAGAGCATAATCCGCCCAAGCATATTGTATTAGAACCGGGCAGATATGAATATGTATGTCCTTCTTGTGGGCATAAGCAAATATTTACTGTTCCCAAAATTACTTGTTGACATCCACTGAATGACATGTTAGTGTGTACGCATGAATATTGATAAGATAATTAAGGCCAATAATTTAATCGAAGATATTAAGTCTGCCATACTCGGTAATACAATAATTACCATAAGAGATGAAGATACTAATGAATTGCTTTGGAGCTGTCATACTGGTGAGAGTTATGGTAAATTCAAGAAAATGAATCTAAAGATAGATCAAGACATAAATTTATATAAAGTTCTTGAAGCGATTAAAGCAGCGATAGACAAGGAGAAATCATGCTAAGGATGACGAAGATTATATGTCCCAACTGTAAAAAGGACACCGGGTATACTCAGGAGCAGTTTCGATTTTGCGTGTTAACAGAGGATATTGATTGTCCTCATTGTATGGAGCTACTTATCAAGGGCTCTAAAAGTTATGAATAAAGAAGACGTACTTGCATTAGCCAAAGAGCTGGTTCTTTTTCTTAGGGACCATGGCGAGGAAGGCAAGAAAGATAAGAGTAAAGCTAAGTGGTTCAAGGAGAAGACTTTACTACTTAAGACAGAAGCCGGTAAATTAAACTCTTGTGATTTATTGTGGTTAGATGATGTATATGCAAAATGGTTAAGACAAACTTTTAAAAAATAGTTCTTGACATCCACTGAATAGTATGTGATGATGTCTGCGTAACAAATAACAAAGGAGAAATAAAATGGGCACGAGAGGATGTTATGGTTTCAGGATTGACGGGAAAGACAAGTTAACTTACAATCATTTCGATTCATATCCTTCTGGGCTTGGTTTGAGTATATTGCAGTATGCTCATGATCGGTCTATGAAAAATATGACAGAAGTGGCAAAAAGAATTAAGCTAGTGTGTTCGAAAAAGCCTACGAAGAAACAGATTCAGATATGCAAAAAATATGCAGATCTCGGCGTGAGCACCGGAAAGATTGATGACTGGTATTGTCTTTTGAGGGATGCTCAGGGTAATTTAGAAGCTCATGACACCGTGCCCTTCATGATTGACAGCAGCGAATTTGTTTATGATAGTCTGTTTTGTGAGTGGGCCTACATTATAAATCTTGATACGAAAGTTCTTGAGATTTATAAGGGATTCAATAAAAATCCTAACGAAAAAGGAAGATATGCGGGTCAGAAAGAAAAGGTACCTGCGGGTCAGAAAGAACCTGAGTATTATGGTGTAAGATTGGTTTATGAGTTGCCTTTGAAAGATCTCAGGGCAATGAAAAAGGTTGAGGTTAATGCTTTTGCTGCTAAGCTTCATGAAAAGTTGGAAAAAGAAGAAGCACTAGAAGCATAAGCAAAGAATGGTTAGAAAAAAATCAGAGGGCTGCGGTCCTCTGATTTTTTTCGTTGTGCTAGGGTTCGCTACTTATGTTATAACAGTAGTGGCGAAAAATAGTTTATAAAAACATCTTGACTTGCGCACAGAGATGTATTAGGATGGCTGCGTCGTTAACAAAAGGAGAACGTTTATGGCCAAAAAGAAAAAACAAAGGCTTGGTAGAGTCTGTGTTGAAACCGGGTACGTGGTAGATCTAGATAATCCTGATATGGTTCAAGAAGCCAAGGACTGTCTTTATGAAGATATCATGAATGCAGTAAAGTATGATGAGGTTAGTGCTTGGATACATATCATTCCAGATCCTAATGCTTCTGCAGGCGATATCCCGGAGTTTCTATTACCTGAGGGAGAATAAGAAATGAAAAAGAGAAGGATTACAATTGGCACGGAACCTAATCCATATGTAAAGGTTCATGGTTCGGTACCTGCTTTATTGTGGGGAGAGATTGTAGAGGCTGTGTCAGAATATCGAAAATTCGAATTGGGTTGTAAGGGTACAAGATTTGATCCATGGTTAAAGAAAAAGAGTGCTTGACATCCATTGAATAGTATATTAGTGTGTGCATATGAAACTTAAGAAAATCAATTTAAATAGAGCAACTGAGCATCCAGAGGGCGGTTTTACGAATCATCCTGACATTTCTCTAAGGAAATGGTATCTTGTAAAGTGTGGTGGAAGTTATGCTGCGGGTAAATTTACAAGAGAATGGTATGGCTTGAACTTCGAGGGAATCTATGACGCAGGGCTTCAATTCGATAAACCCGGCACAAATGGTTCTGAGTGGGAAGGCTGCTGGGAAATACAAAAGTAGCAAAAGGAAAACGCAATGAAGAAAAATAAACTAAGATATTGGTTTCTAAATATTAAGATAATAAACGGCGAGTATGAATATAATTCTGTCTCGCTGCATATGACTGACGGGGATGAATTCGACGCAGAAGACTGGGCTAAGAGTTTTTATGAAACTGACGGTGGGGAAGAGAATGAGCCGGGTGATGGAAACTTCTATTTTAACGGCGGGGAAGTATGTGTCTCGGTTCATGGATTGGAAGAGATTTCAAAGAAAGATTATACTATCTTGAGAAAATATATATGAAAAACACAATAAAAACTTTGACTACGTTATACTTCTTGTCTATACTATTTTCGATAGGTATAGGTATATTTTTCGTGTTCTGTTATCCGCATTCATTTATTTCATTTATGAGGATACTTAGCTTTGCCGTGTTTATTATGGCTATTTTTGGAGCAATAGCAGGCATACTTGTAGTCGCTCGTGTTTTGGCTGTGCTAACTTTAAAAATGTTGCCTCAGAAAAAGGTCTTGACATCCACTGAATGATGTGCTATGATGTAGGGACAATAAGGAGAGCCATGAAATATACAGTTACTGGAATTGGTGTAGATGCTGGAATGATTATTGTTGCAGATATGGATTATTTGAATAGAGTTCCTTCACCTGAAAAGAAAGAAATTAAAAGGCTTGGCAAAGTTATTCAGGTTCCAAACGGTTCTTACAAAGTTAATTGGTTTATTCCTGATACTGGTAATGGAGATATCTCAGGCCAACAGGAATTGGAAGTAACTTCTGGTAAGGTTATGGTTATTGATCCCTGTTATTGTATTGGCAAGGAAGGTAATGATTGGGGCGATTGGCTTGATGCTACTGATTTTGGTGCAAACGTTAATGATGATCAAGCTTTTATTATTGATGAAATGGGTGGAGATGGAGAATATGAGGTTGAGTTAAACTTCATAAAAAAATGAAAATCGGTTTAGATATCCATGGTGTAATAGATCAGTACCCGCACACTTTTAAGATCTGGTCACATGATTGGGTTACAAAAGGGTATGAAGTACATATTATTACAGGGCAAGAGTGGCGAAAAGCTAAGGCCACTGTCGAAGAAAACGGAATTGCATATACTCATTACTTCTCAATTGTAGATTATCATCGCAAGGCCAAGGATGTAAAAATGTGGCAGGATGATAAGAAAACTTGGTGGATGGATTCGAAAACATGGCTTAAGTCAAAGGGTTTGTATATCGAGAGCAAAATGATCGATACTCACTTTGATGACAGTGTAGAATATGCCAAGTACATGCCCTCATTTTGCACGTTCGTCTTGGTACCTCCTTGCAACTTCTTTCTTCCAAACGGGCATAATCCTCTGTAAGAGTTTTCAAAAGCAGCTTAGTCGGGTTTTCTTTTTTACTCGGCAGCTCTCGCCACTTGTGTTATAACAGTAGTGGCGGAAAATAATTATGAGATAGGACTTGACTTATCTATATGACCGTGCTAGATTGGTTGCAACATAAGGAGAATGTATGAGTAAATATCCAATGGAAGATAAGTTTGATAGAGAAGAGCAAAACGTAATTTGTGAGTTGGCAAGGATAGCATTAGCTGACGCAGAGATCTACGATAGTATAGCAGAAGACCTTGATCTTTCTGACGAAGCCCTCAAAGTTTTACAAAACAAACTCGAAACGTTTATGAAAGGAGACTAAAGTGCCAAACTGGTGTTTCAACGAATTAACTATTAGCGGTTCAAAAAAGAGTCTTGACAAATGCTTGAGATCTATTAAGGGTAAACAGGGGCAAAAGAAAGGAGCGGTGCAGCCCCTAGATTTCGAGAAGATTGTCCCCACTCCTAAGGCTTTGATTAATACTGTGAGCCCTAGCGATCATAACGATAAGAAAGTTCAGGCTAGGCTCAAAAAGTATGGGTATGAGAACTGGTATGATTTCCATTGCAGCGAATGGGGAACTAAGTGGAATTGCGGCGAAGCAAGCCTGAGCAGAATATCTAGTGATAAAGCTTTGATAACATTTGATACCGCATGGTCGCCTCCAAAGCCAGTAATTGAAAAGCTGTCGATGGACTTCCCCGATCTTGAATTTCATTTAAGTTATCAAGAGGAAGGTAGCATGCCTTATACTCAAAGCATTATATATAAACAGGGTGCTGGAGAAGAGAAAGAATAGTTCTTGACATCCACTGAATACATATGTTAGTGTGTAGGAAATAGGAGAAACAGAATGGGTAACAAATCAGACAGTAAAAAGATTTTTAGTGGGAAGTTTTTTGAGGCTTGGATAACTGGTGAGACTCCAGAAATTTGTCCCACTGAGGAGACAAAGGGTACGCTGGTGTTTTCGCTTAGTGAATCTATTTGTATGTGTCAAGAACTTAAAGATATAGCTTTCAATGTTGAGACAGTTAGAGAGGCGGAGGGGCTAGTGGAGAAAGAATCTACGCTAGATACTCTTGTGGAAGAGTTTGGCGGGGTAATTGGAGTTGGTGAAGAGTATAGAGCTTTGAGGATGGCGATGGATAATCTTCAGAAGAAACTCCAAAAAAAGCATCCTCATGTTAACTGGAGATTTACTAGGGGGAACTAAAATGGGAATAGATTTATCAGAAAACGGAAATGGATATAATGATTTGATGGAACACCAAGGGCATCATCTGGTTGTAGTGGCTTATGGTAATGAAGAAAAGCCAAATGTTAATGTGGCTATTGAATGCGAAACTTGTGATTGTGTTCTAGTAGATTTTGACAGGCCAGCTAATGATTACACAATAGAAGAGTGCATTGAAAATCTCAATAGCTCGATTGAAACTTGGGGTGAAGGCGAAACAAATAAGAAAATGATAGCAGCCTACAGCAACGACAAAAAGCATATGAGAAAAGCAATCGCAGATTTTCGTAGCGGCAATTATGCGGCGGCTTGGAAAAAGATATGCGGGTGGGATTCAATTCTAAGGGACATGGTTCCAATGAAGCTATACGATTTCTTACAAGAGAAATTTGACAAGGAATAATATGAAAGAATTAAAAAAAGAGCTTTTCGAAATATTGAAGAATAAAAAGTTGAGCAAGAGTGAAATGATCGACATTGAGTTTCTATTAGATCAGGCATTTGATTTGGGTTATGATGATGCCATGATTTCTTACGGATTAAAAGATAGAGAAGATGTTTGACATAACAAAAAGGAATATAATCATGGGCTTAGATTTTAATCACAGTGATGCGCATTGGAGTTACAGCGGATTCAACGATTTTCGAAGACATCTTGCTAAGGACATCGGCATAGATTTAGATAAAATGATAGGGTTCAATGGAGATAGATCTTGGAGCGGCATTAAAGACCCACTTTGCCTTTTACTTAATCATTCAGATTGCGACGGGCATTTAACGCCTAATCAGTGTAAGAAGATTGCTCCTAGGTTAAGGGAAGTAATTTCAAAATGGGAAGACAGTATTATGAGCAATGAAGGATACGATAAGAAAAACGCTCTGCTACTTGCCAAAGGAATGGAATGGTGCGGTAAAAATAATGTCCCGTTAGAATTTTGTTAAAAGCTCTTGACATTGAAATAACGTTATGTTAGTGTGTAGAGAAATGGAGAAACAAAATGAGTAACAGAGTGGCGATAGAACCTACAGAATTTATAAATGTCAGGAGTGGTGAAAAGTCCTTGGGCGTTAGGATTTATGATGATTACGATCAAACATATGATAACACTTGGGACGATATACCCGACAATGACATGGATATTTTAAAAAGGGTAGAAGAATCCCATGATGAAAAGACTTGTTCTCTAATGGATTTTATTAGAGAGCATGAAAACGGCGTGTATATTGGCGGTAGTTGGTATGAGTGGGATAAGATTAAAAAGATTATGAAAGAAAAGAATTGACTAAGATGAAAAAGATCTCATGGCTAGACAGTTGCGGTATGCCTTCTCATATCCATTTGACGGAAGATGGAGTTGATACTGTCTGCGGCGGTCACTCTCTTTATATTAAAGAAAGAACCCTGAAAAGAAGTCCAAAGAAAAAAGGCGGTCATAGCAATTTTTGTCCTGTATGTTTTAAGAATGGTTTGAAATCGGCTGAATGGTTTCATAAATAATAAGGAGTAAACAATGGCTAAGGAAAGAGAATTAACAGTAGATGAGTTGGTTTCCCTGATTGATTATTTCAAGAAAAGGGGCGAGATTACTGGGAAAGCCAAGATAATGTTAGCCAGTGATGAAGAAGGAAATTCTTTTTCTCCACTCATGCAATTCAAAACTGGAATGTATAACGTAAGTGCGGAGAAGGACAGGTTCATTCTTTATCCTTCGTCAATGCATTTAATACATGATGAATTCTAATGAAAAAGAAATGTCCATGCTGTGGGAAATTGTGTAAGAATGATGTAACTATCGAAGATCATGGTCGGTGTATCGATTGTCATCATGAGATTATAATGGGAGAGAGATGTGCTGGTTGTTGGGAATATGGCCACGCTATTGAGAATTGTCCAGATAATGAAAAGGAACAAACATGAAAACGGTAGATCGATTTGGAAGATTGTGGAATAAGCCTGAAAAGGAACTCTGTCCTAAGTGCGGTCAACCCGATAACTGCGGTGGTTGTAGCTGCAAGAAATTGTCTGGCAAAGAAGCAAAAATGTTAGGGGCAGAAAAAATAGCTTGACATCCACTGAATGATGTAATAATATGTGTAGATAAAACAATAAGGAGAATTAGTATGAGTCATTTTACGTTACTTGTGGTTGGTGCAGATGTAGATAAACAACTCGAACCTTTTAACGAAGCTATCAGGGTTGCAAGATATGTTGCTAAAACAAAGAAGCAGTTGATTGCCGAAGAAAAGGCATCCCTTAAACAGTCTAAAAAGAAGCTTACGGAATATCTCAAAGACCCCGAAGAATATAAAAAGGGTTGTAGCAATCCTGACCATATCAAATGGCTTACCGAAGAACTCCCCCTGCAATTAAAAGCTACTGACGAAGAACTTCATAAAAAGGCGTTGGAGTGGTATGAGCCAGAAGATATCGGCAAAAAAGGTGAAGTTTATTCTACCTATAATCCAAACTCAAAATGGGATTGGTATCAGGTCGGCGGCAGGTGGGCAGGCTTCTTCAAATTGAAAGCTGGTCGTACTGGAGAAGTTGGAGAGAAGTCTTGGTGCAATGAGGGGAAAGAAATTCCTAAGGATAGAGTTGATGTTGCAAAGAAAGGCGATATAGATTTTGAGGGCATGAAGGCAGATTCCTTGAAGAAGGCTAATGAAACTTATGATCTGTTTGAGGCTCTTTTGAAATCAGACCCCGTAAAGGCTGAAAAAGAAGCTTACTGGAATTATGGCGTAGAGAACACTAGCGGAAAAAGAAGCAAGTGGACTCCTGAAACAAGAAAACAGTATGTCGAAAGATGCGGTATGCCTACAACGTTTGCGGTTCTCAAAGATGGCTTGTGGTATGAGAGAGGCAAGATGGGATGGTGGGCTTTTGTTAGTAATGAGAAGAAAGGCAACAAGTGGGATGCAGAATTTTGGAAGTTGCTCGAAGAACTTTCTGATGATACACTCTTAACAGTTGTGGACGCACATATATAGTCAGAAACATTTTATTAGAGGAATTTAGTATCTCCTTTGTGTATAATATCATAAAGGAGATACTAATATGAAAACTAAAAAGAACTGTTTACTGAAAACTTGTGGCAAAGAATTCGAAACCTACAAAAATGGGAAATATTGTTCCCGTAAATGCGCCTACGAAGATAGGGAAAATATCTATTCAAATACAAGAAAATGCCTTTGGTGCGACAAAGAGTTCAGAGCTAAGAAATCTGTTTCAAAGCGTTTCTGTTCAGTAGGATGCTCACGAAGATATAACCATAATGGAAAAATTTCACTTAATGAATATAAAACGAAGCATAAATTAAGAGCCTATGTTGGTGGGTATATTAACAGACATGGGTATATATGCATTCTAAAACCAGACCATCCAAACGCTTGCAGGGGTTATGTTTATGAACATAGATATGTCATGGAGCAAAAACTAGGAAGGCTATTAACATCGAATGAGATTGTTCATCATAAAGACGGTAATAAAACGAACAATAAAATATCTAATCTGGAAATAGTCACAAGAAAAATGCATCGTTCGCTTATATATTCGAATATTGTGTGTCCCCACTGTAAAAAATCTTTCGAATATGAAGCCCATTCGCAAAATCGGCCTAAAGAAATAAGGCTAGAAGGATTATAAAAACAGTTGTTGACAATAAATAAACATTCTGATAATCTGTTTGTATAACAGTTAAATAAAATTAAGGAGAATAATTATGGCAAAGCAGGGTACAAATATCGTAAAGATCGCTGGAAAGAAAAAGATCAATCACTATAACAAGGCTGATTGTGTCGCTGAATTGGCAAGGCTCAACTCTACCTTCAAGGACAAGAATGGCTTAGTCATTCCTGACACAAGCAAGTATCGTAATCAGGTCGAGGCTCGTTTAGCAGAGCTGTCGTAAATTTTTAATGGGGAACTCCGTTATATTCGGAACTAAAATTATCGTGAGCTAGCTACCACGTAATTTCGGTAATTTGGTGAGACTCCTTTAATTCCCCACCAAGACCTCCATTGGGCGTAGTGGTTAAAGTTTAACCCTACGCCCTTCTTTTTTTTATTAGCTCAACCTTCGCCACTTATGTTATAGCAGTAGTGGCGAAAGATTCTCTAAAATAATTCTTTACATTGGTTAAAAGATTATGTTAGTGTATTTGCAAATGGAGAACATATGATATTTACTATACCAACTACTCGTAAGCAGGCGAAGAAATCCGACGTTAAGAGAACAATATTCAGATACCCTAAAAGCGGTATTGAGGCAATGTTTATTCAACTTACTCAGAGAAAAGGGGTTAAGATCTTCCCGAACGCAGAAGAAGCAGATATAAGTATGAACCTGCAACAGAAGGCGTATGCAAAAGGTATCGCTCCCAAAGTATATTTTAATCATGTATTTACTTGCTCGTTAAGAAATCTTCATCAGTTCGACAAAGCTAATGAAGTTTTTAGGAGTAAGGACGGCGTTCCCTTCAAGGATGACAACAAGAAACTAAAGCTCGGCTATTTTTATTTTACAGAAGTGGTGGAATGTCCTATCATGAATATGGATAATTATCTATACAAAAAAGAAGTAGAATGGCTAGAAGAAATTGCTTCTTCCATCTCCTATAAGAGTAGGTCTTTAGGTGAAGATATGCATTGGAAAAATCTCGGAAGGATAAAGGGCAGGATGGTGTTGATCGATTTTGGTAGGCATTCAACGTCGATAAAAACAAATTAAAAATATCTCTTGACATAATTTAAGAGCCGTGTTAGAGTGTGAATAACAAATGAGGAGAATGGCCATGAAGAAATGGAAAGACATTGATGACAAAGATGTAAGGATAGTTTGGGTGTGCGATAATGTTGACTGTATGTTCTCTGTAAAGGAAAGAACATGCAAAGTTCATCCTGAATGGCATGAAAATAATGGAACACCTGTTTGCGATTGCGGTTCTGATATGGTTGTACTCAAGACACAAGTTAGAAGGTGAGATATGTTACTAACAAGCAAAAAGAATCCATACAATCATAATGATTATAGTTTGACCATGGATGAAGCAGAATATAAGCAGGCTCTTAATGGAACACCGCTCTATCGATTGACAGCGGGTGCGAATATAGTCGGTGAGTGGACAGTTACTTTTAAGAAGTTCAGCAAGGCAAAAATAAGAAGGATGAATTTATTGTAAATAAAATTTGACATACACGGAATGTTATGATAGTGTATTAGGCAAATGGAGGATACTATGAGCAGAGAAAGACAGAAGACGGACGTAAAGGTAAAAGTGTTGGATATGTCCGGTTTAGAATCTAAGGCTTTCCAGTATATCAAAAATGAGTCAAACCTGAAGGATAAGGAATTTGTAACGGCGGTTTCAAGTGGAGAGAAGATTGGTTATATAACAACTTCTAAGGGTATATTCGTTCTTTCAGCAGATGGCGTTGGAAGTAATAAGCCTATCTCTCAGTCTAATCTTGTCATTGTAGATTTTAGTGTTGATTATGATAGGGCTGGAGAAAAGTCTTTCAGCATGGCTCCTGTAATGAGTCTCAAGCTGGATGATAAAGCTATTCTTGATATTCCTGTCCTTCGTGAGGAAAATTTGGAAACATTTATCAGAAGATTCGGTACAAGGCTGGAAAGTAACTACGAAGAATGGAAAGAAGCGATGGAGAAAGAAATGGTGCCAGCGTGATAAAATCAGCGGTATTGCTCAGGAAGTTTCTCAAGGATAATTACATCGATAATCCTAAAATGGGTTCGCCTAATATGGATGCGGCCATTAGGGATTTGCTTACCGATTTGCTTCACGTTCAGGCAAGCAAAAAATGTATACCTTATCTTGAAATTAAGGACAAACTTCACGCAGCATATGATGTTTACGTTGAGGAAAAAAATAGCGTAAGATAAAGCTTGCATTATCTTTAGGCTCTGTTAATATGTATCTAACAATACAGGAGAAATGCCATGTGGATATTTGGAAACGCAAACAAACAGGAAATCAAAGAACTCAAAAAACAAGGGTGGGATGTAAAAAAGGTTGATATAATTCATTTTAACCATGCTCTTGACCCAAATTATGATTTTAAGAAAGACCCTGATATCAAGGTCGGGTTAGAAGCCGAAGATATCATGATCGCCGTTTTTGTTGACTGTGATGCTTCTTGGCAACTTACTCAATTTCACAATGAGGAAAAGGGCAGGCTTCAGGCTCAGATAGCAAAAGAGCTTAATGATCTGAGAGAAATGCAGGCTCAAGATGCTTTTGAGAATGATGATCTGGATGGAATGAAGTGCGAAGAACATGAAAACTGGGAGATAGACGGAGACACCTTGCTCAAGAAATTCTATTATGAGAATGAGGAAAACCCAGAAGAAGGCTCTAGGATAGCAACTTTCATAGTGACATTCAAAAAAGGTTCGGATAAAGTTATTGAAACCCATATAAACGTGTGGTAATATGAAAAAGAAAATATTTCCTAAGAATGTTAAAGAATGTGATAAAACCGATTGTTTCAAACAATGCGGATATATGAAGATAGATAAAAGCGGTGGAAAATGTACTGCACCTGATTTTGATAGGATAGAAGAAAAACAGAAAGAAAAACAGAGAAACTTGAACTGGAAGAATAACCAAATACAGTTTCCAAGACTCATAGCAGAACTCGAAGCAGCAGGGGCATTTAGTTTTGGTATGATCATGAGACAAATAGGTGATTCTATGGACTTAACGAGAGATGAAATCCTAGAGGTTGTTGAAAGAGCAAGTAACGAGTGGGATAAAATAAAGGGAAAGCTGTGAAAGATTCCTCGCCCCATCCAGCATTGCTCCATCGCAGGCTAATTGATCAAGTACTTCTACAAATAGGCAGAGATATAGACATTGGAGACTTGTCGGCTGTTGAAGAACTTCTCGGTTTTATTCCTGCAAAAAATCTTATCCAATATCTGCCACATGAAGAAGATTGGAAAAAATACGAAGAATTGCTACTTGACAACAAGAAATAGTCCTGATAGAGTGATTGCAATATAAGGAGAAAGATAATGGCTAAATCAAAAGAACTAACGGCAGACGAAGTAATACAACAGATAGCGGAGATACTCCCAGAAAACGATGGGGAATTTATTGAAGACATAGCTAATCGTGTTCTAGGTCGCAAGGTTAAATATATTGGAGATTCTTTGTTTAAGTATATTAAATAAAATACTTGACATACACTTAATGCAGATAAATGTAGAGAACTTTTAGCTAAACTGGAAGACAGAAAATGAAAAAACTTACAAAAGAACAGGCGATAACGGTGATGGCTTATACAGGGTTTGCAACATGCGACTTTAGTTTATTTCATAAGGCCGTAGAAAATAAGTTGGGAAGACCAATTTTTACCCATCAATTTGCTAATGATGATATATGCGCTGAAATAAAGGCAAAGTTCAAGGATGATTTTGTTAAGCTTTGCCCTCAAAAATAGTTTGACATCCACCGAATGATATGATAGTGTGTACTCATGAATAAAAAAACTAAGATAGTTTATGGCAATCATGAAATGACAGGGTTTCTTTATGATCAAATGTCTGAAAAGAACATTAAGGCGACTGTTAGGTTTGTCAACGGAATGATTACTATAAGCGTTAATGGCTACGGCGATCTTACGAGCAAAAAAAATAAGGGTGAGCCTATCCTTGTTGAATCTTTTGACAATGATGTAAAAGTTGTATTGTGGGGAGATATAAATAAGGAAGATGCAACTCATATTATAAACATGGAAGGTGCAAAGGAGAAAAACAGAATATGAAGATTACTAGGTTCGACAGGGCAGTATGTATGAATATCGGCAAAGCAGTTACCGACGCATTGAAGCCACTAGAGGATAAATTTGGTATAAGTTTTAATCGTAAGGGCGGCTCTTTTTCAGATACGAGCTATACGATGAAGATTGAAATGGCAGTAGTGGCGGCAGATGGCACGGTGCTTTCAAGAGAAGCAGAAGATTTCAAGAGATACTGTCAGCTTTATAATCTTGAGGCAGAGGATTTGGGTAAGACGTTTGTTGCAGATGATGGATACATATGGAGAGTGAAAGGATTGAATAGCAGAAGTCGTAAGTACCCGATCTTAGCAGAGAGAATCAAAGACGGAAAGACCTTCAAGCTTGGTCAGAGAATGGTTCAGAAAGGGCTTGGTAGGAAGCTGTCAGAGATTGATAGAAGTGAGTTCTAAAAATAATCGAAGTCTCTAGTCTCAAGATTGGAGACTTCTATTTTTATCTATCTCGCCTTTCGCCACTTGTGTTATGACAGTAGTGGCGAAAGATTCTCTAAAATAATTCTTTACATTGGTTAATGACAAATGATATATTGATTGCAAATGGAGAATACTATGAAGATGACAGAAACTCAATATCAGCAATTTCTTGGAATGTCTAGCGAACTCAGCCCAGAAAACCTTCATTGTGACGGCGAAATTTCTAACGCCGATGCAAGCAGAAAGTATCGTGACATCATGAAAAGATGGCATAAATTAGAAAAAGAAGTGGGTCGTAAGGTAACAGAAGATGAAGTTTGGCAGATACAAATGAAAAGATATGAAGAAGGCGAACATCGAAGACACGTAAATCCAATCTGGAATGTAACCTTAACGAGGGATACAACAGAGAGCGTAACCCTAACGATTGAAGCTGAAACATGGACAAAGGCAGAAGAAAAAGCATTGGAACAAGCTGGGAAATATGGTACCAACATAAATGGCTGGAAGTTGGACGAAGGAAATATGCACCCTGTTTATCCTACGGGTGTTGAAGAAGCGGGAAAGATTCTATAAGGAGAACAAGATGGAACTCACATTAGATACAGGGTTAAGTTGCCCAAAATGCAAAAAGAAAATAGAAGTCGAAACAGGATTTTTGGGTGGGATGTTTATGGCCGAAGTGTTTGAAAGGGTCAAAAGAGAAGGAGCTACTATTACCTGCCCCCATTGTAACCAAAAGAGTTGGATCGAACCAAAACCCAAGAAAAGTTTTTGGGAAAAATTGTTTTGACATCCACTTAATGATGTGTTAGCGTGTTTTAAAACATAAGGAGAAAGAAAATGTATTTTAGCTGGTTTCCGATTACGATTATAGCAATATGGATTATCTCAGGTATCTGTTCTATGGTAACTAAGAAAACAGATTATATTTCAATAGCCGCACAAATAACTGTTGTAATGGGTTTAGGCTATTTACTTTTAAAAATTCATTGACATCCACTTAATGATTATACTAGTGTGTAGGCAAATGGAGAAACAAGATGACAACGGAAGATAAGGTACTGTGGTTGATGTTTGGATTATCAATAATGATGATATTTTTAACCCCCATAACTATTACTTCTTTGGTGATGTGTGGATTCTGTTGGTTGATGCTTATCGTTCTATTTATTTGTGCTAGGATGGGATTACTTTATTAAGGGGAACAATGAAAATACAAGATATGACCGATGATCAGTTGCAGTCAGAATATCTCACACTCTATAACCAAATTGAGGTAGTAGAGTGTTTTAACTCACAAGATATTTACAGATACGAGCTTGTGGGGCAAGAGCTTGATAAAAGGGGATTTGATATAGTTCAGAGTTCGCCTACTTTTGTTAAAAGGTCTGAGGAAGATGATGAAACAGTAGTCGAGGATAAAGACAGGAAAAATGGTTTATCAGGCGCAGAATATGAAGGCGAAAAGGTTTAATTCAAAAACAAGAGCTTAGATAGAGCGTGGGTACTATGATAGAGAAACACGGAGAAGGTCGTAATAGTTTCTTCACAGACTCAAGGTATTGGGATTGTGCCTGTACCAAGAAATACATTCATAATAAGAAAACGTTTGGTAGGATATGCGAAAAATGCGGAGTACAAGAAAATGAAATGCCCGACAGCAGGGTAAATGAGATTTGTGATCAATTAGGTATAAAATATCCAAAAAAGTATTTGACACACACTTAATAATATGTTAGTGTGTTAGACAAATGGAGAATACTATGAAGAAAGTTGATGTGGCAATTCAGGAAACGAGGGAAAGAGCCGTTGAGCTAGTGGTTGACAAGGCAGAGCACTATCGAGAAAATCAGTCTATCACTAATGACTCTGATATTCTTTTTATGAAAGATGAAATGGCTCATTACTGGTTGCTCATTGAAAAAATCCAGAGGGCTAGGACAGATAAACAGATTTATAAATTGCTTGCAAATGACTATCTTATAGCTAATCATTATTCTAAGAAAGACCTTAAAGATATCATCTTATCATAACAGGAGTGTCGAAAATGACAGCCAGACAGAAAGCCGAAATAGCACAAGATAAAGCAACAAAGATATATAATGTTTTATGTTCGCATTATAACGCTAATGAAATCGTGGTTCCATTAGCTCTTTATAACATGATTTTGAATAATGTTCAGGATGCCGTTCAGGAAACCAGTGACGCATATCATAGAGAGTTTTTAAATCAGGAGTAGACAATGGCAATATATAACGCAGATGATGTTATTAGAAAGGTTCAGAATTTTCTTAATATTCGTAAGAACTGGGGAATAGATATCGGGGCTGACGAAGCATATGATGATCTTGCCAAGGCTCTAACATTAGCTACTGCTGGTAATGATAAGATGGAAGATTTCGATGATGCAATAAAGTTTCTTTTAATTAAGGACTGGACGTTTGGGAATGGAGACGCCTTTAAGGATTTTGAAGAGGCAATAAAGTTCTATCGCAAAGAAGAAGCGAAAAGGCTAAGAAAAATGGCTAAGGAATTAGAGGAAGCATAATTTTTTAAAAAGTATTTGACATACACTTAATGATGTGTTAGGATGTGTGCATAATAAATGGAGGATAGTATGAGTGCATTGATAGAAGCGATTAAGTTGGCAGCGGCGGGGTCAGATGTTCCAGCAGAGTTGAAAGCTTTGGTAGACAAGGTGATAAAGGATTTTGAGCCTACACCTGAGCCTGCAAAAGTTCATCCAACGGAAATCTTTGAGTACGTTACGAAAAGGTTTCATAAGAAAAATCACAAGGTCGGCGTGGTTGTGGGATTAAGGGAAGGCGACAAGGTTGTGATCGGTTGGAGCAAGACAAACCTCAAGGCAAAGGATGCGTTTAACTTGAAGCATGGTATTGATCTTGCAAAACAGAGGGCGCAGGGATTAGCTCCGTTCCCTCCGACACCGCCTTGCATGGTTCGTCAGTTGAGTAATTTTTCGGCAAGGTGCGTAAGGTTCTTTAAGGGTGCCAAGACGATTCAGCTTGTAGGATAAATTTGAATGGCGGGTGTGAGGGAGACACCTTTATAGGGGTGCTAAGTCTCGGTTCCTGTAAAGTCCTTGCCCCGCCATATCTTTTAACAGGAGTAGCGAATGCCGTTCTCAATAAGTAACGCCCTAGTAACAGATACGATTATGATAGTATGTTGCATGATCATGGCATATCTAAGAAACTCATTCGTATTTTTAGCTTTTGGGGCTGGAATCTTCGCTCTTGACTTAGTATGTATCGCTTGGTACTATGTGGCAGTTAGAAAATCTCAGAAGCCCCCAACGAAGTAAAATCCCCGCAGAAGTTCTATTTTTTTTATGTTCTGGGGGCTTTCGCTACTTGTCTTATAACAACAGTGGCGAAAATATCCTCAAAATAATTGTTGACAGCTCTAAAGATTCATGATAGTGTGTAGAGAAATGGAGAAACAATATGTATAAAGGTCAAGCACTAACGCTATATTTATTAGGGTTAATTTTTACGGGAGTAAGTATCAGCCTATTAACTAAAAATTCGGCATGGACTGGTTTTGTTATGGGTATAGGACTCATATCACTTGCGCTCATTGGATATTTAGATGGGTTGGTAAGAAAATGAGTACAGGAATGACATTAAAGCAAATGGCAATAGCGAGATTTTTAAGAGCAGTGGCGGAATACAAGAATGCTCTCAGGATTCTTCGTGACCCCTTTGTAACTTCTACTGCCAAGGAAGGGGCTAACCTAACGATTATCTGCGCCTCCTTAGTTATTCATTCTACAAAGGGACAAGTACCAAGGGGCTATTGGAAGTGGTCGAGTTGGAAATCATTAACCGCATGAAAGGATAATAAAATGAATTGCGTAGTTTCAGAAGGTTGGAGAAGGGTTAGTTATGCTGTTCCCGTAGATGGGGCGATAGTTGATACTAAGATTGATGATGAACATGGTTGCAGAAATGTTCAAAAACTTAAGTACCATAAGAGATTGTGGTGGCTTACAGATATGTCAATGTATGTTTATTACACGCCTACGCATTGGAAATATGTTTAGATTTTATTTGACATTGTTTCTGTTTACGCAATGCCCATTTTTCCTTAATTTTCCTACTCTTTTCTTTCTTTACTTCTTCAGACATATTTTTTAATGCCGCTAATCTAACCGCTAAAGCCTTTTTCGTTTGTTTTTTCCCAGTTAGAGCCAATTGCATTTTTCTCTTTGTCTCGGTCTTTTGTTCTTCTGTTCTGGCATTACGTTTATTTACAGATAACATTATTCGTTCCCTACTTAGTTTTCTACCTTTATGACGTTTTGATAATTTTATCTTGGTTTCCTTGCTTATTTTTCTACCTTTAAGAGACTCGGAAATTTTTCTTTTGTGATCTTCAGAAAAGTGTTTTCCAAAATAATGATGTTTTTTGCCAATTTGTGACAAAGATATTTTAGTTCTAGATTCTTTATTTAATGTAGGACGACTTGCTGGTTTAAAATTATAGCCCCAACTTCTATCGAGGGTATTTAACATTTTCATATAAAAATCTTCGAGTATAAGCAAATCTTTCTTACTACAAGTTTCTATAATGTAATATTTAAAATTGCTTTCACCATATTTGTTATATGATAATTGAAGATGAGGGTTTGTAAATTTATTATGTTTCAGCTCTTTTCTATATCTGCTCCATCTTTTAATGATGTCTGAACTACTTCCAACTATCTTTTTGCCATTAACAATATTTTCAATAAAATATATTCCGCAAATTTTCATTTAATTTTTTCCTGTTTGTCAAGCATTTGTTTTAAAAAAATTTTAAATGCTTGAGAAACATTTATAGCATATTCCTCTTGAAGTCTGTTAATAATTTGTCTATCCCCTGTCGTAAGATTCATGTAAAATCCATCTCTTTTTAAATTTGTTTTAGTTTTCATACCTATATTATACAATGTAAAACTATGCAACCCCTCTATTTATTTTTAAAATAACATTTGACATATATACTTACCTATGATAGATTGAAGTCATAATAAATAACGGAGGAAAGATGAATACGGTAGAAACGATTGATTATAAGGGATATACGATAGATATTGCAATAGATGAAGACCCGCAGAATCCAAGGGAAAACGATAACTTGGATACAATGATATGCTTCAACAAAAGATATTTTCTTGGAGATAAACACGATTATAAAAAAGAAGATTTCAACACTTGGGATGAGTTAAAGGCTCAAATTATTAAAGACCACAATCCCATTGTTATTAATCCACTTTATATTTATGATCACAGCGGAATAAGCATTTCTATGAGCCATGAATATCCCTACAACGATAAATGGGATTCATCAATGGTTGGCTTTATATTCGTTAGTAGAAAAGCTGCTCTTGAGAACTGGCAGATGGGGAAACATACTAATAACAGATATCTCATACCAAAAGTAGAAAAATATCTTAAGGCTTCGATTGAAGAATATGATTTATATATTCGTGGGGATTGCTATGGCTACTCTATTAAGAAAGATGGTGAGGAAGTTGACAGTTGTTGGGGATACTTTGGGTTTGAGTACTGCAAAGAGGAAGCAATAAGTATTGTAGATAACATGACAAAAGAAAAGGTGCCAGCATGAAGATAGTTATTGACTACCCACTGAATACATGATAGTGTGTTAGGTAAATGGAGGTAATTATGGGCTGGTGGTTTTCACAAGATGATACAAAGAAAGACGTTATCCAAAAACTCATTAAGGATGAGGAGAATGAGGTCGCAAAGTGGACTACTGTTACTCATTGCTTACGGGGAAACATTCTCTGGATTGTTAGAGAAATCTTTTACAAAAAAGAGAACAAGACAGAAAGATATATCCAATGTTCTATCCTCGGCGCTCAAAAGGATTACGGGTGGGGCAGTAAGGATATGGAAGAATCAATGGGGCCATGTTACCATTCTTGCCCGTTAAAGTATTTAGATCTTGTTCCCGAACCTAAATCAGAATATTCAAAAGAGTGGAGGGACAGAGTTAGAGCGTATCATAACAAACTCTCATTCAAACTAAAGATAGGTATGAAGGTTGAACTAGAAAATTGTAAAATACCTTATGTTGAAATTACAAGCATTAAACCGTTACAAGGTAAATTTGATTACGTTTTATATCGAATCAGTCGCAGGCATATAAAAGGTTTATGGCAAGCAGACGAGGGCAACTGGTATATAAACCATATGGAATCAAAAGAAGTTTCAAAAATAACTTGACTTCTATAGCAAACGCTGTATAATGTTACTTTAATAGTTGAATAAACTAAAACGATTAATGAAAGGAGCGTTTTATGAGGGACTAATAAAACCCGAACATAATATTATTTGATTATATAATTGATTAAAAGTGGCAGAAAGGCGTGATGGTCTTCTGCCACTTTTGTTTTCTAGCTCCACCCTTCGCCACTTCTGCTATGACAACAGTGGCGAAAAATAACCCAAGATTTTTCTTGCAGACATTGAAGATCATTGATAGAGTGTTAATCATGAAAACAGGAAGAAATGACCCTTGTCCGTGTGGTAGTGGCAAAAAATATAAAAAATGTTGCCTTGCCGATAGAATTACTCAGGAAAATATCGACAGGGAAGAATACGATGCAGAATGGGAAGAATGGTTTAAGAAGGACTGCGAAGAAGGGGATAAAAGGATGAGAGAGTATGACGCAGAGGTAAGACTTCGTTGTTACTTTAATGAACTCAAAGAATCTGCGGGAATTTTTATGTTTAAACCAAATCCCCCTGTACCATTTACCGAAGCTGGAAGAAAAAAGAAAGATTGGCTGTAACCATGCCTGATTTAACAATAGAATATATTAGAACTTGTAAACAGAATATCTACTGGGAAACAATCATCAAAGGTTCTAAGGGTGATGATTATACAGTTACCTATTGTGAGTCAAGAAACGGGCCGTCTGAAATGGGATGGTTTTGTACTTGTCCTCATTTTACTTATCGGCATAAAGAATGTAATCATATAAAACAAGCTAAACTTAAGAAATGTGATTGGAACTGGGAAGCTTTTATGGGGCAACACGCAAGCCCTAACCCCGATGGAACTTGCCCCAAATGTGGCGGTGAAACTCAAGTAATAAAGGTGGGTGTATAATAAAAATATTCGCTTGACTTCACCCGTATAATATGTAATGGTGTGCGTTATGAAAATAATTAATTGTGCCTGTCCAAAATGCGGCAAACAAACAACAGAGTACGATAACGATAAATGGACTTGTTTACATTGTGGTAATAAGTTTGTAATTAAACCCGAAGCAGAAACCCATATCAACAATAACAATTTTACGGATATTCATTCCGATGCGTTATTTGATATTGACCCAAATGGAACTGAACCGTCATCTTCTTTTACGGATTTATATAGTTTAACAGGTACAGAAGCCAAAAAATCACTCAATATGTTACTTGGGGGCAAAGATATTTCGGGAGGATGGGTATTCATAATTTTTGGAATACCTATCACAGCAGCGGCGTTGTTTTTATCGAGTATTGGAGGTTCTGTAACTGGTGGTATATTGTTTTTAATAGGATATTTTTTTATTTATATAAAAAATTTTAATATTGAACACGCAGAATCAAGGATTTATTCAGAATTAAAAACCACCGAAATTCATTATAAAAATACATATAAATGTCCTCATTGTAATGCCGTCATCAAAGAAACAAGTATTGATTATGACGAATTGCAAAGATTTATTTTAAATTTTGCAATGGGGCAAAATAAGTTTGAAAACAACAGCGAGTCTACAGAAGCCCTAGGTCTTTATATGCCTACTCCCGAAAATGGTTTTGAGCATTGTGTTTCTTGCGGCAAACAGTTTTATGTTTTTAATAATAAACTATGTAAGATAAAAAGGGCTTGACTCAAATAAATAGTGTGTTACAAAAGGTAGGTATATAATGCAAGGTTATTATATAAATCAGGACATAGTTAAACTTCAGAGGCAGATGAAAAATTTACAGAAGAAAGTAAGGTTGCTTGAGAGGCAATTAAAGAAAAATTCAAAAACATCTTGACTCAAATAAGGAGTTCTGTTAGTGTGTAAGGAAATGGAGAACAAGTCATGTATATAGGAATCAAAAATCTAAAAGTAAATAAAACGGGGCAAGTGCAAAAGTGCTTTGTAATTGAGGCGTTCGGTTACAGAATGAAGGCCTTCGTTTGGGAAATCAAAAATCCTTTTTATTGGAAAATTTCTGAAATATACAACTCGAAATCAAATGGAGAATAAAAGAATGAGCAACACAAATATCGTGATTTACGTCGAGGGTGGAAATGTTCAGGGGGCAGACAGCAACAATGCTAATGTTGATCTTAAAGTTTTTGATGTTGACAATCTCAAGGCAGAGGGTAAATCAAAAAAACAGATAGAAAAAATGTGGGAAGCAACAAAAAAGAAATACGCATATCCGGTGTATTAAGACAGGAGTAGCAGAACATGAGTAATCAAACATTAATTCGTTCAAAAATAAGTCCAGAAGGAATAAGATATATAAGGTCTGATGATCTCTTGCTTTTTCTAACGGAACAAAAGGCAGAGATAAATGGTTTGGTGTCTGGAGAGATGATCTTGGAGCATTTGATTACTGAAATAAAAAGAATGGATAACAGGTATTGACAACAAGAATACTCTTTGCTAGTGTGTAGGAAATAGGAGAAATATCATGGGACAATATTATCACCCAGTAAATATCGACAAGATGGAACACGTTTATTCTCACGATTATGAGAACGGATTGAAACTTATGGAACATTCCTATATTGGCAATAACTTTGTTGATATTGTCGAAAGGCTGCTCTCTCCTAACGGCGCATGGCATAAGTGTCGGTTATGTTGGGCTGGAGATTATATGGATGCTAAGTTGTTTCTCCCCGAAGGAACTCCAGAAAAAGACGAAAAAAATTACGATATAAATCTTTATACATTCGCACAAACAAGAATCAAGCCAGCAAAGAAAGATTTGCCGAAAAAAGGTCACTTCCTAGTCAACCATACAAAAGCAGTCTGTCTAGATTTAAAGAAAGAGAAAAACGAAACAAACTGGATAATTCATCCTTTGCCCTTACTTACTTGTTCGGGTAATGGTAGAGGCGGCGGCGATTACGACGGGGCTTATATCGCTCTTGTTGGGGGTTGGGCTGGAGATGTTATTAGCATAGAACATAAGCCGATGTATGATCTTGGGTTTCCTATTGATTTTTGCGAAAAATAGTTGACATGCACTTAATGATGTGAGAGTATGTATACATGAATAAGAGAATATGGACAAAAAATTGGCCTACACAAGAGGGAACATATTGGTTCTACGGATGGCCTTATGGTAAAGAAACTAACTTCGATGGCAATGTTAGAAAACCCGAATTAAATTTTGTAAGGGTAATGAAGATCAGCAACGGAAATATGGTTGTCAGGGAAGGTGCTTTCTGGTTTAAGAAAGATGGTGGAGTAGGGCTATTTTCTAAAATAGAAGAACCTATATTGCCTGAAATATCAGAAATGCCTAAGCTATAACAGGAGTAGCGAAAGAGAAAGGGGTTAAAATATGTATGGTTCTTCAGATGATTATGCTTATATGAATGCCCAAATCAATGGTTTGAAAAAGAGTGTTAAAATACTTTATACTGCTCTGAAAAAGATATCCGTAGAAGGATCAGATGCGGATAGGTTAATTGCTCTCGAAGCTATTGTTGACAATCAGGATCAGGAAAAGAAAACTAAAATTGACGCAGAAAAAGCTTAGCTCATTATGCTAATCTTTGTTGTTGACATATATCAAACGCTTTGCTAGTGTGGTTGTATGAAATATAAATCCAACAACATAGTCAAAGTTGAACAAGGTAAATATTATCAGGGCAAATACTATATTGGTCATGATGGCTATGAGCAAGAGTTTATGGTCTATTTTGATAACGGACAAAAATGTAACGCCAATTCAATAGAAGATGCAATTATATGGATGAATAGTATTCCTGAAGTGGCTTCTCATTAAGGAGAAAAATATGAGTCAACAGATTAGCACAGTAAACGTTCTTGAAATAGCTGACGGTGATTTGTTAAGTATCAGATCATTTAAAGACAATAAGAAAGGTAACTCTGAAGCCGAAGCCTTGTTCAAAAATATTATTAAGGAAACACATGGGAGAATGTTATCAGACGAAGATATCGAATCCTATGTTGAAGATGGATATTATTCGTCGAGTAATGGTGGCGATTGTGAAAAAGATATCTATGAGTTAATCCTCTCACATAGTGCTTGACATGCACTTAATGATATGAGAGTATGTACGCATGAATACGGAATTACCAGCGAAAATACCTGATGAAGTGTTAAAGGCTGAGACTAAAACCTTACTGCCCTGCCCGTTTTGTAAGGGTAGTGCGGTATTCGCAACTAATAAATCTCACCAAATAATGATTCAACATTTTCCTGACGCTGGAGTATGTTGTCCTGCAAGATATGATCAATATTGCGATTCATTTGATCAGGGCAGATTTTTCTGGAACACAAGACAGGAGTAGCGAAATGGAAACATTGGATATACAATCTTCTTGTGAGATAAATAATCTCATACGGGTAATCATGGAAAGAACCGCAAAGACTTACGCAGAAGTGGAAAAAGAAGCTTTCGACGAATACGTTTATCCAGAGAGTACCAAAACCTATGTTGACGTTCGTTGGCCTAGCAAAGATGATGGCTGGCTGAAGCAAGAGATTATAAAGCTGTTGAACGAACTCGGCATACAGGGAATTTACATTACGAACCCTATTTAACAGGAGTAGCGAACATGGCAAAAGTCATTTTTAGTATTGTTGATGATGATCCATCCAGAGATGTAATGTACAAATTAAACAGAATCAACGAGGACGCAACAAGCTACAAGTGGACAAATAACCCCGCAAGATTTGAGATTGTAAAGACAAAAACATTAAACGGGCATAAATTCAACAGAACAAAAATAGTAATCCATTGCAACATCAAAGACAAAATCTTTTGGCTTGGTGTGTGGCAAGGTAAAGACCTAGGCATAAACATAGCAAAACAGATGTATTCATTATCGTAAGACAGGAGTAGCGAACATGGTTTATAAATGGGACACATTGAAAAAGAAGGCCGTAGAAATACTGATTGGCGACTGGAGATATAATATTGAGAAGTTTGCCCCATATGGTTTGTTAATGGGAATTCAAGACGGAACGCTCGGCAGAAGGCATACGGGTGACGGTAGTACTGATTGGCAGTTTGGCTGGAAAAAGAACTCTAACGAACTCGCAGACAA
>Ga0265297_10001370_pt1 | contig 57903 bp, 64 predicted proteins | sample Munlanlwell13791_FD_192502 | JGI IMG/M metagenome (GOLD analysis project Ga0265297, IMG submission 192502) | Leachate microbial communities from a municipal landfill in Southern Ontario, Canada - Leachate well 137-91 | ecosystem: Engineered > Solid waste > Landfill > Unclassified | place...
TCTCGACTGCAGCCTCCCGTAGGAGTATGGCCCGTGTCGCAGTGCCATTCTTGGGGGTCGCGCTCTCACGCCCCCTATCCGTCATAGCCTTGGTGAGCCGTTACCTCACCAACTAGCTGATAGACCGCAGGCCTATCCAAAAGCGCATTGCTGCTTTACCCTTGCGGGACTATGGAAAATTACCCCGTCTTTCGACGAGCTATGCTCCACTTTTGGGTTAGTACCTACGTGTTACTAAGCCGTTCGCCGGTTACCCTTGCGGGTCCCCTTGACTTGCATGCCGGTATCCACGTTACCAGCGTTCACCCTGAGCTAGGATCAAACTCTCAATAAAACATTGATGTGTTTGAATACTCTAGTTATAGAATAAACTACTATTAATGTGTGTCTTTGATATAATCTCAGACTAATTCGAAACAACTTTAAAAAACTAATTATGGTTGTTTACTTATTTGCTGATTTAGAATGGTTTTTCTAAATCATGCTCCGTATTAAGTTATCAAAATTCAGTCCTTCAGTTTCTTCTGAAAAAAACACCCGCGAAGATTTTTAATTTCTTAAAGACCTTCGCGGATATTCTTCACCCGGTTAAATAAAATCCTTTTGGATTTTAATTTTTAGCAAAGCTAAAAATTATTTAACTGGGTAAATTAAGTTATAAATAATTAATTTACTTTTTTGTTTTTATTAAATTAATTTTTAATCTCAACTATACTAGCATTCTATTCTAAAATTTCTTTGCTGTCAATACCTTGATGAGCCGGAGAAAGGATTCGCCCAGTCATTCGACTGGGCGTCAGGTTGTATAACCTGACGAACCCAAACATCAACTTATTTTTTTCAATCAATTTTATCTGAGCCGGAGAAAGGATTCGAACCCTCGACCCACGCTTTACAAAAGCGTTGTCCCGATTTTATAAAAATAAAATCGTGGATCCTCGATAAATTATTCGTAATAATTTATCGGGACTCTACTTCACCCCGTTAGAGCCACCTCCCAGATTTGAACTGGGGACCTACTGTTTACAAAACAGTTGCTCTACCGCTGAGCTAAGGTGGCTCTAACGGGGCAAGCCGAGCTACTCCGGCGTAAATTTTACTTCTTTTTTTCTTGTGCTTTCTTCCTGATGTTATGCAACAAATGATCTATTTTCACTTCTATCTTCAGTATTATACATTTTACCAGAGAAAGAAATTTATGCAACCATATCTGTTTTTCAAAAACTAAAAATACTCTTTTAATCTTGCTTTCTATGTGCGAAATAATTTTATAATTTTTAAAATTAAGTTTTCCATTCTGCGGAAGGGTAACTAAACTAGGAATTTTTCTATAAAAAATAAACAATATTCCGCCAAGAGCTAAAATAAAAATTGTTAAAGCGATTAATTCAACCATATATTTTTGATACGTATTCCGCAAAACGGAACGATATAAAATAGAGATATGTTCGCTTGTCGCTCACGAGATACAATCGTATTTCAATTCATCTCTATTGTATCTCTATTTTATTTCAATAATTTATTTAAATTTCGAATCTAGCGAAACGTTTAACTTCAATATTTTCACCGACTTTTCCAACTACGTCTTCAATAAGGTTTTTGATTGTTTTTGCATCGTCTTTCATCCAAACCTGAGATAACAAAGCAATTTCTGCCTTGTATTTTTTTAGCTTGTTCTCCAAAATCTGCGCCATCATCTTTTCTGGCTTTCCTGAATCTTTTAATTGTTCCTTGTAAATTTTTGTTTCGCCATCCAATACTTCTTCTGGAATCTCATCTTCCTTTATATATAAAGGCTTCATTGCAGCGATTTGCAGGCAAATTTCATGAGCTAAATTTTTAAAATCTGGATTTTTGGCAACAAAATCAGTTTCGCACCTAATGTCAATCATCACTCCCGTTGTTCCTGTTGGATGAATATAAGTATCAATCAAACCAGCTTTTGTTTCTCTGTCTGTTTTTTTATAAAGAACCTTTTGTCCTAAAATTCTTAAAATTTCTTTTGCTTTTTCTACGTCTCCGTTTGATTCTTCTAGGGCTTTTTTAACCTCTGTTAATGAAATGCCGGTTTCTTCGCGAAGCTTTTTTATTTGTTCTATAGTTACCATTGAATTAAATTTTCAATTTTCAAAATCCAATTTTCAATCAATAAAATAATTTTAAATGACGAGTGCCATTGGAAATTAAATCATTGAAAATTCATTGAGAATTGATAATTGTAAATTGTAAATTATTTCTTGGCTGATTCTTTTGCGGTCAAAACAACCTCTGTAACTTTTTCGGCAATATATTTTACCGATGAAATAGCGTCATCATTAGCTGGAATAGGATAATCTGCAATTTCCGGGTTAACGTTTGTATCTGCAATTCCAATAATTTTTATTTTTTTAATTTTTGCTTCTTTTGCACATGTATCGTCTTTAGCTAAGTCAAAAATTAATACTGCGTCGGGCAATTTTGTCATATTTCTAATGCCTTCAAACTTTGTTTTTAAAATTGCCAATTCTTTATCAAACATTAATCTCTCTTTTTTGGTATACTTTTCTAATCCACCGGTTATTTTTTTATTTTCAAGTTCTTTGTAATATTCAACTCTTTTTGAAATTGTCTCAAAGTTTGTAAATGTTCCACCAAGCCATCTTTCTGTAACATAAGAAACTCCGCAATCCTCTGCGGCTGATCTTACGATTGATTTTAATTGAATTTTTGTGCCAACAAAAACAATTTGTTTTCCTTCAGAAACGAGTTTTGAGATATAATTTAGAGCTTTTTGTAATTCTAAAGCTGTTTTATCTAAATCAAAAGTGTGAGCGTTGTTTTTAATTCCTGAAACATACGGCTTCATTTTTGGATGAAGCTTTGAAACTTTGTGACCAAGATTTACTCCGGCCTCGGCCATTTCGTCGATGCTAATTTTGATTTCTCCTTTTGCCATTTATATTATGTAAACTGTGATATAGTCTCAAGCGGGTATGTAATTAACAAGAACGCTTAGACTATACAAATAAACATTAAAGATTACTTTAGTTTACTTTTTTAGTTTAGTTTTTTGCTTTCCTTTCTCTTGGGTTTTTTACCCTTTTTGTTGCGGTTGACTTTTTGGATAATTTGTCCTTGAATTTCTGAACTTGTCCCATTGTATCCATTATCTTCTCTTTCTTTGTATAGAAAGGATGACAGTTTGCACAAACTTCAGTCTCAATAAATTCCTTTGTTGAGCCAACAGTAAAATGGTTGCCACATGAACAGTGGACGCTAGCTTTATTAAAATATTTAGGTTGAATATCTTTTTTCATAGTAATTTGTATATTTAAAATCTTAACATATTTTTTTTACAAAGGCAATACCAGAGCTAAATTTCTAATTTCTAATACCTAATTTCTAATCAAATTTAAATAATCAAATATCTATCCTCGTCAGAAAATCGACGACCGTTCAAAATCTGACGAGAACACTTTTAATATTTATTTTAAATAAAAAGCCGTTCTATCTATGAACGGCTATCGGACATCAATCTCCTTTGTGTTAATAACTACTCCACGATTTTGATTAATCTGGTCATTTTAAAATCATGGCCTTTTCGTCTCACGCGCTGATCTCCGCGGAAATCATAATTGTCTCCGCCGTCTTCGCCCAACCGGTTTCTTTCGGCAATAAATTGCTCCGCCCAGTTTTTGGCAACCTCATCGCTTTCGGCTTGAAAGATTTGTGTTCTATTGGCATGGTTTGAACTTAAACTCAGCCATTCAAAGATAAATTCATAGCTAATTTCGTAATTTGCCACGTCCATATTTTCTCCTTTGTGAGCGCCTAGCCGGCCAATTCGTAGATTAATTTATAAATCCGCCCAACAAAATAATACCTCCTAAATGGCCAAATTAACCATTTTTCTCTTCTTAACCTATTCTGTTTATTCAAATCACATGCAAAATTGCGCGCTTTTATAATGGCTATTTCATCGTTGTGCGCACATATATTTTTGACTTCAATATATTTTGAGCCAAATAAACCACGAACCTCAAATTCTATCCGATATTCAAATTGCATTGTATTTCTCCTTAATTAGACTGGTTCAATATTTCGTCAAGCAAGCCATACAATGCCAATATAGTTTCGGATTTAAGATTGGCAATTCTCTTTTCCCTTTCTTCCAATGTTATCTTCTTATCAAAATACAAACCCATAATCTCGGCGCCTTGCTTTTGCTCCCCACAACGAATTTCGTGATATCTGGATTTTATTTCATTTACGGTCATCGTAACCTCGCTTTTTGTTAAAGTTCTGTTTTTAGTACAGATACTTTATACCTTATAAACTTTCCAAAATCAATATTTTGTGGTAAGATTTTAAAATATCGTCATTGCGAGGAGCCAATAGGCGACGTGGCAATCTAAACAATGTTTTTGAGATTGCTTCGCCTGTTGGCTCGCAATGACGGAACAAAAACATGGCAGAACCAGATTACTCAAAATTTACAGCGGAAGACTGGAAAAATTATAAGCCTGAAGAATATGTGTCTACGGACGAAAAAGTTGAAAAACAGGCTATAATTATTGAAATACGCGCCGGCCAAGGCGGAGATGAGGCCGGGCTTTTTGCGCGTGATTTATATAGAATGTACTCAAGGTATGGCCAAACAAAAGGCTGGAAAGAAAGAATTTTAGACTCAAACAGAACAACAGTTGGCGGATATAAAGAAATCGTCTTTGAATTATCCGGCTCGGGTGCCTATGACGAATTGCAAAATGAAGGCGGAGTCCACAGAGTTCAAAGAATTCCTGCAACAGAAAAACAAGGCAGAGTTCATACCTCAACTGCAACCGTGGCGGTTTTATTAAAACCAAAAAAGACAGAAATAAGTATTTCTCCTGCAGATTTGGAAATTTCCACCTTTAAGTCTTCCGGACCAGGAGGACAATACGTAAACAAAACAGAATCCGCTATTAGAATTGTACACAAACCTACAGGATTAGTTGTTACTGCTCAATCAGAACGAAACCAATTGCAAAATAAAGAAGCTGCTATGGCTCTTTTGTCAGCAAGACTTTTAAGAGCGCAGGAAGAGGCAGATTTATCCAGTTTGTCAGCAGAAAGGCGAGAACAAATTGGCTGGGCAAAAAGATCTGAAAAAGTAAGAACTTATAATTATCCACAAAACAGAATAACCGACCATAGAATAGAAAAATCCTGGCACAACCTAGAAAAGATTATTGACGGCGATTTAGAGCCTATCGTAAAAGCATTTAAAAAGACTGAAACAGAAAAAACCGCCCTGGAGTGCGGAAAGAAAATATAAATCTTTTTAGAAACATAAAAAACGAGATAATTTAAAGGCGCAGATAGGAAGTTGTATCCGCAGGATACACTGACGAAGCTGTAACGCAAAAATTACTCGTTTTTTTAGTTTCCTGAAAGGCTTGCAAATTCTGGCAATCTTCATCGTTGCTCGTCGTAGACGATGCACAAAGGCATCGTGTCTACTCCTCGCGCCTTGAGTGTTGCCAGAATTTGCAGCGCTAACAAGATTTTATTTTCTGCCCGCACTCCTTAAGGGCGGTTTTTTCATATATGTCATTCCGGGCTTGACCCGGAATCCAGAAACGCGACAAAGTGTACGAACTCTGGATTCCCGCTTTCGCGGGAATGACAGAAATTAGAAGATTAAGTTCTCGCAGTAAGATGACATTGTTCCTTCGTCAATAAAGGTTTGAATACAAGTAGCACGGTTATAAACGCTATTAGCATAAGAAGACGAGCCTCCATAGTATTTTGAAGCCGCTGATTTTTCTTTAGCCGCTGTTTGAGCTGTGGCGCCCAAGTCTGCCAAATATAATCCGGAGGCAGTAAGCGCATCTTTAATTGCCCAAGGATCTGGTGTTTTGTTTAATAAAGTTTGAATCCTGGCGTCGTATAATTTCCATGTAGAAGCTATAAACTGAGCCGGTCCCATTGCTCCACCCCAACCATAAGGGCTTCCAGAGACATAGGCCGGTATCCAGCAGGACACAGGTGTAGTATAAGGATCTCTGCCCAAAGCCGATGTAATTGCCAAAAATGGCGTAACGTCTCTTGTTGGCTTCATAATTCTAATAACAGTAGCTCCTGTAGATATTTTTTTACCAGAGCCGGTGATTGAATCTGTTAAATAACATTGCCCAACATTTCTACCAATTGCTGACTCCTGGCTGATAATTGCCAATAAAAACGCTGGTCTTATGCCAACCATACCTGCAACACTTTTGGCAATTTCTAGCGCTTGTCCAAATGTTGGAGCTTCGGCTACGCCAACCATTTGGAATAACATCGCCTGGATTTTTGCTTTTTTAGACTCTATTTCTTTTTTATTTGCTAACTGCTCTTGATATTGTGCTTCTGTAAGTTTTAAATATGTCTCTTGTGTTTTTTTATTTGCTTCATTCTCCTTTTTCTGTGCGCTGTGCAAGGCAATTGTTTTTTGAAGCTGGTCTACCTCTGTATCCATTTTATCTTTTTGATCGCCAAGATATTCCTGTAACTCCTTTGTACTTTCCAACAAATCGCTAACTTTTGAATTAAGCCCTTCCAAGTACGCAATATTGCTAAAAAAATCTGATAAACTTCCCTCAAGCAATACTATAAAAGATGGTTTTTGGTCTTCTTGATATATGGATCTTAAAATGCTAGCTATTTGGTATTGAGAATCATTAATATCTTCTGACGTTTTGTTTATTGATTTTTGCGTGTCGGTTATTTGTATATCAAGACTTTTGACCATTACATTGCTTTGATTGATTTGGTATTCTAGGTTTGTAATTTTTTTCTTCAAACCAGAAACCTGACTTTGCAGAGTTGTTTTTTGTGCAGCAGTTTTTGTTAAATCTTCACCAATTTGAGCCGACTGTTGATCATAATAATCTGAACATTTTTGCAATAAAACTTTGCAATCCGCAGAAGACATAGTTGACGAACATCCGCTGCTAGACTCCGAAATTGCAGCGCAGGTGGTAGCCAAATCTTCCGCAGAAACAAAACTTGCCATGCCAGTTAGCGCTAAGATAAGGAATAATAATAAATAAGACTTTTTCATATACTTTATTATCACCTTTTTATAAAAAAAATCCAGCCCTTGGGCTGTGGAAAACGTAAAACAAAAACCCGCTTTCGCGGGTTTTCAATTTTTTACTTTTCTTCCTCAATAACAACTTCTTCTTTCTTTTCCTTTTCAACTTTTTCTACCTCTTCAACCTTCTCTTCAATTGGAGTTGTTAATTCTTCTTCAACATCCGCTTGAGCCAGCACAGAGGCTACAATTTCTTCTGGATTTGCTGTGGCTTTAACATCTTTTGGCAGAATTAAATCTTTTACTAAAATACGATCTTCAAAAGTTTTTAATGACTCAATTGAAACTTTAATTTCGTGTGGTAAGTTTTGCGGCAAAGCCTTAACTTCAATTTCAGACATATTTTTAACCAAGGTTCCTCCTAAATCTTTAACTGCAGCGGCTTCTCCTTCAAAAACCAAAGGCACTTCAGCTTCTGTTTCTTCTTTTAAGTTAGCTTGAAAGAAATCAATGTGAATAAAAGTGTCTTCAACTGGATTTCTTTGGATTTCGTGGATCAAAACAAGTCTTTTGGCTTTTTCTCCTTCTACATCTAATTCAACCAAAGAGCTTTCTCCGGCTTCGTGTAAAACCTTTCTAAATTCCTGATAATCAACGTCTATTGAAGCGTTTTTTTCTCCAGGACCATAAACAACAGCAGGAATTCTTCCTGCGTCTAATAATGCTCCAACCTTGCGACCAGTTTCTTTTCTAATTTTTGCTGATAATGAGATCATATTTATATTCTTTTTACAATTTTATATCTATTTTATATCGATTTATCTCAATATACATCAAGATATATAATAGAGATAAGCTCACTTCGTTCGCGAAATAAATTGAGATTTATTTTCTTAGTGTTTTTCGATGTAAATACATTGAGCTGGGCATGCTTCTGCGGCTGATTCTGCGCATTCTAATTTTTCTACTTCCAACTCTTCAATTTCTCCAGGTTGTTTTGTAGAATCCTTAATATGAGACTTTCCGTCTTCTATTAATTCAAAATACTTTGGGCACATTGCTTGGCATGAACCGCAACCAATACATTTTTCTCGTTCTAATTTAATTTTATTCATATTGATGATAAATTTAATGTTTTAATACTAATATATTTTTTTGATAATGTAAAGAGTTAGGCTCTATTTGAGCTTCCAAACAGATTTATTTTTAGCTCAACTATTTTTTCCACTTCGTTTTGTGCCCCAACTAAAAATTTATACGGCACAATTTCGTCAGTAGTTGTTAGAGCTTGCCTTAATCCGTTAGCAAAAGCTAATCTTAGCTCGGTATTTATGTTTATTTTAACAATGCCCAATTTTATAGCCTCTTTTATATCGTTTTCTGGGGTTCCCGATCCTCCGTGCAAAACCAATCCAGTATCAACCACGTCTTTTATTTTTTTAATAACATCTAACCTTAGATGAGGATCTGTGCCCGAACATTCAATCCCGTGAAAATTTCCGCAGCTTATGGCTAACAAATCAACGTCAGTTTCTTCAACAAATCTTTTTGCTTCTTCTGGTTTTGTTAAGTCTTGTTCTTTTATTTCAAATTTTTCTGTATAAAGTTTTGAAGAGTCTGTGCCAATTTTCCCGACTTCTCCCTCAACTAAACATAGCCTCCAAAAAGCATATTTTGCAACTTCTTTTGTCAGCTTTATATTTTCTTCTAAGGATAATTTTGAACCATCTATATGAACCATGTCATAGCCTGCATTAATAGCTTCTTTTGCATATTCTAAAGTTTTTCCATGGTCTAAATTCAAAAATATTGGCAATCCTGTTTTTTTTCTTAAAACATTTCTTATCGCCACAGCCTCCTTTAATCCAAAAAACTTTGATTCACCTTCCGAAGTCCCCAAAATAATCGGTGAATTTAATTTTTTAGCAACTTCAACAACTGCTTTTACTTGTGTAAAATCAGAAAAATTAAATTGCGGAATAGCAAACCCATCCTTTTGAGCCTTTTCTAAATAATGTTTTAGTTGTTTCATGTTTCTAAAATTCCAAATTCAAAGCATCAAGCTCCAAATAAATTCTAAATTAAAATATCAAAATCCAAAACGTATTTTATATTTTGGTAATTGGGATTTATTTGGGATTTGTAATTTTGAATTTGGGATTTAAATTTATTTAGGTAAACATAAATTATTTTCGGTACAAAGCTGTTTTATTACTGGAACGCGGTCAAACTTGGAATTTTTGTCCAATAGTCCTGTTTTAGCCCCAACTTCTGCTAAATTTCCTTCAGAATTTGCTAATCCCATCTGTATAGCTTTTTCAATATCGCCGTCATATTTAATATAATCTGACAAAAATCCAGAAGCCAATGAGTCACCAGCCCCTGTTGTATCAACTATTTTTCTGCCCTCATGCGCTTTTGCCGAATAAAAATATTTGCCATCTGATGCCACTACCCCCTCTCCTCCTTTCGTCATAACAGCGATTCCGGGGCATAGCTCATCTAATTTCTTAAAAATTTCTTGTTCGTTTTCAAATGGAATTTTTGTTAAAAAAGATGCTTCTTCCTGATTTAAAAATAAAATATTTGTTTTTTGCAAAATGTTTTTCAAAACATTTTCTGGCAAGGCTAATTGTTGTTTTGAAGGATTGATTGCAATTTTAATTTTGTTTTCAAAAGCAAAATTTACAATATCTTCTGTCATGTCGCACAATAAACCGGTCAAAGGAGCAAAATAAATCCATTTCGCTTTTAATTTTTTCCAAGGAATGTCCTCTTTAGTTAATAATTCCGAAGCTCCCCTATAAGCCAAAATTGTTCTATCATCGCCCTCGTTAAAAATTATAACCGAATAATTTGTATGCTTCTCGTTCTTTTCGCAAACCATAGTTACATCAACTTTGATACCCCTGAGTTCATCTATAACGGCTTTTCCAGCTGAATCTTTGCCGATAGCCCCGCAATAAGCAACTTTAAGCCCCTGTTTTGCAAAAGTAGCAGCGACATTCGTTCCACCGCCTCCGGAAGTAAATTCAACATCCTCTACGTCAATTTTAGAGCCCAAAGATAAACACAACCCTTCACCCGTACTAAAATCCTCAGCGTCTTTTAAAACCTTAAATGCTTTTGATTTTAATCTTATATCCTGTGTTGCAGAACCAAACGTAATTATATCGTACATATTTTTGGTAACCAGTAACAAGTAACTCGTAACCGGTAATTTACTATTTTATAATTTTTCAATTTACTAATTACTAATTGTTTTCCAATTGTTTCTCTTTTTCGGAAACTAATAATATTGTCTTGATAATAGAGTCTGGATTTAACGACATTGATTCAATTCCCTTCTCAACTAAAAACTCTGCAAAATCTGGAAAATCGCTTGGCGCCTGGCCGCAAATGCCGATATACTTTCCATTATTTTGGCACACTTTAATAGCTTCTTCAATAAGCTCTTTGACGGCTTCGTTTTTTTCGTTTCCAATACTGGCTAACCCAGAATTATCTCTGTCTAATCCTAAAGTTAATTGAGTTAAGTCGTTTGAACCAATTGAAAAACCATCAAAAATTTCCAAAAACTTTTCAGCCAAAATCACATTAGATGGAATTTCGCACATAACATAAATCTTCAATCCGTCTGACTGCTTTAGTCCGTTTTCTTCCAAAATTGCAATAACTTTTTTACCTTCCTCAACGGTTCTACAAAACGGAACCATCACAACAACATTATCCAACCCAAATTCTTCTCTGACTTTTTTGATTGCTTTACATTCCAAAACAAACGCGTCTTTAAATTTCGGGTCATAGTATCTGGAAGCTCCCCTAAATCCAATCATTGGATTTTCTTCCTGCATCTCGTATAAATCTCCGCCAACTAATGACCTATATTCGTTTGTTTTAAAATCAGAAAATCTGACAATCACTTGCTTTGGATAAAAAGCAGCTCCAATTTTTCCAACGCCTTCTGCTAATTTATTAACATAAAATTGGGTTTTGTCTGGGTATCCTAAAGTAAGACTGTCAATTTTATTTTTAAGATCGGGTTTTAACTTTTTGTAATTTATCAAAGCATTAGGATGGATTTTTATATCATTTGCGATTATAAATTCTTCTCTGGCCAACCCAACTCCATCATTTGGAATAAAACTTAGATTAAAAGCATTGGATGGTTCGCCGACATTCATTGTTATTTTGGTTTTTGTTTTGGCAATATTTGAAATATCTGTTTTTTTAATTTCAAATGGAATAATTCCATCATAAACCACTCCAGCCTCTCCACCAGCGCAAGAAACTGTAATTTTTTTGCCAGATTTTATCTTTTTTGTACCCGTGGCTGTGCCCACAACAGTTGGAACTCCTAATTCCCTGCCCACAATTGCAGCGTGACACGTCCTACCACCTCTGTTTGTAACAATGGCTTTAGCAATTTTCATCGCAGGAACCCAGTCAGGATCTGTCATATCAGTAACCAAAACTTCCCCTTCCTTAAACTTTTCAATATCTTTAACAGACATAATAACCTTTGCCACCCCTTGCCCAATCTTACTGCCAACGCTTAATCCGTTTGCCAGTACTGTTTTTTTAGCCGATGCGCTTAAAACATATTCCTCCAATACATTGAGATTCTTTTTGCTCTGAACAGTCTCTGGTCTTGCCTGAACAATAAATAGATCTCCTGTTATTCCATCTTTGGCAAACTCCATATCCATTGATTTTTTGTAATGATCTTCTATTATTATTGACCATTTTGCCAAAGACAAAACATCTTCATCACTAATGCAAAAATTGTTCCTTTCTTTTTGGGTTGTGGCAACATCTTTTGTCGGAGATTTTAAATTTTTAGTGTAAATTAATTTAACAAGCTTTGTTCCTAATGTTTTTTCTAAAATTGGTTTAAATCCCTTTTTAAGCGTAGTTTCAAAGACATAAAATTGATCAGGATCAACTCTGCCTTTAACCACATTTTCACCAAGACCGTAACTGGCATTTATCAAAACTACGTCTCCAAAGCCAGATTCTGTTTCGCATGAAAATATAACTCCGGCAGCGCCCATGTCAGACCTCACCATTTTGCACACGCCCACAGACAAAGCAACAGAAAGATGATCAACTTTTACTTGTTCTCTATAAATGATAGCCCTGTCTGTAAAAAAGGAAATAAAACAATTTCTCACTGCTTCTAAAAGGCTCTCTTGACCTGTAATATTTAAATATGTTTCAAATTGACCAGCAAAAGAAGCGTCTGGATTATCTTCGGCAACGCCAGAAGTTCTTACGGCAACGTCGGTATTTTCAACATTATATTTTTGAGACAATTTTGTATAAGCTTCAAATAAATCTTTTTTTAATTCATCTGAAAAAATACCTGTGGCAATTTTTTCTCTGGCAGCTTTTCCAACCAATCTTACAGATTGTAAATTTTTTGGGTCTAAATTTTTAAAAATTTCTGACAAATCTTTGTCTAATCCATTAGCCTTAATAAATTTCCAATAAAAGGTTGAAGTTAACGCAAAACCATATGGCACGTTAACACCTTTTGAAGTTAAATTGGTATACATTTCACCTAAAGAGGCGTTTTTCCCGCCAACCAGCGGAACATCAACCATTCCCACTTCGTCAAACCATAATACATTTTTTTCTGATTTATTGTCCATGAAATTTAAAAAAATTAATTATTAAAAATACGAGTGAGAGACGTCAGGCCTCTCCAAAATGAATCTTATTTAAAAGTATATGAGGTCAGACGTCTGGCAATTGCCAGCTCTTCGTCGGTTTCAATTGCTAAAACTTTTGTCTTGGTTAAAATATCTAATCCCTTACAAATCGCGTTTCTGGTTTTTGGGTTTCCAGCGCCAATAGACCCTGTAAAAACCAATACATCGCAGCCGCCCAAAATTGCAAAATAACCGCCGATATATTTTTGAACAGAATATACAAATACATCAAAAGCAAGTTTTGTGGCTGCATCTCCTTGTTTTATTTTTTCTAAAACTTTTAGCATATCGCCTTGTCCGCACATTCCCTTAATCCCGGAATTTTTATTTAAAATTTTATCTGCGCCCTCTATTCCAAACTCTTTTACGAGCTCTAAAACAATGCCTGCATCAATATTTCCCGATCTTGTCATCATTACTAGCCCTTCCATTGGAGTAAAACCCATTGAAGTATCAATTACTTTTCCATTTTTAATTGCACAAATACTTGACCCTCCGCCCAAATGCACGGTAATTATTTTTTTTGCTTTTATTTTTTTTGCAATAAATTCGTGTGAAATTCCATGGAAACCGAACCTCCTAAACCCAAACTCTTTGGCAATATTCTCTGGCAAGGCATATGTGTATGCTTTTTCTGGCAAGTTGGCAAAAAATTCCGTATCAAAAACTGCAATCTGCGGGATTTGGGCAAAAACTTTCTGAGAAATCTTTATCCCTAAAAGATTATACGGATTATGTAGCGGGGCCAGGTGATTTATTTTTTCTAATTCAGCTAAATTTTCAGGTGTAATTTCTAATGGTTTTGTAAAAATACCTCCTCCATGAACAACCCTGTGCCCAACCAAAGTAATTTCTTCTGTAATTTTTCCCAATTCGTCGGTTAATATATTTTCAAATTCTTCTGCAACAAAAACATCTCGCTTGCCCTGATTAACAAGCTTTAAATCTCCGCCCGAGGCGGATCCGCCTTTGGCGGAGAATATTTTCCATTTAATTGACTGGCTTCCGCAATTTAAAACTAAAATCATTTTTAGAATTTACAATTATCAATTATCAATTTACAATGAATTTTCAATGATTTAATTTCCAATAATGACCGCTGTTTGAAAATTGAAAATTGATTCATTGATTGAAAATTGGATTTTGAAAATTGAAAATTATATAATTATTCCTTCCCCAATTTTATTTACTCCAGCAGAGTTTCCTTCGTCGGTATCTATGTGCATAGATAATTTATAATCATCTTTTACTCTCACGACAACATTATTAAAAATCAATCCGCGTTCGCCCTCAATTTTTACAGAAACAATGTCATTATTTTTTAGTCCTAAACTTGCCGCCTCATCTGTCGCACAATGAATATGCCTTAAAGCAACTATTAATCCTTTTTGTAAATCCAGCGAGCCCTTGGGGCCTATCAGCCTTACTGGAAGCGAGTTTTCTAAATCACCCGATAGTTTTGTAGGAGGATTCACACCCAAAAAGACTGCTTCTGTCTTACTAATTTCTACCTGTGTTTCCTCTCTTTCGGGCCCTATAACCCTAACACCTGAAATTTTTTTATTATTTACTTCTATCTCCAATAATTCTTCTGTCGCAAAATCGCTTGGCTGGCCAAGTTGTTTTAATTTGCGCAATTGATAACCTTCTCCAAAAAGAACTTCTAAATCTTTTTTAGAAATATGAATATGGCGTGCCGAAACTTCAACTGGGATTTTTATTTCCATGATAATATTTTTATAAATTTCTTTATTATATCACATATAAAATAAAGTAAACAAATCAAAAATAGCTAGGTTTTAAAAATACCCGTTACTATTGACAATTAGATTAAAATATGCTATTATTAATATATAGTTAATTTAAGCATAAAGGGTGTTCCTTTATATATAAATCAACTGCGTTCTTTCTATAACAAGGAGATGTATCGTGAAAAAGTTTTTTACAGATTGGAGATTCTGGCTTGTGATTACTTTGATTGTGCTGTTTTTTAAGGTAAAACCTGTAGAACAAACAACAAATACGGAAAAACCAACTGCTGCATCAACGCCGAATTCTGCGGAACAATCCGCACCAGCAGCGCCCGCTCCAGTTCCTGCGCCAAAGCCAAACGAGCAAAAAAGCTCAGTGGCTGAGGAACCGGCAAAGCCAGTTAAGGCAGCCGAGGAGAAACCGATTGTTAATGTGTTTATCCAAGTTGTTGCTGACTCTAACAGGCAAGCTAACAACGCGGTAGCTGTCAAAAGGTTGCCTGATAAGCTCGACGGCGATGCCGACAACGAACTGTCAGATTCCCCTGCCCCTGCAAAGGCAGAGGGCGACCCAGCAACAGAAAAGCTTTTGCAAGAGTTTGGAAAGGTTCGTAAAGAACTTCAAGAAAAGAGCAAGCAGTTGTCAAAAGCTAAGTCAAAGCTAGAGACAGCGGCAAAATTTGCCCACAGGAATCACGACAGACAGGTTGCCCAATTCGTAGTGCAATTGAAAGACACTATTGAGCAACTAAAAACTGTTGTTGAAGAATTGCGAAGCAAGTCAGAAGCTTTACTTGAAAAGCTTAACGAAACAGAAACTCCTTGAGGTTTTAGAAACCCGGCTCAGAATTGCCGCCATTCTAAAACAAAACGCCGTAGCCCAAAAGGCAACCGGCGTTTTTTGTTTTACATTTTATAATTGTTTTCCTACAAACTCGGCGAACTCAGCCAATCGGCAACTATATCCCCATTCATTGTCATACCAGTCGCAGAAAAGTGTGTATTAGTCCGACATCACGGACTGCTTTTATTTTCTCTTTTATTATACTCTGGCAAGGACTCGCGTCAATAGCTATCTTTTTCACCTCTTTTCTTTAAGTATATACCGTATCCAAAGTTTTTTAAAAAATGGCAACGTGAGTGTTGATAGTAAAAATCCTACTGCCGGAACAATCGCATTGAGCCAAGCATTATTTATATTTATAGCCTGTAAATATAAACCGATTGCTAAATATGTAAAAACAATAAGCAAAAATCTTCTCGTCCAGCTTGTTTCCCAGACTTTATCTTTTTCTACTCGCTTATTCCGCTCCTTAATTAGAGTGATTTCTTTTTTTAATTCCTCTATTTCTGTCATGTTTTAATTTTACAACTTTTTGGGAATAAAAAAAGCCCTACGACATTACATCGCAGGGACTTGTGTTGTGTGGGCAGTTATTCACCGCCTACTTCTTGTTGTCGCCGCCCCAGAATTTCATGACGATGAACGCGATCACAAACATTGTGACAGCGCCGCTTGCCAGATTCTGCAAAGTCGGCAGACCTCTCGTAACAGTCAACATGACCACTGACACCGCCGTAATTCCAGCGGCGAACAATAGAGACTTTGTCGTGCTCATTTTTATTCTCCCTTCGTTAAAGAAATGAATTGGCGGTGCAGGAGTTTGCCTTGGAGAAATGTATTGCCAAGACTCCCGCAATCACATTGAACTGATTTTGCGCCCACTGTTCCACTTGCATTTGCACTTCTTCTTGGGTTTCGCTCTCGAATTCGGCTTTGGCGAGTTCGATATCATCTTCATGATGATGGAACAAGATTGAGCAAGATGCGTGCGGCTTGATGTCCGGTCTTGGACCCTCGCCACCTGCGACAATATCACCGCACCAACCTAGTGGGTAATAACGGCAGGAAAGTTCAACGATGTCGGCGTCAAAATCCATTTTGCCACCACAGTCTTTTGTCCATTCCGCGTCTACTTCTAGGCTCATGGCTATTCCTTTTCGTTGGAATTAAATTGTTTATGTTCTACTCTCGCAGTTCACGAAAAAATTTCGTGAACTATGAAATAGAGGGAGATCATTGGCTCTCCCCTAGACCTTTGTTCAGCAAGTTATCGCTGTTCTTTGACGACTTGTCTTTCCACCCGGAACACTTCTGGTATTTCGGTTTTGGAGCCGACAATATACAACGATCTCGTCCCGCCACCAAAGCGATGCTGCTGCTCTACTAAGGCAGCATAATTGAATGGATACGGAACATAATCGTGTTCGGCATCTTTGAAGACACTGCGGAGAACAAACATTTCGCCAGCCGGTAACTCTATAATGTCAATCAGATGACCAGGAGAAATTTTCTTTTTTTCTCCTCGGGTTCTGATGGCGAATGCTACCCACGCACCCAAAAAACTGCAAACAAGGGTAGCGACGACAAAAAGTGCGATGTAATCCATGGCATTTTCCTTTCATATTAGAGTTTCGGCTGCCATTAGCCGTCCCGCCGAAGCGAGATTAAATTGTCAATTTTAATATTTCAATTATATATCAGCATGACATTTTTGTCAAGTTTCTGCGCATTACTTCCCTATTACTCTGCGGTCAATTCTACTGCTATCCACGCTATTGTGGCCCATGAATTGAGCAATCAAAAATCGCTCAAGCGAGCGATTTTTGATATGCTTGTGTTTTGTTAAATTATGTAGCAAACATCTCGCGCAATTCTTTAACCTCAGCTTCCAATTTTTCAATTCTTTTTTGATGACTCGCCAAGACCCTATCTTCTAATCCATCAAAACGCCTGTTCATTTCAGCTTTTGTTACCATACAACTTTCTATAGTATCCAAACGTTTATCAACTTGCTCAAAACGCTTATCAACCCCATTAAACCCTTTTTGCACCATTACTGCCAAATCATTAATTGTTATATCTTTTTTTGCCATATAATTTTATTATAATTCTGTAAAAATCTATGTCAATTATAGCCGCTTTCCCACAAACTCGGCGAATTCAGCCAATCGGCAACTGTATCCCCATTCATTGTCATACCAACCTATGACTTTTACCATATTGTCTTTTACCATTGTCTCTCCAAGATCAATAATTGACGAATAAGTGTCGCCGACAAAATCTGTTGAAACTAACGGATTTTCTTCTGTTCTTAATCTTCCTTTAAATCCCTCTGTTTTTTCAGCTTTTTTAAATGCTTGGTTAACTTCTTCTATTGTTGTTGGATTCTCAACCTCAACAACCAAATCTAATAATGAAACTGTTGGCGTAGGGACTCGAACAGAAATTCCGTCCATTTTACCATCTAATTCTGGAATCATTTTGCCAATTGCTTTGGCAGCTCCGGTTGAAGTTGGAATAATATTAATTGCAGCAGCCCTTGCTCTTCTCAAATCTTTGTGTGGCAAATCCAAAATCCTTTGGTCGTTGGTATAACTATGAATGGTTGTCATAAACCCTTTGACGATTTTAAAGTTGTCGTTTAATACTTTTGCCATTGGAGCCACACAATTTGTTGTGCAGGAACCCATATCCATCACATCAATGTTTTTTATATCAAATTTATCTGTGTTAACGCCCAAAACAAACCCTGGAGTTTCTTTTTCCTTTGCTGGAGCTGACATTATTACTTTTTTTGCTCCTGCCTTAATGTGTTTTCTGGCGTCATCCGCTTTTGTAAAAAGCCCCGTACATTCTAAAACTATATCAACTCCCAACTCTTTCCATGGCAATTTTTCAGGATCTTTTTCTGACAAAGTTTTTATTTTTTTGCCATCAACAGAAATACTGTCTTCTGTAAAATCAACTTCATTATCTAAAGTTCTGTAAATAGAATCGTACTTTAAAAGATGAGCCAAAGTTTTATTATCGGTTAAGTCGTTTATTGCAACGACATCCAATTCTGGGTGATTTTGCAAAATTCTTCTGAATGTTTGTCGGCCTATCCTGCCAAAACCGTTTATAGCGACTTTTATAGTCATAAAAGTTGAAGCGCCAAATTCAAAGCATCAAGCTCCAAATAAATTTTAAATCCAAATATCTAAATTCAAAACATGTTTTGTATTTTGGATTTTGGTAATTGGGATTTATTTGGGATTTGTAATTTTGGATTTGGGATTTATTTAAATTACGAAGTAATTTTAAGTAGTTTATCTATTTTTGCTTTGTCAAAGCCTGTTACAATTTCTCCGTCTATATCCAAAACAGGAACACCCATTTGCCCGGAAACTTTAATCATATCCTGTAATTGCTTTTCATCTTTTGAAACATCAATTTCTTCAAAATCTTTGCCGTTTGTTTTTAGATAACCTTTCAAGGTTTTGCAATATACGCAGGTTGGAGTGGTATACAATTTAATCATATTCATTGTAATTATTCGCAGTTAGCTGAACTTGTTGAACTGCCGGTTCCTGCATAACTTTCTGAATAAGATGATGCTGCTGATGCTGTATTTAAAGTCTGTGAGCAAAAACTTGGCTTTGTGCTGGATGCGCAACAAATTATTTCTTTTACAGCGTCTGAAGACCTTCCTCCAAATCCTGATTCATCAATATTAGCATCTCCTAACATTAACGTTGGAGATCCTGAAACTCCGTATGTGTCAGACAATGTAAAATCTTCTGTGGCATAAGCAACTCCTCTACTGGTATCTGAAACGCAAGCTGATAATTTTGATGAATCTACGCCTGTTGATGATTCACACCCTTTTGAATCTCCTGCTTTAATCTGGCAAGCTACATAGCCCCAATATTTTGTTGGCTGTTCTTCTCTAATACAAATTTGTCTCAAGTTTTCTGCTGCTTCTTCCTCGCCATGCATAGAAGTTATTGTGTTTCCTGAAACTGCTCCAATATATCTTGCTTTAATATAATTAGCTAATGCCGGAACTCTGGCAACTGCATCTGCCATTGCTCTTTGCATTTGCAATCCATAAGGACACTGTGATACCACATATGCCTGAAGCATTGGGCTATCTGTTTTTGTTAATTCGTCGCAAGTTGCTGCAGATGTGGTGGTTGTGCTGCCTTCTGTTGGTTCTGTGGACTCGCTAATATCAAGAGCCTGTGGAAATAAATATTTTCCGTCTTTTGAGATATATGAATCAAACTCCGAACTGCCCAATTTTATTTTTATTTTAATAAGCCCGCTCTCTCTTGAAACGCTAACCAAAGAAACTGTGCTGCTTGCAAGCTGGTTATCGTTAATATATTTAACTGCTTTTTCGGCTGCTTTTCTATCCCCAGCTTGCCAAAACTTTAAAGATGACATGTCGGGATGCGAGGTAAAATAATATATAGCCCCTGCAATAACAACAACAATCACAACTAAGCTAATAAGAATGGTTTTCTTGCTTTGCTTTTTTACGAAATTTTTAATAGCGTGCATAATTTCGTTCCATTTTTGCTTTATTTTTTTCCACATACGATTTTTTTATTTTTTTAATTAATATTATTTATATTATATTACAACAATTTTTTATTGCAACTTCTGATACTTTTCGTCGGTAAAATTATACTTTACTAATTCGCCAAAAGATAATTCAAAATTTATAATATCGTCATCAGAAATATTTTCAATATATTTAACTATTGAGCGCAAAGCATTTCCGCTGGATACGATTAAAATATCTTTTCCTGCTTTTAATTCTGGCTCAATAACTTTTTGGAAAAAAGGAACTGCTCGGTTATAAGTATCTTTTAATGATTCACCCTCGGGCGGAGCAATATCGTAGCTTCTTCTCCACAAATGAACTTGTTCTTCTCCAAATACTTTTTTGGCTTCGTCTTTATTTAATCCTTGCAATTTTCCGTAATATCTTTCGTTTAATTCCTCTGCAACAAAGGCTGGAATGTGATTTATCGGCCCTTCAAATTTTCCCCAATCCTGCATTTTGCCGTTGAGATATTGGAATATCGGATATTTCCCGCCCAAAAGACGTAAAATTCTAAGAACTGTTTGTTTATTTCTTGAAAGCGGAGACGTATAAATAATATCTATATTTAAACCCTTGAGCTGTTCGGCAGCTGATTCTCCTTGCGCAATTCCCTCTTCTGATAAAGGATTATCAACCCAGCCCGCAAATCTATTTTCAACATTCCACTGTGATTTTAAATGCCTTTGTAAATATAATTTACTCATGAATAATTACAATTTATCTCTACGTATTTCTATGGTATCTCAACTTATATCGGATTGCTAAAAAAGATATAAATTGATATATACTCGCTTACGCTCGCGAAATAAATAGATATAATATTGTTATTTATTTAATTCGTTTTCTATTTCAACTACTCTTTGGTACTTGACCATTCTTTCTTCTTTAGCTGGCGAACCGGATTTTAGCCAATCTGCCCCTGCCCCAACTGCCAAGTCTGCAATAAAATTATCCATTGTTTCGCCAGATCTGTGTGAAACAATAACCTTCCAGCCAAAAGACTTTGTCATGTTTATTGCATCTATTGTTTCTGAAACACTGCCAATCTGGTTCAATTTTATTAATACGGCGTTGATGGCAGATTTGTTGTGCGCATCTTTAATCCGCTTAATATTTGTTGTGGTTAAGTCGTCTCCAATAATTGTAATTTTTCCAGACATTTCTTTTGTAAATTCCTCCCAGCCCTGCCAATCTTCTTCTGCAAACGCATCTTCAATTGAAATAATTGGAAATTTTGCTATTAAATCTTTATAAAATTCTGTAAGTTCTGCTCTGGTTAACTCTCTGCCTTCTAAATCATACTTTCCGTCTTTATAAAATTCTGAAGAAGCGCAGTCTAATGCAAATTTAACGTCATTTTCGTGTCCTTCGCTGGCGTTTTTAATTAAAAACAAAGCTTGCTCGGCTTTAGAAATCGGCGGAGCAAAACCACCCTCGTCTCCAAGCCCCAAATGTTCATCTCCAAAATTTGCCCTAACAGCTTCTTTTAGTTTTGCAAAAATATTATTTCCAATAATCAAATTTTCTTGCATTGTCTTTTTTTGCGGAACAATCATAAATTCCTGAATATCCAAATCATTCTTGGCGTGAGCTCCGCCATTTAAAATATTAAACATTGGCAACGGAATAGCCAGCGGAGTCCCGGACTCCGCTAATTCCGCGATGTGTTGATATAATGGAAGTTTTTTTGCTGCAGCTCCTGCGCGACAAACAGCCATAGAAACTCCCAAAATTGCGTTGGCTCCAAGTTTTGATTTATTTTCAGTCCCATCCAATTCAATCATTGTCCTATCAATCTCTCTTTGATCTGTTACGTCGTGTCCTATCAACTTTGGTGCGATAATTTCGTTTACATTTTTAATTGCTAACAAAACTCCCCTTCCATCTTCATCTCTTAATTCTAAGGCTTCATTTATGCCCGTAGAAGCGCCAGATGGGACAGAGGCGATAAATACACCCTTGCCAGTTTCCAATTCAACCTCAACTGTTGGTTTATTCCTTGAGTCTTTAATTTCGCGAGCAATTATTGATTTTATTTTAGTCATTCTTTATTTTTGATTTAATTTTCTCAAATAATCATACGCGGCTAACGCTGTTTTGCAGCCTTCGCCAGCGGCTGTAACAATTTGCTTATATGGCCCTGAATTATCGTCTCCTGCTGCAAATAATCCTGGTGTTTTTGTGGTGAACATTTCGGACTCAACCATAATTTCATCTCGCTTTGTAAAATCAACCAAGCCTTTTACTAAAGCTGTGGCTGGTTGGCTTCCAATTTCTATAAAAACTCCGCCAACCTGCAACGTTTTTAATTCTTTTGAAACATTATCCTGATAAACCAAAGAATTTACCATTACTTCACCTTTAATCTCTTTCACTGCAACGTTAGTAATTATTTCTATTTTATCAGATTTTTCTGCATCATTTTTATTCTGCTGATCTGCTTTTATTTCTGCTCCAAATTCTAAAACATAAATTTTATTGGCATAATTTGTCATAAATAATGCCGCTTCTATCCCAGCGTTTCCTCCGCCAATAATTGCGATATCTTTATTTCTAAAAATCGGGCCGTCACACGTAACGCAATAAGAAACACCTTTTCCGATAAATTCTTTTTCCCCCACAGCCTCAAGCGGTCTTGGATCGGCTCCTGTGGCAACAATAACAGTTTTGCTTTCTATTTTTTCATTTTCTGCGGTTGTGATTTTAAAAGTGTTGCCTTCTTTCTCTACTTGTTTTACTTGCTCAAATTTTATTTCAACAGATTCTTGTTTTTTCAAGTGCTCAACAAACGTGTCAATCAATTCCATCCCTGAAATTCTCTCAAAACCCGGGTAATTGCAAACTTCCGTAGATTTTTTTGCCATTTGACCGCCAAATTCTTTAGTAATCAAAAGAGTTTTCATTCGTTGTCTGCCAGCATAAATACCAGCTGTAATCCCAGCCGGCCCACCACCAATAATAATTAAGTCGTAAACCATAATTGAATTTACAATTATCAATTTCCAATTTTCAATCAATGAATCCAATTTTCAATTTTCAAACGATTTCCGTCATTGGAAATTAAATCATTGAAAATTCATTGTAAATTGAGAATTGCAAATTGAAAATTAACGCTTATTTTATTGTTTTTATATATTTCTTTAATTCTTCACCAAACCTTGGATCTTTTAATGCAAAATGCATAAAAGATTTAAGCCATTTTAGCTTGTCTCCGCATTCTAACCATTCGCCTTTTAATTCATAGCCATAAATTGTCTTTCCTTCGTTTAGCATTTTATCAAAAATCTCGGCTAAAATAACCTCTCCTTTATTTGATGGTTCAGCTTTTTTTAAATACTCAAAAACGTCTGGAGTTAAAACATATTTTCCAACTATTACCAAGTTTGAAGCAATTTCCTCTGGTTTTGGTTTTTCAATTATTTTTTTGATTTTATACAAATTATTTGCTATCTTTTCCACAGCAACCGATCCGTAAGCTGGTACTTTTTCTCTTGGCAGTTGTTTTAATGCAACAACTGGAGCCGAACATGTTTTAAAAATATTTATCAATTGTAAAATTGCAGGAGTATCTGAATCTATAATATCGTCGCCAAAAGAAACCGCCACAGGATCTTTTTTAATCTTTTTAGCTGCTTGCAATAATGCATGACCATCACCCAAAGCTTCTTTTTGTGTGACAAAACTAAAGGTCATACCTTCAAATAGTGATTCAAACTCTTTAAATTCCTTTAAAATCTCCTGCTTATTTCTTTTTGTTAAAAACTTTTCCAGCTCTGGAGACTTTTTAAAATGCTCCAAAATCATTTTTTGTTTTGGGCTTACCACAAAAACAATCTCTTCAATTCCAGATTTTTTAATCTCTTCAATAATATATTGAATAACGGGCTTATCAACCAGCGGAAAAAATTCTTTTGGCAAAGACTTTGACAAAGGTAAAAACCTTGTACCAAGCCCTGCAACCGGAATAATTGCTTTTTTTACTTCTAATTCTTTTGTCATATTTTATTTAATCCAAAGACCAAAGTCCAAAAACCAAAAATACAGAGTAAAGACCTAAAAACTTAACGACGAGGTTTTTCTGTTTTTGATTTGTGGTTTTGGTATTTGATTTTTGAGTTTTGGTTTAACGATTCTAACTTTTGTATTTTACTCTACGCAAGAAAGCTGGAATTTCCCACTCTTTTTCTTGCTCCTGCTTCTTTTTTTCTTCTTGATCTTGAGCTTTTTTGACCTCCAATCCGCTTCTTCTTATGGTTCCATGTCTAGCGCCAAGATTTTTGTTTGAACCCAGGGCCAACGAAGCATCAATTACGTTTATTTTTTTCTCCAGCCCAGTTACAGCCATTGGTACAGCACTGCCTAAGGCTGGCGCTATAACATTTTGAAAAACCTTTTCTTTATTAGAGGACTTCTTTTTCTTTAACTTATTGTTTTTTAATTTTAAATTTTCTGGTGTTTTTGTATCTTTTTCTTGTTTTTTTCCGCTATCAAACTCTTTAACCGATTCTGCCACAAGGCTGGCTTCTGAAATTTTAACAGTTTCTGAAGCTTCGCTTAATCCAGGGCCTGTCATTAAAATTGTGGTTTTTATTTTTGACTTTAGCTTTGGATTTTTAGAAATTCCAAAAATTATTTTAGCCTTAGGATTTAATTCAGAAATATGTCGGCTGATTTTTTCAACCTCAAACATAGAAAGATTTTCGGCGCCAACAATATTAAATAAAATATTTTCAGCTGCAAAAGTATGATTTTGTAATAATGGGTTTAAAAAAATATTTTCGCATATTTTTTCTGCTCTTTCTTTGCCAGATTCCTCAATGGTATTTAAAAACGCCTGATTCCCTTTTCCTTTTAATATTGTTTTTAAATCTGCAAAGTCAATGTTAATAATGCCCGGGTTATAAATTAAATCTATCAAACTTTCCAAAGACCCTATTAAGTTTTTATTAACCATTGAAAATGCCTCTGTAATTGGCGTATTTGCGTCTATAATTTTAAATATTTTCTCATTTGGAATGACAAGCGAAACATTTAAAGACTGTCTTAGCGACTTTAAAGCGGTTTGCGCAATTCTGCTTTTATTTTTGCCCTCAAATTTGAAAGGCAGCGTAAAAATTCCCAATGTTATACCACCAAACTCTTTTGCTGCATCGATAAACGACTGAGTGGCTCCAGAACCCAATCCCCCGCCCAAAGAAGCTATAAAAATTACAATATCCTGTCCTACAAAAATATCTTTAAACTTTTCTTTTGACTCTTCGGCAGCTTGTTTTGCTAATTCTATATTTACGCCAGTGCCCAACCCATGGGTTAAGTTTTCGCCAAAACAAATGTGCCTTATTCCGTTTCTCTTTTTTAATGCCCTAATATCGGTGTCTGCGATTAAAAAAGTAGCTTTTTCTAAAGATTTGCCAATTTCAGAAACAATAGACCCGCCTCCGCCTCCAATTCCAATAACTTTTATCTTTGCCTTGAAAAGGGCTTCTGGGGAAAACACAAAACTTGGCTTTTCTGATGGTTTTTTATCTATTTTTTCCGGTTTTGGTTTTTTTTCTACTTTTTTTACTTTGAGTATTTTTGCGGGCTTTGGCGCTTTCTTTTTTTCAATTTTTTTAGCAATTTTTACTGTTTTAACAACCTTCTTAACAACTTTTTTAGCTGCCTTTTTTGGTTGTTGTTTTTTTATTTTCTTTTTTGCCTTTTCAATTATTTTTTTAACTGGTTTTTTGGATTTTATCTTTTTTACTAAAATTTTAACGGTTTTTTTTACCGCTTTTGCAGATTTCTTTGCTATTACTCTTTTTGGTTTTAATCCTTGCCTTTTTGTTTTTGGCATAATAGTTTAGTTTACATCCCTACTAAAAAATTTCAAGATATGGTCAAAATATAAAATTTATGGTTTGACAAAAATCACCTGTTTCAAAATTTTATCAATTATCTTAACAAAATGCAACAAAAAAGCTCAACCCCGGAATGAGGTTAGAGCTTAATACTTAAATTGACGCTGCTAGCTCCATTAATGTTTCCGATTTTACAACCTTGGAACAATCTATTCGCATAATATCCACTGAAATTCCTTGTGGGTAAGCCCCACTTATTGTTTCTTCTATCTTAGTAAGCTCAGTGGCTTCAATATCTTTTCTAAGGAAGAAAATATGCGGAATATTTTTCTTTAGCCTGCGTTCCAAATCGCGCAAATTAACAATTGAGTGAATTTTTACTGTCCACAAATGAGAAATTTGTCCGCTCTGATTTTTTATAAAATAATCAATTAAGTATTTTCTGACTTCGATTGATTCGTCGAACACAAAAACATTAAAATATCTAGCATAACGTTGCATTGCCAGCCCCTTTTTGTTAAAGAACCCCAAGGGATACGACAGTAGCCCTAGATAATCTTATACAATATTTTAGGGTTTTTAACAATAGTAAAGAGCTCTTTAAATCACCTCTATAATTTTATTGCGGGAGGAGTAGCCGCCAACAATTTTTACCCTGACGGAAGCTATTTTAAAGTAAACAGCCAAAGCATTTCTTATGGCTTCGTTGGCTTTGCCCTTTTCTGGCTTCTCTTTTACAGAAACCACAAAATTATTTTCATCTATTTTCTCAACTTTTTCTTCTCTGGAGTTTGGTTTTGCCTTAACATTAATGCGCATAATAAATCCCAAACTTCAAATCCCAAATCCCAAATAAATCCTAATTTCCTAAATCCTAAAACGTTTTGGGATTTAATATTTTTAGAGTTTTGTTGGTCATTGGAGTTTGGTCATTGGGGCTTAAATTAAATATTTACTTCGTCTTGGTTGCCAAGCAATATAACGTTTTTTGCCTGGACTAATATTGCCTGTTCATCGGTAATAATTTTTAACTTTTTCCTTTGCCATTTAAAAGGAAGTTTTTTCTTAATAATCTCGGCGTGTTCTGGCTTATAATGAACAAAAATATCAAATGGAACCAAATTTAATCCTTTCAAATTTTTGATATTTACTATATTTTCGTCCCCAAACCACCCAGCAGTTTTTATATTTTTTCCCGCTACAACGCTTCCAGCTGACTCTCCTAAATATACCTTCCCCTGTTTTAATAATTTTCTAATAATTTTTTCAAAATTACATTTTCGCATTGCCTGCAATAAATAATAGGTATTTCCACCTGCGACAAAAATAATATCTTTAAGTTCTATCAATTCTTCTACTTGTTTTTCTGTTTTCCCTTCAATATCAACTTCCAAGACATTAAATCCCATCTCCTTCATTATTTGTAAATTTTTATTTACATAATTTGGATCTTGTTCTAATTTTGGTTTATAAGCTGTGGTAATTAAAGCCACTGTTATGTCGTAAGCCGGCTTTTGCAACAATTTTAATATTTCAGGCTTCATTTGCATTCCAGTTGAGGTTAACAAAATTGTTTTTGCCTTACTTTGCCTGATTTTTTCTTTAATTACAGCCACCAAATAGTTTAAGATAGCTAAAATTATTAAAATACCTCCAATAATTGCAACTCCGGCAATCCCAAAAGGAGTTAGAAAAAACTGGAAAACCGAGGTTTCAAAAAACTTTATTTTTAATAACGGCAGTTGCCAATAAATATTTAACAGTGCCATAATGTCATAACTTTCTGTTTTCCCAACTGCCAAAACATATCTTCCCTGATTTTCAGCTGAAAATACTTCTATTTTATACTTTCCAGCTAAAAGCTGAGTTTCCAATTCTGGGCCTTTTAGATAATAATCCCTGCCAAAAGATTCATAATATTCTGACCAATTAGGAGTTAAGCCATTAAGCGTTACTATTTGTTCTTCTGTGCCGTCTTCTTTTACTAAAAAAACATTGGCAGAATATCTGCCGTTTTTATTTATAATTTCTGGCACCAAAAGATTTACATATAAAACAAAATCCTTATCGAAATTTATAAAATAATCTCTTGGAGCCCCTTTTAATTCGTCATAAAAAGCCTGAGAAATATCTGGATTTTGTATATTAACATCGCCTTCTCTTAAAAACACTAAATTGGGCTGATGCGCAAAAGCCGCAGACCCTGCGGTTAAAAATGTAAAAACTGTTATAAATAATGCAGATAAGGTTATTTTTGTCATATATTATCTTTTATGCTTGCAGCTGCATAAATTGCAATCCATGTCGCACTGGCAACAATGATAGCAAAGAAACGGCTGGCAAAGACATCTGTCTTCCTGCCTTTTTACTGCTTTTTTGCAATTTCTACAGATTATTAGCGTATCAGATTTTTTCGCATATTCAGAAGCTGCCAGTCTATCATACAATGCTTTATTTTTATTAACTTTATAAATTCCGCCGTGGCCGGGAATCACCCAGTCGGCTATATTTAAAACTAAACTCCTGCTGTGTTTTAATTTTTCTGAGTCCAAAGCATAGCCATCTTCTTCTGGATAATCCTCTTTCCAAAAAACATCTCCGCAAATTGCAACAATCCCATCAGCTGTTGTCACAAAAAAGGTTATAGAAGTGTAGTCGTGCCCCGGAGTTTTTAAAATTTGAATGTTTTCAGAAAATTGCTCCTGCCAGTTTTCACAAACGCCCTTGTCCCATAATCCAAAAAATTCCAAAGTTTTTGCATCAGGAAACATTCCTATATTTCTGTAATGATCTATATGAGAATGCGTAAGACAGACAATATCAACATCCTTTATGCCTATTCCCTCTTCTCTTAACGCGATAATTAATATTTGCTGACTATCTAAAACGCCTGGATCAACAACCATTATTAAGTCTCCGTCTCTAATCAAACTAATAGTGGCGCAAGATTTCTCTTCTCCGCCACTTTCAGCTTTTGCATCGGCGTTTGTATAGCCTTCAACTAAAACTTTTACTTTTGCAGTCATGTGCCCAATTCCTATTAAGCGATTTTAATTTGAATATTTTTATCTGAAAATATTTTAACCAATGTTGTCATTTTATCTTCTTTTTCCCCGTCAACTGTGATATCCCAGTTAAAACAAGCTAATATAAATGCCTTGTTCTTTTCAACTTCAATTTTTACATCTGCTAAAACTAACTCTGCCGTAGCTCCCAATAAAGAGCTATGCCTATCTTCCAATTCCTCTTGCAAAGTTGTAAAAAATAACTTTTCGGAAAAATGTTGCAATCCTTTTTGTAAATTTTTTAACAAAACTTCATTAACTCCCGCCTTTTTAGCGAGTTTTTGAATATTATGGTTGGCTATTATATTTTTTTCTATATAACCCAACGCATCTTCAAGGTATCCATATCTATCTACTATTTCCATAGATATTATGGTTATGGTTAATTACTTTCCCGTTAGTCTATTTTACCTCTTCTATAGAATACCAACAAGCAAAGGATGGGTTATATCACAACCTATCCTTTTTTACTCTTGTTTTTGTTTCTATTATTAATGTTCTCAAGTCTAGCTGCGTTGCCCCAAGATCTGTTTATGGGTTTGTCTTGAAAACTCTTTTGACTATTTTGAAATTTTTTCAAATTTCTTGGCGGAGTGTATTTTATCATTTTTGTTTATAATTTCTAGCGAGGAAGGGTGAAAATTTATTTTCACTCCGACCGAGCGACGTAATTATATAAATCACGTAGTTATTTATATTTTTAAAGTGTATATGATATAAGTGTTCGCTTCGCTCCCTTATCCATTTTTGTTTGTTTTTTAAATGTATATGATGTAAGTGTTCGCTTCGCTCCCCTATCAATTTTTATTTGTTTTTTAGTTTAAAGTCCAGAGAAAATAGTTAAGTACTCCGGCGAAAGAAACCCACAATATGTATGGCAAAAGCAAATAAGCAGCTATTTTAGATACTCTATAAAAATTAACAATTGTAAACAAAATTGCAAACCATAGCATTAAAAGCTCAAAAAAGGCAACGTCTGTAAAATGCAATCCAAAAAATAGCAAAGACCAAAAAATATTTAAAATTAACTGAACAAAAAATATAGCTATTATGTTTATCTTTTGCCACTTCCCCTGCCACAATTTTTGCGATGCAGGGCTTAACTTTATATTTTTTATTTTTTTGATTTCGTTTTTTACTTTCCAGCTTTTATCCCATGCCAAATAAAAAGACACACCCATCAATAAAAATAAAATAGACCATACTGGGGCAAAAATCCAACTAGGCGGATTAAAGCCCGGCTTATTTAAACTTTTATACCACACTCCAACTGATGGCACTGTAAAAACAGAACCAAGAACTCCTGCTAATTCGCAAATAATTATGCTAATAGAAAGTTTTATTATTTTATCTAATTTCATAATTAGCGCAATTTTAATATAATATTTGCCAAACTATTTACAATCTTGCGGACAATCCTGGTGAGTCTCAGAACAGATGCAGTTTAAACCCTCTGTTTCACAATCTGGGTCATATGCCTGACAAACTCCATTTCCGCATTCGTCTACGCAAATAGTAAAAGTGCCTATGCTATTACTGCTATTATCAGGCTCTACTTTTACCTCTACCTGCGGTTGATTATTTCCCGGAGCAGTATTTTGTTCGTTTCCGGCTGGAGACTCTGTGTTAGTCCCACCTAAAGAATTTTCTATATTAGGATTGGAATTTTTGGAATTTAAATTTATATAAATAAAAACACCTATCAATAATATTACTACAAAAAATACCAATACAATTGTTAAAATTTTCTTATCTATTTTTGAAAACATGATTTTGTAAAACGAATAAAGATAAATTCGGGCAGAAATTATTGGTTTTAATTTCTGATTTATCCTTTTCGCTTATTTAAACTATTATTAAATTTTATACTTTTTAAAATTATTTATCAATATCTATTATTAATTTGCTTAGTTTTTTATAAAATTATAAAATATATTAATTATCTTTTCGTTCTTTTACAAGAGGGCTATCATGGAAACTGAAAAAGCAGAAACTTTAACTTGTCGATTTCGATGGTACGAAATTATTGACAAATCAATTGTAATTATCACTGCAGTACAAGAAGAAGCTGGTAATTGGACTTTTTTTCAAAAACCTAAATGCGGAAAAACTCTTCCCCTAAAAACAAGCCCCGAATTAATCAGTCATGTAGAATGCGGCCAAACTTGGCCATGAATTCTTCAAAAACAAAAACCTCTCGCAAAAGGGGTTTTTCTTTTTTTTGAGTTTTTTAAATCTTTGGTGGGCCCGGAAGGAATCGGACCTTCGACCTCTGTCTTATCAGGACAGCGTTCTGCCACTGAACTACGAGCCCAAATTTTATAACTAACATTTTGAATTTTAACAAAAAAAATCCAATTGGTCAATAAAGAAACGATATAAAAAAAGAGGGTCGGTGCAAAGCAACGACCCATGTATGAATGGTTCCGCAAAAGCGGATATGAAAAAATGTAGAAAAGAACTATGGTCGGGACAGCTGGTAGAGGAGAAAACAGAAAGGTGGATAAACAATACACGCCACGAAGAGCGGAGTACTTCACTGGCGACAAGGGTCACCAAAGCCCACAAAAACATAAACGAATGGGCTATGACCTTGCACCGATTGGCTCTTTGGCAATCCACACTGACGCTTTCTGTTTTTTTAACAACTCTCGCGTTGCCGAGGGGGGCAGAGCCGTTAGCGACGAGCTAACGCTTCGGTTCTAGTTCGGCTAGACGCGTACTCTACCAGCTGTCCGCGAAGATGCTTACCTCAAAAAAGATAGACAATTTCGCGGGCACCTGTCTTTTAATGTTCTTGTCTTTATGATATCAGATAATATAATTGTGTCAAGGGGTTTACACCTCAACAGCTTCTATTTGCTTCAGTAAAAACTCGTAATCTTTTGTAGTTAAATGCCAGTTGCCAGGCTTTAATGGATTATCTAGGTCATCAATAACAATATAAATAATATACGCCATTAAAGACAAACTTACCGTAAAGCTATAATCCAGCCACACGTCTTTTATTCCTATAAATAAAGAAAGAATAATAACAAGGAATGTGCAAAAAAGTAACGTGCTTTTTAGTGCTTCTGGAACATGGTGAGAACTGTATCGCAATCTATTTGTACGAGATTCTATAATTTTTGAGAAAAATGGGAATGTTGTTGTCATAAGCTCTTTGTCTTTTTGCGACAATTCAAATATTCCGCCCTGAAGTTTTGAAAAAGCTTTTTCAATTTTCTCGCTTTTTTCACCCTTTTCGCTTTTTTGCAACCCGCCTTCTGTCATTTCTTTAAGATAATATTTAATGCCATTGCTAAATTTATCTTTATATTCTTCTGGCAAATATCTAGACCACAAAAATAATTCTCTTAAAGAATCTACTTCGCCCTTTACAGAGTCAACCAAGCTGTTCCAATTTTCCCATTGCTTTTGAACAATAAAACCAACAAGTATGGAAAACAACGTAACAAGAGAAGAATACAGCCATGGCAATCCCCCCAAATCTGCCATAACGGCTCTTGCGTCATAAAATCCGCTTAAATGTATCCAAAGAAAAAACGCGGAAAAAATAATTACGAATATTAAAATTTTTTGAGTAAAATTCATAATTTTAGTTTTTAACTTTTAGTTTCAAAGAAATTTTTAATTTTTTCCCAGAAATCTTCTTTTTCCGGCTGGCTTAACAGAGTTTTAATCTCTGATATATATTTTTGAGTTTCCAAATACCCCTTATCTGACAGTTCTTTCCATTTTTTAATATCGCCCATAAAATAATCGCTTAAATCTGGTTCTATCAAAATATTAACATCGCTTTGCCTTGGTTGGGCCGAAATTCTGTGATTTATCATATCAAAAGAGTTAACAAGCACGCCCATAATGCTTTTAGGCTTTGTATATCTGCGATAGCGCAATAAATTTACTGCAACTATAACATCGACAAATCCTTTCAGCGGAGAGATAGGAACATTTTCTACTAAGCCTCCATCAACCAGCATTAATCCTTCAATTTTTATCGGAGAAAATAATCCCGGCAAACACGAGCTTGCCAAAACCGCATCAATTACCGGACCGCTTTTGAAAACAACTTTGCTTCCGTTTTCAATATCTGTTGCGACTATTGCTAAGGGAATGTTTGCATCTGCGATGTCTGCTTTTTTGCCAAGGTGCCTTTCCAAAATTTCCCTTATTGCCTTATTATTTGTAACCCCTAGTTTAGATGGATAAATTTTGGCTAGTTTTTTCCAATCCAATTTATCTGCCTCTTGCTCTATGTCTTTAAATGAGATGCCAAAAGCATAAAGCGCAGCAATAATTGCACCGGCGCTTGTACCCGAAATAGAATCTATTATTATGTCGCTTTCTTCAAGTGCTTTTAAAACTCCAATATGGGCAAAACCCAAGGCCGATCCCCCACCAAGAGCCAATCCAAGCTTTACATGTGATTTTCTGTCTTCCATTTTTTGTTTATATAATGTTTATGCTAAAAAACAAGCAAACCCAATCCCAAAATTATTAAAATTATTGCAAAACTTTTTCTTAATATTATTTTTTTGGAGATTTCTTCTTTTAATATTTTTGGAAAGAAAAAAGAAACAGTTATTGTTATCACAAAAAGAAATACAAACTGCATTCCCCTGAGAGAATTTATAATTGGCAAAAACGCAATAGGGGTTAGATATATAGCAAAACTTTGCAAAATATTGGCAACTCCACCACAGGTTTGTGTTGCAAGAAATAATTTTTCGAGTTTTTTGTTTTCTCTTATTTTCTTTTTAAAAATTTGCCTTCTATTTTCTTTTTTCAAAAGCAAAACTAAAACAAGCAAAAAAATAAATATGCTTCTCCAAATAAGTCCCTGCACAAAAGAAAAATTAGCAAAAATAAATTTTGCCAAAACATAGTCTACAGAATACATTAAAGACGAAAAAGCGGTAATTTTTAAAAATTTACCTGTGAGTTCGGGTTTTTTCCCAAAAGAAATTACAAGGCTTCCGATAAATAGAAGAAAAAAGGCAATAAAATTAACAAAAGTTAATTCTTGATAGCCCCAAAAAAACCATGAGATAAAAAATATGAATATTGGCTGGGTAGCTCCGATTGTTGTTGTTACTTTTGAAACCTCAAAATTATCTACAGCTAAAAATCCCGAATATAGCCCCAACACAAAAACAATTGCGTCAAAGATAATCCAGCACATCATTGTCAGCCCCGGATTTTCCAATCCCGTGAAAGGAATAACAAAAAGAATCAATATATTTAACAATCCAACATAAAAGGTATAGGACTTTGGATTAGGCGGCCCAGACAAAACAACCTTGTCTCCCAACGAAGAAAAAGCGAAAAATAAATAAGCTAAAATTATAACTAATAGCCAAGATGCCATATTTAGGCTGTGGCGAGTTTATTCAACTCTACCTGTACAATTACGGGCAATACGGGAGGAAGAGTAAAGGCTAATAAAAACCATACTATTCCCAACCTGTCTTTTTTAACATATTCTGAAAAACCATCGCAATATCTATAAAGCAGATAAGCATTCCCAATAGGAACTATTATAAACCATGCAGAAGGTATGTTTGCGCCCAATGATTTTATTTCTTCTTTGGTTTGTACAAACCAATAAATAAGATATATTCCCAGCGTAATAATGCTAAAAATAATAACCAACGCCGGATTTCTTTTTTTGATTGCCATATGTTTAATGTTAATTTTTATATATTATATTATTCTACCAAAAAATCACCGCGACTAAAAGGTGATTTCTAAAATATTGATTATTCAAGTTCTAATTTTTGCTTGACCCTGGCAACAAGATCATTAATATTCCAATCTGATTTAACAAGATAATCTGTAACATCTGTTGTTAAGGCCTCTGAAATATGTTTGGGATCACTTAAATTAGTTAAAAACATCATACGTGTTTCAAGCTTCAATTTATTTATCTCTTTAGCCATAGAAATTCCGTTTAGCTTTGGCAATAGAATATCAATCAAAACTAAATCTGGTTTTTCTTTTTTTGCTATCTCCAAACCCATTACGCCGTCAGAGGCAGTTAAAACATTAAATCCTTCGCTTTCGAATCTATCTTTAAGAGAAGACAAAAGTGGAGATTCATCTTCTACAATAAGGATTTTTTTCGAAAGTTTTTGTATCATCTTATAAATCTTTTATTTTTTTGAACCGGAGGCTGGTTTGCCTAGCTTAGGTTCTATAAAAAGCGCATTGACCTTTTCGACTATTTCGGCAATTGGATGCTGAGTTTTAACAAAATAATCTATAGCGCCCAAGGCAAGAGATTTTTTGATTGTTTCGTCTGTCTCCAAATTTGACAAAACAATAACCGGAATCGGTTTAAGTTCGGAATCTTTTTTAAAATCTTCTAAAATATCCAATCCCCCCTTTTTTGGCAAAATTAAATCCAAAAGAATGACATCTGGCTTAAATTTTTTAGCCTTAGGTTGAGCCTCTTCACCATCTTTGGCAATCATAATTTCATATCCCTCGTTTTTAAATTTTTCTCCTAAAACGAGTGATAAAACTTCTTCGTCTTCTACAATAAGAATCTTCATAAATTTAATTTTTTAATTTTTATTATTTTTTATTACCTATGTCTTTAATTCCACTAATAATATATTTTTGTAATTTTTCTACATTTGCCGCCATATGCTTTAAAAGATATTCAATTGATGTTATTTCAAAATCTTCCAATTTTCCGTCGTCCCAGAATTCCAAGACTTTTTCGATATCTTTTTTAATAACATTAAAAGAAGCTGAAACATCTCTTTGGGAAATTAAAATTTTGCGCTGGCGCTGACTGTTTATTAAATTATTTGAATACCATCCAAACGCATAGCCTCCTATTGTAATAACCAATAAAGATATTATTAACTCTAAATATGTTACATTAAATCCCCAAAGAACCATTATTGGGCGTTCTTGCACACTAATAATGTCTGATTTAATTGGCAAAGACGAAGCTCCCCTGGAATCCTGGGCTATAACTTCAACATAATAAGTCCCTTTTTTTAACGGCGAATCAATTTTCATTGCCCAGTTTCCGCTATCATCAGAATTGGTTGTAAAAGAATACATTAAATTATCCTTTTGGTCTTTAATGTTCAAAATTACGGAAGCCTTAGGCAAAGATGTTCCGTTTATAACCAATTCCCCCTCGCCCACAAACACTTTTGTTGATACAGAAAATATTTTTGGTGATTCTATGGGTAAAATTTCAAATTGAGCTATGTTTTCAACTTTATTTCCTGCCTTATCTTGTGCGCCAACCTTTACCGTATGTTTGCCCGGAGACTGAGCCGGCAACGCGTAAGACTCTTTATTTGTGTTAATTGCTTCGCTTGAGTCAACTTGAATATAATAGTGATCCACTCCTGAAAGCTGGTCTACAACTTTATAAGTGATGGCTGGTGTTGGATTATTTGACGACAATCCATCAGAAAAATTAATTTCAAAAGTTGTAGGCGGAACAGTGTCTATTGCTATGCGATAATGATTAGTAGTACTCCAGCCTACGTTATTATAAAACCTAACATGCAAATACCAAATTCCATCTGAAAGCGCTGCAAAAGTTTCATTATTATAAATTCCCTGTGAGTCTGTTGGATTAGTGCTCGGATTTTTATTTAAAACAGTTGCAACCGCGCTTACGTCACTTGGAAGGGCCCAATTTGCTGTAAATTTAGAAGATGTGTTATACCACTGGCTTGCATCTGGGTATAACGGAATTTTTACACTTGGCTTTGCCGGAGCCGTATCGGAGACAACAGGGGCCCTTTCTATTGTTTGGATTGTTGTTGCTGCGGCAGTAGTGCTTGCAATATTCACAGTGGATTTTTCCATTGAAGAAAGAATATTGGTGCCACTGCCATCGCTTGCAGTTATAGCTCCATCAGTAAAAATAAAATCCGACTGGCCAAGCCCCTTCGCTTTAAAAACAACTCTAACCACCTGAAGAGATTTTCCAACCAAACCGCTGGAAGCGCCCCCAATAAAACTTATTTCTCCTGTATTATTGTCAAAGGTTGGGTCCTGAATCCAAAAATTAAAAACTGAACCGGTTTTTTCAATACTTACAACTTCTAAAATAGCTGGTGAAAATTTAATCGTTGCCTGAGCTGCATTCATTCCTACGTCTTCGCTATTAATTTTTATGTCGGCATCAAATTCGTCTCCAACTTTATAAGTATCTTGGGCTAAGCTAACACTCAAAGCAGCGCCAAAAACAACATTTGCATAACCCAAAACAATAATTACCGATAAAAGAATTCCTATTTTAGAAAGAAGTTTTCTCATAAAATAATTTTATTGCCTTAATGTTCTGATAAAAATACTAAAATCTGTTGCATTTAATTTTCCATCGCCATTTAAGTCATCCAATAACCTTGTTGCCGAATCAGCAGAAAACCAATGCGAAAGAAAAATACTCCAATCGGTTATATTTAATTTTCCATCATTATTAAAATCAGTTTTAGGAACAGCAAGATTTGTAGTAAAGAAAACTTTTTGAGGGGAAAATTCGCTCTGCACTCCGTCAGAAGTAGTCTGGCTTGCCCGTATTGTATGACTCCCAAGTCCTAATAAAGCCGTGTTGTAAAGATATTTATATGAGCCATCAGCTCCAGCCACCACGCTTGTGGCAATCTCCTGCCCGTCAACTTCAATAACCACTTTGCTTTTTGGGGTTGCGTATCCGATAATTGCCAAGAAATCTCCTTTTGTAATAGTTGAGCGCGAGAATCCAATTGTTGGCGAGACTAAAATATCATTTATATCCAACTCAGAACTAGAATTAAGCAGATTTAAATTATATATTTTAGTTTGCGCAGTACGTCCATCTTTGTCTTGAACTAATAAAGCATAAGCTGCTGATCCAGAAGCTAAACCATCAAATACTATTTCAAAATTTCCATTGCTAGAAGAAACTGATTCTTTTTCGATTGTTGGTTCACCTTCTTTAACTGCAATTATGCTTAATTTTGCTTCTGGATATGCTCTTCCTGAAAAAGAAATTTTACTAACCTTGGCAACGGGCGCGCCGATTACCCCAGTTGAAACAAAAACTGGCGGCGTTGTAGAAAAAGTTATTTGCTGTGTTGAAGAAACACTAAGACCCGTACTTTCCGTATCAGTTAAAGACAATATAACCGTTTCCGCTACTGAATCATTAATCGGGAGTGTTCCTACCCCATTTACAATATTAACTAATCCAGCTCCAGCAGCAGAACCTGTCAAATTTAACGTCACATCGTTTTGATAAGTTGTATCAACGTTGCCATCTGCGTCCTCTGCCCTAACGGTTACTGTTACGGCCGTATTAATCATGCTGTCTGCAGGATCTACAATTACAAATTTTGTAGCAGTAATTGGAATGTTGCTTACTGCAACAGAGTCAGCCGCATCGGCAATTCCTGTGCTTCCGTTTGGAGTTGGCGAACTATCTGAGGCTGTTATTGTATAATTTCCCGCAGTTTCATCGTAATACCAAAAGTTTGCCATTGACTTGGTGTCATCAATAGGAATTGAGTTTATAACAAGGCCTCCTGAGCCATTATCGTAAAAGCTGGTATTCATTCCTGTTGACGAGCTATAAAGATAAACCAAAGATACTCCCGAAGTAACCGTGTTTCCAAACAAATCTTGCCTGCTCACGGTATATCCTAATCTTGTTTTGGCGGTCATATCTCCGGGGTCATTTAAAATAAATTTTGCAACAGCCCCAGCCGACACCAAAACCGTATCAGACACATCAGCAATTCCTGCAGCGCCATCCGGAGCAGTGTTGTTATCAGAAACTACAACACTCGTAGTTCCGGTATTTTCGTCATAATACCAAAAGCTTGCTGTTGAATTTCCGTTTGTAATATTTACAAAATTAATTTCACTTCCGCCGGTATCTGCGTCATAGAATTTTTTAGTAATTTCTGTCGGCAATCCGTAAAGATATACAGGCGTTAATCCCGATGTAACAATATTTCCATATCTGTCTTTACGAGTGACAGAATAACCAATTCTTGACCCAGCCGACATATCTCCCGGGTTATCCAAAGAAAATTGTTTGACTGCTCCCACTGCAAAAATAACATTTTGAGTAGAGTCCACATTTAATCCAGTAGTTTGAGAATCGGTTAAAGATAAATTTACTGTTTCAACTGCTGTATTAGAAATATTTATAATCCCTACTCCGTTTACAATATTTACAATTCCAGCTCCAGTAGCAGAGCCTGATGCGTTTAAGGTTACATCGCTTTGGAATGTCGTATCAACGTTTCCTAAATCATCCACTGCTTTAACGGTAACAGCAATTGGGGCATCAACCGTGCCATCAGTTGGATCAATAATTATAAATTTCGTAGCAACAATTGGCACAGAGCTTATTATTACGGAATCTGTGGCGTCAACAATCCCTGTATTCCCATTTGCAATCGGCGTACTATCTGAAGCAGTTATTGTATAAGTATTTGGGGTATCATCAGAATACCAAAAATTTGTTGTTGAATTTCCATCAACAATATCTATTGATGTTATTGTGTTTCCTGCAGTATCTGCATCATAAAAAATTCCTGTTACAGAAGAACTGTATAAATAAACCGTATTAGTGCCAGAAGTTGCAAGATTATTAAATGCATCTTTGCGAGTTACTGTATATCCTAATCTCGTAGATATATAAACGTCTCCAGGATCATTTAAAATAAATTGATTTGTTGGACCTGCAACAACAATAACCGAGTCAACAGCGTCATTTATATTATCGTTTCCATCCGGAGCAGAAGAATTATCCGAAGCGGTTATTGTATAGGTATCAGGAGTTTCGTCATAATACCAGAAATTAATTGCCGATTGGCCGTCGGGAATAGTTATTGAAGTAATAATATTTCCGCCGGTTACTGCGTCATAGAATTTTTTATTTGGAGTTATAGAAGACGAATAAAGATAAACTATTGAACTGCCGTTGGTGACCGAATTACCGTATTGGTCGGTTCTTGTTACAGTATAAGCCGCCATTTGACCAGCAACAAAACTTACAACATTATTTAAAGAATAAATTGCCGCTATACCTGGAGAAAATCCCACCTGCTGTGTTGAAGAAACGTCTAGCCCGGTGGTTTGCGAATCGGTTAAAGACAAGTTCACTGTTTCAACTGCTCTGTCGGAAATATTTATTGTTCCCACTCCATTTATAATGTCCACTAATCCCGATCCTGTAGCAGAGCCCGACGCGTTTAAGGTTACATCATTTTGGTAGGCTGTATCAACAGAATTATCGGGTCGTTGAGCCTGGATAGTAACAGTAATCGGATTATCAACAGTATTGTCTGTTGGATCTATAATCACAAATTTGCTTGCAGGCGGCGGATTAACCGAAAAGCTTTGAGCGTTAGATGTTCCTCCTCCTGGGGTTGGATTTGTTACTGTAATATCAAATGTTCCAAGAGTTGTTAGGTCAGAAGCTAAAATAGTCGCTGTTAATTGGTTAGCTGAAACATAATGTGTTGCTCTAGGAGATCCTGCAAAGTTTGCAACAGAGCTAGAAATAAAGTTTGTGCCGTTGACAGTTAAATCAAACCCTGCATCGCCTATTGTTTTTGATATTGGCAAAATACTTGTTGTTGTTGGCACAGGATTGCTAACTGCAATAGTATTGCTTAAAACGGAAGTTATCCCGGTAGAAGCTGCACAAATTTTTATGTCTTCTCCTGTAGAATATTTCATTGCCGTGTACGTTAAAAGACCGGCTGTTACTGCAGCTCCGCTTGCAGGTGTTGACGTTAATGTCCCAGAGCCTCTTGTTCCTCCACAAATTGCAGTTGAAATCACAACTGTGTAATTAATAGTGCTTGCATTGTCGGAAGCCACAGTGTTTCCAAATTGATCTTGAACGGCAATAATTGGCTTAACCGTAAAATCAACATTTGTATTTGCTGTTGGCGATGGCTGCATTGTAAACGCCAGCTTAGTTTTTGCACCGGCAACTTCCGCTATCGCGCCTAAACTAGTAGTACCGGTAATTCCTGAAATTGTTGAGGTACCAGTTTTTAAAATATTCCCAGAAGCTAAAGGCGTGCCGGCTGTTGGGCGAAGTTTAATTCCTGTCCAAGTTATTATAGCCCGGCAAGTGCTTGATGTAGCCCTGCTGACAGTTACTGTTATAGTCGTTGTTGTTGGAGTAACTTTTTGTGATGTTTTTCCACTTAATTGAAGCGATGCGCTCCCGCCACAATTTCCCCCGGCGTTTGTCCTGGTTGCTGTAACGCTGTTAGCTGTAGTATCAAAATTAAACCCGCTAGGCGCGTTTAAAATTATAGTTCCTACTCCAATATCTCCTGTTGCCCCCTCTGTTATAACAGGTCCCGTAAGCGAAGCATAAGTTCCGCCAGCTGTATCGGCGGAAATCGCAGACCCGCCTGTTGCTGTGGTAACCGTTACAGTTGCCGTAGCTGAACAAAAAGGCAACGATAACATCGCTAATGCAAATAAAAACACTTGCAATACGTTATTTTTTTTGTAAAACATAGAAGCTCTTACCATATTTTTATATTTTAAAAAGCCCAAACGTTTTGTTTGAGCTTCGAGAGCTTCTGCGGCTTTTTGATTAATTATTTATTAATTATATTATGAAGTATTTTTGATGTCAAATATTAATTTTTAAGGTTGTTGTTTTTAATTGGTAATTGAAAATAGAAAGTTGTACCTTTGCCCGGTTCACTTTCAAACCAAACTTTTCCCCCCAAAGTTACTGCTACTTTTTTTACTATATAAAGACCCAAGCCATTTCCTTCCCTGTCCAGCTCTAAAGAATTACTACCTCTAAATAATTTTTCGAAAATATGTTTTTGCTCTGCTTTTGGAATTGCTACGCCATTATCTTCAACCGAAAAAATAATATTTAAACCTTCTTTTTTGATTGTGCAATTAATTTTCCCTCCATTTAAGGTATATTTGATAGCATTTGAAAGAAAATTCTGAAGTATCATTCTAAGCAAAATAGGATCTGTTGATATTTTGGGAATTTTTTCTAATTGTTTTAAATCAACTTTATGTTTTCTTTTTAAAATTTCCACTCTCTGGTCTTTAATGACTGCGTCAAATAATTGTTTAACGTTTATCATTTCAAGCTGAACCGACAGTTTTCCCAGTTCTATGCGAGAAATACTTAATAAATTATTGATAAGTCTAATCATTCTTTCATTCCCATGATAAACTTCTTCAAGATATCTTAATTGATTTTTATTTAAGTCGCCGGTTTTTTTATCTAAAAGCATTTCCGAATACCATTTAACGGCAGTTGCCGGCGTTCTAAGCTGGTGTGATGCCAAAGAGACAAACTCTGTTTTTATTTTATCAATTTCTTTTTCTTTTGTAACATCTCTAAAAACATCAACTGCCCCAATTACCTTATTATTTAAAATAATAGGGGCTGCGGTAATTGCCGCAATAAATTTGGTCTTGTTTTTACGCACGCAATAATGTATCTCTGTTACTATTTTTTTATTTAAAATCGCACTAAAAACCGGTCTTTCTTCCTTTGATAATAGCTTTCCATTTTCATCTTCAAGTGACAATATATTAAAAATGGATTTACCTACCGTCTCGGATGATTTAATTCCAAACATTTTTTCTGCAACAGGATTTATAATAGTTACAATCCCGTTGTTATCTGTAGCAATAAGGGCATCTCCCGTACTAGTTATGATAGATTCGTTGTGGATTTTTGCAACTTCAAGTTCTTTTTTTTCTTCTTCCAAGTCTTCTGTCAAATTTATCATTGCTCTGTTTGCATCTGATAAAAAAACATTTTGCTCTTTTAGCCGCGATGTTTGGGCTTTAACTTCTTTCTCCAAATTTACATTTAAATTTTTAAATTTTTCTGTTATCTTTTTTAAACTGACTAACATCTGATTCAAAAAATATGAAAGTTCTCCAACTTCATCTTTTGACTTTATTTGAAGGTTTTGGTTTAAATCCCCTTTTGCAATCTTTTTGGACAAAAAAATCAATTCTTTAATCGGTTTTGTAATTGAAATCGACGTTGGAATCACAATAATGACTATTAAAAAAATAACTATAAATAAAATAAAGAAAAATAAATTTTGCAATTTTTGCAACGGCACCATTGCTTCCGATTGGTCTATTTCCACAACAATCCCCCAGCCCATATTGTCTATGTAACGGGTTGCTGCAAAAACCGAATCATTGCGATAGTTTACGGCATTAGTAAAAACATCTTCCGCGCCATTAATAACATTAATAACCGCCGCATCTCCGTTTTCTTTTGATGCAATCCTGTTAAGAGCTGCGTTTTGGTCAAATCTGACCGGTGTTAAAAATATAGCGTTATCATTACCATCATTTTTAGCCAATATAATCTCGCCGGTATTCCCCAGTCCGGTATAATCGTTTACCAAAGAAATAATATCATTAGTGTTGGTAATAATAATTCCCACTCCTATAATTTTATTATTAAATGTCATTGGACCAACAAAATATTGATCAACCGCTCCAATGTCGGAATTTTTTTTAATTAAAGAAACATTGTCTTGTTTTATGCCGGTTAAAAAAACATCCTCATTGGAAATATTTTTCCCTATAAAACTTGCATCTGTTGAGGCAACTATTATTCCGTTTGGATTTGTAAGCAATATATTTTTAATATTAATAGAACTGGCTTTTGAATCCAATATATTGTCTATCATTTTTCTTCTTGTTTCTTCCGATGGGTTTTTGTTAAAATTGTTTAAAAGTAAACGCAATTGAGATTTTGATGTAAATAAATTTAAAAGATCTTTTGCATCATTAATATTAGATTGCAATCTATTTTTTTGAATTTGAGCGATAATATCAAGCCTGCTCAAGATATTCTGAGTAATTTCTTGTTTTATATTAAAATAAGCAATATACCCAACTATAAGTAATGGGATAATGGCAACTTCCAGTATAATAATGAAAATTTTTAGACTAAATTTCATAAATTGTTTTAACCTTGCTGATTACAAGCAATCCAATTCCCAATAGAAAAAAACTTAAAGCTGTATTAAAAGCTATAGGAGTCAATCCGTCAATTTCAAAGTATAAAACTGGCGCCGAAAAAATGTATCCTATCATAGAAACCAGGCTTATTATTATAATAAACCAGGCTATAAATTTAAAAATCTTTTGCCGGTTGGAAAAATCAAACAGAGTATTAAGGCAAGCCAAGCCAAATAAAATGAAATTTAGTATGGTAATCAAAGCCGGATTTCCCGCCCCTGAAGAATATGTAGAATTTCCTTTTAAAACAAATAAATTTTCGATGCCAGTTTGCGTGCCGGTAATATTAGCTAATAAACCGGTTTTTGTATTTGTGATATTGGACAGCAAAATCACACCCATAATCAAAAATAGCAACAAGGCTATTCCAGGCAAAACCGTTGCCGACAACTCATAATTGTCTTTGACCATTTTTAAAATAAGATAAAGCCCTATGGAGCTGAAAAAGAACATTAACGCCGTAGTAAACTTCATATTTATTCCATTTGGCAAAATTCTAGTTAAAAAGTCTATATTAAAAATCCATCCCGCCATAACTATACACGACTCAACCCAAACAGCCAGCGATAAAATTAAAATAATTTTTTCACTTAACGACTTATCCTTAAAAGATATTTTCATGTTTATTGCTGATTCTTTATTTTTTCTTTTAATTCTTTAATTTCTTTTTTAAGCTCAATCATTTTTAATTCTCTTCCTATTGCTAATCTATTTATTTTTTCTATTTGCACAACACGTTTTTTCTCCTCTTCCTCAGCTTTTTCTCTTTCGGTAATATCCGTTAGAAAAACCATATCTGCCAATTTACCTTCATAGTCAATCATAGAACCTCTAACTTCCACAGATAATTGTTGACCATTTTTTTTAACTATTTTAACCTTATAGTTCGGCTCAACTCTTTTTCCAGCTAGTCTTTTTTTATAATTATTTTCGATTAAGTCTATGTAATCGGGAGCAATAAATGATAGAAATGGCTTATCTTGAATTTCTTTTGTAGTATGACCAGTCAGCTCTAGCATTTTTGAATTGGCAAACTTTATTAAAAAATCTTGAACAACAACGATCCCATCACTTGCTTTTTCTACTAATGTTGAATACTTGTTTTCAGATTTTTTCAATTTTTCTTCAGCTAATTTGCGTTCAGTTATATCTCTAAAAATACCCAAAAGGGATGTTTCCCCACTAATTTTTACCGGAGAGGCGGTAATGTCGGCATAAAAAATGCTGCCATCTTTTCTTTTAACAGGGATGGCTTCTGCTAAGGTAATTTCTCCTTTTACTTGTTTTTCAAATTTTTCTAAAACGTAAGGCAGTTCTTTTTTTGGATGAATATCAGCTATTGTCATATTTTTAGTTTCTTCTAACCTGTAGCCTAACATCCTTAGAAATGCGTTATTTACAAGTAAAAATTTTCTGGTTATATTGTTGACTAAAACCATTCCATCATTTGCATTATCAAAAACAACCTTAAATCTTTCTTCCGCGTATCCTTTTATTTTTTCTTCAAGTTTTTTTCGTTCTGTAATATCCCTAACAACTGCGTGAAGAAATGCCTTTCCGCCTTGCTCAACCCTCGATAATAGTACTTCTGCAAAAAAATCTTCGCCATCTGCCCGCCTATGCATCCATTCAAAAAAATTTGACCCCTCTTGCATCGCTTTTTCTATCATGTCTTTAGCCTTCGTCACTGAATCACGCCCATCCGGCTGAAATTCCGGAGATAGCCTCCATGGCTCATAGGTCAAAAAATTCCCTTCGTTTTTTGTTCTAAACATTTCAATGGTCGCAGGGTTTCCCGAGGTAAACCTCCATGACGGCGGCTCAAGGGTCATAATAGCGTCACGTGACGCAAGAAAAATGGCTTTGTATCTATCTTCGCTCGCTTGCAACAATTCTTTTTCCAACAACTTGCGTTCGGTGATATCATAAGCGACTGAAAGTATACAATCCTCATCTTTAAATCTAAAATTTTTAGCCGAATTAATAACTGTTACCAGCTTCCCGTCCTTTCGCTTTAGCGTTGTTTCAAATCCAGTGACTTGCCCATTTTTCTTTAAAAGATCAATAAACCTTTTTCGATCCATAGGATTAGCCCATATCGAAAGTTCTGCTGTAGTTTTTCCTAAAGATTCATCACGCGAAAAACCAAGCAATTGAGAATACCCCTCGTTAACATCCAAGATTATGCCATTACTAAGACGAGTAATTGCAATAAGATTTGGCGATGCATCAAAAACGGTAGAAAGCGCCCTTTCCGATTCACGCAGCTTTTGTTCCACCTCTTTAAATTCTGTTATATCTTGCACTTTTGCAATAAAATATTGCGGCTTGTCATCTTTATCGCGAAATAAACCAATATTTAAAAATCCCCAGATTATTTTTTTATCTTTGCGGATATACCTTTTTTCGAGCTTCGCAATATGAATTTTTTCTGAAAGGATGTCTCTCAAAACATCAAATGTTTTTTTGACATCTTCTGGATGAGTAATATCTGAAATATTTTTTCCGATTAATTCTCTTTTAGAATATCCTATTATATTGCAAAATCTTTCATTAACATCCACATACATTCCTTTTAAGTCCACGACAGCCTCCCCCATTACCGACTGGTCAAAAATATCCCTAAAAATCTCTTTATCGCTTCCTAATATTTCGTTTTCTTCAGCCATATTTTTAGATTCTGTTTCCGTTAATAATTAAAAATAAAGTAAAATTCCCAATGTTGCGTGAATCACAGCCAAGGATATAGAGATTGCAGCCATAATTTTGTGCCATTTAAAATTAATCTTGCCTATTCCTTTTACAATTAACGCACCTATTGATGCCGTTATTAAAAAAGCCAACAAGGTTACAACACCCAAATACATTATCAATGGCTTTCCGAAAATTAAAAAATACGTAATATTTTGCAACATTTTATTATTTCTTGCGATAATATTGCGCCCGTAAGTCCGTAAATTTTTATTCTGCTTTGTCTTTTATGCAATAGTAAAACCCTTTTAACTTAAATTTGGATGTAATTGGGCATCCTCCGCAAAGACAACCTTTTTGCGTAACATTGCATTTTGATTTGCCTCTTGCACAATAAAACCATTCTTTATTGTTATTCATGCATTCGTCTTTAGAGGGACAAGATTTGCAAATGCATTTTTCTGAATTTTCTTTTATATCTTCCAACATAAATTTGTGTTTAATTATATTTTTAAATAATTAATTTGCGTTGTATTCATTTTTCCAATCCATTACCTGTATTTTCTTTGCAAGTTTTGTTGCTGTCATAATGTTTTGAGCCAAAATATACGTTTCTTTGAGATGGCAATCGTTTAAAACTTTTGGCTTATCCTGGTATAAAGACAAGCAAACCGACGACATGGCATACATACTTGAAAATGGCGGGAATAGCATACCAAAATTATTAAGAGTCATAAATAAATTGCTTATTGCCATTGAGGATCCTTCTTCGTGACCAGTTGTGATTATTCCCGCAATTTTGCCAGAAAACCTTCTCAAAAATCCGCTTCCAGGGATACTGTCATCTGCTGTTAATTCTATAAATTTCATATGCTTTATATTAAGCTCTTTATCTTTTGGCGATTCTAAATTTGCCGGAGCCAGGCTGCCGTCTAGACTTATGCATCTATCAATAAAACCAGCCATTAAAGTTGATATTTTAAAATTATTTACAGGTGTTGCAAAAATAATAGCATCGGCTTCTAAAATTTTGTCGTAAATAATATTTGTCATGTCGTCTCCTCCTGCGGTTCCCTTGGGATAACACGAACAATAAAAATGGCATTGCGTGTTTACGGTAGAATAACACGCCTTACAATGCTGGATATTGTATTTTCTTAGAGGGATTATTTCTGTTTCAGCCCCCAATTCACTGCAATAATCAAGGCATTTTTTAAGCAGTGCTTCCGAATTTGATTCTTCTTGAGCCGTATCATATAAATCTCTTGCTGACCCGGAAATCCCCAACACTTTTATTTTTTTATTGTTGTTTTTTTCTCTGTCTTTTGCTTCTTTAATGGTGTCTTTTTGTATTTCTTTAAATCTATCTAATGTTTTTTGATCAACCCTAAGAATATCCAAAAGTTCTCTATCGGTATATTTTTTTGTTTCTTCCATATATGTCTTACTTTGTAACTATTATTTTTCCCATCATAGACGGGTGCAAAGCACACGAATAGTCATATTCTCCTGCCGCATAAAAAGTAAACTTAAAACTTTCACCTTTGGATAAAGTTGCAGAATTAAAACTGTCCGACTTTATTTTATGCGGAGCCGAATCATTGTTTGTCCAAGTAACTGCTGTATTTTCTTTAACCGTCAACACACTAGGGTTAAAAACAAAATTTTCTATTGTTATTGCACCTGTTAAATTTTCTGTTGATATATTTATCTTTGGCAGGCCATTTTCTCCGCTTGGAGCAATTGTTTTTCCTTGATTGCTTTTATATATAAAGTACCCCGCAACCGCAATAAATAATATAACGCCAATAGCAACTAAAACTAAAAATATTTTATCCATACCATTAAAATCTACTTTTCTTTTTTTAATTTAATAATTTCTTCTTTTAATTCAATCATTTTTAATTCTCGCCCGGTCATTAATTTATTTATTTTTGACAACTCGTCAATGCGCGCTCTAAGCTCTTCTGTTTTTGAGGCTATTCCCTCTTCAAGAGTCTTTGCATATTCAGCTAATTTTTTTTCAACAGTTTTCTTAGCAGTAATATCCTCGATGGCTAATAAAATTTGATTTGTATTATCTAATTTTCTGGCATTTAGCAACATTATCTTTAAACCAAGACCAGGAAATTCGTGAGAAACTTCAAAATCATTAAAAACTTTTTTACTAGGTAAAATATCTTCCAATAATTTTTTAAGTTCCGGAATATTCCACTGATTATTTCCTAAGTCATAAATAAACTTATTTTCTGTTTCTTTTTTTTCAACTTTAAAATTCTTATAAAAAGACTCGTTTGCCCCAACAACTCTAAGATTTGAGTCTAAAATTAAAATTGACTCCCTTGCCGTATCTGCAAAAACTTTAAGATAGTGCAATGCCAATTCCTTTTCTTTATTTGTTGTAATCTTATTGCTTTCCATATAAATATTTTAAATTATTTTATATTATGAAATGCTCACTTCGCCTGGCTTTGCGCTACTGCCAGAAATGGGCAAGCTAAACCAAAATGTCGTTCCCTTTCCTTCTTCCGATTCAAAACCAACCTTTCCGCCAGAAACCTCGATTATCTGTTTAACCAAATATAGCCCAAGACCATTCCCCTCCTTTTCCACAGAAAGTATATTTTCTCCCCTGTAAAACTTTTCAAATACTCTGCCCTTATCTTTAGCAGGAATTCCATATCCCGTATCTATAACTTTAGAAATAATATTATCCCCCACTTTAGCAATATTTACTGTAATTTTTCCTTTTTCAGGGGTATATTTTATCGCATTTGTCAAAAAGTTTTTATAAACTTCTCCTATAAGATGAGGGTCAACATTAATTTTGGGCAGATTTTTTTCCGGTTCAAAAATAAATACTTGTTTTTTAGCCCCTATTTTATTTTTCAATTCTTTTGCAACATCGGTAACAATCTCGCTTAAATAAGTTGGCTTTGGAGAAACGATAATTCTGCCCGACTCGATTCTTGAAATATTCAGCAATGAATTAATCAAACTAATCATGCTTTCATTGGAAACATAAATATTTTTAATAACCTCTTGTTGTTTTTTCTTTAATGCCCCAAAATCTCCCTTTAACAAAAGCTCTGATATCCATTTTATAGAGGTGGATGGAGTTAAAAGCTGATGCGATGCAAGTGATAAAAATTCCGTTTTCATCCTATCAATCTCGCTTTCTTTTGTTATATCCCTAAAAAGCATAATCGAGCCTGCAACTTCTCCATTAACTATTATAGGAGAAATTGAAGAAGCAATTGGGAAACGCGTTCCATCTTTTTTTAAAACCCAAAGATGGTCTACCACCGAGATACGAATAACCTCTTTTTTGAATATTGCTTGATGAAACGGTCTTGTTTCTTGTGGGATTCTAACACCTTTGCTATCAACCAAAAGCCAAAAGTCATAATAAGATTTTCCAATAACATCTTTGGAATCATATCCTGAAAGCTCTTCTGCTCTTTTATTGACAAAGGTTATAATTCCATTTTTATCCATAGCCATTAAACCGTCGTCTATACCAAAAACTAAAGCTTCACTTTTAGCCATTTCTTTAACTAATCTTTTTTGCCGTTGATTTAAAATCAGCAATAATATAATAATATCTACAATAAATATTAGCGAAAATCCCGCATAATATATTACCCTTTTAGTTATTTCTGCGGTATAAGTTGGAGAAAATTTTAGCTGCCAAGTTTTATCCGCAAAAACAACGTATTCGGTTACTACATTTTTAGAATCAGAATACTCTTGTGCCAATGAATCTTTTACTAAATTCCCCTGAGCATCAACAACGCGCTCTCCGTTGTTGTTTAAGATTATATCGTCATCAAATGGAATAATAAAATTTCCTGTTTGTATGTATATATTTTTTTGATAAACTGGACTTTCTCCAGGGATAGGGGCAAGCAAATTTGACATGCGCACTGCCACTATAATTTGACCTAAATAATTAGAATCTTTAAATATTGGGTAATAAACAAGAAGACCGGGATACCCTTCCACAAACATAATCGGTTCAGAAACAACCGCAGATTTAGTTGTCTTTGCCTTTATTATTGGTATTAAACGATTGGGATATTTATTCATATCCAATCCAATTACTTCAGCGCTTTTTGCACTTACCGGATAAGCATAACGAATAACATTTTTTGTATCTACCCACTCAATCATTGTAGGTACGGCAATCGACTCGGAAGAAGTGCTTTGTGTAAGGATTGTGGCAAATGAATCGAATTCTTCTTTTGTGACATCTTCGCTGGATACAAAAAGAGCCCCTGTGCTTTCTGCGGCAATTAGGGCGCTTTGAAATCTTCTGCTTATTAAAGCTTTAGTTCCTGCAACTTCATTATTATAAATATTATAAAAGAACGTGGATTCTAATTTATATATAAACAAATTTACCACAACAACTATAATAAAAACAAACAATCCAGGCAGAAAAACATATCTAAAAATACTTATCGGTTTTTTATTAGCTCCCATTTTATTTAATTTATTGCTTTTTAAAGGCACACTTAAGCTTTACTATTTGGAAAACAATTTAACCAGCCAGCCAAATAAGCTGAATTGGCTCTCGTTAGTCTTAACAAAATTCTCAATTTTTGTTTTTTCCTGCTGCAAAGTTGTAATTTGCGATTGAAGAATTGCCTGATCCCCGGAAGACGTGGTTTTTCCCAACAAATTATTCAATTGGTTGATATGATTTTCGGTTGTTACCATTTCGCTTCGCAATTCGCCAATATTTTTATAATCTGCTCCGATTAAAAATGTTTTTAAAGGATTTCTATTTTTAACTATATCTATTGCATTAGCTATTTTATCTTTATTTTTTTCTTGTTCTGCGGCAACCGCCTTTACTTCATTACCAATTCCTCCCTCCCTATCGGCTACATCTAAAAGTTTTTGAACAAATGTTGAAACTGCGTTCCTATGGCTTTCTCCATTTAAGCTATTGTCATCATTTTCATCATTATTATTGTTTTTATGATTCTGGTTTTTATTTTGAGCCTGATTGTTTTGTTGTTGATTTCGCTCTTGCTCCTGGTTCTGATTTTGGTCTTGAGCAGAAACTGTTAAAAAACAAAGGGTTCCTGCTAAAACTAAAGAAGCTAAAAACAAACTATTTTTTGTGTTGTTCATATATTTTTATATTTTAAAAAGCCCAAACGTTTTGTTTGAGCTTCGAGAGCTTCTGCGGCTTTTTGATTAATTATTTATTAATTATATTATGAAGTATTTTTGATGTCAAATATTAATTTTTTTGAACTGATTTTTTATCTCTAAATAGTTTGGAAGAGTTTTGGAAACTAAACCCCAAAAATTCTGCGAATGATTAAATTCCCCTAAGTGGCAAAGCTCATGAACAACAATATAATCAGCCATTTCCGGCGTAATCAAAGCTATTTTATAGTTAAAATTCAAGTTTCCCTTTTTAGAGCAGCTCCCCCAACGCGTCTTTTGATTTTTAATATTTATACTGTTAAATCTAAAATTATAAAACTGGTTAAAATATCCTATTCTGTTTTTCACAATTTCAAAAGCCCTGGCTTTGTGTTGCAAAAATTCCGCCTTGCTGTTAATTTTTCTTGGTCTATAACCTGATTTTTTAAATAAATCTATTTTGTTAATAACCCACTGAGCCTTTTCAATAATAAACTTCTCAACTAAATTTTCGTTCATTGTCCTCGGCACAGTAACAACACAACTTCCATCACAATAAACCGCCAGCCTCATTCTGCGAGCCCTTTTACTAATTCTTAAAGTATATTCTATTTTTTTCTCGCAAACCTCAATTTCTTTTTTCATATTTATATATTACCCCAGTTAGTTCGTTTTTCCAATAAAAAAATCACCTTCATTAAAAGGTGATAATTTATTGGAAATCTAGATTCCCTAAAGAATCAAAATCCCATAGAAATAGCTTTAACTCCAATATCTTTTCGATATTGCATGCCATCAAACTTTACATATTTAATCGCTTCGTAAGCCTCGCCAAGCGCCTCCTGGAGAGTTTTCCCGGCAGCAGTTACTCCAAGCACTCGCCCACCACAGGTCAAAAGCTGATTACTATATGTTGTGCCGGCGTGAAATACAACAATACCCGGAATCTTCTCTGCCTGGTCAACGCCAAATATTGGAATATCCTTTTTGTATTTCTCTGGATATCCACCAGAGGCGATAACAACGCAAACAGCAAAACCAGAATGCCATTCAATCGTCAATTCGGCGAGTTTGCCTTCAACGCATGCCTCCAAAATATCAAATAAATCTGTTTTAAGGAGTCGCATGTAGCTTTGCGTTTCGGGATCACCAAATCTTGCATTAAATTCAAGCACCTTCAATCCTGTCGGCGTCATTTTCAATCCAGGATACAAGCAACCGGTAAAAATTCTTCCCTGTTTGGCAAGTCCGTTAAGGGTCGGTTTTACAATCTGCCTTTCTACGTTTTGCAACATTTCAGCAGTAACCCACGGCACAGGAGCAATTGTTCCCATTCCTCCGGTATTCTTCCCTTTATCGTAGTCGCCAATGGGTTTATGGTCTTGGGCTGTCGGCAAAAGAATCGATGTTTTGCCATCGCATAAAGCGTGTATCGAAATTTCCTGCCCATCTAAAAATTCTTCAACAATCACCTCATTGCCAGCTTCTTTATAAACTCGCTTAAGCATAATCTCTGCCAAAGCTTTTCTCGCTTCAGCAAACGTTTTGCATGGATATGCCCCTTTTCCAAGCGCTAATCCGCTTGCTTTTACAACAATCGGCACGCCGTGTTTACAAACATAATCCAACGCTTTGTCATACTCCCGAAAAATTTGAAATGGTGCAGTAGGAATGTTTTGACCGCGCATAAGTTTTTTTGCAAATGCTTTAGACCATTCAATCTTTGCTGCTTTTCGAGTTGGACCAAAAATCCGCAAATCTCTTGATTTAAACGCATCTACTATTCCCATCGCAAGCGGATCATCCGGACCAACAACAGTTAGGTCAATTTTATTCTTTTCCGCAAACCGAATAAGACTTTCGGTGTCTGTGGCTTCAATTGAAACGTTTTCTGCCACATTTCGAGTACCGCCATTTCCAGGCGCAACATACAACTTATCAACATTGGACGATTGAACAAGTTTCCACGCAAGCGCGTGCTCTCTTCCGCCGTTGCCAATAATTAAAACCTTACTACCCATGATTATTCCCTCCTTTTCTTATTAATAATGAAAAGAACAAACTCTGTCTTTCTTTTAACAATAATACCCCTAAAAATCAAGCATAAAAAATCCCGGCTAAAAATAGTCGGGACTGTAAACGAATAGCACTTTCAAATTTGATCGGCTATATGACCGATCTAATCGATTGTACCGTAGACGATTTGTATTCTTCGGGGTCTCCGTCCAAAAAAAACTGCATACCCCTTCCTTTTCGGAGAAAAATAATCTGCCCACTAGTTATGTCCGACAAAGGTCTGCCTCGCCTGACGATGCGCCTTCTCCCTTGTTCGTCAGAAGGACCGATGTCGTAGGTGGAGTGATTCGTCGTAACGACAAGCGCACCCTTACGAACTCGTCTGGCTTTATTGGCAAGCTTCGCAGCCTCCTGTTTTTCCTTGCGGGTCAAGGCAATTTGCATTTTCTTTGACTTCCTAAAACCGAGTTTCTCCTCACAAAATTCGATAAGGCGTTTAAAAAGCGCCGTGGCAGAACTTGTAACCAATGTACCACCTCCTGTGGTGTTGCCAGTGATAAACACTTTGGCGCTGATTTCGTGCTCAGCAGAGAAACTGAGAATTGCGTTATAAAGCGCCTTCATTTCCTGGACGGTCGGATACATCTGATTGCCAAGCTCCGACTTCTTACAACCCCAAACAGGATTATCGGGAAAAAGCTTTTGCAATAAACTCACATCGCCAGCACCCATCATGGGTCCTTCGGCTATCTGACCGTTAACTTGGACTTTGAAAGAAAACATTACGAATACCATTTGTCATCCTCCAACAAATTGTCAAACTTCACGGAAGACCATCCTCCGTGCTTCTGTTTTATATTCTATATTTAATTTTTCTTTTGTCAACATAAAAATCGCTTGTTTCTAGCGATTTTTTTTACGCGCCTCAATCGGGTTAATTTTACCATAATTATATAAAAAAAGCCCTGCACAAACGATGCGCAGGGGATAAATATCATTCCTTGTAATTTCTTAATTGCGCAATTGTATCCTCAACACGCCGCTGGACATCCTCTGGAACTCCTTGGCGCTTAATACGCTCCTGAATGCGGAGAGCCTTAATCTCCGCCTTGCGCCAGTACTCGCTAAAGCCAGATTTCCACCTAGTATACATACAACGCCTGCCTTTAATCGGCAAACGTTGCAAATATGTACGAAACCGTTTTCGGCTCATTGGCTGTATTGTCCGACGATATAGTTTTCGCAGACTTGGTAACGGAGTCGTGCGCAGGCAATGAGCGAGAAAGTCAGCTTCAAAGCGACAATAAAGTTTGTATATTTCCTCAAATGGTAAACTAATCATTATACACCCCTTCTCTTAATGGAAGTGTTCTATATTTTTAATGTACTATTTAGTCATACATCTCAATCACCTGACTTAGCATATGATGGCTATGTTCCCCAGTCTAGAACCAAATTTGTAGAGGGAAAATTTTATTTTTTGATGCCTTTAGACCGACGCGTCTCGGCCTTGTTCATTCTTTAATTCATTTATCACTTTTTCTAAAGCGGCATTCCACCCATTCCTATAAAGCTGAAGGGATGGAATAGGTGTTTTGCCATTAAATCTATCTTTAAAGCATTCTAAAATTTTGGCCATATCCTTTAGCCCCTTTTTAAAACTGGATTTTATATCTTTCCAATTTTTTTGCTGGTACATTTTATGTACTAATTTATTTCTTATTTTCCTCACTCTTTCTATTTCAGAATGTAGTTCCTCATCGTGGCTCATAAAATAGTACAATCTTGAAATTTGAGATATTTGTAACTCGGCAAATTTTGACGGTAATTTTAATTTAAGCTCTCTAGATATGAAACCGATAAGAGATGGTAGCATAAACTGTTCTATAGAAGTCCACAATAACATGTAAGCCTCAATATAGCGATGACTATTTGCAGATCTTTTGACCTGTTCAAGTAATTCCAATTCAAGTGATCTAAATTTTTTCTGCTCCTGCTTATTTGGAGTTTTATTTTCAATATTTTCAACCATATTTGTATGCACTTTGGTCGCTCGGAACCGAGCAATAGACTGCTGAACTTATTTGATGACGTTAGAACATTTATGGCAACTATTTAATCGTCCTTCGGCCTAAAGTTCTTATCTATTAACCCTAACTTACTACAAATCAATAATATGGCTATACAAAGCGGTAAATTTATTATTACGAAAAATGTCATCCATGAAAAGTTGAATCCTTCCAGTTGTAGATTGAAACCATTTAGTGGATTTGTATCTTTTAGTGGGGTGTATTTAATACTCAGACCTACTAATAAAGATACAATGTATGTAATAAAAACGTACCTCGCCCATATCAAATTATATTTACCAATCCCCGTTTCGTTTTCCAGCGAGATTGCATTTTTAATTAAACTTTTTACAGGTTTTAACCAGCTCATTTAATAAATCCTTTTTCCTTTATTTCTTTATCGATTCTTCTCAAAACCTTGAAAAGCCCACCGAATGAAACCAATCCAACCAAATTGGTGAACAGTGAAAAGAATGATTTATTAAAAAACGATAAAAGTAATTCTACGATAAAGAATAAAGATATTACAAGTAATGAATAATAGCCTATTTTTAAGACCGCAGGAAGTTCTCCAACACGTTCTTTTTTAATTGTAGATATGTCTGTTATTACAAAGCGCGCTATTTGAGATTCTTGCTGTGTTTTATTCTCGCACTCTAGTGCCGAGTTCGACTCATAGCACCCTAAAAGCGTATTGCCTTGAAGCTTATTATTTCCGAAATTAAAACCTGTTAATTTTAGCGCAGAGGTTGTCATATAAGTGTATCTTTTGTTTGTTCTGCTTTTAATTTTGAATACGAAAGAGCCTTGTCTAAAAATTCTCTTAGATTTTTTTTATTAAACGTTGTCTCGTTTAAAGAAAAATAATCCACATCAGCGACCAAACAGTTGTTTGGCTCATCCTTATCTAGAGAAATACCGTATTTTTGCAGAATTTCTTTTTTACTCATCACTCCCGAGTTATAGTTAATTTCGTTTCTCCCGTCACTGAAAGTTAAAGATAGTGCTACATCTTTTGATTCATCGACGATAGTATTCTTGCAAAAATTTTTGTCTTTTATTTTTTGGACCAAATCTTCGTAAGAATCGGAAACACCGTGTGTCCATATCGCTCTTATCCCAATTCTTGAGGTTTTATTCCAATTAATATTATTTATAATTCTTTCAAGCACACTGTCGATAAATTTTTTATATTGTTCTATATTTGAATAATGTTCAGAAAAAATTGTGAGTCTTTCCTGTTCAATCAAAATTTTACTATTCTGATTTTTTAAATCAATCTCGATAACATCCCTTATATTAACCTTAGCTTCATTAATCTCTACAGACCCAGTTATAGACCTAATTAAATTCTCCCTCCAGTTGAAAGGACGCCCATGATCTTTAAATCTAATCTCTAATGAAAATCTTTGTGAATTCATATTTTTATACTAACACTTTATCTTTTGATTTTCAATTAATCGAGCTATTTCTTCTACTAATTTGCCCGGAATATAATTGTGTTGAACTTTCTGATGTAAAATTGGTAGCCCAGCGTCGTGCAAAGCACGATTTACAAATTCATCTCGATCTTTCCTATTCGTCCTTTCGTGCGAAGAATCGTCTAATTCAATTACAAGAAGCGGTCTGACATCATCCTTGTCACAAATTAAAAAATCTACATGGCGGGATTTAATTCTATTTCTGAGCCCTCCCCTATTATCGGTGTGCTTTGGAATCCAAAGTAAATCCTCTAATCTTACTTTTGCAAATAGTAAGTAATTATTTTTTTCGCCGACTATCCTCAGAATATTGTAAAATTCTTTTTCAGCGACGGAAAGTAAATAATCTTTTTTCTTGTAAGGAAATTTAGTAGTTTCTTTTTTCTTCTCAAAAAATTTTGTTGCTAATATTAAAGCAATTATTATGACGAATAAGATTATAACTAAAATTGTTATATTCATATGATTTTATAATTATAACAAAAAATCGCCGAAATGACGATTTTATTTAGCTGCGGGACTTGGATTCGAACCAAGATATCATTCTCCAGAGGAATGAGTCCTACCATTAGACGATCCCGCAATATTTATTTACTTTCTAAATTT
>Ga0265297_10001371_pt1 | contig 57873 bp, 50 predicted proteins | sample Munlanlwell13791_FD_192502 | JGI IMG/M metagenome (GOLD analysis project Ga0265297, IMG submission 192502) | Leachate microbial communities from a municipal landfill in Southern Ontario, Canada - Leachate well 137-91 | ecosystem: Engineered > Solid waste > Landfill > Unclassified | place...
ACTATGAGGTGGAACACGATTTTGCTACCATTGGCAAGCGCATAATGCTTTTGAATGCCCGGCAAATTGAACGAGGTATGGGCAAGGAGCGGATCATCCTTCTGGCTATCGAGGATATTACTGAGCGTAGGGAGATAGAAAAAGGCCTGGAAAAAGCCCATAAAGAGTTACAGGAATTGGCCGTTGAGTTAAAACGTACCACCCGGGCAAAATCAGAGTTCCTGGCCAATATGTCGCATGAACTCAGGACCCCGCTTAACTCCATTAACGGTTTCTCTGAGGTATTATACGACGAGACTTTCGGGCCGCTTAATGAGAAGCAGAAAAAATACGTTAATAATATTTTAACCAGCGGAAAGCATCTTCTCTTACTGATAAATCAAATACTTGATATGGCAAAAGTTGAATCCGGAAAGATGAAGCTGGCATTATCCAGCTTACCTATGAAAAGCCTGTTAAATGAGATTTCTTTGCTGGTCGCGGATATGGTCAGCAAAAAGAAGATCGATATGTCACTGGAAATAGCTGAAGATCTGCCGAATATTGAGGGGGATGAGCTTAAGGTAAGAGAGATACTTTACAACCTGCTTTCAAACGCAGCTAAATTTACCTCCGAGGGTGGTAAAATTGGCATGCGGGCTAAGAGAGCTGATTCCGAGATAGAAATAGAGGTTTGGGATACGGGGGCTGGTATCGCACCTGAAAATATAGGGAAAATATTTGAAGGGTTTTTCCGTGTCGATACTCCGTATTCCCGGGTAACTGAGGGGACTGGACTGGGTTTGCCGCTCTCTAAAAAGCTGGTTGAGCTACATGGTGGGAGTTTTGTCGTGGAATCAGAGGGGTTAAATAAAGGCACCCAAGTCAGGTTTACTTTGCCGATTATATCTAGAAAGGTGGCGTGAGATGAAGAAAAGAGCCTTAATTGTTGATGATAATGACAATAATCTTATGCTGGAAAAAGACCTTTTGGAGGTCGCTGGCTTTGAAGTATTTGAAGCTGAAAATGCTGCTAATGGAATTGCAATTGCCAGGAAAGAAAAACCGGATATCATAATTATGGATGTACGGCTTCCAGATATGCGTGGTTCCGAAGCCGCCAAGATATTGCGTGAAGACAAAGAGACAAACGATATCCCAATAGTTTTTGTGACCGCTTCTGTAATGGCAGAAGGCAAAGAAGAGATAAACGCTATAACTAACAGCGGATTCATAGGCAAGCCGATAAATACGCGCACCTTTGCGAAAGAAGTCAGTCAGTTTATTAAGTGAGTTTCTAATATGGTGGTAAGTCAAATTCAAGAGGAGAGAGGATGAAAGGCAAATCAGTAATTTTAGTTGTTGATGACCAGTTTCAAAATATTGAACTTCTCGAAGCATATCTTGTTCCGCAGGGTTATGAAATTATCAAGGCGGCAAGCGGTGAAGAGGCGTTGGAAAAACTTGTCCATAACAAAATAGATCTGATTCTACTGGATGTAATGATGCCCAAGATGTCCGGCATAGAAGTGCTCAAGAATTTGCGTGTCGGTGAAAAGACTAAGGCGATACCGGTGGTAATGGTAACCGTACTTAAGGAGACCGAAGACAAAGTAAAAGCCCTTGAGGCAGGTTGCGATGATTTTATCTCCAAGCCCGTTGATAAGGTTGAGCTATTAGCAAGAGTCAAGTCTATACTCAAGATAAGTTATTACCGCCAACAGTTAGAGGAGAAGGAGAAATTCAAGACAGTAGTTGATAAAGTAAGCGATGGCATTGCTATCTGTAGCCCGGATTATTTAATTAAAGATTGCAATGCGGCGATTTTAAAGTACTTGAATATTACCAATCCGAAGGATGTTAATTTAGTCGAAAAGTTATTTACGAATTATTCTGTCACCATAAATAAAGAAGCTCTTATGGATTTAACGATTGCGCATAAAACATTTGATATAGTACGCCAAAAATCAGAAACAACAGAGGCATTATATTTAGAAGTAAATTTGGATGTGATAAAGAATTCATCCGGAGAGCTATTAAGCATTGTTTTTATTTTACGTGATGTTACCGCAGCACGCACTGAAGAATTTCTAAGACAGGATACTTTAACTCTTATTTCGCATAAACTACGTACACCGTTGGGAGTGATTAACGGAAACATATCATTACTTCAGGATGGATCTTACGGAGCTCTTAATGAGGAGCAAAAAAAAGCAATTGATAACGTCTCCAAGCAATCTTCTTTGCTTGTTTCAATAGTGGAGGAGCTGCTCGGGTTTACCATAGCAGGTGGCCACTCCTCATAATACATATATGTGGCCATGCGGGAAAGGATGTATGAAGATCAATAAAATACTTATTATATTAGTAATAATTTTAACTGTTTTTGTAAATAATGATTTATTGAAGGCAGAAACTGTCAATTATGATTTTACCGGTGAAAGTATTCAGTATGGCGTACAGCCTGTCGGAAAATCAGAATATAAGAATCTCGGAACGTTTGATCTAAAGGTAGTGAAGGCAAATTTAATAACGCTTAAGAGCAAAATATTATTTGTCGAGGTTGCGGAAAAGATCTATAGCGATCCGGTGAACCTGTTGCCATATAAAACAGAGCGCACTACTTCAGGCCTTTGGTTTAAAGAATATAGGACAGAAGAATACGATCAGAAGAATTTTACAGTTGCAGTAAAGATTTTTAAGGGTGGGAAGTTAGTAACTAACCAGTTGATCAAATCAGACGTCCCGATTCAGAATATGAACTTGCTTCTTTTTTACCTGCGTAAGCAACCAGGCCTTAAAATAGGCTGGCATTTTACTGCGAAGATACTGGATGAACTTAAACTCCTGGAATTGGATTTAAAATTAATTTCAATTGATGAAATAATAGTTCCTGCCGGTAAATTCCAGGCGTACCATTTTAAAAGTACTCCCGATAAGTTTGAACTCTGGATCTCTAAAAGCGCCCCGCGAATTCCACTTAAAATAATAGTTAAAGGCATTGTTCATTTCACTATTCTTATGAAAGAATTCCGGCTCCATAATAATTAAACTAAATAGGAAGACGCGATTGAAGGCTTAGACTTTTAAATATAAGTAAGCTATGAAAGAAAAATATTTACTCAATCTACTCAAGAAATATAATCAAACCCATATCCTCAAGCATTATCAGTCGTTAAGCCTGTCGGATAAAGAAAAGTTTATCAATGAAATGGTAAGTCTTGATTTTGAACTCGTTTTTTCACTTTATGAAAAGGCTTCCAAACAAAAATTACCCGTCAAACATAACATAGACATCTATCCGTCCCGGATATTTACAGTTCCTAAGAATTCAGATGAGCAGGCCAAAATGGAAGAGGCGCGCATATTGGGTGAGTCTTTAATTCACAAGAATAAGATAGCTGTTTTGATCGTAGCCGGAGGCCATGGCTCTCGTTTAGGTTTTAATGGCCCTAAAGGAATGTTCCCGATCTCTCCCTTAAAAAACAAATCTTTGTTCCAACTTTTTGCCGAGTCGGTAAGGGCTTTATCTTTGCGTTACAAAGTTATAATTCCGTTGTTGATAATGACTGATACGGAAATACTGCCGGAAGCAAAAAGCTTTTTTAAAACACATAATTTCTTTGGCCTCGATGAGCAAACTGTGCATTTCTTTGAGCAAGAGATGCTTCCTACTTTAACTGTAGATGGGAAATTAATCTTAAAGGATAAAACTCACTTGTTCGTTAATCCAAACGGCCATGGTGGCTGTATTAAGGGGCTGTATGACTCGGGTTTATTAAAAAAACTAATTAAAGATGGATATTCCGATTTGTTTTATTGTCAGATCGACAATCTTTTGGTAAAGATAATGGATCCTGCTTTCGTCGGGTATCATAAGATGGAAGATTCAGAAATATCTACTAAAGTAGTGCGCCGCAGGAGTTGCGAGGAGAAGGTTGGGATCTTTGCCTCTGAAAATGGCAAGGCAAAAATTATTGAATACAGCGAATTAGACTCGGATAACCGCGGCATCTTGGATAATAAAGGGCAAATCCGCGATTGGGCGGGTAATACTGCAATACATATGATCTCACTTGCATTTATCCGGCGTTTAGATGAACACGGATTTTCTTTGCCTTATCATCATGCTGTTAAAAAGTTAAATTCATTCGGAGCAGAGGGGGAAATCGCAGAAATTGAAGGATGGAAATTTGAAACCTTTATTTTTGATGCTATTCCTTTAGCGAAAAATACCTGTTGTATGGAAATATCACGCGAAGAAGAATTTGCTCCGCTTAAGAATAAGGATGGCGATGATTCTCCTGAGACTGTTAGAAAGATATTGAGTAACATGTATAAAAGCTGGCTTAATGATGCAGGAATCGAAGTAGAGCCACAGGTAAAAGTAGAGATTAGCCCTCTTTTTGCACTGTCTAAAGAAGAATTGCGCAGCAAGATTAAAGGAATGAACATTAAGGGTGATAAAGATATTTATTTAGAATAATTTTTACATAAAACTGTGTTCGATGTCAAGGATGAATTATGACCGATAAAAAGCCGAAGATTCTCTGTGTTGACGACGAACCGAAGAACCTCGAACTTCTCGAGGCGCTGCTCGTCCCGCGCGGCTACGATGTCATAATGGCGGTAAATGGAAGTGAAGCGCTGACTAAGGTGGCCTTAGATCCTCCGGATCTTATTCTATTAGACGTTATGATGCCCGGGCTTAACGGTTATGAAGTATGCAAGAAGATAAAATCCACAAAGGAGACTCAGTTTTTGCCTGTGGTTATGATCACTTCTTTAACGGGAGAAGAAGAGAGGATTAAAGGGCTAGAGGCAGGTTGTGATGATTTTATTTCTAAGCCATTTGACAAAACTGAGCTTTCTACCAGGGTAAAATCTCTTCTTAGGATAAAATTCTTGCCGCAGAGTAAAATAGACGTCAATTCTTGGTTTAATATCGGCAAAGATATGTCTAAGGATGGTATCAAGCATTCTTTTCTTGCTACCCGCGAATATTCGCTTGCCAAAGATCAGTATAGCGTAACCCCTGATGATAATTTTATGGCTTTGGCCATCGCTATCAGAGACAGGCTTATTGAGCGCTGGATTAATACACAACAGAAATACCACAAAGAAAACGTAAAGAGAGCTTATTATTTGTCATTGGAGTTTTTAATTGGCCGTCTCCTTGGGTCTAATGTGCTTAACTTAGGTCTAGGGAATCAGACAAAACTTGCTGCTGAAGAATTGGGGTTTGACCTCGAAGAAGCGCAAAACTCGGAGCAGGATGCGGGTCTTGGGAATGGCGGTTTAGGAAGATTGGCAGCATGTTTTCTTGATTCGATGGCTACCCAAGGTATCCCGGCCAATGGCTATGGCATCCGATATGAATATGGGATTTTTAATCAAAAAATAATAAATGGTTACCAAACGGAATATCCTGACGCCTGGCTTGCGAAAGGTAATCCCTGGGAATTTCCTAGGATTGAGCGTACGGTGAAGGTTCGTTTTGGCGGGCGCACTTTTATGTTTCATGATGAAAAGGGAACGTTGCGAGTTAAATGGGTTGATACTGAAGATGTTCTGGCGGTGCCGTATTATATTCCAGTCGTAGGGTATAAAAACGACATTGTAAATACATTGCAACTTTGGTCTGCGCGCAGCACCGCCGACTTTGATTTAAAATATTTTAATGAAGGTGATTATGAGCGTGCAGTGTACAGCAAGGTATTTTCAGAAAATATTTCCAAGGTCCTCTATCCCAGAGATAGCAGCAGCCAGGGCAAGGAACTGCGCTTAAAACAGGAATACTTCTTTACCGCTGCCTCAATCTCGGATATCATCCGTCGTTTTAAGGAAGACAATTCCGATTTTAAATCTTTTCCTGATAAAGTGGCAATTCAACTGAACGATACGCATCCCTCTTTGGCAATAGTTGAGCTGATGCGAATCTTAATTGACGAAGAAAATCTAGATTGGGATACTGTTTGGGATATAACTGTGAGGACATTTGGTTATACAAATCACACGGTAATGTCAGAAGCCCTTGAGTGTTGGTCTGTTCCGAGTTTCGAGCGTCTTCTGCCGAGGCATACGCAGCTCATTTATGAAATCAATACGCGTTTTCTAAAAGATGTGGCCACACGGTATCCCCAAGATACGGATCGTCTCAGAAGGATGTCTATTATTGAAGAGGGATATCCTAATAAAGTCCGCATGGCCAATTTGGCTATAATCGGTTCACACTCGGTAAACGGCGTATCTGAATTGCACACAAAGCTTATTAAGGAACAGCTCTTTAAGGATTTCTATGAGCTCTTCCCGGAAAGGTTCAATAACAAGACGAACGGTATCACCCAAAGAAGGTGGCTGCAGAAATCCAATCCTAAACTCTCTGAATTAATAACGGCGGCAATCGGTAATACGTGGGTTTCCGATCTCTATGAATTGGAGAAGCTCACTGCTTTAAAAGATGATAGTAATTTTTGCAAGAGTTGGCAGTGGGTAAAGAAGACAAACAAAAAGTACCTCGCCGAATATATTTATAAAACTACCGATATTCGCGTAAACCCTGATTCTGTGTTTGATATACAGGTCAAAAGATTTCATGAATATAAAAGGCAGTTTTTGTTTGGGCTTTATATCGCTTCGCAGTACCTAAGGGTTAAAAATAATCCGCGCGCAAGCTTTGTCCCAAGGACTTTTATTGTTGCTGGTAAGGCTGCCCCTGGATATTTCATGGCCAAACTTATAATCAAATTTATTAACAGCATCGCGGATGTAGTGAACAGCGATAAAGAGATTGGCGATAAATTAAAGGTAGTATTCTTGGAGAATTATCGTGTTTCTTTGGCAGAACTTATTTTCCCGGCGAGCGACCTTTCCGAGCAGATTTCAACCGCAGGCACCGAAGCTTCAGGTACGGGCTGTATGAAGTTTATGATGAATGGCGCCTTGACTATCGGGACCTATGACGGGGCAAATATTGAAATGGCCGAAGCTGTGGGTGAAGGCAACATTATTATTTTTGGCTTAAGGCTTGAAGAGATCGAGAAGATATTAGCATCCGGATATAATCCTCAAGACTATATTAATCGTTCTATGGTGCTTAAGGAGATAATTGGGCTTATCCAGAACAATTTCTTTTCTCCGGATCAACCCAACCTTTTTGCCCCTATTTTAGATAGCCTGTTTTGTGGCGACCGCTACTTTGTCTGCGCGGATTTTGATGATTATTGCGCAAAGCAGGAGAAAGCCTCCCGGCTTTATGCAGATAAAAAAGAGTGGACGAAGAAATCAATTATTAATGTAGCCAGATCAGGTAGATTCTCAAGTGATAGAACAATAAAGGAATACGCAAAAGATATTTGGAATATTCCATGCGCGCATTCCTGCTGAAGCTTTGTTGATGACCGGCTACAAAACGGTGCAACACCCCGCGCTTATAAGGTATTGCGCGGGTGTGCCCTTTCTGCGCTAACACCCAGCCATAAAGGATTGGCTGGTATGCGCTTTCTGCGCTAACACCCAGCCATAAAGGATTGGCTGGTGTGCCCTTTCTGGGCAAGGAGGTGAATATGGTGAAGAAGTATATCAGAGGATTTAGTATCTTAGTTTTAGGGATGGTCGTTATTTCACTTAGCGGCTGCGCTACGTGCAAAACACCATACCGCAGAGAACTATCCAGCAATTCCAACCTGAGAGAGGCGAATGAAAGCTATAAAAAAGCTATAGATTGGCTGGACAAGGCAGAATGTTCTTCAACGCCTGCCGAAGCGGAAAGATCTTATAGAACCGCAGAATCTTATGTTTCGGACGCTATATTTAAGTTAAAAAAGCTGGGACATGATAATAATATAGACGTTTCCGAAGACATCTATTATTGCGAAAGGATAAAAACAGAAACAGACGTTAAGATAGGAGCGGCTGAAAGAGCGAAGTAATCTCTTTATAACCTTAAGACCGTACAACGTACAAATAGGAAAAATGCCCCGGCTCATTTTGGCGGATGGATTATAAAGAGCGCCTAAAAGTTAAGGAGCAGTATAATATATCGCGCAGGTTCTTTAATTACTTACTATATTGTAAAGGGATGGTATAATTAAAACAGTTGTCCTTATGAAAGGTGGAGCGAAACCATGGAATATAGGAAGAATATGACAGAGCAGGAAGTTCGGGATGCCCTTGAATACGCCGAAAGCATCATAGACGCCGTGCATGAACCCTTAGTAGTCCTGGATGGGGATTTAAGGGTAGTTTCAGCCAGTAAGTCGTTCTATGATTTTTTTAAGGTCAAGCCCGAGGAAACCGAGAAGCAATTAATTTATAGCTTGGGAAACCGTCAATGGGATATTCCTAAGCTGCGAGAACTACTGGAAGAAATCATTCCCAATAATGCAGCCTTTTATGACTTTGAAGTTAAGCATGATTTTCCGGACATCGGTGAGCGGATAATGATGCTCAATGCCAGGCGGATACCCAGGCCTCCAGAAAAGCCACGGGTAATTCTTCTTGCCATTGAAGACATTACCGGCAGTAGGATGCTGCAGAACATTCACGAGAAGATGCGCGATTTAGAGATACGCATTAAAGCATCATTGGGCAGAGAATTAAAGATTGTAGGGTTGGAGGAGAAGATAAAGGAATTGCGAGCAGATTTAGATAAAATCCGCAAGCTTTAAGTTTTAAAAAATGAAGCGGGCATGGGAGAGGCAACAGTTGATTTTTATTCCTTGACAAATTACCTTTATGAGTTATACTGTAAGTGGAAGGTGGAAAGAGGCACATAGTTGTCTAGCCTTCCACTGCAAGAGTGAGGGCTTTGTAGTTGAAAAGTGAACCTCCACTCTTGCTCTTTTTTATACGCTCCTTTTAAAATTCCCCACCTTCAATCTTTTCGAAAATCCCTGTTACGTGCCGTATTTCCGGGCGTCCCTAGCGGAATCACCTTTCAAATTTACCAATAACTGTGCGTAGAGAGGCCATCTCCTCTAAATCTCATATCATTTTGCAATGGAAGTAGTATAATTGAAATAGGCTACTCCTTTCTCATGGATAGAGGCGAAACCATGAAAGATAAAAAGAAAAACAAAGAATTCCTTAAGGGGAAAAAGTTTTTTGAAGGAATAAAGTTTTGGCAGAAACAGATAGCAGGTTTTGAAACTTTAAAATCCAGCCTCAAGCGTAGTAAGGCAGAAGCGAAAAAGTTCCCCCAAAAACTCCATAATCAGGTAGAAATTCGCACCGCCGCAGAAAGAATGATTATTAAGCAGCTTCACCAAGAAATTGAACAGCGCAAGAAAGCAGAGCGACTAACTCATGATGCCCGCAACTATGCCGAGAGTATTGTTGATACCGTGCGTGAACCCTTGCTCGTTCTGGATGTAGATTTAAGAGTAATTTCAGCCAGCCGTTCCTTCTATCAAATCTTTAAGGTAAAACGAGAGGAAACCGAAAGGCAGCATATCTATGATTTGGGGAATCGCCAATGGGATATTCCTCAATTACGAGAGTTACTGGAGGACATTCTTCCCCAGGCCACAAGCTTTGATGGCTTTGAGGTCGAACATAATTTTCCTGATATCGGCAAAAGAATAATGCTCCTGAATGCGCGTAAAATTTATCGAGAGGCTAGCCACACGCAGCTTATCCTGCTTGCGATCGAAGACATCACCGAACGCAGGGAATTAGAAGAAAAGTTAAAAACCCTGGCCAGCCACGATGAGCTCACCGGCTGTGTCAATTTCAGATCAACAATGGAGCTCTTAGAGAAAGAAATCGTCCGCTCCCAGCGCTATCAAAAACAGTTCAGTATAATTATGATCGATATCGACGATTTCAAAAGCAAGAATGATGAGTATGGCCATCAGGCGGGTAATGATGCTTTGCTAGCTTTTGCCACTGTTATCAAAAATAGCCTTAGAAGCATCGATAGTGTAGGTAGATACGGGGGCGAGGAATTTATCGTCATTCTTCCTGAAACAGATGCGCAGCATGCTCTCGCGGTCATGGAAAGAATTAAGTATAACCTTGAACATACAAAGATAACCTCAGCGCATTTAGAAAATGCAAAAGAAGTTACATTGAAATTTAGTGCAGGGATAGCGTCTTTTCCGCATAATGCGAAAGACCTTAAGGAATTGATCTGGGCCGCTGATAACGCTCTGCTTCAAGCGAAGAGAGAAGGGAAAAATCGGGCAGTCTTAGAAAGGAGAAAGTTGATAAGGCTTAGTTCCAAGCCGGGCACGAGAATAGAAATAGTTGATCCCTGCGGTAAAGAAAATGTTAAAGCCCTCAAGATAGCCAATATCTCTAAAGAAGGCATGTTATTTCTTTCCACTCAGGACATTCTCGGTGAAGAATTCTTGTGCCGTATCTATCGCCCCAAAGACGAATCTCCATTTGAGCTTATCTGTAAAGTGAAACATAAGCAGAAATCGGAGAACGAGCTCTATCGCGTTGGTGTTTATTTTCCAGATATGCCCGAGAGCGGCAAAGAAAAGCTATCGCAGTGCATCGAATCTCCAGAATAATTGGACTGAACCTTACAAAACGGACATTTTTCGCGAGGAAATTACTCTCTAATTTTGCCATACCTGTATGCGGAGAGTCTTTTTATGGTGACCCCTTTCTGGGCGTCCTTATAGGTAATGAGATCAAGGCTGCAATAAAAAAATACTTGACAAGCTTAAATTGATATGTTATCTTTTAACTGAAGACAGGAAAAAGGCACAGCGTATGTGCCAGAAAAGGGACAGAGGCGTTTAAAAGAACGCCTTTTTTTATTGCCTTTTTCATTTCAGCGTCAGAAAAAAATAAAAGGAATGTTGCCTTTGGTTAGCAAGGTTTAGCTAACAAATAAGGGTATTTCTTTTAGCAAACAATGGCGTTTTATGCCGAATAAATCGGCGTAAAGCGCCTTTTTTATTTTTACCATGCATAAATCTTTTGCGGAACAGATTAAAGCTTTATCCAAGATCAGTAAGTCCATTACTTCGGATTCTTACTTAGACGATATCCTGCATCTGATTGTTACGGTTACGGCAGAAGTTTTGGGCTCGAATATTTGCTCTTTGATGCTGATTGATGAAAAAACAAATGAATTAGTAGTACGCGCCACGCAGAGCATCAGCGAAGAATACAATAAAAAACCGCCTCTTAAAATCGGAGAAGGTATTGCCGGAAAGGTAGCTTTAGAGAACAGGCCTATGGCGGTAAAAGACGTGACTAAAGAAAAGGAATATAAACATAAAGATATCGCTAAGAAAGAAGGATTAAGCTCTTTATTGTGTGTGCCTATGTCCGTAAAGGGGAAAGTTATCGGCGTGATTAATTGCTATACTCCCAAGCCATGCAATTTTAGCGATGAAGAAACCGAAGTTTTGACTACCATTGCCAATCAAGCAGCAGTAGCCATTGAGAATACGAAGTTGATAGTAAAAAGCAAGGTAATTGAGGAGGAGCTTGAAACGCGCAAAAGAATCGAGCGTGCCAAAGGTATTCTAATGCGCGATGAAGGATTAACTGAAGAACAGGCATATTTAAAAATTCGTAAGTATAGTATGGATAATCGCAAAACCATGCGCGAAGTAGCAGAGGCGATTATTTTGGCAACGGATATGAAACATTTAACCGGGGCTAAGTAGCCCAATTGCTCAAAAGGCAGATGTTACCTTAATCCAAGCGGATTGATGTAGAAAAAATGAGCAAAGTAGAAAAGGAGGAGCAAGATGAATCTAGGCAGGCCGAATGCAAATGATGCAACTGGGACGTTTAACCGGTCTAAAAATGTGGTACCGGGTTCAGGTATCTGTTCACGTTGTGTGGACGGATGTAAAGGGAATTGTGAAATCTTTAGAGCCGCGTTTAGGAGCCGGGAAGTAATTTACCCTGGCCCTTTTGGGGAAATGACTGCTGGAGCAGATAAGGATTATCCGGTGGATTACTCGCATTTAAATATTCAGGGCTATGCCTTAGGTGCAAAAGGTTTACCTCAAGATGCCTTGGGAAACCCTGATAATACCAAATTTCCCGATGTAGATACACAAACCCAATACGGTTGGAATTCTAAAGTAAAAATGAAGGTTCCTATTTTTACTGGCGCGTTAGGTTCAACGGAAATTGCCAGAAAGAACTGGGAGCATTTTGCGGTTGGAGCGGCTATTTCAGGCATTACCTTGGTCTGCGGAGAAAATGTTTGCGGAATTGACCCTGGATTAGAGCTAGATAATAAAGGTAAAATCAAAAGTTCCCCAGATATGGACCGCAGGATAGAAACATACAAGAGGTTCCATGAGGGATATGGCGAAATCCTAGTGCAGATGAATGTAGAGGATACGCGCTTAGGTGTGGCAGAATACGTGCGCAAAAAACATAATTTGGAAGCCATAGAGCTAAAATGGGGACAGGGAGCTAAGTGTATTGGCGGGGAGATAAAAGTAAAGAGTTTGGAGAGGGCGCTGGAATTGAAGAAGCGTGGATATATTGTTACGCCTGACCCAACGCAAGAGGCAATTCAGAAGGCGTTTAAAGACGGTGCAATCAAGGAGTTTGAGCGTCATTCCCGTTTAGGTTTTATTTCCGAAGAATCGTTTTTGGCTGAAGTCCAACGCCTACGGGATTTAGGGTTTAAGCGTATTACCTTAAAAACCGGTGCCTACTCCATGCGTGAACTGGCGATGGCCATTAAATATGCTTCTTTGGCAGAAGTCGACCTTTTGACCATTGACGGTGCGCCAGGAGGAACCGGGATGAGCCCTTGGCGGATGATGGAAGAGTGGGGAATTCCTACTTTTTATCTGGAAGCGTTGACTTATGAATTCTGCCAGAAATTAAGTAAGAAAGGAATGCGCATTCCGGATATCGCCATTGCTGGAGGCTTTTCTACCGAAGACCATATTTTTAAAGTGTTGGCTATGGGTGCGCCCTACGTGAAAGCAGTTTGTATGGGCAGGGCATTGATGATTCCGGGAATGGTAGGCAAAAACGTCGGTAACTGGATTAAAGAAGATAAACTACCGGTTACAGTTTCAGAATATGGTAAGACCGAGAAAGAAATTTTTGTCTGTTACGAAGAGCTGGCTGAAAAATACGGTAAAGATATGAAGGATATCCCTCTGGGCGCGGTAGGCGTATATTCTTTTGTCCAGAAGATTAAAGTCGGCCTGCAGCAGTTAATGGCTGGGAGTAGGAACTTCAGGCTCGCTACCATTTCACGTAAGGACCTGATGAGCTTAACCGAAGACGCAGCGAAAGTTTCGGGTATTCCTTATGTGATGGATGCTTATCGTAAGGAGGCAGAGGCGATTCTAAACGGCAAGGGAAATGGTAAGTTAAGGAATTCTGCTAATCACCGCCGATTAAAAGTTACGGTAGGGAGGTAGCCATGGCAAGGAAAGGATTGTGTAGTACTTGTATACAAGGTGAGACTTGTATTTTTCTTAAGGATCCACCTGTGTGGCGTTGCGAAGAATTTTCCAATGGCAATAACGTGCCAACAAGTTTTAAAAAAGCAAAGATAAAGAAAGTTGTCTTTCGCGAAGTAGCGACAGAAAGCGAATAAACAGTAGAGTATAAATAGATAAAAATAAGGACTAAGGCGTCCGTAATTCCGATGACGGAAAATGGACGCCTTTTTTATTTTACGATAATGCTAAAACACATGTATTTCGAAAAAATTATTAAAAGATTACAACCGAAGTTGAGGGGGATAGCTTATAAACTAAACCGTAGATGCGGCTCCCTTAACGAAGAGGACCTTTATCAAGAGGGGCTGGTGTATCTTTGGGATAGTTTTAACCGCGGGCTTTTAGAGGCTAAAACAGAAAGTTATATATTGCAGGGATGCTATTTTCATCTGAAGAACTATCTCAGGGTAAACCTCAAAAGGGTCAATTTTGTGAGCCTATGTTGTGAAGATAGCAGCGAAGAAGCCATAAAATTAGAAGATGTCTTAACCACCGATGAGTCTTACAGGTCTACTTATTTGGCTTATTTAAACGATAAATTACTTGCTGAGACAATCTTGAATAATGGTTTAACCCCGAAAGAAAAAAAGATACTTTGTTTCTATGCCCGGGGGCTCACTACCAGAGAAATAGGCAGGCGCCTTGGGGTTTCACATGTCAGCGTAGTAAAATCTACAAAGCGCATCCGGGAGAAATGCCTTAGGTATTTAGATACGGAATAAGTTACCAAAACAGCAACTTTTTTACTTGTAGCGGTGTAAGGCGCAAAGGTTTTAGCGCATAAGACAGAGGCGTTAGGCATATATAACGCCTTTTTTATTTTAAACTTAGTTTAAGACACGGGCGTCTTTTTAATCCAGGTTTGGATAAAAAGACGCCTTAATTTTTTGGAGGTCCGGTATCAAAAAGATCGAATGCAGAAATTTTTTATCTTAACTTTTGTATTTTACATTTTGCGTTCTGGGTTTGTCTATGCTACTCCTTCAACTCACATCTGGGCGCCATCAACGGATATCCAGCCGTATAAGAAGATACACGTAACAGCTGATACCTATATCCCAACAACCGCTAAAGGGACAAACACTGATAACTATGACCAGCATAGTTATGTGCAACAGGTATATGGGTTAACTTTTAGTTTATTATCCGACAAGCCCGAAGAAAACCTTTTTAGTAAGTTCTGGTCGCCTTTAGGAAAAATTATGGCCGAGTCAGGGTTTGATTATAAAAAGGGGTTTGGTTCTTTTTATGATTCAAATCCCTGGTATTTCCATTTCAAGTTTGGAGTACCCGAAGACGCTTACTTTAAAAATATGCCTGCTTTCGCTATTGGTTCTTACGATATGGGAACAAGGTCGCATAGAACTAACTATAATGTCTGGTATTTTAAAAGCGCCAAGACAGTTTCGCTGGGAAAATTCAATTTAGGCAGGTTTTCAGCGGGGTATTTTAATGGGAATGGCAGGCTTTTGCGTAATAAGAATGGCCTGCGGGACAATAACGGTCCGCTTTTGGCTTGGGAGCGTACCGTGTCAGAGATATCTGACAGGCTTTGGCTTTGCGTGGATTATCAGGGCACGCAGTCATCATACGGCGCGCTTAATCTCGGATTTGCCTGGAAATTCACGAATAACGTTTCGGCTATATTCGGGTACGATATCTATAACAACCATAATTTGACCGATACAGTAACTTTTCAGTTAGACATTGATTTTTAAAAATGGAAAGGGGGAGAAGAGATGATTAATGCAGGCGATACGGCGTGGGTTTTGATGTCATCGGCCCTGGTAATGTTAATGACTCCGGGGTTAGCTTTCTTCTATGGAGGCATGGTGCGCAAAAAGAATGTATTGAGCATCTTGATGCAATGTTTCATTGTATTGTGTTTACTAAGCGTGCAGTGGGTATTATACGGCTACAGTATTTCTTTTGCTCCGGGTGAGGGGTTTTGGGGTGGGTTTAAATGGTTTGGGTTAAATGGTGTGGGGCTGGAGCCTTACGCTGATTATGCCGCAACTATACCTCATCAGGCGTTTATGATTTTTCAGGCAATGTTCGCCATAATCACCCCTGCTTTGATTCTTGGTGCTTTTGCCGAAAGGATGAAATTTTCTGCCTTTTTGATTTTTATATTGCTGTGGGCAACATTTGTGTATGGGCCGGTCTGCCACTGGGTATGGGGCGTAGGGGGATGGTTAAGAAAATTAGGCGCACTTGATTTTGCTGGCGGGACAGTCGTGCATATTAATGCTGGTATCGCTGCTTTAGTTACCGCGTTGATAATCGGTAAAAGAAAGAATATCGAGAAAAACATACCGGCTCCGCATAATATGCCTTTTGTAGTATTGGGCACGGCGTTACTTTGGTTTGGATGGTTTGGATTCAATGCGGGCAGCGCTTTGGCAGCAAATGGCCTTGCAACAAATGCATTTGTGGTAACCAATACTGCTGCTGCCGCAGCAGGCTTAAGTTGGGCATGTATAGAATGGCTGCGTAATGGTAAGCCGACAATATTTGGCGCAGCCAGCGGCGCTGTGGCAGGTTTGGTGGCAATTACTCCTGCCGCAGGTTTTGTAAGCGTAATCCCGGCAATAATCATTGGGATACTGGTGAGTGTATTTTGTTTTACCGCGGTGAGTATCATCAAACCTAAGATGGGCTATGACGATGCCCTAGACGCATTTGGTGTGCATTGTGTTGGAGGTATCTGGGGTGCTCTAGCAACAGGTTTATTTGCTTCCAAAGCAGTAAACTCAAGCGGTGCAGATGGTTTACTTTTTGGTAACCCGAAACAATTTATAGTCCAGCTTACCGCAGTTTGTGTTACCCTTGTCTATTCATTTGTAGTAACTATGATAATTTATAAGGTGGTCGATTTAATCATAGGTGTGCGGGTCAGTGAAAAAGAAGAATCTATGGGGCTTGACCTTACCCAGCATCATGAAAGAGCCTGTACTGTTTTAGAATAGGAGGTATTTATGAAATTGATTATCGCAATAATTCAGCCGGATAAATTAGAGGAAGTGAAAGAAGAGCTTTACAGGGCAGAAGTTAATCTAATTACCGTGAATGAGGTCTTAGGGCATGGCCGTCAGAAAGGAGTTACAGAGATTTATCGCGGGGCAAAAGAGAGCGGTAACCTTTTGAGAAAAATCCGCTTGGAGATTGCGGTTAATGAAAATTTTGTAGAGCCAACAATTAAAGCGATCGTGAAGGGCGCTAAGACTGGCGAGACCGGAGACGGAAAGATATTTGTGTTGGATCTTAAAGAATGCATACGTATCCGCACCGAAGAGCGCGGCGGGGTTGCAATTGGATGATAGGAAATTCAGGTTACCAAAAGAATAGTTTTTTTACTTGTATTATTGTAAGGCTAAATTTTAGGCACATTGTAGTGTAAAATTAGGCAAAGTTAGAGCAACGGACAGAGGCGTTCAGAATGGTCAAAGGTTTTGGCCATTATGGACGCTTTTTTATTTTTAAGCCCAAAAAGGAGGAAGCATGGCAAAGCAAAAAAAGAGGGTTACCAAGGGGATATCCGAAGTAAAGACTAAGAACCCTCTGGTAAACGGTAGTTTTGATGAAAAGGCAGCGCGGGATGTCCTGAAGTTAATCAAGGAGAAAGATATCCAGATAGTTGATTTAAAATTTAATGATCTGCCGGGGCTCTGGCAGCATTTCTCCATTCCTGCGTCAGAATTGTTGGAAATGGACGATATTACCCGCTCAATTTGGGTAGACGGTATCGGTTTTGACGGCTCTTCAATACGCGGCTTCCAGAAAATTCAGGAATCGGATATGATTTTAATTCCCGACCCCGCCACGGCAATTATTGATCCGGTTTGTGAAGTGTCGACCCTAAGCCTTATCTGCGATATCTATGACCCTTTAACCCGCAAGCCTTATACCAGAGACCCTCGTTATATTGCCAAGAAAGCAGAGAAGTATCTCAAGGACAGCGGTATAGCTGATACGGTATATTTTGGCCCGGAAGCAGAGTTCTTTATCTTTAACAGCGTCCGTTTTGACCAGACCGAAAATTCAGGTTATTACTTTATCGATTCTGACGAGGCAGATTGGAATACCGGACGCGACGAAAATCCCAATCTGGGATACAAGATACGTTTTAAGGAAGGATATTTTCCCGTCCCTCCCCATGACTCGATTCAGGATTTAAGAAGCAGGATAATCCTGAAAATGAAAGAGTCGGGTATCAATGTTGAGGTGCACCATCATGAAGTTGCAACAGCCGGCCAGTGCGAAATAGATATGAAATTTGATAAACTGACCAAAATGGGCGACAACCTCTTGCTTTATAAATACATTATCAAGAATATGGCAAAAAAGGCCGGAATGGTGGCAACCTTTATGCCCAAGCCGCTTTTTGCAGACAATGGCTCGGGAATGCATTGCCATCAAAGCCTTTGGAAAAAAGGCGTAAATCTTTTTTACGACAAAAATGGCTATGCCTTTCTAAGCCAGGCTGCCAAATATTACATTGGCGGGCTCCTGAAACACGCCAATAGCTTAATGGCATTTTGCGCGCCGACAACCAATTCTTACAAAAGGCTGGTTCCCGGTTATGAGGCTCCTGTGAATTTGGTTTATTCTGCCCGCAACCGTTCAGCAGCAGTAAGAATACCGATGTATTCAGATAATCCCAAATCAAAGAGGATAGAGTTCCGTCCTCCTGACCCGGCATGTAATGGTTATCTTGCTTTTAGCGCAATGCTTATGGCTGGTCTTGACGGCATACAGCATAAGATTGACCCGGGAGAGCCCTTGGATGTGGATTTATTTGAATTAAACGAAGAAGAAATGAATAAAATTGCCACAGTTCCTTCTTCTTTGCGCAGGGCGGTAGATGCTTTGGAAGCTGACCACGATTACCTCTTAAAGGGCGGCGTATTCACCAAAGATGCAATAGATATCTGGCTTGAATATAAACGTAAAAGAGAGATAGACCCTGTTAGGATGCGCCCGCATCCATACGAGTTCTACCTTTACTTTGATATTTAGTATTGAATACTTGCGGGATGTAATCTTCTGTCCCGCAAAATTTTATTTTTATGTGATTAAATTTTAGGCAAAGGCAATAATATGGATATCTTAGAAACGAATATTGTTGAACTAAACGATTCCCTGTATAAAGAAAAACAAGGCATTCTATATAAATATGTCTTGGAAGCTATTGAAAAACCGTTGATTGAGCGCGCCTTAGAGCGCACGTATGGTAATCAGCTAAAAGCAGCCAAGATATTGGGGATTAATCGTAATACCATACGCACCAAGATTAAAAAATTGGGGATTGATCCCGCTAAATGGAAGATATAACCATGAAATATAACCATTTACCTCCAAAACAAGGACTTTATGACCCGCGCTTTGAACATGATTCTTGCGGGGTAGGTTTTGTCTGCGATATAAGGGGGAAGAAATCTAATGAAATAATTCGGCAGGGCCTGGAAGTTTTAAGGCGCTTGGCTCATCGCGGGGCAACCGGTGCAGACCCGAAAACCGGAGATGGTGCAGGGATATTAATTCAGATTCCGCACCGCTTTTTTACAAAGGCATGCGCTGAAATAGGAATTAATTTACCCTGCGAGGGCGACTACGGTACAGGCTTGATATTTCTGCCTCCTGATAAAAAAGAACGCCAGTATTGTAAGAAAGTATTCGCCAAATTTATTAGAGAAGAAGGCCAGATTCTTTTAGGTTGGCGAAATGTTGCGGTTGATGATTCTGATATAGGAAAGACTGCCAGAGAGACTCAACCGGCTATCGAGCAGGTTTTTATTGCCAAAAATAAAAAGGTCAAAGACCAGCTTACTTTTGAAAGGAAGCTTTATATTATCAGAAAACTTATCGAAAACTCAATTCGTATATCAAACCTAAAACAGAAGCAAATTTTCTATATCACCAATTTATCCAGCCGTACAATTTCTTATAAGGGATTGCTTATGCCCCAACAGCTGGATAAGTTCTTTCTTGACTTAAAAGATGAAACCTTAGAGAGTGCTTTGTGCCTGGTTCATTCCCGTTATAGCACCAATACATTTCCTACCTGGGATTTATCGCAGCCATTCAGATTCCTTGCCCATAACGGAGAAATCAATACCTTGCGGGGTAATATCAATTGGATGCGTGCGCGGGAAGGCCTATTAAGAAGTGATTTATTCGGGAAAGATTTAAAAAAGATACTTCCTATCATTGTACCTGGCGGGAGCGACTCAGCAACAATAGATAATTGTTTCGAGCTATTAGTCTTAGCCGGTCGGTCGCTTGCCGAAGCGATGATGATGCTTATTCCGTGTGCTTGGCAGCAGGATAATTTTATGGATGAGAAATTAAGGGCCTTCTATAAGTACCAGGCCTGTTTAATGGAGCCCTGGGATGGTCCGGCTGCGATTGTATTTAGCGATGGTATAAGGGTTGGTGCTAGTTTAGATAGAAACGGCCTGCGTCCTTGCCGTTACATCATTACTAAAAGAAATACTGTAGTTATGGCCTCTGAAGTCGGCGTTTTAGATATTGACCCAAGCGATATCCAAACTTGCGGAAGGCTTGAACCGGGAAAGATACTTTTTATTGATACCCAACGGGGCCGTATCATAGAGGATCAAGTGCTAAAAGGGTTAATCTCCAGAATACATCCCTATAGCCAGTGGATTAAGGAAGGTATGGTTGAACTTGATAACTTAAAAGTTACCAAGTTACTAAGTCGGTGCGCAGCGAAGCGAAGCCTTCCCGGAGGGGGCCACGTCACCAGTGAAGATATCTTGACTCAACTAAAAGCCTTTGGATATACCCGCGAAGATTTAAAATTTATCATAAAACCGATGGTGGAAAATGCCCAGGAGCCGATAGGTTCTATGGGTTGCGATACTCCTTATGCAGTTCTATCGCAGAGGCCCCAGCTTTTGTATGCATATTTTAAGCAATTATTTGCGCAGGTTACCAATCCGGCAATCGATCCTATTCGCGAGGAATTAGTGATGAGCTTAGAGACTTATCTCGGCCCTGAAAAGAATATCCTGGAGGATTCCTCTAAGCATTGCCACAAATTATTGGTAAAAAGGCCGATACTTACAAACGAAGAATTAGAAAAAATCAGGCATATTAAAACGAATAACTTTAAAAGCAAGACTATTTCTTTATTGTTTAATATTCAAGAAAAGGATGCTTTCAGGAAGAAATTAGAAAAGATTTGTCAAGATGCAACAGATGCGATAAAAAAAGGTTACACCTTTATTATTTTAAGCGACCGGGGAGTGGACAAAAATAAAGCCGCATTACCGGCCTTACTGGCTACCGCAGCAGTACACTATCATCTGGTATCAGGTGCTCTGCGCAATCAGATTGGTATTATTGTGGAGAGCGCAGAACCAAGAGAGGTACATCATTTTGCTCTTCTCTTTGGCTATGGAGCTGATTGCATTAATCCATATCTTGCTTTTGAGGCAGTAAAATATTTCGTTGGAGATGAGTTAACGAATTTGAATCCAGAGAAGGCAATTCAGCGTTATATTAAGGCGTCTGAGAAAGGAATCCTAAAGATTCTCTCCAAGATGGGTATTTCTACTTTGCAAAGTTATCGCGGGGCGCAGATATTTGAAGCGGTAGGATTGAGCAGCGATGTTATTGATAGCTATTTTAGCGGGACTGTTTCCAGAATAGGCGGCGCTAATTTAGATACTGTCGCTGCGGAATCATTATTACGGCATAAAGAGGCATTTTATGGATTAGAAACGCCGTTTTTAGAAACAGGGGGATTTTACCAGTGGAAAAGGGATGGCGAGTTTCATCTTTGGAATCCCGAAAGCATTGCTTTATTACAGGATGCGACAAGAAACTGTGACCTAAAAAAATACCGGGAATTTGCCCAGCTTATTAATAACCAAGCAAATAATCCTACGACATTGCGCAGCTTGCTTAAGTTTAAGCACAGAAAACCAATTCCTATTGAAGAGGTAGAACCCAAAGATGAGATTTTTAAGCGTTTTGCTACGGGTGCGATGAGCTTTGGCTCAATCAGTAAGGCCACTCATGAGACTATCGCTATTGCTATGAATAAGTTAGGTGCTAAATCAAACACCGGAGAAGGCGGAGAGGACCCAGCGCGTTTTATTGGTTTATCTAACGGGGATTCTAGGAGGAGTGCCATAAAACAAGTTGCTTCAGGCCGTTTTGGCGTTACCACGAATTATTTAGTAAATGCCGATGAATTGCAGATAAAGATAGCCCAAGGCGCAAAACCAGGCGAAGGTGGACAGCTTCCCGGATATAAGGTAAGCAGCATTATCGCCAAAACGCGTTATACGACGCCGGGAGTGACCTTAATTTCGCCTCCGCCGCACCATGATATTTATTCTATTGAAGACTTAGCGCAGTTAATCTTTGACCTAAAAAATGTAAACCCGAATGCGCGTATCAGCGTAAAATTGGTTTCTGAAGTTGGGGTAGGAACTATTGCTGCTGGAGTGGCTAAAGGTCACGCAGGCACGATCCTTATTTCAGGTGGAGATGGAGGGACCGGCGCCTCGCCTTTAAGCTCAATAAGGCATGCAGGGCTTCCCTGGGAATTAGGTTTAGCTGAGACGCACCAAACATTAGTTTTAAATGATTTAAGGAGTAGGGTGCGCCTGCAGACCGACGGACAGATGCGTACCGGTCGCGATGTAGCCATCGCTTGCCTGTTAGGGGCAGAGGAATTTGGTTTCTGCACTTCGGTTTTGATTGTTTTAGGCTGCGTCATGCTTAGGCACTGCCATTTAAACAACTGTTCGGTGGGTATAGCTACTCAGGATAAAACCTTAGAGGCAAGATTTCCGGGTAAACCAGAATACATCATAAATTATTTTCATTTTGTGGCAGAAGAGTTACGCCAGATTATGGCCAGTTTAGGCCTACGTACCATTGATGAGATGGTGGGGAGAGCAGACTTACTCGAATTAAATAGCGATATCTTACCATGGAAGGCAAAACAAATTGATTTCTCAAAAATCCTTTATAAACCTGAAGTAGCGAATGCCATAGGAACTCATTGTACTGTAGAGCAGAATCATGAGATAAACAAAGTTTTAGATTGGAAACTAATCGAGTTAGCGAAACCCGCATTTGAAAAAGGCGAACCAGTGAGAGCGGTATTAGAGATAGATAATACAAATAGAACCACAGGCGCTACCTTAAGCGGTCGGGTATGCAAGGTTTTTGGAGAAGAAGGGTTTTTAGATGATACGATTCATTTTAAGTTTAAAGGAGCGGCGGGTCAGAGTTTTGGAGCTTGGCTTGCTAAGGGCATCACTTTTGAGTTGGAAGGCATGAGTAATGATTATATAGGCAAAGGTATTTCTGGCGGAAAGATTATTGCCTATCCTGATAAACAGGCAAATTATAAATCAGAAGAAAATATCATTATTGGCAATACCGCTTTTTACGGTGCAATTTCCGGAGAGGCATATATTAGGGGAGTAGCAGGAGAAAGATTCTGCATCAGAAACTCTGGTCTAAATGCCGTAGTTGAAGGAGTAGGAGATCACGGGTGCGAGTATATGACTGGCGGAAGAGTTGTGGTTTTAGGAAAAACAGGAAGAAATTTTGCTGCCGGCATGTCTGGCGGGGTCGCTTATGTCTATGACGAAGACGGAAAATTTAAATACAGATGTAATCCAGAAATGGTGGAGCTAGAGAAGCTTTCCACGGATGATGTACGTACTATTTATAATCTGGTGAGCAACCACAATAAATATACACAGAGCGAAGTAGCCTACAGGATTTTGGATAATTTCAGCCGCTCAATATATAAATTTGTTAAGGTAATGCCCAGAGAATATAAACGGATTTTAGAGGTGAAAGATATAGGAGAAATTCCCGAATTACAAGAGGTTTTGGATGGGTGATGTCAGAGGATTTTTAAAAGTAGAAAGGCAAGTAGCCAAATACAGACCTGTTTGTGAACGTATAAAGGATTTTGGCGAAGTAAACGTTTTTCCCGAGCCCGGGCATTCTCAAAAACAGGCCTCACGTTGCATGGATTGCGGCACGCCTTTTTGCCACTGGAGTTGTCCGATTGGAAATTATATTCCGGAATGGAATGATCTGGTATTTGGCGGGCATTGGCAGAGGGCATTTCAATTTTTGGCAGCGACTAATAATTTTCCGGAAATCACCGGAAGGATTTGCCCGGCATTATGCGAATATTCCTGTGTCCTGGGAATAAATGATGACCCCGTAACCATAAAAGAGAATGAACTGGCGATTATTGAGTATGCTTTTCAGAATGGCCTAGTTAAACCGAATCCGCCGCAGAAACGCACCGGGAGAGAAATAGCCATAGTGGGTTCAGGGCCAGCAGGCTTGTCTTTGGCGGACCAACTGAATAAAGCCGGTCATTTAGTGGTAGTTTTTGAAAAAGCAGATAAAATCGGAGGGATACTGCGTTATGGTATTCCTGATTTTAAACTAGAAAAATGGGTACTAGACCGCAGGATTGAGATTCTTAAAAGAGAAGGGATTGTATTTAATACCGGTGTTTATGTAGGTAAGGGGTTAAAGGTTGAATATTTGAAAAAAGAGTTTGACGCTGTTTGTTTAGCCACAGGCTCAAGCGTACCCCGAGATTTAGATATAGAAGGCAGGTCTTTATCAGGGATTCACTTTGCGATGGATTACTTGGTTCAGTCTAATAAAAAGGTTAACGCAGAATTAATTACTTCTGATAAATTAATTGATGCTAAGGATAAAAGAGTTGTGGTGATCGGTGGCGGGGATACGGGTGCGGATTGTGTAGGAGTGGCGCATCGCCAAGGCGCAAAATGCGTGGTCCAGATAGAGCTTTTAGCTAAGCCGCCGGAATGTCGGACGCCAGATTATCCTTGGCCAAAGTATCCTTTGCTTTGTAAGACCACCACTAGCCATGAAGAAGGCGGGATAAGGGAGTGGTCAGTCTCCACTAAAAAATTTAGCGGAGAAAACGGTCAGGTAAAAAAACTTTTCTGTCAGAGAATAACCAAAGAAGCATCTGACAAAAAGTTTGAAATCGAGGCAGATTTGGTGATTTTAGCCTTAGGGTTTCTGCATCCCGAACATAATGGTTTAGTCAAAGATTTAGGCTTAGAACTTGACTCAAGAGGAAATATAAGGACCGATGAGAATTATATGACGAAAGTTTTGGGAGTCTTTTCTGCCGGAGATATGCATCGTGGGCAGTCCTTAGTAGTCTCAGGCATATCAGAAGGAAGGAAAGCTGCCTATTGTATAGATAAATATTTGATGGGAGAAACCTATTTACCGAAAATATAAGTCTTAAAAATTGACATCCTCGGTAAATATGGTATATTAATAAATGGTAGTTCAAAGTAAGAACTTAACCAGATTAAACAAAGGCGTTTAGGGCCGAATTGTCGGCGCTAAGCGCTTTTTTTATTTGCGGGGTGGCAATGGCAAAGTACATATTTGTAACCGGTGGCGTAATTTCAAGCCTGGGCAAGGGAATTACTTCTGCTTCAATCGGTAAGATTCTGGAATCTAGAGGATTGAAGGTTGCTCTTATGAAATTCGATCCCTATATTAATGTTGACCCCGGCACAATGAATCCTTATCAGCACGGTGAGGTCTATGTTACCGAGGACGGAGCAGAAACAGATTTAGACTTAGGCCACTATGAAAGATTTACCAAGGCTTCGACTACCAAATTCAATAACGTGACTACCGGCCAGGTTTACAATACTGTGATTGCCAGAGAAAGGCGCGGCGATTACTTAGGTAAGACCATCCAGGTTATCCCTCACATTACTAATGAGATAAAAGAAAGAGTTAAGAAAGCTGCTGAGGTCTCCAAAGCCTCTGTGGTTATTGTTGAGATTGGCGGTACAGTAGGCGATATCGAGAGCTTGCCCTTTTTAGAGGCTGCTCGGCAATTTAGGCTAGACGTAGGGTACCAGAATGTATTTTATATTCACTTAACCCTCGTGCCTTATATAAAGGTTGCGGCCGAAATAAAGACTAAGCCTACTCAACACAGCGTAGGGACGTTACGCGAAATCGGAATCCAGCCTGATGCCCTTATCTGCCGTACAGAAAAAACTTTATCAGAAGAGGTAAAAGAAAAAATATCCTTATTTTGTAATGTCAGAAAAGAAGCAGTTATTGAGGCCAGGGACGTAGAATCGATTTATCAGATACCCTTAGTTTTCAAAAAACAGATTTTAGATGAAATAATCTTAAGCCACTTTAATCTCATCTGTAAATTTTCGGATTTAAAGGATTGGGAGAAAAACGTAGTAGAAAGGATACTTAATCCCAGGGATAAGGTGAAAATCGCCATAGTGGGTAAATATACTACTTTACAGGACGCCTATAAATCCATATATGAGGCATTAGCGCATGCGGGTATTGCCAATAATTGTAAAGTTGAGATAGAGCGGGTAGACTCTGAAGATATTGAAAAGATTGGTGCGGATAAACTTTTAAAGGGTGTTTCGGGAGTACTGGTGCCCGGTGGCTTTGGTTATCGGGGAATTGAAGGTAAGATTGAAGCGATTAAATTTGCGCGCGAAAATAAATTTCCCTTTTTGGGACTTTGCCTGGGAATGCAATGTGCAGTCATAGAATTTGCCAGAGATGTTTGCGGCTTAAAAGAGGCCAACTCCACTGAATTTAAGCCTAAGACAAGATACCCGGCGATCAGTCTACTGGAAGAACAGAAGAAGATTAAAGGATTAGGCGGCACTATGAGATTAGGCGCTTATCCTTGCAAGATTAAGAAGAATAGCCTTGCATTCAGGGTTTATAGCAAAACCTTGATTCAGGAAAGGCACAGGCACAGGTACGAATTCAATAATAAATACAAGAAATTATTCGAAAATAAAGGAATGATTTTTTCCGGGATATATCAGAAGAAAGGATTGGTTGAGATTGTCGAATTAAAGAACCATCCTTATTTTATTGCCGTGCAATTTCATCCGGAGTTTAAGTCTAAGCCCGATAAAGCGCATCCTTTGTTTAGAGAGTTTATTAGGGCGGCACTGGAAAAAACGAGCTAAAGAGATGGAAGCGATATAAAAAGGGAGATTAAAAATGATTGCCGAAATTTATATTTCTTTAAAAAGGACTGTTTCTGATCCCCAGGGCTTGACGGTTAAACACGCCTTAGAATCATTAGGTTATAAAGAGTTAGGGGACGTGCGTATCGGCAGATTAATAGTAATCAATCTCAATTTAAAAGATAAAAAAACGGCGCAAGAGCGAGTTGACCAGATGTGCAAAAAGCTGCTGGCAAACCCGATAATTGAAGATTACCATTTTAAGATAGGTGAGAATAAATGAAATTTGGGATCGTAGTTTTCCCCGGTTCTAATTGCGATCAGGACTGTTTTTATGTCATCAAGGATGTTTTAGGCAAGCCTGTTAAGTATATCTGGCATAAAGATACTGATCTTGCCGGGCTTGACTGTGTTATCCTGCCGGGAGGATTTAGCTACGGAGATTACCTGCGCACAGGTGCAATAGCGAGATTTTCTCCGGTGTTAAAGTCTATTGTGAAGTTTTCCGGAAAGGGTGGCACGGTAATCGGAATTTGTAATGGTTTTCAAATCCTCCTTGAAGCAGGACTTTTGCCTGGTGTAATGCTTAAGAATAGAGATCTGCATTTTATTTGTAGTTATGTTTATATCAAGACAGAAAATAATGATACCAGGTTCACCGGTTTGTATAACCCGGGCCAGATTTTAAAAATACCTATCGCGCACAACGAAGGAAATTATTATATTGATGCAGCCGGGCTAAAAGAGCTAAGAGATAATAACCAAATAGTATTCCGTTATTGTTCTGACGCAGGAGAGGTTAATGACAAATTCAATCCCAATGGGGCGTTGGATAATATCGCCGGTATTATCAACAGAAAAAGGAATGTTTTAGGGATGATGCCGCATCCTGAACGCAGTGCCGAAAAAGAACTTGGTTCAAAAGACGGTTATTTTATATTTAAGTCAGTAATTAAATATGTGGAGAAAACAAGAACATGATAAAACCGAATGTCTATCATTCGCTTGGTTTAAACGATAAGGAATACCGGCATATTTTAAAGATTTTAAAACGGAATCCTTCTAATACGGAATTAGCCATGTTTTCGGTGGAATGGTCTGAGCATTGCGGATATCTTTGTTCCCGTAAATGGCTAAAGCTTCTACCCAAGGCAGGAAAATATAAGACGCTGATAGGAGAAGATTCCGGAGGTATTATTATTGATGATTTAGCTATTGTTTTTAAGATGGAAAGCCACAATCATCCTTCGCAGGTTGAACCAAAGCAGGGAGCGGCTACCGGCGTAGGCGGAATTATCCGGGATATATTTACGGCGGGCGCGCGGCCAATCGCCTCTTTAAATTCGCTGCGTTTCGGCCCGTTAACTCAGGCATACAATAAATATTTACTCGGCGGCGTGGTAAATGGAATTCAGTTCTACGGAAACTGTGTCGGTGTACCGACAGTGGGTGGCGAGATTTACTTTGATGAAAGCTATAGCGGAAATTGCCTGGTTAACGCGATGTGCATTGGTATCGCTAAAAAAGAGAAATTAATGAGGGCACGCGCATGCGGAAAAGGCAATGCCATAATGTATGTTGGCTCAAGCACCGGAAGGGACGGAATTGGCGGATGCAGTATTCTCGCCTCCAATGAGTTTAAGGAAGGGGAGGAAAAGAGGCCAACGGTTCAGATAGGAGATCCTTTTACAGAGAAGTGCTTAATTGAGGCAACCTTAGAGGCGATCAATACAGGTTATCTTGTGGGGATTAAGGATATGGGGGCAGCAGGCCTTACTTGTTGTACCAGCGAGATGGCATCGGCGGGTAATTCCGGTATGGACGTAGAACTGCAGGCTGTTCCGAGGCGTGAAGAGAATATGGAACCCTGGGAGGTTATGATGTCTGAGTCCCAGGAAAGAATGTTGGTCTGTGTTAAAAAGGGAAAAGAGGAGAATATAAGGAAGATATTTTTGAAATGGGATCTCAATGCTTCGGTTATTGGGAGAGTTACTGAAGATGGGCTTGTTACTATCAGGGATAAAGGTAAAATCGTGGCCCGGATAAACGCCCATGCCTTAACTAAGGCTCCGATATATGATATGCCGTATAGGAAGCCCGGATATTTAAGAAAATTAAATAAACTTAAGCTGAGCGAAATTCCGGACCCCAAAGATTATAACAAGATTTTGCTTAAGCTTTTGGCCGCGCCGTCTATTACTAATAAGGCCTGGGTATACCGGCAGTACGACCATATGGTACAAACCAATACTATAGTGTTACCCGGCTCAGATGCAGCGGTCTTAAGATTGAAAGGAACAAATAAGGGAATAGCCGCAACCACCGATTGTAATAGCCGCTATTGTTTCCTTAATCCATACCGAGGCGCGCAGATTGCCGTAGCCGAGGCAGCCAGGAATCTGGTTTGTTCCGGAGCTCACCCCGCAGCAGTTACGGATTGCCTTAATTTCGGGAACCCTAAGAAGCCAGAAAGTTTTTGGCAGTTTAAAAATTGCGTGGAAGGTATCAGGGATGCCTGCAAATCGTTTAATTTATCCGTAGTAAGCGGCAATGTATCTTTCTATAACGAAAGCCCGAAGTCTGCTATTAATCCCACTCCGGCGATAGGCATGATAGGTATTGTTAAGGATATAAAGAAAACCTGCTCGCAAAATTTTAAACAGGAAGGCGACGCTGTCATTCTGTTAGGTTATTGCCGGCAGGATTTGGGCGCAACCGAGTATTTGAAAGAAATCCATCACTTAACAGGAGGCGATGCCCCGCAGTTAGACCTAAAACTGGAACAGGCGGTTCAGAAAACCTGCCTTAAAGCAATAGAGGAAGGTTTAGTCAATTCTGCCCATGATTGTTCTGAGGGGGGATTAGCCGTGGCTTTGGCTGAATGCTGTATTTCTAATAAAGATCAAATGATAGGAGCTAACATTGATAAACTAAATTATGACATACGGCCGGATGCCTTACTTTTTGGCGAATCCCAATCAAGAATAATCCTTTCCTGCAGCCAGGATTCCGTAGGGCGGTTAAGAAAAATTGCTTTAGAATTTAAGGCCCCGTTTTATGTTATTGGCCAAACCTGCCGTAGATTTCTTAGAATTTTAAATGGCACGGAAGAGTTGATTTATTTATCTTTAGAAGATTTAAACGAAGCATGGAGAGATTCGTTACAGAAAAATATTGAGGGCTAAATCATGTGCGGAATATTCGGGGTATATCCACATAAAGATGCAGCGCAGCTTGCCTGCTTAGGCCTTTATGCGCTTCAGCATAGAGGAGAGGAATCAAGCGGAATAATTACCCGCAACGGTAAAAAAGTACACCTGCATAAAGCTTTAGGTTTAGTAAGCGATGTCTTTGATGAAAAAATTATTCGCAGCCTTCGCGGCGAACTGGCAGTAGGGCACGTACGTTATTCCACTACAGGAAGCAGCAGTATCAAAAATACCCAACCCTTTTACGTAAAATCAAAAATTGGCGATATCGCTATTGCGCATAATGGAAATCTTACTAATACGTTAAGCCTCCATCGGGAGTTAGAGAATAACGGTGCTCTTTTTCAGACTACTATGGATTCAGAAATTATTGCCCATCTATTAGCGCATAGCCACAATAATAATTTTCAGGATACAATTATTTGGGCGCTTTCTAAGCTGCAAGGGGCTTATTCTTTAGTATTAATGCTTAATGATACCCTGATCGGGGCCAGGGATACTTACGGATGGCGGCCGCTGTGTTTAGGCAAATTAGACGGCGCATACATTCTGGCCAGTGAGACTTGCGCCTTAGATTTAATTGGCGCACAATATTTAAGAGACGTTGAGCCCGGGGAAATTGTATTTATAAAAAAAGACGGCCTTAAGTCATTAAAACCTTTTGGAAAAACACCTCGTGCCTTTTGTATTTTTGAATATATCTATTTTGCCAGGCCGGACAGTAATATTTTTGAACATAATGTATATATGACGCGTAAGAAACTAGGGGCGCAATTAGCAAATGAATTTCCAGCACAGGCAGATTTAGTAATGCCTATTCCCGATTCCGGTGTATTTGCGGCTTTGGGATTTTCTGAGGCCTCTAAGATTCCTTTTGAGTTTGGGATGATCCGTAATCATTATATCGGCAGAACTTTTATTCAGCCCAGTCAATACTTGCGCGATTTTCGGGTAAAAATAAAACTCAATCCCTTAAGAGATGTATTAAAAGGTAAAGATGTAATTTTAGTTGAGGATTCTATTGTGCGCGGTACTACCAGCAGGGCGCGCGTTAAGACTCTGCGTCAGGCAGGAGCAAATAAGATACATATGCGCGTCAGCTGCCCGCCGTTAAAATTCCCCTGTTTTTACGGCATAGATTTCCCTACTAAGAAAGAACTTGTTGCTTCAAAGCACGATATTGCCTGGATCCGCGATTTTATTGGTGCGGATAGCCTGGAATATTTAAGCCTGGAAGGAATGTTAAATTCTATGCCTCTGCCCAGGGAAAATTTCTGCACCGCTTGTTTTACAGGGAAATACCCTTTTAGCCACGCCTGCCATCTTTCTAAAGAAATTCTGGAAAAATAACAGCCTATCCATATTTTTGTGCCTTGTCCAATAGCTGTGTGCGCAGAATCCGTCCCCTTATGCAATATACTGCCAGTCCTTAGCGGGAATTACTCTTGTGCATCTCATACGAAACTTAATCCATAGTGAATAAATAGAAAAATCAGTTTGACTAAACGCTTATTTATTGTAGAATAATTAATATATTTATCTCGGATATAGGCAAAGCATGTAACTACTAAGATAGAAATTATGTCAAGCATTAATAACGCATTAAGGCAATATTTAGAATTGGGCATTAGTCGTTTGGAAGTCGGTCATTCACAACCCATAGCATCCTTGTCCGACGCTGATGTTGATCGTGCTATTAGTTTGCTTTCCAAATTCAATAACGCTGTTTTTATAGTTGAAGATCAGGATGAGGATGGAATAATTGTCGAAACGGTCAATAAATTCTGCTCTAATGCATCAGGGCAGGCCCTAAGGGAAGTTTTTCGAATAGATGCCAGGCAATTCATAAAAACCTCCGGTGGTCAGCTAGAAATCCGCCTCGAAGAAATAATCGGTGTTTTGGAAAACGAGAGAGGAAAAACATTACTGGTTATTACATCTTTAGAAGAATTTGCCAGGGATGAACGGCTGGCAAAGTTGCTGCAAAACATTGTAAAAAAATCGTCTGTGCCTATGTTAGGCATGACTACCATTGGAGGATTTCACCAATTAGAGAAAAAGCCCAAGCTCGCCGGATACTTACAATTTATCCTTTCCGGGAAACTGCCACATATAAATAAGCGTGATAAATCAATGCTGATTATAGGCGCGACTTCACTGTTTGGAAATGCGCTGTATCAGCTTTTTAGCCAGGAATATAAGCTTGTCAGAGGCACCGGTTTTAGTAAAGCGTCTTCTTTAGGCTTTGATAAATTAGACGTTACATCCGAAGAAGAAATTAAGAAATATTTTTCTGACCATTCTAATTTTGATGTTATTATTTATGTCGCAGGCGAACCTGATGCGGATGTAGCTGAAAAAGAAAGAGACAGGGCCAGGGTATTAAATGTGGATGCAATTTCTATCATCGCCCGGTATGCGAATGATTGCAAGTTCGTTTATATATCTTCTGAGTATATATTTGACGGCAGTTCAGGTCCTTATGGTTCGGATTCGCCAGCCCACCCAATCAATTATTACGGGCACACCAAGCTGGAAGGCGAGAAGGCAGCTTTGAAAAGTTTTACTAATGCCTTAGTTGTGCGCTTCGGCGCTCTTTATGGCTATAACGGCCCAAGTGATAAAAAGACATCAGTGAGCAAGCTTATTGCCGGCTTAGACAGGCCTGAGCCGCTGGAGGCAGATAATGTTCAAATTAAACATCCGATCCTGCTTGAAGATGCTGTCAGCACATTATTGAAGCTCCTTGATTACGGAGCCAGCGGGATATATCAAACCAATGGCCCGGAAGGATTAAACAAACAGCAAATGGCAGAGCAAATCGCTGCAGTGCGTAATGAGCTGACCGGCCATATTTTTTCTTATCCTATTATCGGGATTGAACAAACCAGTGCCGCAGCTAAGCCTCTTAATACTCATATGGTGAATGTGGATACCCCAAGGCCTTTTAAGGAAGGGATTCGTTTTATGCTTCAGAAGCAGGGAATAATTAAGGAAAAGAAGAGTTATGCTCACCAATAATACCGATTCCGTTAATCTAAAACTTCAGCAGGATATCTCCGGCCTGACTCCGGGCGATGTAGATTTTGTGACCAAGTTCCCGGTTAAATTCATTGAGGGAAATTTCGCAAATTACATGTGGGGAGGATACCATCTTTATGATATGAAGGGCCTGGGCTATGATAAAGATACACGGGTTGCAGCTGAGTCATGGGAGGTCTCCGGGCATCCAAAATACCCATCGCGCGTTCTAATGCCGGACGGAAGAATTTTTACCCTCCAAGATTTACTTAAAGATAGGCAATTGGCCAGCCTGATACTGGGTGATACTGTGGTGGAGCACTTCAGGCAGGATTTCCCCATTTTGGTTAAGTTCGTTGATGTGCATAAACATATGTCGGTGCACCTTCATCCATCGAAAGAAGCGGCAAAGGCCTTAGGCGAGAAAGACCCGGGTAAAGAAGAGGTATTTATAGTTATTAATCTGCACGAAAACGCGGAAAGCGCATTATACCTGGGATTAAAAGATAAGGTAACTAACGAAGTTTTTAAAGCCGCTATTGATAAGGAAGAAGATATCCTGCGCTTATCACACAAAATTTATGTCAAGCCGGGCGATATTTATCGCATACCTTCGGGTGTTCTCCACTGCTGGACAGGAGGATCTATAGCAGTTGAAATTACAGAATCCAGTGATTTAACTTACCGTATGTATGATTTTAATCGTCAAAGGCCCATGCACATTGAAAAGGGGCTGGCTTCGATTAATTATAAATGCAAGCAAGGCGAAGCATTGGAAAAAGAGTGCAGGGGCTTATGGCAAGCGACGCCAGTTAAGGGGATTGACTCTCTTTTGACATATAATGCCTTGAAGGTTGAACGCTTAAGCGCCGGGTTAAACGGTAATTCAGTGGAAGTCGCCAACCGCAGTACCTTTGAGGTATTGATGGGGATCGAAGGTGTAATGGAGGTTGTTTCTTCAAGAAATAATTGGTCTGTCCGTTTAAATAAGGGAATCTCTTTTCTCATCCCATCCAGAGCCGGCAATTACCGGGTGCGCGGCATTGATGAAGTACATAATAACCGCGCACTTCGCATCAGCATGAAAATTCCTGAATAGCATGACAACCGCGGGAAAATTAGAAAAAATACTTTTGAAAGAAGAATCCAGGTATTGTTCCCATGGGGATACCGCCCATTATTTGAGAAAACCGAAAATCTTCTCTGAATGCGATGGGTCATTTTTGTATGATTATAGCGGTATGCCATACCTGGATCTTCAAATGTGGTATTCGGCAGTAAATTTAGGTTATAAGAATAAACGGGTGAATAATGCGGTCAGGAATCAGATTGACCGCCTGCCGCAATTAGCCAGCCAGTATTTACATCGGGAGAAAATCGAACTTGCCGCCGGACTTTCCAGGCAAATACAGAAGTCATTTCAAGCCAAAGGCAGGATACATTTTAATGTAGGCGGATCTCAGGCTATTGAAGACAGCATTAAACTTATTCGTAAGACAACAGGCAAAACACAATTCTTTGCATTTCAGGGGAGCTATCACGGGCGGACTATCGGCGCTTCGGAGATCACATCAAGCTACCGCTACAGGAAACCATACGGCCACTTTTCCAACAGGGCGCAATTTATTCCCTATCCTTATTGTTTTCGCTGCCATTATGGCAAACGCTTTGACTCTTGCAAATATTATTGTGTAGCTCAATTTGAGAGGTTATTCGAAACAGAATATAATTCGGTTCTTGATACTAAAAGCGGTGAATGCGAATTTGCGGCTTTTTATATTGAGCCTATTCAAGGTACAGGCGGTTATGTTATCCCGCCGCCCGATTATTTCAGGAAGATTAAGAAGATCCTCGATCGCTTTAAGATTTATCTGGTTGATGATGAGATACAAATGGGCTTTTACCGGACAGGGCGATTTTGGGGGCTTGAGCATTTTGGTATCGAGCCTGATATCTTAGTTTTTGGCAAGTCACTTACCAATGGGATGAATCCCCTGTCGGGATTATGGGCTAAAGAAGAACTTGTTAAACCTGAGGTTTTCCCTCCCGGGTCAGCGCATTCAACATTTTCATCCAATCCTATGGGTACCACCGCAGGGCTGGAAGTGATGAATATACTTCAAGATAAAACATTGGCCAATCGTATCAATAGCAGCGGTAAGAAGTTCGTAAGCATGGTTAAAAAACTTCAGAGGAAATACAGAGAGATCGGGGATGTTGCAGGGATAGGGCTGGCTATTCGTATTGAGATTTGCGAGAAAGACGGCATTACGCCGAACAGGCAGCTGGCGGATGAGATATTCCAGGCGGGGCTTGACGGCGGTTTAGAATATAAAGGGAAGAAATACGGTTTAGTGCTGGATATCGGCGGTTATTTTAAGAACGTTTTTACTTTATCCCCCTCATTTTATATTACCGATGAAGAAATTGGAATGGCATATAAGTTTTTAGATCAATTATTTAGCCGTTTTACTGCCTCTAAACGCCGGCCGCTGCAAAAATATAACTAGTTTTTAAGAGAATTTCAGGATAAGAGGAAAGCAGGGCTTTAGAGAGGTTTTGCTTTTTGTTTTGACATTTCAGATTAAAGGAGTATAATAAGTATAAATCCAGCATACCAAAAGATTAGAGAATCTTAAGCCGTAAAGGGGCACGATCCCTAACTTTTACGGTTTTTTTATTCACAAAGTAAAGAATAAGCGCCATATCGGCGCTGGATTGCGTGAGGCTGCTTATGAAACAGTCAATACAGTCGGTCATCATATGGGCCGTAGGAATCACCCTGGTCATAATATTGTTTCTTGTCATGGCATTCCTTTCAATAATCCTCTATCCCTTCGACAGGAAACGCAAGATTGTGCACGCCCAGTGTTTCTGGTGGACCGATGCGGTTACCGCCTTAAACCCTTACTGGGATGTAAAAGTAGGCGGCCTTGAGAATATAGATCATCAGAAGGCTTATGTCGTTGTATCCAATCACCAGAGCTTAGCCGATATTGTGTTAATGTATAAGACCAGGATGCAGTTTAAATGGATCGCCAAGGACAGCCTTTTTAAAATCCCGGTTCTCGGATGGAATATGCTGCTTGCCCGTCATATAAGGCTAAGGCGAGGTAATTTTTCAAGCATCAAGAAAGTATATAAAGAATCCGGAGAATGGCTGCGTGAAAGGGTATCGGTCGTATTCTTTCCGGAAGGGACCAGAAGCGATAACGACGGAATGGGGGAATTTCAGAACGGGGCGTTTAAGCTTGCCATAAAGGAGAAAGTTCCTATCTTGCCTGTTTTGATTGAGGGAACTAAAAATGCCATCCCGAAAGGAAGTTGGAGATTCACGACTAAGACGTCCTGTATGATAAAAGTACTCCCTCCTATAGAAACTTCCGGCCTGCTCTCCTGTGATTTTATCCGTCTACGCGAACTGACTAAAGCGCAATTATCCTGATTGCGGAAGATAAGCCGCAGATAGAAGAAAGGAAAAGTTAAGATTATGAAGAAAGTAAGGACCTCATGCAAGGGCAGGAGATGCAAATTCCCGCGCTGCAAGCATATCTTAAGTATCTATAACCATGAAGCATATTGCCATGTTCACCTTAGCCTGGTTGACGTGGCGGATAGGCAGAAGATTTCCAAGGCATGATGCATAGAACGCTGAATATAAATAATTCTGTGCAAGGGGCTAAAGCTCCCAACATGAGTTTTTACGGATTAGGCATTGCTCCGAAGATCCTGGATATTTTAGAGCGCATAAAGTTTAAAGTGCCCACGCCTATTCAATTCAAGGCTATCCCTCTGGCAATTGAAGGCAAGGATATTATCGGCATTGCCCAGACCGGCACCGGCAAGACGCACGCCTTTGCCATTCCTATGTGCCAGCGCCTGGTGCAGAAGAAGGGGGTTGGATTGATCCTTGCACCTACGCGCGAATTAGCTATTCAGATTGATGAGGCTTTCCAGATACTCGCGCGTTCATTCGGGATGAAGACCGCCTGCCTTATCGGAGGTGCCCCTATGCCGGGACAGGTACAGGCCTTGCGTAAAGACCCCAGCATAGTCATTGCCACTCCCGGCAGGCTCATAGACCATATCAGCCAGTGGAATTTTATGCCGGATACAGTAACAATACTTGTGCTTGATGAGGCTGACCGCATGCTGGATATGGGTTTTGCCCCGCAGATAAGCAAGATACTCCATGTTTTGCCTAAAGACAGGCAGACCATGTTGTTTTCTGCAACTATCCCCAAAGAAATTATGGAAATTGCCGCCACTTATATGAAACTCCCTGTTTCCGTTGAGATAGCTCCGTCAGGCACTACTGTAGAGCGGGTGACTCAGGAATTATTTATCGTTAAAAGAGAAGCCAAGCTGCGGTTATTAAGTAAGATACTCGCTCAATATCACGGCTCGGTTCTTTTATTCTCCCGCACTAAACATAGCGCACGTAAAATCAAGACATCCATCCGGGATATGGGATATAGCGCAGCAGAGATGCATTCTAACCGCTCATTGGTGCAGCGCCGTGAAGCGCTTGAAGGGTTTAAATCAGGCAGGTATAAGGTGCTCGTTGCCACTGATATAGCGTCACGCGGGATTGATGTGAGCGGTATAGAACTGGTGATTAATTACGACCTTCCGGAAGACGCACAAAATTACGTGCACCGCATCGGCCGCACAGCAAGGGCAGGGTGCTACGGCCACGCGGTTTCTTTTGCTACTCCGGACCAAAGCCGGGATGTCCGGGATATTGAAAGGCTTATCAGGGCAACTTTGCCGGTGTCTGAGCATCCGGAGATACGCTCGGAGAAGTTTGTTGAAGCAGGTAGTGAAGTTCAGCAAAGGCCCATGAGAAGACATCATAAAGATCAAAGACGGAATAAATTTAAACGGTTCTAGTAATACCCAGCGCTTATGTGGTATTGCGCTGGTATTGTCCTTGTGGATAACACCCGAACTTATAGGATAGTTCGGTATTCCGCCCAGTGCGGAAGGAGGGAAATATGGCTTTTCAAGATGGATATAACAGGCAGCCGCGCGAAATGCATAAAGCGATCTGTTCGGATTGCAAAAAAGAGTGCGAAGTTCCTTTCAAACCCAACGCAGACCGCCCGATTTACTGCAAGGAATGCTACTCAAAGAGAAAAGATAGCGGACGTTAAAAGAGGATTAAATCCGGCCACCCATGCCTTGGTGCCTGTACATAGTAAGGTGCTCTGACGCATCTCTTTATACCGGTATCACTACTGATATTTCCCGTCGCCTCAAAGAGCATAATTCTAAAAAGGGAGCATTTTATACCAAGAACAAAATTCCGGTTGAGCTTGTGTATCGGGAATCTATGACCGGACAGTCAGAGGCCAGAAAACGAGAGGCTGAGATTAAGAAATTAACCAGGAAACAGAAATTGGAATTAATTGGCATAGAATGCACCCGACGCTAAGGGATGGTTATGACCTTGGTCTATCGGAAGGCCAGGTGTCCCGCTTTCTGTGGGGTGTCTGGCTTTCTGCGGGGTAAGGCAAGGGTATGCTGCTAAAATAACGGAACATTAGTTACGAGTTGTGAGCCTATAAGGGGTAAAAAGGGAGGGTTTCAATGAATAGCTGTATGAGATGCGGGGAAAGATTACAACATAATTATCTGGTAGCAGTTTTTAAAGTGACAAAGGAAAAAAGAGAAAGATTAATAGTGTGTTTGAAATGCAGGGATATTTTAAAGAAGGTAGAAGTAGCGTTAAAATAGAGATGAAAATAGGAGGTTAAGCATGGGGGTTGAAAAAATAGGAGAAAAATACCGCTGTAACGTTTGCGGAAACGAAGTCTTAGTAACTAAAGTCGGAGGCGGAGAGTTAGTTTGCTGCGGGCAACCCATGGAAAAAATAACAGTAGGAGAAGATTAAGATGGCTAAGTCAATTAAAGGAACAAAGACAGAAAAGAATCTTTTAGCGGCGTTTGCCGGAGAATCACAGGCAAGAAACAGATATACCTATTTTGCTTCAGCCGCCAGAAAAGAGGGCTTCGAGCAGATTGCCAATATATTTACGGAGACCGCGGAAAACGAAAAAGAACATGCTAAGGTATTCTTTAAATATCTTGAAGGAGGAGATGCAGAGATTAACTCATCTTACCCTGCGGGAATGATCAAGGATACCAAGGCCAACCTTGAACAAGCGGCAGCCGGAGAGAATCTGGAATGGACGACCCTCTATTCGGATTTTGCCAGAATTGCCAAAGATGAAGGTTTCCCTGAAGTAGTGCGGTCATTTGAACAGATAGCTAAGGTGGAAAAATTCCACGAATCAAGATACAGAAAGCTAATTAACAATATAGCTAATGGAGAAGTATTCAAGAAAAAAGCACCGGTAAAATGGCACTGCATAAATTGCGGTTATGTATTTGAAGGTAATGAAGCACCAAAAGAATGCCCGGCCTGTAAACATCCTCAGGCATTTTGTGAGGTTCTAGCGGAAAATTATTGAGGTAAGCAAAGTGGCGGGAGGCCACCAATTTTTATTTCCGCAAGCATAAATAAAAAGGAGGTGTCGTATGTTTTTTAAGACATTGGTAGCGGTTATGATGTTATTTTTTATTGCGACCGGGGCATTCGCCCAGTTTGCAGGCCCGGGGATGACAGGCGGCGGAAATACAACAGTAAAACAAATTCTTGACAGGCCCGTGGATGATGTGCGGGTAGTCCTCAGGGGGAACATTTTAAACAAAATTGCACATGAAAAGTATATGTTTAGCGACGGCACAGGCCAGATTCTCGTAGATATTGACGATGAATATTTTCCTTACAATAGGCCGATTACTCCGCAAACTGCCGTAGAGATAGCAGGGGAAGTAGATACTGAATTTATGGGCACTAAAGTTGATGTTAAGCAAATTACTATTATTAGCGATACCGGCACAACGACACAGCAACAAGGCGGGTTTAGAGATGCACCGCAGCCAAAAGGCACTAATACAACTAATGCGCCTTGATAATATTGACAACATGGTTCGGCGCGGTGTATTTTAAGTTATTTCATTATGAGGGAGTAGCTCCATGAATTGGGGTTTTGAATGGAAGACGAAATCGTCTATTTTAGGCTTACCCCTTGTGCACATCGCAATAGGGCGTAATCCTGCGACCGGTAAACTTTTAGTGGCTAAAGGTATAATAGCTATCGGCCAGTTCGCCATCGGCTTAATCGCCATTGCTCAATTTGGATTAGGACTGCTACTGGGATTAGGCCAATTCGCTACCGGGTTATTTGCGGTTGCCCAGTTCGCTTTAGGTGTCTGTTTTGGTTTAGGCCAATTTGCCACGGGATTTACCTGTATCGCCCAATTTGGAGTAGGTAAGTATGTGCTTGCTCAAGTCGGTTACGGCAAATATGTCTGGTCAATGACCGTGAAGAATTTGCAGGCGCTTGAATATTTCAAGAATTTATTATGAATATAGGCCGCAAAAATATTTTCAACAGATTGTTTATTCCCGCAGTATTATTATTTTCGGCAATTTTTGCCTATGCGCAAGGATTAAAGTCCGGAATCCCGGCCCCCGCATTTAAAGTAATATCAGGAAACAATAAAGAATTGGCGTTAGATGACATAAGGGGGAAAGCAGCAGTTATATTTTATGAGACAAAAGATACAACAGAGAAAAATCGTCGATTAAAGGACGAGCTCAACAGGTTCTACGACATGCAGCCGGACAGCGTAAAGAAGTTAATACTAAGAATACCTGTTATAAATTGCAAGGGCGTATTTTTTACCGAAGCATGGAGAAATAACCTTAAGGAGAAATCTAAAAAGGAAGGCATAACCATATATGGGGATTGGGATGGGAAAATGTTCTCTTCCTACGCTATTGAGGATAAAGAGAGTAATTTGATTATAATTGGCAGAGACGGCATAGTTAAGTATTCTTTTGCTGGGATGGTGGATGAGAAAGACTTCGGAAGGATTAAAGATTTATTGACTGTTGAGGCAAGTCTGCCGGAAATCAGCTCTTCTCCCTAAAAATTGCGGTAGTTTTTTCCCTTAGCCGCGGCCAGAAGTTAATTAAGGGCCCAGGTAATATTTCATTTAAGAAAGAAGCCAAATGCTTAAAGTCAAGAGCGAAGGCATAATACTTGAGAGTTCGCACAATGACTTTGATAATCAAGCAGTCTTAAATCCCGCCTGCGTTGAGATAGCCGGTATAACTCACATGTTTTACAGAGGCGTAAGGCAGGGCGACATGGTTTCTTCGATAGGCTACTGTCAGTTAGTCAATAATGAGGTCGTCAAGAGGCTTGACCATCCCGTCCTTTTTCCGGAATACGATTACGAGAAAAAAGGAGTAGAGGACCCCCGGATCGTTTTTTTAGATGGGGTATATTATCTTTTTTATACTGCTTATGACGGTAAAAACGCAATTTTCGCTTACGCTACAAGCACCGACCTTCTCAATTTCACAAAGCAGGGCGTAATATCTCCTCGTATTACTTATGCCGAAGCAGGCCGGCTCTTTGGCCAGTCAAAGACAGGGGTAAGGGAAAAGTATTTTCTCTTCGAATCGTATATCAGAGATAGGCAAGGTGCTGATATTCTGTTATGGGAGAAAGATGCCTTCATCTTCCCCAAAAAATTTAACAGGCCAGATAGCCGTGGTTTGGCTTCCAATAGCCAAAGCCAGAATAAATTTGCGCTAATCCATCGTATCCTTCCCGGGATTCAGATTATCTATTTCGATAATTTTAAAGACCTTACCGATGATTATTGGAGAGAGTACCTTAGAGATTTGGGCAGCTACATTCTCTTTGAATCCAAATACAGGTTTGAAAGCAGGAATATCGGAGGCGGATGCCCTCCCATTGAGACTAAGGATGGTTGGCTTTTAATCTATCATGGCGTAGAGGACTCGCGCCAGGGAAGAATTTATCATGCAGCAGCCGCGTTGCTGGATCTGGAAGATCCGACTAAAGTTATAGGCCGGATGAAGCGGCCCTTGTTTTCTCCGAATGAAGAGTGGGAAAAGCACGGAGATGTAAACAACGTTATTTTTCCCACGGGAACCGTAGTAAAAGACGGCCGGCTTTATATTTATTATGGCGCGGCAGACAAACGTATAGCGGCTAAATCCGTAGATATGAAAGAACTACTGGAAGAGCTCAAGTGAAAGAAACCACCAAGATTATTTATGTATCTACTTTTCCTCCCCGGGAGTGCGGCATCGCTACTTTTACAGCAGACCTTACGGCGGCAATGGATGATTTGCTTGAACCCGCCATCGAGTCCAGGGTAGCCGCGGTCAATATAGACGATATATCGCGTTACCACTACTCCAGAAAAGTTATATTTCAGATAGACCAGTATTCCCGGCAGGAATATGTTGAAACAGCCGAAAATATCAACAGAATGGACGATGTCAAGCTTGTCAATATCCAGCATGAATTCGGCATCTTCGGAGGAAAATACGGAGAACATATTATTTCTTTCTTAGGGGCGCTCAAGAAGCCGTCGGTTGTGACTCTTCACAGCGTCTTGCCTGCTCCGGACAAAGAAATTAAGGAGATAGTCTGTTCGCTATGCGAAAAAGCAAGCGGCGTGGCAGCGATGACTAGCCTCTCACGGGAAATACTTATTCGTGAATATGGAATAGGTGAAGAAAAAATCTCAGTGATTCCTCACGGCATCCATTCTATGCCCTATAGTTCCAGCGTCAAGTTCAAGTCCGTGTTAGGTTTTTCCAAAAGAGTAAATCTTCTGACATTCGGACTGCTAAATAGGGGTAAAGGGCTGGAATATGTCATAGAGGCGCTGCCCAAGGTTGTTAAGGCCTATCCAGATCTTATATATAGAATTCTGGGAGTTACTCATCCGATTGTCCTGAAGGAAGAAGGGGAAAGTTACCGTAATTTCCTGGTTCAAAAGGTGCACGACCTTAAGCTTTCCTCTCACGTGAACTTTTATAATGAGTATGTTTCTGTGGAGAAGCTTAGTAATTTTTTAAGGGCCGCGGATATCTATATCTCAACTTCTTTAAATCCCAATCAGGCTGTTTCAGGGACGCTTTCTTATGCGCTAGGTTCGGGCAGGCCCGTAATCTCCACTCCCTTTGCGCAGGCCAGGGAGATTATTACTCCTGAGGTAGGGATATTAGTCAATTTCAAGGACCCTGATTCTTATGCCGAGGCTATCATAAAACTCTTGAAAGATCCTTCTTTAAGGGAACAGCACGGAAAGAATGCTTATTTTCGCACGCGCAATATGACTTGGGAGAATGTCGCCCTTGAATATTCAAAATTGTTCTCTAAATATTCCCGCGATATCTGCGAGGTAAGCGAGCAGAAAAAAATTCCGCGCATCAACCTCAATCATATTTTTCGCCTGACAGATAATTTCGGAATTATCCAGTTCGCTAAGCTGTATTTGCCGGATATTACCTCAGGTTACACACTTGATGATAATGCGCGCGCCCTGATAGTTGCATGCTTATGTTATGGCGAACTCGGCAGGGCGTTTAAAAAGGTTTATCCGGATAAACAGAAGGCTGATCTAACCAGGCGCATAGAGATATATTTGCGTTTCATCGAGTTTGTCCTGGATGGAGAGGGTTTTTTTCATAATTACGTAAAATCAGACCGCACGGTAGATGGCGCACTTAGCAAAAAAGAGAATTTGGATGATGCTAACGGCCGGGCCCTCTGGGCATTGGCGGTTGCTGCTGTATCCGATTTCCTTCCGGAAAGCATAAGGAATAAATCACTTCTGCTTTTTAAGAAAAGGATAGAAAAATATAAAATGCTCGAATCCCCGAGGGCAGCTGCTTTTTACATAAAGGGGCTTTCCATCCTTTTAAAAAAGGTAACGGAGATTGGCGGAAAGGATTTAAGGCAGATGTTGATCACTCACTGCGACAGGTTGATATCGCTTTATCGGGCCGTATCTTCCGAAGAATGGCAGTGGTTTGAAAATTACCTGACTTATTCCAACGCTGTTTTGCCGGAGGCGCTTATTTTGGGCTATTCGCAGACCGGCAATAACGAATATCTGGATATAGGCATAAAGACGCTGGATTTTCTCATCAATCAGACCTTTGTCAATGGAATATACTCACCGATAGGCCAGGACGGATGGCATCATAAAACCGGAACACGCCGCTATTTTGATCAACAGCCGGAAGATGTCTCTGCAATGACTTGTGCTCTGGCTACGGCGTATTCAATAACCGGAAAGAATTCTTATAAAAAATTTATGCATGAAGCTTTTAACTGGTTTTTAGGCGATAACAGCCTGAAGCAGGTTGTTTGCGACAGGCTCACGGGTGGATGTTATGACGGCGTAGGAGAGAGAAATATTAACCTCAATCAAGGCGCTGAGTCTATTACATCATACCTCTTGGCAAGGCTTGCTATAATATAGGAGGAAAGATGCCAATAATGCAGCTGATATTATTAAAAATCCCGGCGTTTATTTTAGGCATAGTTATCGTGGGCATAGTTACGGCATTTTCTGTCACAGGAGTGCTGATAGTACGTTATTTTATCCCGCATGGCAGGTTAAAGACGCACCATGATGTGGCGGATCCGATTCTGGGCGCTATTGCTGCGGTATATGCGGTACTGATAGCATTTGTCGTGGTCACTGTTTGGCAGAATTTCGATAAAACAAATGCCAATGTGCAACTGGAAGCAAATTACCTCGTAGATATTTACAGGGACTCCGAAGCTTTTTCTCCTGATTTTCACCAGAAAGTAGGCGGGCTGTTACGCGAATATAGGCAGGCAGTAGTTGATTACGAATGGAAGACGATGGCTAAAGGAGAGATGAGCCCGGAAGTAGAAAAATTGATGAGAAAAATATGGTTACTTTATACAACTTATCAACCGGGGAATTTTACAGAACAATCTTTTTTTAATGAATCCGTAAGAAAGCTGAATTTATTTCGGGAGCTAAGAATGCAGAGGTTGATGGATTCAAGAAACGGAACTGCGCCCTTATTATGGTTTGTGTTGATTGTAGGAGGCTTAAGTACCCTCTCATTTACGTTTTTTTTCGGAGCAGAAAACCTCAATGCCCAACTTGCCATGGCAGCTTTACTTGCCGTAACAATATCATTGATTCTATTTACTATTATGTCGCTGGATTTCCCTTTTACAGGGAGCATTTCAATATCTCCGCAGCCGTTTAAAATGATGTTATTGGATTAAGTCAATCTAATAATAAATCATATTTTAATTAAAAAGAGTTTCCTCTCCCCGTATTCTCACCGGCAGACTTTGCCATCGTAATCATGCTTAGCCCTGAAACCGCTTTCATAAAGAGCCATTCCTCCTATTGTTCTTGATTCTTTATACAGTAAACTTTATATATAAGGGTCAGAATACCTCTTTCGTTAACAAGAAGCGGGTTATCTAAAAAAAGAGGAGAGGAGGTAGGAATGGGTAAGAAAGCAGTATGGTTTGTGTTAGCAGTATTTTTGATTACGGGAATACTTGTTTCAGCAACCGGGGTAACTTATGTTTTTGCAGCCACTCAAGAGGAAGATGAAGAAGAAGTATGGGAGCAGTACCTAAAAACCCTTACTGATGAGCAAAAATTAGCAAAGGTTAAGGAATATTACGAGAAGTGGTTAAAAGAGCATCCGAATGCCACGGAAGAGGAAAAGCAAGCTGAATTGGAAAGGTTGGCACGACGTTTTGGTTTAATGGATAAGGAGAAGAAATCTGTTTCTTCGGAAAGATTTGGAGATGAGCCGAAACGGGGAGGCAATGCAAACGCTGCGATAGAACAAGAACGGATTTCTGTTATCGAGGGGCGTACTATAGAAAGAGAGAGAAGGATAGAGGACAGGGCAGGTAGAACAGAAGCATTATCAATTGATAAGCGTCAGTCTGGTTCAATTGGCATAGAACGCAGAGTCAATGAGGATGTCTCTAGGCCGCAGATAAATAATAGAGCGCAATAAGCCACAGTAATATAATTCGCCCCGTATAAGGGAAGGGTTTAGAGGCTATTGATCGGATACGGTCAATAGCCTTTTTTGTTTACCTGTTTACCCCTTGACTGAGGGGCGCGTCTGTAGTAACCTAATGTAGGCATTTTTTATTTGACACCCTAGCCTCTTTCTAATATAATTAAAAAATATTAGTCATCCTTATAAAGGCGTCGTTTAATGAATTTGGCAGTAGATGTGTATTTCAGTTTTATTAGACAACTCTCATAAATCGCAGGGTTGTCTATTTTTTTTGTCTATGCCTGCCTAAAATTTAATCACTTTTAAGGAACCCTAATCATGCCAAGGCGTCAAGACATTAAAAAAGTTTTAATTATAGGTTCCGGGCCGATAATTATCGGGCAGGCCTGCGAATTCGATTATTCCGGGACGCAGGCTTGTAAGGCGTTGCGCGAGGAAGGTTATGAAGTCGTGCTGGTTAATTCTAATCCGGCGACCATTATGACGGATCCCGATATGGCAGACCGCACCTATATTGAGCCATTGACAGTAGAGAGCCTGGACAGGATTATTGCCAGAGAAAAGCCTGATGCGCTTCTGCCGAATCTGGGAGGCCAAACAGGCCTGAATTTGGCTTCTGCTTTGCACAAGGCAGGCATATTGGATAAATACAATGTGAAGATTATCGGAGTCAAGGCCGATGCAATTGAGCGCGGCGAAGACCGCGAGGCATTCAAAGATACCATGAAAAAACTAAGGATTCCCGTGCCGCGTTCTGAAACCTGTACTTCAGTTGAGGACGTATTAAAAGTTGTCCAGGAATTAGGATACCCGGTAGTAATTCGCCCGGCATATACACTGGGAGGGACAGGCGGAGGGATTGCTTACAATAATGAGGATTTGAACTTCCTGGCTAACCGTGGTTTAAATGCAAGCCTGATTCATCAGGTTCTGATTGAGGAAGCGGTTATCGGCTGGGAGGAATTGGAATTAGAAGTCGTGCGAGATGAGAAGAACCAGAAGATTACAGTCTGTTTTATTGAGAATATCGATTCTATGGGGGTGCATACGGGAGATAGCTTTTGCGTCGCGCCGATGCTGACCGTTCCAAAAGAATTACAGAAAAGGATGCAGGAACTTTCATATAATATCGTGGATGCAATAGGAGTTGTGGGCGGCACAAATATCCAGTTTGCGCACAATCTTAAAGACGACCGCCTGGTTGCCATTGAAATTAATCCGCGCACTTCGCGTTCATCAGCCCTTGCCTCAAAAGCAACCGGGTTTCCCATTGCGCGCGTTTCTACAAAATTAGCAGCCGGGCTTACCCTTGATGAGATTCCTTACTGGAAAGAAGGGACACTGGAAAAATATGAGCCGTGGGGTGAATATGTGGTTATTAAATTTGCCCGCTGGGCTTTTGAGAAATTCCGCCAGGCAAAGGACGTACTCGGCACACAAATGAAGGCAGTGGGTGAAGTAATGAGCATTGCCAAGACATTCAAGGAGGCATTCCAGAAATCTATACGTTCACTTGAAATAGGCAGGTACGGATTGGGATTTGCCAAGGATTTTAACAATATGCCGCTGGAAGAGCTGAGGTCGCGGCTTGCCTCTGCGTCCAGCGAGCGTGTGTTTATGATATATGAGGCACTGCGCAAAGGCATGAGCGTGGAAGAGCTCTATAACCTTACTTATATAGGCAGGTGGTTTATTAACGAGATGAAAGAAATGGTAGAGTTTGAAGAGCAGATGCTACAGTCAGGCTGGCAGGGGCTTTCAGATGAACTTTTGCGCAAAGCCAAGGAATGGGGATTTAGCGACAGGTATCTTGCCAAAATATTCAAGGTAAAAGAGGATCAGGTGCGTAGCCGCAGAAAAAAAGTAATGGGTAATGCCCGCTTTGAGCCTGTACCGGTCAGCGGCGTAAAGAATGCGGCATATTATTATTCTACTTATACTGCGGGCAAAGACCTGGTGACGGTTTCGGGGAATAAAAAAGTTCTTATCCTGGGGGGCGGGCCTAACCGTATCGGTCAGGGCATTGAATTTGATTATACCTGCGTCCATGCTGCATTTGCTTTGCGTGATGAAGGCTTTGAGTCAATCATGATTAACTGTAACCCGGAGACAGTCTCTACTGATTACGATACTTCCGATAAGCTCTATTTCGAACCCCTGACAGTTGAAGATGTCCTGACTATCTGGGAGAAAGAGAAGCCCATTGGCGCTATTGTACAGTTTGGCGGACAGACACCGCTTAATATTGCCGCTGAGCTTGAGCGAAACGAAGTAAAAATATTAGGTACAAGTACCCGCAGTATTGCCTTTGCGGAAGACCGGGAATTATTCAGGCAGAAGATGATTGAGCTGGGTATACGCCAGACCGAAGGCGCTACAGCGTTTTCTCTGGAAGAGGCAGTTGCTATTGCTAATCGTATCGGTTATCCGGTAATGGTCAGGCCTTCATTTGTTTTGGGCGGCAGGGGGATGGAGATAATTTATGATGAGCAGATGCTGGTCAAATACGGCAAGGAAGCAATACAGGTAAGCCCCGAATACCCCATGCTCATTGACCGCTTCTTAGAGAATGCTATTGAGTGTGAAGTGGATGCTCTCTGCGACGGCCAAGAAACATTCATTGGGGCGGTAATGGAGCACATTGAACATGCAGGGATTCATTCCGGTGATTCTGCCTGCACCATACCATCGCGCACTATAAAAAAAGAACATCTAAAGATGATTGACGAATGGACAAAAAAAATAGCCAGGGAATTAAAGGTCGTAGGCTTAATCAATATCCAGTTTGCTATCTGTGAGGGCCAGCTTTATATCCTGGAAGCAAATCCGCGTGCTTCACGCACAGTGCCGCTGGTTTCTAAAACTATAGGCGTACCACTGGCGCGTATTGCCACTCTTCTGATGCTGGGCAAAAAAATTAGCGATTTTCCCCAGTTAGCGCATCGGGAGCTTCCTTATGTTTCAGTAAAAGAAGCAGTATTCCCGTTTAATATGTTTCCCGAGATTGACCCTGTGCTTGGGCCGGAGATGCGCGCCACAGGTGAAGTTATGGGAATCGGAGAAGATTTCGGCACTGCCTTTTTCAAGGCACAGGAATCAGCAGCCACGAAACTGCCTTCAGAAGGCAATGTATTGATTACTGTCACAGATGCGGCTAAGCAAGAACTCTTTCCTATTGCTTCCAAACTTTCACGGATGAAATTTAAGATTTTTGCCACAGAGAACACGCACCGTTTCTTAACAGAAAAGGGTATTGAGTCTACGCTTATCAAAAAACTGCACGAAGGCAGGCCTAATATTGCAGATGCAATAAAAAACAAGGAGATAAACCTTATTATCAATACGCCGATAGGCAGGATGAGCGCTTACGATGACAGTTATATCCGTATGTTTGCCATCCAGTACAAAGTTCCCTATGTAACGACAATGGCTGCAGCAAGGGCAACCGTGGATGGAATTGAGTCTATGAAAAAGGGATACGGTGAACCAAAATCTTTACAAGAATATCACCAGATGCTACAAGAAAAAGAGGCGCGAAAGGTAAGCGCCAAAAAATAGTGTTCGCTACTGCGCACCCGAACCTATCTGATGGTTCGGTGTCCACTACTGTCACCCGAACCTATCTGATGGTTCGGTGTCCACTACTGTCACCCGAACCTATCTGATGGTTCGGTGTCCACTACTGTGGAAGGAGGGATAAATGCCTGAGGTAAAGGAAATCACAGCCAACCAACTTGACACAAAAGAATTTATTGAGAAGAAAGTTTCAGAGATCCGCCAGACTGTAGGCAATGGCGTCGCCATCAATGCCCTTTCAGGAGGAGTGGATTCTTCGGCGGTAACTATGCTGGGAGCTAAAGCATTGGGCGAGAGGCTCAAGACATATTTCATTGACAACGGAATTATGCGCGAGGGTGAGCCGCAGCAGATAGTCTCTGTTTTCAAAAAAATGGGCGTCAATGTGGAAATAATAAATGCGCAGGATGATTTTTTTAGCGCACTTAAAGGTATTACCGACCCGGAGGAAAAGAGAGAGGCAATTACCCAGACGTTTTACAAGAAAGTCTTTGGCAATCTGGTGAAAAAGAGCGGGGCCAAATATCTTTTGCAAGGGACGATTCTTACCGATATAGACGAGACAGTCGCCGGTATTAAGCGCCAGCATAATGTTTTTGAACAGTTAGGCATTGATCCGCAGGAGGCATTCGGCTACAAGATTATTGAACCGCTGGTAGAGTTAAGGAAGGACGGCGTGCGTAAGGTTGCGCAAGCCCTGGATTTGCCTTCATCCATATATAACCGCATGCCGTTCCCTGGCCCTGCGCTTTGCGCGCGCGTAATCGGAGAAGCAACCCGCGAACGCATCAGCCTGGTACGTAAAGCAACCTCAATCCTTGAAGAGGAGCTCGCTTCGGTTAAGGCATTTCAATATATGGCAATACTTCACAATGACCGCGTTACCGGGATGCGTGATAATAAGAGGGACTTTGGACAGCAGATTGAAATACGTTGCTGGGATAGTATTGACGCGCGAAAGGCTACGCCAACCCGTCTTGACTTCAGTCTTTTAGAAAAATTGGCTAACCGTATTGTTAAGGAAGTGCCTGGGGTGGTCAGCGTTACATATAATATAGCCGCTAAGCCACCTTCAACAATAGAAGCAGTATAGCGTTACGCGCAAGAGAGGGAGGTATTAAAGCTTAAAAAGAGCCTTATCCTTTTCAGTTAATTCGCCGCAAAAAATCCAGACCGCAATCTGTAAACGCTCATCCATTATTCTTATTATCTTGCCTTCTTTCTGAATATTTTCCCCTTTATCAATATCTTTTACTGTATCCTTATCCTTGAATAAAAATATTACCTGATAAGGAATATTATTTTTTGTTTTCTGCTGTTCGGTAATCACCTGGTAATAGGTGCCTTTTAAGTCATTTGCCGTATCAAAATAATCGTATTCTCCGGCATCGCTGACTATGCCGCTAGCGGAAATCTCTTTGCCTAAATTATCTTTTACCAGCTGGTCCTTTTGCAGGCCGGTTCCACTTTGAAAATTATCTACTAATTCTGCAATCTCTACCGGTTTACAATAAGAGAAGAGACTCAGGCCCAAAATGAACATCAATACTAAAACACCAATTCTTCTTATCCTTGCCATCTGATTCCCTCCTATTTTATATTTGCCAATAATATAACTTTTTTTGATAAAATTTGCAAGGCTTTTTTAGGGAATTCTGAAAGATAGAGAAACTCCCAAAAATAAGTCTTGACAACTATATGTCTAATGCATATAATTGTATGAATAATCAATATAAATATATGCATAAAGAATACAGCATAGGCTAAAAATGAAAAAATTCTCAAAAAATACGCTAAAACTTTTAAGGTTTTTTTATTCTCATCCTCAGGAGCAATTTTACATCCAGCAGCTGGGCAGGCTTCTTAAAAAAAAGCCCGGAGTTTTCCAGAGGGCCCTTTACAGCCTTGAGAAAGAGGGGGTATTAAAAAGCGATTATAAGGCAAATGCGAGGTTCTTCAGCGTGAACACGGGTTACCTTTTTTATGAGGAATTCAAAAGCATTGTTAAGAAGATGCATAATCTTGCAGTTGCAATTATCCTGGCTTTTACCTTCCTATTGCTAAGTGTTAGTGACGGGCCTTGCAGCGAAAAGGGTCCGGAAGCCATAGTGTTTTCTTCGCTGAAGAGCGCGATTGAAATTGCATTTAAGAACAACAAGGATATAAAGATAAACGAGTACGAGCTTAAAGTAGCAAGCGCAGATATATTAGGGGCAAGAAGCGCATTTTTGCCGAACGTAGACTTTAATGCCGGTTATCAACATAATGGAGCAGTGTTGTATTCTTCTGCCGGCACCGGAAAGAAGGATACGAGGATATTTTCAGGATATAAAAACGATAATACTATGGGAATAAGCGCAACCGAGACTATTTATAACGGCGGAGCTAATCTTGCTGCATTAAGAGAAGCGCAGCTGGCCTTAAAGGAACAGGAGGAAACATTACGAGCTATCAAGCTTAATGTAGAGTTTGAGACAAAGAGGCTTTATTACGGGCTTTTACTTGCCTATGAAACAAAACGTATTGCCGAAGACCTTGTAGAACAGGCAAGAAGCCATTACGAGCAGGTGAAAAGTAATTTTGAACAGGGGACTTCCTCCAGGTTCGATGTCTTACAGTCTAAGGTGCAGGTTTCTTTGCTTATGCCGCAGTTAATCAATGCCCAGAATTCCATAGATCTAATCATTGCGGAAATAGTTAAATTACTCGGCCTAAAAGTAGGCGATAAAATAATTATTAAGGATAAATTAATTTACGCCCCGTTTGAAATAAGAGAAGAGGATTTCCTGAAAGAGGCGTATTTAAACGAACCGGAGATGATTTTAAAGTCTTTAGGGATTGATGTCAGTAAGTGGGCAGTCAAATACGCCAGGGCAGGATGGTTTCCTCAGATAGAGGCCGGCTCAGAATATGTATATAACTCCAATAACTGGGGAAATATGTTTAACGATAAACATAGCAACTGGAATATCGGCTTTACCGTGCGCATACCTATATTTGACGGGTTTTCCACAAGGGCAAAAGTGGACGCTGCTAAGGCAAAGCATATGCAGGCAGTGATAGGTAAAGAAAATTTAGCGGATCAGGTAGCGGTTGACGTAAAACAGGCATGCCTTGATTTGGCAGAAGCAGCCGCGGTGATAAAGTCACAGGAAGACAACCTTCAGGATGCAAAGGAAGCCTTAGAGATTGCTTATGTCCGTTACAATAATGGCATAGGTATAAACCTGGATGTTTTAGATACCCAGGTTTCTTTGGCAAATGTGGAAAAGAATCTTAGCGAAGGCGTTTACGATTATATTATGGCAAAGGCAAGGCTGGATAGGGTTATGGGCAAGGCCGCTACGGAGGAGAAAAAATGAAGAAAAAAATAAAGTTTATAATTGTGCTTTTAATATTAGTTATTGTGGTTTCTGCAATAGTTGTCTTCATTATAAAAAAAGAGAATGCTAACGCAAAAGTCATTAAAGTATCGGGTAATATTGAAGGCGATACCGTGCGCATATCTTTCAGGGTAGAAGGGCAAATCACAGAACTTTTAACTGACGAAGGCATGGTCATCAAGAAAGAAGATATTGTTGCCAGGCTCAATAAAGATGAGTTAAGCAAGGTTAAGGCTCAGGCAGAAGCAGAGCTGAAATTTGCGGAATATCAGTATAAACTTGATTACGATGATTATGTAAGGGCGGAAAATCTTCTAAGGGCAGGCGCGATTTCAGCGCAAAACCGCGACCAGGCAAAGACCAAAATGGAAACTGACCTGGCTGAGATTAAAAAATTGCGCGCTTCTTTGGAGCTAACCAATACAAAATTAGGCTGGACAGATTTAGCCAGCCCCCTTGACGGTTACGTCCTTGTAAAAAGCGCTTTGCCGGGAGAAGTTGTGCAGGCAGGGGCTGCGGTTTTTACTGCCATAAACTTACGCGATCTTTGGGTTACTGCGTATATAAATGAGACGGATTTAGCCAAGGTTAAATTAGGGCAGAAGGCCTACGCACAAACAGACAGTTATCCCGGTAAAAAATATGATGGACGGGTTTCATTTATTTCCGACCAGACAGAGTTTACTCCTAAAAATATCCAGACCACCGAAGAAAGAGTAAAATACGTTTACAGGATAAAGGTTAAAGTGGATAATTCAAGCCTGGATTTAAAACCCGGGATGCCCATAGATGCATACATAATGATTCAATAATTCTCATCCCTCATGGTTACTATAAAAACCGTAAATCTCACCAGGAAATTCAGCGAACTTACAGCGGTAAATAATCTTAATCTCCAGATAAACGAAGGAGAGATATTCGGCTTGGTCGGTCCGGACGGCGCAGGTAAAACCACTACCATGCGTCTTCTTACCAGCATTCTTGACCCCACTGCCGGAGAGGCCTGGGTCTACAACAAGCATACTGTAAAAGAAGCAGAATCGTTAAAAGAATGTATCGCATATATGTCCCAGCGTTTCGGGCTTTATGAAGAATTAAGCGTTCTGGAGAATATACATTTTTACGCCGATGTTTATGGCGTAGCTAAGAAAAATCGAGAGCAGGTTATTGATAAGCTACTTGGATTTTCCGGCCTATTGCCCTTTAAGCAGCGTTTTGCAGGAAAACTTTCCGGCGGAATGAAACAAAAATTGGGGTTAGCCTGTGCCCTGATTCACACTCCAAAAGTATTATTTCTGGATGAGCCTACCAATGGCGTTGACCCGGTTTCCCGGAGAGATTTCTGGGGTATCCTTTATGAGCTCCTCAAAGAAAAGGTTACCATCTTCTGTTCTACCTGTTATCTTGATGAGGCTGAGCGTTGCGGAAGGGTCGGGCTTATGCATAAAGGCCAACTTTTACGCTGCGAGTCTCCCGAGAAAATCAAGAAAGAGTATAATACCAAGACCCTTGAAGATGCATTTATTAAGATAATTAAAGAATATGAAGAGCGACAATCAAAATAATATTGTCGTAAGCGTCCAGAATCTGGAAAAAAGATTCGGCAATTTCATCGCTGTAAACCGGATTAATTTTGAAGTTAAGAAGGGAGAGATTTTTGGGTTCCTGGGACCTAACGGAGCGGGAAAATCCACAACCATCAGGATGCTCTGTGGCATTATTCCTCCCACATCAGGAAGCGGCCAGGTCGGAGGCTATGATATTATCAAAGAGCAGCACAAGATTAAAGAGAATATTGGTTATATGTCCCAGAAGTTCTCTCTCTATAATGACCTGACCGTAGCCGAGAATATTAATTTTTACAGCGGCATCTACAAGATTCCAAGGATTGAGAAAAAAGAGCGTTTTGAGGCAACGTTACGCACCGCAGGGCTAGAGGGGATGGGGTCTCAACTTACCGTGACTCTTGCCGGCGGATGGAAACAGCGCCTGGCTTTGGGATGTGCGCTTCTGCATAAACCAGGGATTATCTTTCTTGACGAACCGACCTCGGGAGTTGACCCGCTTACCCGGCAGAATTTCTGGGATATCATCAAAAAACTTTCTGCAAGCGGTGTTACCGTATTCGTGACCACGCATTATATGGATGAGGCGGAAAATTGCAACCGCATAGTTTTAATTTACCACGGTACAATTATCTCCCAGGGTACGCCCCAGGAGATGAAAACTACCTGCATGAAGAATGAGGTGTTTGAAATTACCCTGGCTAACTCACAGGATTGGCTGGAAAGGATGAGTAAAATTGAAGGGGTCAAAGAAGCAGCGCTCTTTGGAGCAACAATTCATATCGTAGCATATGACAGCGGGAAGGCCATACCGGCGATAAAGGAATTCTTAGAGAAAGAGAAAGCGGGAGAATTTACTATTAATAAAATTCTTCCTTCCCTGGAAGATGTATTTGTTTCTCAGATTGAAGATTACGATCAGGAGCATAAGGCAGAATGAACCTAAAAAGGGTAAGTACAATAGCCCGGAAGGAATTTATCCAGATTAAGCGCGACCCGCGCTCGTTAGGCCTGGCGTTGGCAATTCCGATATTTATGCTTTTGATTTTCGGATACGGGCTTTCCCTGGATATCGACCATGTGCGCACTGTAGTCTGGAACCAGGATGCCTCCTCAAAAATTACCCGCGATTTCCTGCTTAATTTCAAAAATTCCAAATACTTTGAAATAATCAAGTATACGGATAATTATAGGGATATCGAACATATGATTAACAGCGGCAGTGTTATGATGGCGCTGATTATTGCGAAAGATTTCTCACATTATATTGAATCCGGTAAAAAAGCGCCCCTGCAGTTGATTGTGGACGGCAGCGATGCAAATACCGCTACCATTGCCATGAACTACGTGCGAGCGGTTGTCTCCAAATACAACGTAGACTTATTGACAAGTACTTTTGCCCGGCACGGCATTAATCCGCCGCCAAATGTTGATAGCCGCACCAGGATTTGGTTTAATATGGGGTTAAAGAGCACCTGGTTTATTATTCCAGGCGTAATCTCAATGATTATTATGATTATCGCTGCGCTTCTTAGTTCACTTTGCATCGCCCGGGAATGGGAAAGAGGCACTATGGAGCAGCTGATTTCTACTCCTGTAAAAGCGCCGGAACTGATAATAGGCAAGTTTATACCCTATTTTACCATCGCCTTTTTTGACCTTACGATAGGGGTGTTGATGGCCAGGTTTCTCTTCGGCGTGCCTTTTAGGGGAAATTATCTTTTGCTTATCATTTTAAGCTCGCTATTTTTAACCGGCGCCTTATCTTTAGGTATATATATCTCTGTAGTTGCCCGCACACAATTAATGGCCAGCCAGCTGGCAAGCCTGACCACGCTTATCCCAGGCATGCTTCTTTCAGGTTTTATTTACCCCATTTTTAATATGCCGAAAGCGTTGCAAGTAGTCACATTTTTTGTTCCTGCACGTTATTACATAGTTATATTGAGGGACTTGTTCTTAAAAGGAAGCGGCATAGATACTATGTGGGATGAGGCTTTATTTATGGTATTATTTGCGTTTATAATGCTGAATTTTGCGGTGCGAAGATTCAAGAAGAAGGTGGCTTGATGTTTGAACGGGCAAAGGCAATACTTATAAAGGAATTCAAGCAGATTTTCCGCGACCCGCGGATGAAAACAGTAATTTTTGTCTCGCCGCTTATTCAGATAATCCTCTTTGGCTATGCCGCTAATAAAGATATTACTTATGTCCCCACGGCTATTTACGATAAGGATAACACTTACGAGAGCAGGGAATTTCTGCGTAGATTCACATACTCTAAATATTTTGTGCCTGAATATTATATCTCAAGCGATAGAGACCAAAGTTATATCCTTGATAAAGGCAAAGCGAGCGTAGTTATACATATTGACCGTGGTTTTGGCCGTAACCTTAATTCCAAAAAGGATGCAGCAGTACAATTAGCCTTTGACGGCACAGATTCAAATACAACCATGGTTGTGATGGGTTACGCCAATACGATTGTGGGGAACTATCAGTATGATATCTCTAGAAAAGAAGCCTCTGCCAGCGGAAAAATATCAAATTTTCCCTCTGTAGAACTGAGAGACCGCGCCTGGTTTAACGGGAATCTTGTTTCAAGGAATTATTATCTGCCCGGAGTAATCTGCACCATAGTTACGATGATGTCGCTTTTATTAACTGCCATGGCTATAGTAAAAGAAAAGGAAATTGGCACTATGGAGCAGCTGATTGTCAGCCCCATAAGGCCGATTGAGCTTATCGTAGGCAAGCTTCTTCCTTTTGGCATAATCGCACTTATTCAAATTACACTGATTACGATGCTGGGGGTAGGGTGGTTTCATATACCGTTAAGGGGAAATCTGTTTTTATTGCTGCTTTCCACCTGTATATATTTGTTTACTACTTTAGGGATAGGCCTTTTTATCTCCACGATATCTTCTACCCAGCAAGAGGCGATGATGTCGGTTTTCCTTTTTTATATGCCGACAATCCTGTTATCCGGATTTGCCTACCCCATAGCCAATATGCCTCAAGCTATACGATGGTTTACCATCTTTAACCCCTTGCGTTATTTTATGGTAATTATACGCAGTATTTTTTTAAAAGGAGTAGGAATAGAAATCCTCTGGCCGCAGATGGTGCCGTTAGTAATTATAGGGGTTTTTGTTATTACATTAAGCACCCTTAAATTCCGTAAGGCTTTAGGGTAAAAAATATGGCTTTGTTAAATTCTTTTATTCCGTGGTTTTTATTCTGGCTTTTTGCCTTCTATAAGAAAATGGAATTGACGGCGGCAATAACCGGCTTACTGGCGATGTTATTTGTTATTATAAAGAACAAAAGACAAGGCCGTTCGGTCAAGAGCCTTCAAAAGGGGACTGTGGTATTCTTTATCCTGTTTGCGCTGGGCACTTTGGTTTTCGGCAAAGAAATCATTGCCAGCAATGTAGATTTATTGGGCAATTCAGCGATTTTGATTATTGTGTTTATAACAATTATCTTTAAGAAGCCTTTTGCTCTGGAGTTTGCACGCGAACATGTAAGAAAAGAGCTCTATGACGACCCGCGCCTTATCCGTACAAGTTACCTGATTAGCTGGTTCTGGTTTGTGGTCCTTCTGGTTAATTTTTCTTTGGTTGTAGGCAGGCATTTTTCCTTCATACAGATAGATAGGGGCTTGAGTGTGGCAATACGCATCTTTAACTGTATT
>Ga0265297_10001372_pt1 | contig 57861 bp, 30 predicted proteins | sample Munlanlwell13791_FD_192502 | JGI IMG/M metagenome (GOLD analysis project Ga0265297, IMG submission 192502) | Leachate microbial communities from a municipal landfill in Southern Ontario, Canada - Leachate well 137-91 | ecosystem: Engineered > Solid waste > Landfill > Unclassified | place...
GACCAGGCAGCGCCGTCGGTAAAACTATGTTCCAGATCGTGCCCCACCTTGTCGCACCTAGTGAAAACGAAGCCTCTCTTACCGACTGGGGGACAGCCAGGAGCGCTTCCTGCGTAGCAGAGATAATCAAAGGCAAAACCAAGATCCCCAGGGTAAGGCTCCCCGAGAGGATCGAAACCCCGAATCCGAAGAATTTCACAAAAACCGCCAGGCCGAAAAGCCCGAACACTACCGAAGGCACGCCTGCTAAATTATTGATGCTTATCCGGATAATATTAACCGCCACCCCTTTAGGGGAATACTCGCACAGGTATATTGCACAGGCAAGCCCCAGAGGCAGGGCAAAAATAATTGCCCCCAGTGTCAGGTAAAACGTACCTACTATCGCAGGGGCTATCCCGCCTTCAGTCATCCCCATGCGCGGCCCTTCGGTAATGAATTCCCAAGATATGACCTTTACCCCCCTGGCCGCGATGAAATAAATAATCGAACCTAAAAAGAAAAGGGTAGCCAAGGTGCAAACTGTTAATGTCAAAAATCCCAGATTCTGGATAAGGTTCTTTTTCATCCGCTCAACCCCAATTTTATCCTAAACCTCCTGCTGATCGCTTCGGCAATGATATTAAAAACAAAGGTTACCAAAAACAGTATCAGCGCGATTGCAAAGAGCGCGTGGTAATGGTCTCCTCCTACCGGGGCTTCCCCCATTTCCGCCGCAATCGCGGCGGTCATCGGACGTATTGGCTCCAGGTACGAATGCGGTATCACGGCAGCCCCTCCGGCGACCATCAGAACCGTCATGGTCTCCCCGATAGCACGGCTCATCCCCAAGATTATGGCCGTAGATATTCCTGAACCGGCTGCGGGTATAGTCACCTGGGTCAGGGTCTGCCACCTGTTGGCGCCAACCGCAAATGACGCCTCGCGGAATGTTTTTGGCACGTAATTCAAAGCGTCGTCGGCAATGCTACAGACCGTCGGCGTAGCCATTACTCCCAAAACCAGGCTGGCGTTCAAAGCGCAAAGCCCGGTAGGCAAATTAAACAACCTCTGCAGAAAAGGCGTCAGGACGACCATCCCGAAAAACCCATATACTACCGAGGGAATACTGGCCAGTATTTCAATCAACGGCTTGAGGACCGCCCTCTGCCGGTAGCCAGCCAATTCATGGAGGTATAAGGCGCTGCCTACTCCTAAAGGCACGCAGACAAATATAGCCCCTACCGTCACCCAGGCCGATGCCAGGATCAAAGGCAGGATGCCGAATTCCGGGGGATTATACGTAGGATACCAGGCCCTGCCAAAAATAAAATCCTGCGGTTTGACCTTGGCGAATATCGGCAGCCCCTCCTTAAAAAGCACCAGCACAATCCCTACTAAAAATGCCAATGAGGAGAATGCCAATATCGTAAAAACCCACTTGTATGCCTCTTCTTTTAGCTCTAGCCTGCTCATTCTTTAAAAAGTAACACTGCAGGGCGAAGTGATTTGCCCTGCAGTGTTGTGGAGGTTTGAGTAAACGCTTGATTTTTTACTTCAACCCCACAAAACCCTCTTCCTCTACAATCCTCTGGCCGTCAGCGCTCAGGATAAAATCAATGAACTCTTTCGCTAAGCCTCGAGGCTCTTTATTGGTATACATAAACAACGGCCTGCCAACAGGATATTTGCCGGAAAGCACGCTCTCCTTGGAAGGTTTGATGCCGTTGACATCCAAGGCTTTGACCGAAGATGAAACATATCCTAACCCCACATAGCCAATGGCACCGGGAGTGCTGGAAACGGTCGTAACAACTGCCTGGTTAGATGCCTGTAACAACGCATCGGACCTGACCTTTTCCTTATCTAAGACCAGTTCCCCGAACGCTTCGAATGTACCGCTGGAGCTGTCGCGGGAGATAACCACGATCTTGGCGTTGCCTCCGCCTAACTGGCTCCAATTCGAGACCTTACCGGTATAGATATCCTTGATTTGTTTTTTGCTCAAGGCATTAATACCGTTAGAAGGGTTCACGATAACGCAGATGCCGTCCATCGCGATAACATTAGCTTTGGGCATCCTGCCGTTGGCTATGGCGTTATCTAACTCGCTCTCCTTGATAGGACGCGAGGCATCGGCAATATCGCAGGTACCGTCAATAATGGAAGCGATGCCTACCCCTGAGCCCCCGCCCCGAACCGAAATCTGGGAACCGGGGTTGTTGTTCATAAATACCTCCGCCGCTTTTTGCGCGATGGGTAATACTGTGGTTGAGCCTGCCACCACGATATTTTCCGCGTAGCATGGCAAAACCAATCCCAGAACCAATAACCCCAGGATTGCTAACTTACCAAAAACTTTCATCTCTCTTCCTCCTCCTTGCATATACACGCCGCACCAGCGCAATTAGCACTTAGCGCCGGGTGTGTCTTTCTTTTGCTTAGAATTTCAAATTCCAATCAACCTGAACTAGGGTTTCCGGAGCCCTCCTCCCGATCAAGCTCCAGGAACGGTAAACATCAAGACCCAGGAAGGTATTCTTGCCTAAGCCGTAGTTTAATGCGACCTCATGGCTTCTCATACCCGTCTTTCCGCTGTAACGGTCGGAATCGGGGGTAACATCAAGCACTGCGTCTTTCTCAAGCATCGCGTAGATGTACTTGAGTTGCCAATCCCCGAATTTGGAGATCTTATCGTTACCTAACTGGAAGCCTAATGAAAAACCTGTATTATTGTCGGAGGTAGCGAGGTTCTCGACGTATTCGCCGAAGAGCTTCATATTCTCGATATCCAACCCCACAGCTTTGAAAGGCTCCTTGATGCTAAACTCTAATGCTGGGCTGATAGTGCGGTAATCATACGCCCAGTTGGAGCCATTCTTGGTGTTACTGCTTTTATACCAATCTGCAGTAGGATAAGCCCTGCCCTTGGTATTGCCGCCGATATTGGCTGTAAAAGCACCCTTCAAGGACATGGAATCATTAAGCTTATAGGTAGCTCCGGGTTGGATGATATACATCATCACCGGGTCGTTATCCGAACTGGTATCAGCGGTTTGGACCAATACGCCGGTATTCATAAAAAGGCCGGCATTATCGCCCAGCCCCTTGTTAAACTGGAGCACGCCTCCTTCAGGCGTGATATCCGTATCCCAGATCAGGTCCGTCGGTTCCCATAGCACATCATTCAAAAGCATCTTGCCGCCGACAATGGTCAACCAGGGCAAGGCGCTGTATTTGGCGTAGGCATTATCAAGCCGGATCTCCATCTTGGTGGAATAACCATCGCCGCTCCCGCCAAAGGTCATATTCGTGGAGCGCGGGTCACCGCTGGAGTTAGTGGCAATACCGACACCGACCATAATCTTCTCATTTACCTTTGTTTCTAATCCAAGGCGCATGCGCAACCGTCCGATCTGCGTATCCTTGGAATAATCGTTTGCTGCCTTCTCGTGCTTATACTGGTACCTTAAACGCAAATCGCCCTTAAGCTTGATATTCTGTACCCAGGCCGGTAAAGAAGAAAACTTGCCTGCTGCGATTTCCGCCTTCACCTGCTCCTTTGTCTCGGTGCCGATCTGCTGCGCTTCCCCTGCAGTCAAAACCTTCTTTTCAACCAGCTTTTGAAGCAAAAGGTCGATCTCCCCGGCATAGGAAGAACCTAAACCCAAACCAAAGGTCATAAAACCTGCTAAAGCCGTCATTGCCAAAAACTTTCTCATTTCCTTCTCCTCCTTCTGTTTCAGTTATTTGCGTACAACTTCCTGATCTTCCGCAGACTATTCTCTATTTCCTTAAGGGATTCGTGCGCGTAATTACAGTTGCAGGCGCGCTCCTCCTCCATATTGCTCAATACGCCGCGCAGGCGATTGAGCTGCAAACGTAGATGACTAGTTATAAACTCCTTTCGCATCGAAGACATATCGCGTACTTCCATTATGCCTGTCTCCTCTGCATCCTTTCCATCACGGGATCAGACTTCACCACAAAATCCTTATGCCTTACCTGAGCCAATTCTTTTACAACCCGCATCAGTTCCCCTACGCAAAATGGCTTAGTAATATACTGGTCTGCCCCTAAAAGGTTACCGTAGAGTTTATCCTGTGTTTCGCCCTTGGCCGTCAAGATAACCACAAAGGTACCGGATGCTTTAGGGTCGTCCTTAATGGCCTTGCAGATACTGAAACCGTCCGGTCCTGGGAGCATAACATCAAGGATAATAATATCGAAGTGTCCTTTTTTAAGCTTTTCCTGCGCTTCGTAGCCGTCATAAACGCACTCGGGATAAAAACCGCTCTTAGAAAGGTTGTAGGAAATAAGCCGGTTAACATCCCTATCATCATCAACCACCATTATTCTTTTTTCTTTTGTAGTCACAGCTTCCACAGATTCAAACCTGGCCTAGGCGAACTGCCGGTAAAAATGATTCATAGACTGTATTTCCTCGCCGATAACATCCTCTATGAATCTCGTTATCCGAATTACAATTTTTTTTATAGCATTCCGTGCCCTGTTCAAACCTTTCTCCTTCTCTCACTTTTAGTTTATAAGATCGCTGTTACGAAATCCTTAAAGGACTGTGAACTTTCTGCAAACATTCTCATATGTCCAGTTTATAGCCTTCCCCCTTGACCGTAACAATAAGACAGGAGTCATGCTGGTTATCCTCCAATTTCTCCCGAAGATGGCTGATATGGACATCAATATTGCCGTATTCCACTACCTTGTCTTCCTCCCAAACCGCATCCAGGATCTCGCTGTGGCTCAATACCCTGCCGGGATTATCAATAAAAAGCTTTAAAATCCCCCTTTCTTTCCGGGTAAGAAAGACCTCCCGGCCGTTGCGCCTGACAATAAAATCCTCGAGGTCAATCTCCAGCCGGCCGATCCTGGCAATCCTGGGTTTATGATAGCGGCCTTCAGACCTGGCAAGGACCCTTTTAATCCGCACAATCAATTCCCTCGGGCTAAAAGGCTTGGCGACATAATCATCGGTGCCGAGATCAAAGCCTTTAAGCTTGTGGTCAATCTTTGAAAGGGCGCTTAACATAATGATGGGGATGTCCCTTGTTAAAGGGTCTTTCTTGAGCTTGCGGCAGACATCCCAACCGTCAATATGCGGGAGCATGATATCCAAGATAACTAGGTCCGGCTTCTTAGCCCTGCAAGTCTCAATTGCCTCAAGGCCGTCTGCGGCAGAAAGCGCCTCATATCCGGAAATAGTAATATGGAATGACAAAAGCCGCACCAGCTCTTTTTCATCGTCAACGATTAAAATCTTCTTTTTTGATATTGACGCGGCTTCCGGTAAAGTTTGCGTACTTTCCAGATGAGTATTTATGATTGTCTCCTTTTTTCTTCTAAAACGCTTCTCCATTGTTCTGTAGTAAAATTATAACCGGCCATGGTTACAAAAACATTGAGATGATGTAAAATCTTTGTGAACTCTCTCAATGCCTCTTCTCTATCGCCATAAATGACCCTCCCAGCGGCAAAGAAGAAAGTTTCCCTTGGAGCAAAGCGATGACACCCTCTATCTCCTTCTTATCTGCTGTATCCGGCTTCAGGCGAAGATAATTGCGGTAATGCCTGATGGCTCCGGCGACATCATTTTTATACGACTCCAGCAGTACCGCCAGATTATACTCTACGCCCGGGTCCTCGGAACCAAACTCCAACGCATCCTGATAGCCCCTTATCGCTTCCTCAAAAAAATTCCCCTGCAGGTAAGCATCCCCGAGTTTGGCGCTATATTCGGCGCGGGTCTTACGCACTAACCCTTCCAGATACCCCAGTTCTTTTTTGAGTCTTCGGTTTTCCTCAATTATAGAAAAGGATGACTTGCCGGAGTGGTTGCCGGAAGAGCTATCCGTATCTTTAATATCAGAGATGCATTTCATTTCATAAAAATTCGGGGTGCCGCGATAATCTATCCCGATATGCTCGCCTGTCTTCTCAACGACATCAGTTCTGACCTGCTTACCAGACTTGCAAAAAGCTGCCTCGGCTGAAGATCTCTGCGCTAAATACGCTGTTACATATAAAACCGCAACCGCAATTAATTTAATCTCTCGGCTCTTGGTCTTGGGAGGGAATCCCGGCTTCACGACCGTCCGCCGGCATCCGGAGATGCTTCTAACAATACAAGTATCTCCCTTAGCTCCGGCTTGGTTACAATTACCATCCTTTCCTCTATCCTCAGGATTTCTGCTACGCCGCTGCGGACCTTGGCTAATAACTCTCCTCTAAAACGGCTCATCCTGGCAAGCTCGTAACATTCTTTTACCTTTGAGGTTTGCGGCAGGTCTCCTTTCTTGATGACCTCCTGCACCTGACTCCAAAGCACCTTAAAATCATTGTCATAGTCCTGGCGCAACGGTGACAAAGGCACTTCTCCTGATACGCCATTGCCGTCGTCCTTCAGGATGGTTATCGGGAGCGTCCGCAAATCAATCCCCCCCGGTAAAACCGCTCCCCCCTGAAGAGGCGCCCTGCCATCGTGCTGCAAAAAAGGAGGCATCGTTTCTTTCCCCGATGAAACAGGACCTGCTGTTTCTGCTCCGGGGGCCTTCTGGCCTACCTCTGCCAAAACGGCCCCTATCTTTGACAAACGGTAGAAATTCTTATAGCGGTGGCTGGTGGGGTCGTATTTTTTATCCTTAATAAGAAAGCCTTCTCCTGTTACCATCTCCAGATCACGGTAGACCGTAGAATAAGAAGGCTGGATTTCGTATTCATCAACGGCAGAATATAATTGCTCTAAGGTATCCCGTATTGTAAATTCGGCATGGTTTTGTCCACTAAAAAAATCCCGAAGCATAAAGCGTCTCTTTGGGGCGTCAAATGTCGTCCTGGGTTTGCGTGTTAAAGAATGCTGATGCCGCAAGACAGCAACTCCGACCAGCTTGCCTTCTTCTCGAAAAACGCTGGGTTCGGTATATAAGCTTCCCAACCCATTCTTCAATAATTGACGGGCATAGCTGGTACCATCTAGCCTTACATACAGCGATCCGGGTTGATAAGGTATTAAGGTATTCATCTTAAGATTCTCGAGATTGCTATCCTTGGCCTTGCTGGAAAAATGTGGCCAGTATATATCAAACAACCCGTCAAAAAAATCCCATTCTTCTTTTGATCCCAGCTTCTGCGTCTCCAGGAAACGGTGTATATCCTTGCCCTCTCCGTTGGCAAGCATAATCAACGGCACTAAAAGATGCGTGGTAAGGCTGACCTGGAAACCGGAGTCGGCATGCTCTGCCAGGTATCCCTTAAGACGCGAAAGAAGCGACATGAAGCTTTGATAACGCCCGCTGTCATCAATGCTTATTGCCATCCCTCCCCCAAAAACGGACATCTGTCTTCTCTCCTGGTTGCGCCAATCAAACAAAAACGACGAAAGGTAACGGGGGGCAAACTTATCCTTGACCTTCTGAGCCCCAACATGCTGGAATAGCTTCACGAGATGGTTAGCGGCCCCCTTCTTCTTGCGCCCGTTGCTATTGCCGTTAGTAACGAGTAAACCCAAGTCCTGTTTCTCCATCTGTTCGCTGCCGACCCAACTGCCGAACAACTCTATATCGCCCAATATCCTGCTTTCCAGTAAAGCTTTCTTATCGGCAATAGAACATTTGTGCGCGAACTCCGCTGCAATGCCGTTCCTGTTCTTATCCTGCAAGGCCTGGGTAACCTGGTAACCGCTGATAAGCGCCAATTCCAAGGGGGTGAGGGAACGCCCCAAGCCGGGGACCTCCGGCAGAGGCAATGGGTTAAGCGCGGTATCAACATCCCGCCCCCTCCCCAATAATACGATAGCCCTCCTGAACCTCTGCGCCTCCAGCATCCCTTCAATGAACGATGATGCGCTTCCCTTAGTATCAGCCCTGATGCAGACGATGGAGACATCATCGCGCAATAAAGTTCCTTTGATACTATCCAGGAACCTGCGCATCTTCTCCTTTTGGTCGCTAACCACGATCACCGCCTCTGCGCTGGCAGCTTCTAAACGGAGCTCTTTGGAAAGCGACTCCAACGAATTCAGGTAAGCGTCATTCAAGGCCTTGTCCTTTAAGCCACCGGATAAGGAAGGCGCAATAGCGTTTAATTCCTTTTTTAATTTCGATATCCTGAAAATGTTTCTATTGTGGGGGGTATCCTTCTTGCCGGTTACCTGCAGGGCATACCAAGAAAAAACCAACGGCACCAGCCCTGATAAAGACTTCGTCAACCCTAAAACCGCCTGCCCCCGCGCTGCCTGGTCAGCGGCAGCCAGGACAGAGGCAATGCCGTTAATTATAGTCCCCGGCAATGAGATTAAAAGCACTACCGCAATAAAAGGGCTGAGCATCTCGCGGAACCAGATCCAGCCCTTCCTTGCCCCCAGCCTTACCTTCTTTCCGTGATAACAATCCTCAACCCAATTATCCCAATCTTCAATAACGCGGTCTGCTATGCCGCTGTCTTCGCTATAGAGATTATCAATCCGGTTGCCCAGGGGGATAATCTTTCCCGTCAGCTGCTCACGCAACCTCCGGGTGGAATCTTTGAAATTACGGTTGAAACCGAATACCGCCCCTACAATAGCGGCCAGCATCCTGCCAGCCAGTGTCCTGCGGTCAAAACGGTCCCCTGAGGACATCGGTATATTCTCCACGGCGTGGAGCGTATGCTGGCATTCGTCAAGATATTCAATCATCAAAAGGAAGTCCTCCGCGTAGATTTTCAGCTGGCGCCGATTGGAACTATCAGCGGCAACGCGGATTTCAGCCATAAGGCTCTCAAGCGCCGTATATAGCTGTGAAATGGCCTCCCCGTATATCTCATAATATTTCGTGCGGTGTTCGGTAACAAACCCGGCCTCAAAAGGCAGCATCGCCGTCAATTTTCTCGCCTTATCAAGACAAACAAGATAACCCGCGCTGCTCTCTGGGGCCTCCGCGACAGCGGATTTTAGCTCTTGCAATACCGCACTTACCGAATATTCCCAATTGTTTCTACTCTCTTGATTGTTGGTTCTTTGTGGATGTGGGCGTCGGGTTACAACGCGGTCTACATGTTTTGCCGAACGGTATATCCACTTATGCGCTCCCGCGGTATTACGGGAGTCCTTCTTATCTTTAACCCAGCGAAATAGCGAATAAATGCCCAGGATTGAGATAAAAATCGCCGTTGCCGACAGCCCGGGATACCTCTGGATGGTATTGGACAAAAATGCGCCGGCATTGCCTGCCAGCTGTCCGAACTGCTGGAAAAGCCGGTCAATAGAGAAACCCTGCAGTTGCCCTTGCGCAGCTGCGGATAAGCGGGCACCGAGAGAAGGTGCCGGAGTGGCGGTTGCAGGAGCGTGGGAAAAAGTAGTTAATCCCGGAGTGAAAGGACGAGACGGTAAAGGGGTAGAAACAGGGGCGCCTGTATGACTGATGGTTGAGGAAACCGTCTTACCTATATTATTATCGTTAACTATAACTCTGTCTCCCCTAAACTCAATACCCAATGCCGGGTCGCCAGAAATAACGGGAATTAAAGGCCGGCCTCCGATGATAGTTACTGAACCCTCAGTAACGCTCGTACCTGGTTTTGGGGAAGCCGGCATTGATAGGCCTAAAGAGATGCCGCCAAAAAAATAATTCCTTACGGCCTGGCCTTCCAGACCGAAAACTACCTCTGAACTGTTATATTCCCCGCGCTGGTATGATTTCCTGTATTCCTTGAAGTAATACTTCTTGTCCCATGGCCTTTGCGACCTTAACCCTGCCAGGCAGCGCGTATCAATGAATTCCGAATGCCTGACAAAGGTACCCCTGAAACGGCTTTTAAACCACTGGGCAAGGATGAAAGAATAATACAACTGGCGCAAGGCCGCGTATCTGTCTGAGGTATTAACCGCCTTCACTAACTGGGGCATTATTCTGGCATTGAATAACGATAAGGCAAAATCGTTGAACCTCTTAACACGGATGTCATCGTAGTAATAATTTTGATTAAGGTATTCGTTTTCGTTCAGAACATTAAGCGTGGCTTTATAGATATAGGCGCTTTGCCCAGACTCACGGATAATGATTTCCCCGGGGACTATCCACACCCTCATAGAAACAGGGGCATCCGACCCCACCCCCCCGAATATCTCACCCGCCTTGCGGTATAATGCCTGCCAATACTGTTTCCCCGAATCGGTATACGGCGATGTAAGCCGGCCTAGCTCACTCTTGAGTTCCAGATCCGCCGCTAACATTATCCTGCCCGCATCGGTCTTGGCCATGTCGCTATCAAGCATCTGGTCTTCGGCATCCGGCCTCAGATTGACCCAATATGAATTATTAGGAAGGCTGACTGCGATGAGGAAGAACCTCAATAGTTCAGCGGCCTGGTCCCTGGCATTATCCTTATCGTTACCGCGATAATCCCCGCTGTCAACTAAGAGGCGCAAAATGTCTGAGGTTCTCTCGTAAGCAAGAGACCTTAGGTGCGGTTGGTATGCTACCAGGGGCGGGGGGAACATCGCGTTTTCAAATCCCTGTACGGATGCCCCCTGTTCGAACAAGAAAGAAAAACACAAGAGTAGCGCTACTACCTTGCGCATTGCGACAACTATGCCTGAAGTATTGGGATAACCGATGGTTTTTTTATCCATGCCTGCTACTCTATCGCTTCAAAACATTCAAGGAAGCTATGCCTTGATGACAACTCTTGCTCCTTTGAGGACCTCGGACAAATCTGCCGGCCGCTAAAATTTAGGGCGGCATGCCAGAGAGCCAAATGGTGCGGCTGCTTAAAAGGCAGGCGGATATTCCCGGCAATCCCAAGGGCGCCCTATTTTGATGCGGCCGCCAAACCAGTGATTGGCCCGAGAGAATCCGGGAATTCCCTCCCTTGTGGCTGCGGGAATTCCCTTCTCCGTTTGATCTTCGCCATTTCCACCAAGGAGTTCCAAAGCCATACCTGCTTTTCTTGAAAATCCAGCTCAACCATCCAATCGTTGAAGAGAAGACGGCATAGTTCTCTCATTTCAACGCTTTCCTCCTCAACGCTCCTGCTATTGCCTGTTATCATTACTGATTCTGGCAGCATCTTCCACCTCCGTGGCTTTAAGGGGTTAATGCAATCGTGCTCAACGCAAACAAAGTATAAACTACGGCGGCTAAAAAATCCTTAAGGGAATGTAAAATCTCTGCAACTTATTTTTGGGTCGGATGTTAACTCGGAGAATAAAACGAAGGGTGCGGCTGGTTTTACGCTAAGGGGATAGTGAAGCTAAAGGTTGAGCCCTGCTCAAGCTCGGACCTCACCCAAACCTGTCCGCCATGGGCCTGAACAATATGTTTTACAATCGAAAGCCCGAGGCCTGTCCCGCCCAGTTCGTGGGAACGGGCCTTGTCCACACGGTAAAACCTCTCGAAGATCCTGGGGAGGTCTTTTTCAGAAATTCCTATCCCGGTATCGCTAACGTCAACCTGCAGGACATCATTGACTACCTTGGCAGCAATTGAGACCGTGCCGCCTTCCGGGGTATATTTAATGGCGTTATCCAAGAGATTAATCATAACCTGGGAAAAACGCGTCTCATCGGCTTTTACCTTCGGAAGCCCCGAAGGAAGCTCGGTATTTAATGCGATAGATTTTGCCTCGGCCTGATTCTCTATTACGGTTGCGGCGCGCCTGATAAGCACCGTTGGGTCAAGCGGGGCAAAAGACATCTTCATCTTACCGGATTCTATTTTAGACAAATCCAGGAGATCATTAATGAGGCTGGCAAGGCGGTTACTATTCTGATGGATAATGTTTACAAATTCCCTGGCATTTTCTTTGTCTTCCAGCGCCCCTTCTAATAAAGTCTCGGCATATCCTTTGATGCTGGCGATAGGGGTACGCAATTCATGGGAAACATTTGCGACAAAATCCTGCCTTATCTTTTCCAGCCGCCTGAGCTCAGTGATATCGTGAAAGACTAGGATTGCCCCTTCAAGTTTATCATTACGAATAATGGGAACGCCGTTTACCTTCAGTATCTTTTCCTCCGGGATGCCGACCGGGATCTCTTTGGTAGCGAGGCGTTGTTTGTCCTTCAATATCTTATCTGCCAGATCCTTGACTGCGATGTTCCTGATTATCTCCAGGAGCTTCTTTCCATATGGGTCGCCATCAACCAAAAAGAGCTTCCTTAAGGAGGGGTTCATTAAAATAATCTCTTCGCTCTCATTGATGACAATCACCCCTTCAAACATGCTTGACAACACCAGCCCTAACCTTGCCTTCTCGGCATTTATCTTTTCGATCTTATCCTTTATCTCCTCGGACATGCGGTTTAAGGACCGCGCCAATTGGCCTATTTCATCTTGCGAATAAGCCGGGGCCTTTTTAGAAAAATCCCCTCTGGCCATTGCCCGGGCGATACCCGCCATTTCCGTGAGCGGCCGGGATAACGATATAGAAACCAGGAATGTCAAGCCCAGGCTTAAAAACAATATTCCGGCGGCGCCTATTCCAACCGTCTTACGCATCTTTGCCTCGAGGGATTCTATCTCGCTCAGGGCAACCGCAAATCTCAATACGCCTTTGGCCCTGCCTTTACCGAAAGGAACGGCAATATAAAGCATATTTTTTCTGATGGTATAACTAAAACGGAGGCTCTCCCCAAACCCCTTGTTAAATGCATCCCGGACCTCAGGCCTGTTGGAATGGTTCTCTACCGCAGCCAACCTCTCCTTGGTGATATCCGTATCACCCAGAACTCTGCCATCGGAAGAAATAACGGTTACCCTTAAATTAAGGGTCTTGCCCGTTTCAGAAGCAAAAACTTGAAAATCAACCGGAGAAAGCGGGTTATTTAAAGACGCCTCCAGAAAATCCCGCCCCAGGAAAAGTTGACGCTTGATATTATTGCGGAGGTTATTTTCTATGTAGGAGTTCAGATGGACAATATAGTAAAGGTAGCCCGCCGAAATTGCCAGGACGGCTATAACGCAAAAAACAAGGACCAGTTTCCAATGTAGCTTAATCCGCATCGTCCTCCTCGAATCTATACCCCAGACCGCGGATTGTTTCAATCGCCCTGCCTAACCTGCCGAGCTTTTCTCTCAAGCGTTTGATATGGGTATCAACGGTACGGGTATAAATATCGGCATTTATATCCCAGACGTCAGAAAGCAGCCTCTCACGAGACTGCACCCGTCCTGCCCGTTCAATTAGAATAACCAATAGCTTAAATTCTATCGGGGTAAGCTCAATCTCATTATTGCCCACGGTAACTTTATGCTTCGGCACATCAATGACTAGGCCGCCTCTCTTAATGGTATCTTTTGCGGCCTCCTCGGGTTTGCCTCTTCTTAAAATCGCCTTAATACGCAAAATAAGCTCCCTGGCGCTGAAAGGCTTTACCATATAATCATCCGCGCCAAGCTCAAGGCCAACAACCCTATCAACCTCTTCTCCTTTGGCGGTAAGCATAATAATAGGGGTGTTTTTAAGTTTGTCGCTTTGCTTTATGAGACGGCAGGTCTCAAAGCCGTCCATCTTAGGCAACATGATATCCAACACTACGAGGTCCGTCTTCTGCTTTGCTAAAATTCCAAGCGCATCCTCGCCATTATCAGAGATAAAACACTTATAGCCGTTCTTTTCCAAGTTGTACTGCAGCAATTTTGAAATATGCCTGTCGTCTTCAACTATCAATATTTTCTCTTTCGACATCGTAACCTCTACCTTTTCTATTCTCTCCGCGGCAGACATTTACGCAGACCCCACAGATATACTGGTCCGTTAAACGCTGCTTCTGGAAACTTTTAAGCTTCTCAAAACAGAGAAGATGGTCAAACGAGGCGCTGTCTTCCTTTATTGCGCCTGCCGGACATATTTTAACACAAAGCAGGCACTTCCCGCAGTCTTTTCTTAAAGGGCTATCTGCCTCCAGAGGCATATCGGTAAGGATGGAGACGAGGCGCAGCTGGCTTCCGAATGAGGGATTAACCAAGAGATTATTCCTGCCTACCCAACCTAATCCTGCCAGATAGCCGATTCTCTTATGCGAAAGGTGCCCCTTCTGGTTCTGCCAGTCTAATATCTGGGAGGCAGGAACCGGAAGCGCACGGTAACCCTTGCGTTGAATGTAATTGCAGGTTCGAAGAGCTGCTTGGTCAAGAAAGGCATTGACAGTGCGGTAATGATGGAAATAAATCCGAGTGGGCGCATTCTCAATATCAGAGAGTATTGCCGAGGACAACCTCGCCCCCAGCGATACCCCTCTTTTGAGGCCGGCCAGGGAACGTTTTGAAAGCGCGAAGTCTTGCTTTACCCCGGAGATATCGGCGACCCCAAAGAGGTCCACCCCCATATCGAGGCAGAAATCTTTAAGGGCGCTGTAGTTTTTGCCTTTGCTCATTGAGCTTCCTGAGGTACACCATTAATATCGCAACTGCTGCCGGGGTCACCCCTGAGATACGGGAGGCCTGGCCAAGGTTTATGGGCTTTGAGCTTTTAAGTTTTTCACGAATCTCCCGCGATAATCCGCTGAGAAGGTTATAGTCCAATTCCGCAGGCAGCCTTATCCTCTCCAGGTTCCTGAATCTCTCTACCTCGGCAAGCTGGCGCTGGATAAACCCAGAATATTTTACTTCAATTTCCATCTCTCTTCCAATACTTTCCGGAATATTCCCAAGCAACCCCACTCCCCTTAAATCCTCAATACTTACCTCAGGCCGCCTCAAGAGTTCTTCTAAGCTAACCGCCTTTTTGAGGGGAGGTGTTGCCTGTTTCTTGAGAATATCGTTTATGCCGGAGCCAAAACCAATGCGCTTTTCTTTTAAGAAAGCGATTCCCTCCTCAATACTGCGGGATTTCTCTTCAGTCTGGCGATAGGTCCAGGAATCAACCAAACCGACGCCATAGCCGATTTTGCGTAACCGTAAATCCGCGTTATCCTCCCTTAGGATGAGGCGGTATTCGACGCGCGAGGTAAACATACGGTAAGGCTCATTAGTGCCCTTTGTAGTTAGATCGTCGATTAAAACCCCGATGTAACCCGAGCTGCGGTCTAACACCAACGGCTCCTTCCCTTTAGAGCTTAGGGCAGCGTTAATACCGGCAATCAGGCCCTGAGCAGCTGCCTCTTCATAACCGGTAGTGCCGTTGATCTGTCCGGCCAGATAAAGATTCTTGATTAACTTCGTCTGGAGGCTCGGGTAAAGCTGAAGAGGATCAACCACGGTATGCTCAATGCCGTAACCGAATTTTAATACCTTGGCGTCCTCCAGCCCCTCGATGGAATGCAGCATTTCCAACTGCACGTCCTCGGGGAGGCTGGTGGCCAGGCCGTTGGGATAAACCTCTCTTGCGTCGTATCCCTCAGGCTCCAGGAATACCTGGTGCCTGGCTCTCTCCTTGAATTTTACAACCTTGTCTTCAATGGAAGGGCAATAACGCACTCCGGTTGCCTGTATTACCCCGGTATAAAGAGGGGAACGGTCAAGGTTATCCAGTATGAGCCGGTGCGTATTTTCGTTAGTATAAGTTATATAGCAAGGTATCTGCCTCTGTTTAATCTCACGAGTGGAAAAAGAGAAAGGCTTGGGAGGATTGTCTCCTTCTTGAGCCGCAAGACGCGAAAAATCAATGGTATCCTTATCCAGGCGGGGGCAGGTGCCGGTCTTAAAACGCAACAGCCTAAAGCCTAACCTCTTCAAGTTATCGCTTAATTCTACGGCAGCAGGCTCGTCAATGCGCCCGGCGCTGAAATGCTTAAGACCTACGTGGATGACCCCGTTTAGAAAGGTCCCCGGAGCAAGCACTACCGCGGAAGACTCCAGCGCTCCAGCAGCATCCGTAAGCACTCCTTTGACGCTGCCGTCTTCCACTATCAAGGACCTTACATGGGCTTCCTTTACCTTGAGGTTATGCTGACTGCTGACTGCGGCGCGCATATAATTCTTATACAGCTTGCGGTCAATCTGGCACCGTGAAGATTGCACTGCTGCGCCCTTGGAAGCATTCAGGATGCGAAACTGTAGGCCTGAAGAGTCTGCTGCGCGGGCCATCTCTCCTCCTAACGCATCAATCTCCTTGACAAGCTGGCCCTTGCCAACCCCGCCGATTGCCGGATTGCAGCTCATCTGGCCGATAGTTTCTGCGCTTAAGGTTACCAAAAGCGTGCTCTGCCCCATGCGACTTGCTGCCAAAGCTGCCTCTATACCGGCGTGCCCGGCCCCGACTACTACCACATCATATGTATCCATTTTTAACGATTTGTCCGGGAGCTGAAGAAAGGAAGCCCCTTAAGGCTTGACTTCTATTTTCTGAAGAAATCTTTCGGTTTTTATTATACCATTGCGGTCGGAGTTTTTCTGGAATATTTTTTTTGCTACCAGGAGACTTTCACGCGCCTCTTGATACTTGCCGGTATTATAATAAGCCTGGGCAAGAAGAAGGTAGGCATCAGCATCCTCCGGGTGAAGTTTTAAAGCGGCGAAAAGATAGGCTATGGCTTTTTGAAAATCCGTAAGCGCAAAGTATATCGCGCCAAGGTTATAATTGATATCGGGGTCTTTGGGGTTAAGCTCCCATGCCTTTTCCAAAGAAACAGCCGCGTCTTGATAATTCCCCTTCCTCATGTCGCGGAATCCCTTAAAAAGGTATACGGCACACTGCTTGCTGATGGAGCCATTCTTTACTCCTTCCAGGACCCCCAAGGCGCCGTTGATATCGGCAAGCTCATCGTTAAATTCTCTTTGGGCCTCCTCAAAATTTCCTCCCGCGGCTAAATCCATTCCTTTTTCGAAACCGGAGGCTGAAAGACCCGCCTCATTCGTTTCGCCGCTTGAAAAAGCAGAATTATCTTCAGCAATACTCTTTATGTACTTGTTCTCGAAATAGACCTCGCTGCTGTTGTATTTTATTTTTAGATAATCCGGCGTTCTTTCTATTATCTTGCCTTGTATCTCTTTGCCGGATTTAAGCACAACGGTATCCGCTAAAGCGGTATTGAAGAAAAAAACGGCGAACATTGACACCCAAAAGATTTTTCTCATTTCTAAGTAATTAGTCGTTATTACTGCCTCGGTTCCGTCCTAAGAACTAAAAATACTGCGTTTTTGTAACATAATCTTTAAGAAAATGCAAACTTTTCGCAAAAAAAAAGGCGGCTCCCGAAACCATGGTATTTCTTGGAATCCTCCTATATTTAAAAGAATTAAGCTGGAAAGGGAGTAAAAAATATTAAATTTACCCTGCTATTAACGTGCCATATTTACAAGGAGAGGCATGATGTCGCGGCCTTTTAATGCGCCGATGGAGCCGAGCTTCGAGGACTTCTCGGAAAAACTCAAAGAACCGTCGGGCTTGATGTTCCCGCCGCAGACCAGCAAGGGCACCGGATCGGCAGAATGGGCCTTGATGGCGCAAACCGTAGAATGGTCAGCCGTTACCGCTACGATAGTATCGCTAAGGTCAAGGCTGGGAAGGAGGTTGCTAAAAAAGAACTTGTCGATCGCCTCGATGATATCCTTTTTCTTCCTGTAATCTCCGTCATGGGCAGGCTCGTCAGGACCCTTGATATGCACATAGATGCCGTCGTAAATCTTCAAGGACTCCAGGGCCACCTTTGCCCAAACCGGATAATCTACGTCAAGGTGGCCGGTGGATTCCGGCACCTCGATAATCTCCATCCCGGTCAAAAGAGCAATCCCCTTCTCCACCGGCATCTGCACAAAGGAGCCGAACCTAAGCTTGTAGACATCGCCCATCTTAGGGAATTTCGGAAGGCGGTCACCGGCATCGCGCGATAAAATCACATTGGCCGGGAGTTTCCCTTCGGCAAGCCTCTTCTTATTCAGGGCACATTCATTGAGGACGAGATTGGACTTTTGGGTAAATTCATTCAGGAGGTTCGCGGCCTCCGCTGCCTCGGAGGAATCCTCATATCCCGGCATAGGCGCTGAAACGGAAACGGTATTCTCAAATTTCTCCTTGGCTACGCCAAATACCCCTTCGCGGTCATAGGCAGGGTCGGTATTGGTAATCCAGCCTGATAACTTGGAACGCATCCCGCGTATCACCAGCACCCCGCGGTGGCCGATGGTGTTCTTAAACTCAAATGTGCCGTTGGTAAGGGCGACCTTGGAATTTATCTCCTTGGAAAGCGCGGTGGCCTCTTCGGTAACAAGGTTCCTGCCTACCCGGCGGTCCTTGATGGCTTTGCCGTCAGCTCCAACAGTGGCGAAATTCACCCTGAAAGCCACGTCTCCGTCATTAACGCTTAAGCCCTCGGCAAAGGACTCTAAAGGACCCCTGCCGGTATAATACTTGTGCGCATCATACCCCAACAGGCTGATTACCGCGATATCGGATTCGGGAGCAATGCCCTCCCCTACCGTATAGACAAATCCCGTAATGCCTTTTTGCGCCAGGCGGTCAAGATTAGGGGTAAGCGCAGCCTCAAGGGGGGTCTTGTCATCCAAATCCTTAAGCGGCAGGTCCCCTAAACCGTCCAGCACAATATATAATATTTTTTTCATTATTTACTCTCCTGCCCTAACACTTTGAAAACCCGCAGGCATGACACTTGACGCAGCCTTCCTCATGCCGCAGCGCACCCCCGCAATCAGGGCAAACCCCTACGATATTTCCGTGGGTTTTATTATCCTTCAGCTCGCTGCCGTCCTCGCTGGAATGCTTCATGGCTACGCTGGCAGCCTCCACCTCCTCGGGAACAACATTTACATTTGCGTTAACCAGTCTCTTCTCAACCACCCGCGCAATGGCGTCTGCGCAGGAGAATATACGCTGCCCCTTTTCCCAGGAAGGAGAAGGGCAACGGATATTGCGCAACTGCTCAATTATGGATTTTACCTCAATGCCCGAACGGAAACCCAGCGAAACCAGGCGGCCGATCGCCTCCAACTGCGATGCGGCGCAACCGCCGGCCTTGCCCATCTGGGTAAAAAGCTCGAAGGGCTTTCCCCGCTCGTCAACGTTGATAGTCACGTAAAGGTTGCCGCAACCGGTGGAGACCTTGGTAGTAGTGCCGATAATCACCTCCGGACGCGGCCGCGGAGCGATCTCTTTATTTACGGGCTGCGCTGCCGCTTGCCCCTCGGATTTAGCATCCTTGACTGTCCCAATATTCAAAACCTGCTCCTCGCGGCTCCTGTCGCGGTAAATGGTAATACCTTTACACCCCAGCTCATAAGCCAAAAGATAAGATTTCCTTACGTCATCAATGGTAGCCTCATGCGCAAAATTTATGGTCTTGGAAGTAGCGTTGTGCACGTATCTCTGGAAAGCTGCCTGCATACGCACGTGCCACTCCGGCGAGATGTCGTGGGAGGTAACGAAGATGCGCTTGACGTCTTCGGGAACCTCCGGGATATCCTTGAGGCACCCTTTATCCGCAATCTTCTGCATCAGCTGAAGGCTGTAGAAACCGCGCTGGCGCGCAACCTCTTCAAATATGGGGTCCACCTCCAGCAGCTTATCGTTATCCATGACGTTACGGTGATACACTATGGCAAACAAGGGCTCGATGCCAGAAGAGCATGGACCTGCGATAATACTGATGGTGCCGGTAGGGGCAATGGTGGTAAGAGTGGCGTTACGCACCTTGATGCCCTTTTCCTTCCTGTCATAAATACTGCCTTTATATGCCGGGAAGGCCCCTTTTTCTTTTGCCAACTCCTGGGATTTTTTCGTCGCCTCATCCAGGATAAAAGCCATCACCTTCTCTGCAAGGGCTACCGCCTCTTCGGAATCATACGGGATACCCAGGCGGATAAGCAGGCTTGCCCATCCCATCACGCCTAAGCCTATCTTGCGCGTCAGCTTAGTGGCCTTCTCAATCTCCGGCAGAGGGTACCTATTTACATCGATAAGGTCATCCAGAAAATGCACTGCCAGGCGGCTTACCTCTTTGAGTTTCTGCCAGTCTATCTCTGCGCGGCCGTTTATCTTCCTGCACATGCGCTCAAGGTTAATCGAACCCAGGTCACAGCTCTCATAGGGCAGGAGAGGCTGCTCTCCGCAGGGATTGGTGCTTTCAATCCTCCCCAGTTTCGGGGTGGGGTTTTCCTGATTGACACGGTCGATAAAGATAATGCCCGGCTCGCCGTTCTTGTGCGCCTGCTTTACAATCAACTCAAATACATCCTTGGCATTAAGGCGCCCCACTACTTTCTTCCCGCGAGGGTCAATTAAATCGTAATCCTCCCCTGACTTGAGTTTTTTCATGAAATCATCGGTAATGGCGACCGAGATGTTGAAATTGTTGATGGACCTGTTATTCTCCTTGCAGGTGATAAACTCCAGGATGTCCGGGTGGTCTACCGCAAGTATCCCCATGTTTGCGCCTCGGCGGGTACCCCCCTGCTTTACGGCCTCGGTAGCGGAATCATAAACCTTCATAAAGGAAACCGGGCCCGATGCCACCCCTCCGGTAGTCTTGACTACCGAGTTCTTGGGGCGAAGCCGCGAAAAAGAAAACCCGGTCCCTCCACCGCTCTTATGTATGATGGCAGTGGCCTTTAAGGTCTCGAATATCGACTCCATCGCGTCATCGATAGGCAGGGTAAAGCAGGCGGAGAGCTGCCCCAGATCCCTGCCTGCGTTCATAAGGCAAGGGGAATTAGGAAGGAATTCCAGCGCCGTCATTGCGCGGCAGAATGAATCCGCCACCCCTGCTACCTCTTTCTCTTCTGCGCCGTAAAGCTTTTCCGCCTCGGCAATGGCCCGAGCCACCCTACGGAACAACTCTTCAGGGGTTTCCACCACTTCTCCTTCGGTATTTTTTTTGAGGTAACGCCTCTCTAGGACCTTCAGGGAATTTTGGGATAATTTCAATGACATGGCGCGCTCCGCGTTAAAATGTTGATTGATGATCGATAGAGAAAAGTATAAATGTTATTGCAATGTTTGTCAACAAAAAAATACAATATCTGGTAGGTGATCTGTTTAAATATACAACAAGTTGTATTATTTCCCGAGCGGGCGGCAGGATTCCCGGATCACGAGTTCCGTCGGCAAAACCCTTTTTTTAGGGGCGTTATCCTTGCTTTTGGAATTCATGATATTGTATAATTCCTTGACGCTCTCCTCTGCCATCTTTATTAACGGCTGTTTCACGGTAGTCAGGGCAACCGGTCCATAAAGCCCCGAAGGGTTATCATCAAAACCGATAATGGATAAGTCGCGCGGTATCTCTCTCGCCATTTCTCTGGCTACCGCCATCACCTCCAGCGCCATAGAGTCTGAGGCTACAAATACCGCGCTGGGAGGCTCCTTCATCTTTAAGAGCGTCTCTGCTGCCTGGCGCGCCTGGCCGCGCGAGTAATCAGTTTTAAAAACCAATTCCTCCTTGAAAATGATGTTATTCTTATCAAGGGCCTTCTTGTACCCCTCAAAACGCTGTGCTGCCGCCTGGGTTACCAGGTCGCCGCTGATGTGCGCTATTTTCTTATGGCCGAGGCTAATGAGGTAATTCACCGCAGCCTCGGCCCCTCCGACATTATCCACCGCTATACAACTGACCGGAAGGTCCTGAAGGTAATTATTAATAACGACACAGGGGATGCCGCCTGCGACAGCATCCTCCACCTGGGCGCGGTTGCCGATAATATCCGAGAATATCACCCCTCCCAGGCCCGTTAGATTCAACTGGGTGCGCGTATCCGTAAGATGCAGAAGGAGGTCAAGTTTGAGCGCTTCGCAAAGTGTGCCGATGCCGCGGATTAACTCCAGGGCGTAGAATGAATAAAATACCCCTTCGTAACGCGGTATCACCAGGGCTACGATGTTGCTCCTGCCGCTGGCAAGCTGCTGCGCGAGGCTGGAAGGCTGGTATTTAAGCTGCTTCATCACCTCTAATACCCGCCGCCGGTTCGCCTCCTTGACTGAAGGGAATTTATTGATGACGCGCGAAACCGTCGTAATGGAAACCCCGCTTAAGCGGGCGACGTCATGAATGGAAACTGCCTTGCCGGAGGTTGGTTTTTTAGTGCGGGTCATTTATATGAAGACTCTGTTACTTTATAATATCGCCTACCTTGATGGGGGTCTTTTCTTCCTTGATGTCACAGGCGGTAATACCCTTGCGCGCCTGCACCACCTCGATAGTCCCCACCAGTTTCCCCGAACGGTAAACATGAAAGATATCTCCGATCTTCAAACCATAATCCTCTCCCAGGTCAATGATAATGAACCTGCTCTCGCGGTTTACCTCGAGTATCCTGCCAATCCCTTCGGTGGCGGCTGAGATGCGCTCTGCAGGCGCAGGCATTTCTGAGCCGGGCCGCACCACAATCGGTGGCAGCTCCACTGATTCCTTCTTGGGTTCGTTTGTCTCTGGTTCTTCTCCGCTGCGGATAGCCTGAAGCTTCTCTTTGACGTCTCCCATCTGGTACATCTTACTCTCCAGCATTGTTCCCATCTCGTCAAACTGCCGCTGGAGGGCAGCCTTATCTTCCTGGAGCTTCTGCAACTTGTTCTCCAGGTATGTCTTGCGGCTGCCAAGATACCTCAATTGTCTGCGGAGAGAGGAATTTTCCTTCTTGACGGCCGCGAGGTTATCCTGGATTTTCATCTTGGCGTTCTTTTCCCTCACCAGGTCTATGCTGATGCTATCCATCCCCTGCACCTGCTGCTCAAGAATCTCTTTGTCGCGGGCAAGGTTCTTCAAGTCCAACTCCAGGGACCCCTTGTCGCGCTTGAGCTGTTCATTTGCAATCTTGAGCCTCTCCAATTCGCTGCGCAGCCCCTCCACCCGCACCGAGAGGTCCGTTTTATCCTTCAATACCTTTGCCCAATAAGACTCTTCCTTGGAAGATGCGCTCTCGGAGACCCCTTGCCTGGCCTCGCCAATCTGGTCTTTCAACCTTTCCTGCGTTGCATCCCTTTCCTTAACCAGGGCCTCATATTGTTTCTGGAGCTCGTCCCTACGGGATGCAAGTTCATCCTTCTCTTTGGCAAGTTTATCCAGCTCTTCCTTTAAGGCACCGAACTTATTCTCAATCTCCTTTTTATCCTTAATGCCATCCTCGACCTTTTTGGCGAGAGAGGCATTTTCTTCTTTGAGGGCGTCCCTGGCGAGCTCCGCTGCCTTGCGGGAATTGCAACTCTGGAAGTTGGCAAAGACGCTGATTAATAAGGCTGCTGCCAGGCCTATTGCCACAAACTTTATCTTATCTTCCATAAACCTTCCTTCATCTTTTAAGCTATAGCAGGCGCGCGAATATCTTCTGGGCCACCAGGCTTGCCGCCCCCGCTGCCACGGCGTTCTCCCTGAGGGCCGAATAAATAATCCTTAGGTCCTGCGTCTCTTCCCTAAAGGCCCAGTCTTTGACAGTGGAATTTACGGCCTCCAAGAATCTCTCACCGGCATCCTCCAGTCCCCCTCCGATAATGACCGTTTCGGGGTTCAACAAATTCACGAGATAGGCGATCTTGATGCCTAACCTCTTGGCAGCCCTCTCTAATGCCGCAACCGAGGTAGGATCGTTCTCCTGGGCTGCGCTTAAGATTGTCTTGAGCTCGAGACTGGTCGAATCAACCGAAGTCATTTTAAAGAACTTCTCCGCAGCCCTATGGTCGCGGGAGAATACCGTCTTTAAGTCCTCCGTTATCCCGAGGTCGGTCTCCCAGCGTTTCAGGAAACAGTTATTGCCTATTTTGCAATTAAAGAGGTCGTCCTGGCGATAATTATAAATGGAGACCTCTCCTGCATAACCGTTGGTGCCGGTGTAGATTTCTCCGTTGATGATTATACCACAGCCTACCCCGGAAAACATATAAATGACATTTTTGAATTCGCGCTCGATGTCCATCCATTGCTCTCCGAAACAGGCGCAGGTAGCGTCATTCTCTATTAAGACCGGCAGGTCGAACTCGTTCTCAATAAGCTCGGCCAGCGAGAGGTCAACCGAGGCATAGGTATAATAATGGTCCATCCTCTGCGGCCAGTGGATGGAGCCGTCCTTTTTATTAATGAGTCCTGCGATGCCGACCCCGATGCCCTTGATATTAGCAGTGTACTGCTTGGAGCGCTTAAGGATCTCGCGGATAATCTCCAGCACGCACTCCGCAATCTCCTTGACGTTGGCGCGGGGCCTGGCAATCTGGGTCTTGGTAAGAATATTGCCCTTGAGGTCTACCAGGAGGCCGACCATATTCATAAGGTTCAAACCCACGCCTATGATGTAACCGCCGTGGGGGTTTAGTTCTATTAGGGTGGGACGCCTCCCTCCTTCAGATACATCGAGCTCCTTCTCGTAAACAAGCTTATTCTTCAGGAAATCATCGATGTAATTGGAGACGGTAACTACGTTTATTCCTATTTCTTTGGAGATGTCCGGCCGGCTGATAGGGCCTTTTTTCCTGAGGATTTCGAGGATCCGGATGTTGCGTCTTTCCTTTTCGCTGAATTCCTGTTTTTGCAGGTCGATATTCCTCATCCGGCAGAATTAGTTTTTTTGAAATATGTCCTTAATTAAGACTTATTTATACTATTAAATATACTATAAGTCAAGTATTTTTAAGAACTAAGGATTAGGGGGTCCCGGGGGAATCGTAAACATCCACGATATCCAGATTACGGTCAACAACCCCGCTAGCGGAGACTATTACCAGGTTTACCTCCTTGCTTCCGTTGTGGATGTACTGGGTAGTAAAAGCGGACTGGCTGGTGTCGGGCTTGGTCAGCCCCCGGCTATCCGGAGCTGTGGATGAATCATTGCTTACATCATGATAAGCCCCCAGGTGCCCTGACCAGAGATACTGGAATTCCGGCTGCAGGCATCCGTTATCGCCGTAATAATAAGAGGAACTTATATTAACATCCTGGTTCCTGGGGCTGCGGTAAGGATGGCAGTTCAATTCAAATTTAGTGCGGTCAGACTGGACATCCTGCGGTCTTAACGAAACATCTATGAAGGTCTTGAGGTTATATTCTATCGGCCTGGACCCGTCCAGTTCAGCAATCCTCTCGTTGGCAAGCGCCACCGTTTCTCTAAAACCATCCCCGGCCTTATCCTTAAGAGCCAGGTAATAACGGCGGGCTTCTTCATTCTTGCCCTCCCACTGCGCCAGGAGCCCCAGCTGATAGATGGCTGAGATTACCTGCGGGCTGACCTTATCGCTATCGGATAATTTTGTAAAATATCCCCTGCCTCCCGAGATGTCGCGCATGATATAGGTCGTGATGATTCCTAATTTATACTGCGCTTCGTCATTTTCTGGGTTATCCGGAAAAGAAGCCACGAAATCCCTGTATCTATCCTTGGCCGCAAGGAAATCTTTACCTTTTTCCAGGTTGAACGCGCGAAGATACATCAACTTCTCATCAAGGGCTTCTTTACCCCCCAGTTCCTCTATTCTGGCAAATACCTTCTCGGCATAAAGAGGGTCGTTGGGCCTGTTGTCGCCGTAGGAAAATTGCCTCGCAATCTCAATCAGCTCCGGGGCAGCCGCAGCACCTTGCGCCTGCGCTATCCTTTCTATGTAAGCGTCGTAAACGGCCTCTGCCAAGTCCAGGTTGCCTTGGCTGTAGAAACCCAGGGCGGCCTTCTTTATTTTTCCGCTCTCCTCGCCGGGCGCAACAATTTTAGCGACGTATATCTTATATAACTGACGGGCGTTCCCCTTTTCATTGTAAGATGAAAGCTCATCCGCTGCGGTTTTTATCAGGCCGATATCAGCCGCGTTTCCGGCGGCATACTCCTCGGTTTCAGCCATTAACCCTGAAAGCTGTAATTCTCTAGCCGGGTCCTGCTGATCCTGGTAAAACCTCCAGAGTAGAAGACGGCTTAAGATGCGCAAGGGGTCAGCCGTTGTGGTCCCCTCAAGCACCTTTGCGATAGAACCGGTTATTTGAGTGCGCCAGGAATTCTGATTTGCAAAATACTCCTCCCATAACTGGTTATCCTCCAGGTACTTTAACTGCCTGTAGCGGGCAAGGGCAGTATAATAATCGTTCCATAATGCCAGGCCCTTGTTATCGCCGCCGCCTACAGAGGATAACGCCGTAAGAAAACCGTCAAAATCGTTATTGTTAAAATAAAGCTCCCCCAGTTCATTAAATAGGGCGTGAAGCTTGGCGCTGTCTTTAGTTTTGTTTATCTCTGTGACTAAAAGGCTTGCCTTTTTTTGCTCGCGGCTGTCTAATGCGAATGCCGGCATAGAAAGGCAGACTAAAAAAAACAAAACAATGATGACGGTTCTGGCTAAAAGTGTTTTCATTTTTTACGCGGGGGGTCAGTGAGGACGGGATTCTTCCAGAATTCCCTGACCAGATAATACGCCTTGCGGGGAATGCGCCTGTCCAGCCCGGATTCGTCCTCTTTGGACAATGCCACAATCCCAAACCATTCCTCGTTCATATTCTTGTTATTAGCGGCTTTGATGTCAAAGTAATAACTGGGGTTGGACCAATTGGATTCGGCATCGTGGCGGCTCCATCCGTCGGCATCATATTCGTTATGCTTCCACCACTCATCCGCCCATTCGAACATCGCGCCTCCGATGCAGTTACCCGCGCCGCCCTTAGTGGTAGCGAGGTTCTGATAAATCTGCCTCCACTGCGCCTGGAGGAAAAATGCCTGCATGTTCTGGTCCTCTTTCCCCAGATAAGCGTCGTAGCTGTCTGCGCCGAATTCAGAGATGAGGATCGGACGGTCAAAGATGCTTTTTAAGGAATTGAAGATATTGCCGAAGCCCTTGCCGCGATAGATGATGCATGCCACCACGTCTATATCAGGCGAGACATCACGAGCAACCTCCAGCCCCAGGAGCTCGCCGTTACCCAGGGCCACCGGGTGATTGGGGTCGATCTTATGGATTTCAGCTGCCAGCTCATTCACGAAAGAATAATACACCCTGGCGCGCATCAGGTTCTGCTTTGCGGGGTCGGTCTCCTTATCTATTTCATCGGTGGACCATGGGTTGACCTGGCCGAAACAGGAATAATTGTTTTCATTGCCCAGGATCCACATGAGTACGCCGGGCTCGTCCTTATAGAGCCTGACCATATCAAGAACTTCTTTCTTAACCCTCTCCTGGAATTCCTTTCCGCCGTAAAGAGGGCAGGGGTATTCCCAGAACCCCAGCCAGTGCCCCATGACGGTGCGTATGCCGTAGATATTATACATATCGCTGATGACCTTCTTGACACTGCCGGGGTTATTGCCGGCTTTGTATATGCGCACGGTATTGACGCCCATCTCCTGCATTAGCCTGCCGTCTGTCAACCAGGGCTTATTGGGGTCTGACCACCAGTCATAATCCTGCCCTTTGCCGATAGGAATAGGGTTATAACATACCCCCTTTACAACATAGGGCTTGCCTGCTGCCATCAACTCATAACGGCTGCCTTTAAATTTCTTAACCCAAACTGCGGGCTTGGGCCTGGAAGCCATCCCCACAATGAAAAAGCAAAGCGCCAAGCAAGAAGCCGCAAGCAAGAACACCTTGCGGCTTCTAAACCCTTTTAACCTGACCTCTAACACCCGGCTGCTAACCCCTGTTTTTTTATTCGTATTTGATCTCATCCAGGTAGAAGGTCGCCCCTTCGGGATTGACATCGGCGTTGGTAACCCAGCAGAAGCCGCCGATAATATAGGACATATCCTTGCCTTTTAGGTCAATGGTGTATTGAGTCCATTCCTTGTTTAATATCACCGGCCCTATGCTGGCGGAATCGGAATCAGAATATTCCCCCATAATACCGCCGATCTTAAACTCCTCAATTCTCTCCCCGCCTTTTTCTCCGCGCGCCCAGAAGGTAAGCTGCTTAGCGCGGGAAAGGTCAAAACCGGCGTCAACAGTACCCCAGTTATTGGGAGGGTTCTGCCAGTAGACGCCTGCCCAACGTACCCCTTGAGCGGCTTTAGCGGTATATACCATTTTAATGCAGCTGTTGCCAAGATAAGGGTCCGTATTGGAAGCGATATCAACCTTTACATCGCCGTAGCTGCCCATAAACCCTGAAGGAGTAAAATGGTTGGTTATGGAATTTCTGTCGGCGTAGACGTAAAAAGGCATGTTCTCCACCTTGTGGTCCTCGGGCTTCATGGTAGGGTCGGCCTCGAATTTAATATCATCCAGATAAAAGGTGGCGCCCTGAGGGTTTAAATCAGAGTTGGTAACCCAGCCAAATGCGCCGCTGATATAACTTAGGTCCTTGCCGGCAAGGTTAATCGCATATTGTTTCCAGGTATCGGTGAGCTCAACCGGGCCGAACTTAACCGCCGCGGTATCGGGATAGGTCCCCTTGATGCCTCCGACCATAAATTCCCTGATAACCTCGCCGCCTTTGGCGCCCTTGGCCCAAAAGGTAAGCTTGGTCATGCCGCTAAGGTCAAAACCGCCCTTCCTCGTTCCCCAGTTATTTGCGGGATTCTGCCAGTAAACCCCTGACCAGCCCTGCCCCTGGCTGTTTTTTGCGGTGTATACAAATTCAATGCCGGTAGCACCGCTATGAGGGTTGGCCATGTATTGATCGTTAATCTTGATGTCACCGACATCGCCCATAAACCCCGAAGGTATATAATGATTGTCCCTGGAGTTTCTATCATTGTAAATAATAAACTCCTTGGGCGCCAGGGTTGCGGCGGAAGACCCCTCTTTAGCTGTTTCGGATGAGGTCTCTGCCGATAAAAGACAGGTCGGCAATGCTAAAAACAGGACTGCCAGGACTAAAAACATTCTTTTCATTTCCTACTCCTCCTTTTTCATTATATTTTACCAGGGACGGTTCTGAAGTCAATCCTAAAGTGTCCCCTTAGCAACACCTTTGTTTCGGGTCCAGAACCTCCCTAATCCTGATCTTGATGCCAAGCCTCTTTGTAGTAATAATACGCCTGGCGCAAATGTCTTAGAAAAGGGCTCTCTTTACCGTTGCCCTGGCCGCATACCCCCAGCCACTCCTCGTGCATATAGCCGTCTGGAAAGGGCCCTGTAAATAACCCCTTGGTATCATGTAGTGAAGGCTCGTAGGCCTTCCACCATTCATCCAGCCACTCAAAAACAACCCCTCCCAGGGCATTACCGGCTCCCCCATGGAATGCCATATTGGCCTCAATATCTTCCCAGGCTGCGCGGTGGTACTCTGACTGCAGCCGCTCTGCCTCTTCGGGGCTCTTGCCGTCAGCGTGAGCAGGACAGCCGTATTCCGTAATGAAAGCCGGTTTATCCGCTTCCTCCTTTACCTGCCGGAAGAGAAAACCAAAACCGTAATCCCCGCGGTAGGCATTGGTGCCGAAGATATCAATGTCAGGGCAGTCCTTGCCGAATTTATCCAGGAAGAGTATATCGCCGCTACAGATTGCTACCGGGTGCTCCGGGTCAAGCCCCTTAATACGAAGGGCTGCCTCGTTGGCAAATTTGAAAAAGGCATCCGGTTCTTTATCGGCATTGCAGGCAAAACCGTAAACATTCTCATTACCAAGCAGCCAAAAGAGGATATAGGGCTCGCCCTTGAATTCCTCAACCATCTGGGTTACCGATTCCAGCATCTTCTTCTTATGCTCGGGGTTACTATAGTCCGTGCCAGGATACCAGGGCGCGCCGGAACCGATGGCGTATTTGCCGAGGAAATCCCCCATGATCACCCTGATGCCGTATCTGCGGTAAAGTTCCCGCAACAGTTCCTTGTTGACCTTGGAAGGATGATGGTAGAGCCGGATGGTATTTACGCCCATTTCCTGCATCAATCTAAAATCACCCACGGACGGCTCGTTTTTATCATGGGCGCTGTTGTTGTTGGCGTCCACAAAGGAATCATAGGGCCCGTCGATTTTGCCGTTCCTGTTGAAATCTTCATACATCCAGTTGCCGAGCGTGCCTTCATCCGGAGATTGGCCTATCTTGGTGGGGGTATAGGTAATGCCTTTGATAATATAGGGTTTACCATCAACCAACAACTGCCAGTCACCGCTCTCGTATTGGACAAGATGCACCTTGCCTTCGCCCAGGCGTTTCTTAATACCCAAGGGCTCCGGATTCGGTTTGGGCTTGGGTTTTTCCAAGGGGCGGATCTTGACGAACCTGCCGGGATTGACCATCGCAACGTCATTGGAGACATCGTTATCAAAACCGTTGATAATCCTGATGTCTGCTCCTTCAAGGCGGTAACCCAATTGTGGGTTGCGTTTCAACAAAAAATTTATCTTGGAGATCGCGGCCTGCCCAACGTACCAGGGGGTCTGCCAGTAGGTCCACCCGTAGCTGCCGGGAAAATGCACGACGATGGCGTAATAGCATTTGATGGCGTGCTCGATAAGGCCGGAGTTTTCCAGGATCAGGCCGGTATAGAACAATTTTATACCCTTGGGTTCCGAGCAGGTTGCCCATTTCAGAAAAGCTGCCTCCAGATCCGGAGAATGCACAAAATCCCAGACATTACCATCCAGCCTGTTTTCTTTCTGCGCCTTCTTGAGCGCCGGGTCACGGCGCACGGATGAGGTATTGGGGTGAATCCCTTCCCCCACTGCCGCGCTTAACCCCTGCTGGTCGCTGATAATATAGGCATAATCTTTGGTAGCGGCATCCTTAAACTCGCCGTATTTGGAATAATCCACAAAATCCTCTTTGCCGGGGTCATAAAGGATAACCTTGGTGGCAAGCCGGCTAGGTCTGTTTTTATTTTCCATCTCAATAGAGCCGGTCTCAATCTTCTTGATGCTCTGCTGGGCCGCGGTCCCCAGCTGCCAATACCAGCCGCGCTGATCCCAGGCCTGGGCGTAAGGGTATTTATCGGAGATCAGCTGGAATATCTTCTTGGCCTCTTCTGTTTTTTGCTGGCGCAGCAGGCTTTCCGCCTGGATAAAATAGGCCGTAGCCACGTCGTTCAAAACCGCCACCTGCTCAATCTCCGCCTTGTTCCTGGGGAGCGCCTTCAAAGCGGACTGTTCCCTGTCCGCTTCCTCTTTATACAGCCTTATGCATTCGCCGGTATAGCGCAGGGTCGCCTCCGCGTCTCTCTTGCCGTGCGCCTCCCAGGCCTTATCAATGAGCTCGCCGCAAGACGGCTTGACCTCTCCGGCATAAAGTTTGTGTAATGTAAGCGGCCTGATGTGCAATGAAAAAAAGACGGCGAGCCACATTAATGCATGGCGCATTATCCTTTTAACATTATACCGTCTTTTCATTCTTGCCGCCTGTCTCCTTTTCGCCTGTCTTCTTCCATCCGCCTCTCTTCCTGGCCTCGCCTTTCTCCTCTGCGCCGCTCTACCTGCGCGCGGATCTCGCCCGCCTTGGCTTCGGTGATGTCAAAAGTCAGGATAATGAAAATCGCGATCAAAGAGGTAATGATGGGTATCCCGATATCGCAGACCCTCATCCAGAATAAAGAGCTGGCCGATTGCTCGGCGCCAAACGCGATATTGAAGCCGGTCATGTTAAGAAGGATGCCGGAGATAAGCGAGGAAATCGCCAGCCCCAGCTTTACCATCCACCAGTAAATAGCGCCGAACAGGCCTTCCCTGCGCGTGCCGGTCAGGAGCTCGTCAAAATCGCAGACATCGGCCACCATGGAGCTGACCAGCGTGAAAAGCGACCCCAGGCCAAAGGCGATGAAAGGGGCTGCAATCAAGAGCCGGTACGGGTAATGCGGATTATACCCTATCCACTTCAGGGCGTAACCTATGATAGAGATAGAGATGGTTATCAAAAAGGTGTTGCGCTTGCCGATCCTTGTGGAGAGCCAAGTGGCTATAAAAATGACGCAAAAAGTGCAAAGAGAACTAAGCGAACCGAACCATCCCAGAAGCGTTCCGCCTTTTGAATAATCGCCGTGGTAAACATAGAAGAAAATAACATATGCCGTAAAAGCGCTGGCAAGCATAAATCCGTTGAAGATCAGGAAGGTTGCCACGCAAAGCTTGACGAACGGACGGCATTTGAAGGCGCTCGCAAACCCCCTGAAGAAATCCCTGGTGATATTCCAGGGCCCCTTGCCTCTTTCAGGCTTGGGTATGTCGGCGAAACGCTCTTTGATAAAAATTGCCGGCAGTATTCCGCCCAATACGATAAAGACGCCGAGGATTATCGAGAGGACCCGCGCGCCCTGGACAATATCCGTAAACCAGGACTTGTTGTCCATAATCTTGAAAAACCAGGGGGCGATCACCCAGGCAAGCTGGCCGACAAAATTGCTGGCTGCCTGCAGCCTTGTGCGCTCGTGATAATCGGGCGTCATTTCGTAGCCCAGCGCGATCCAGGGGATGGAAAAACAGGTGAATCCGAGAAAATAAAGGCTCTGGAACGCCGCGAAATACCAGAAATAAAAACTTTCGCTGTGCCCTTTATAGAACTGAAACATCAGCGCAAAAAGGATGCCTCCGGCAATCGCTCCAAAGAATATAACCGGCCTGCGCCTGCCCCATCTGGTCCGGAAATTATCCGAGAAATAACCTGTAGCGGGATCCGATATGGCATCGAGAATGCGGGGGATGGCCCCCACCAAACCCACCAAAGCGGGATTCACGCCTAATCCGATGTTCAAAACAATAACCATCGCACCAATGGCGGCGGATTGGATGCTGTTAACCAGCCCTCCTATGCTGTATGCTACCTTTTGCAAAATTGGGATGCGGTCTTCGCGGGCCGTAAGATGGCGCTTCGGTTGAGCGATCGTCTCTTCCATTAACTACCCTCCTCTTTCCTTTTTAACTGAATTGGCGCTCCTGCCTGACGCAGGCAATTATGAGTGTTGCATTATAACAAATATAACCGTTGCAAGCAATAATTATTATCCTCGTCGTAAGCATCCGGCCGCCCGGCAATCAGCTCAATACCGCTCCGGAGGATATCCCCTTCACGATATACTTCTGCATCAGCATATACACCAGGATGATAGGCAGGGCTGTTATAGTCAGGCCGGCCATCAAAAGCGGATAATTGGTCAGAAATTCCCCCTGGAATACCATTAATGCCCGTTGGAGAGGCATAAGGCTCTTGGTGTCGAATATTATCATCGCCAGCACGTATTCGTTCCAGACATTCAGGGCGTTAAAGACCACTACCACCGCCAGTACCGGTCGCGCCAGGGGCATCGCCACATGCCACCAGACCCCGAACTTGGAAGAACCGTCAATCCTGGCGGCGTCTTCCAGCTCCCGTGGCAATTTATCAAAAAATGTCTTTAAAAGGAATATGCTCATCGACAATCCGACGTTTATCATGCACAGGATATAGCCGAAGGCAGTATCCCTCAGGTGTAATTTGTTGAGGAGCACATAGAGGGGCACGAAGCTCCCGGGCACAGGGATCATCATTGCCGCCATAAATATAAAAAAGAGGACGTTCTTGCCTGGAAAGCGAAGGCGCGAAAAGGCGTAAGCAGCCAGAGAAGCCACGATAACTATCCCGGACACAACCGACACCGTATAGAAAATGCTGTTTAAAAAATACCGGCCGAAACCGCCCTGCTGCCAGGCGAGATAATAATTCTCGAAATGAAAACCATGGGGTATAAACGACATATCCTTGAAGATGGTCTGCTGCGTCTTCAGGCTCGAAGAGACCATCCACAAGAGCGGGAAAAGGCAGGTTACGGCAACGCTGATAAGAAAGGCGTGTATCAGGATATTGATGGCGGTTTTTTTAGCTCTGTAATATAAACGCGTTCTCATGACATCAAGCCTGCCTGGCGTATCTTGAAAAGCGATACTGGATGAAGGAGATCGTCATCAATATTGCGCCGAAGGTAATGCTCTGGGCGCAGGCGTAACCGAACCGCGAAGAACCCCGCATTGCCGCCAGGATCCGCAATACCGGCACCTGGGTATGGTATGCCGGGCCACCGTCGGTCATGGCAATAATCAAAACGAACCCCTGCATCGTCCCCAGGATAGTAAGTATAGCCACCAATACCACTACCGGCACCATCAGAGGCATAGTAACTTTGCGGAAACAAACCCAGGCATTGGCGCCGTCTACCCGCGCCGCTTCGTAGAATTCCCGCGGTATGGTCTGTAAACCTGCCAGGAATATCAGGAAACCCCAACCAAACCCTTTCCAGCAATGCACGATCGCCACCGTAGTCAGGGCGGTATTGGGGTCTGAGAGCCAGTTTCTGACAAGATTGCTTAACCCTAACTGCCCCAGCCAGTTATTGAGCAGCCCGTAATTGCCGTCTAGGATCCATTGCCACACCAGCCCCACCACTATCTCGGAGAGGACAGGCGGGATGAAGAATATCAGGCGGTAAAAATTCTTCATCCGGATCTCGCGGTCGCAGGCCCAGGCAAGCAAAAAGGCGAGGGCGTTCTGGAAAGTCAACGCAATGAGGGTGATGTACCCGGCATTAAGCATCGCCCCCCACCAGATCTTATCCTGGAGGATTATCTCTTTAAAATTGCTAAGGCCAACGAAGGCCTTGGTAGGAAGGATACCGTCCCAGCTGTAAAGCCCGAGCTGGAACACCCAGATGAAAGGTATGATATAGAATACCGCAAAAATGGCTGCTGCAGGCAGGACAAAAAGATAGTTCTCGAAGGCAGGCTTAATCCTCAACGCGCCATCTCTCTTTCTTTGACCATCTCTACCTGCGCCGCTACCTGCTCCGGGGTCTTCTCGCCGATGATGATGGATTGGATGCCCTTGTCAAAAGCCTCGATTACCTGCGGATACTCCGAAATCCCCCAAGTATTGGGGTGCGTGGTTATCTCCATGTCGTTGGCGAACTCCGCCATAATAGGGGCTATGTTGCTCAAGGAATCCTTGTTGGAAGGAAGGTTATCGGTGGCTTCGGCCAGATACACCTGTTGGTCGCGATCCGTCAGCCATTCCAGGAATTTCACCGCCCCTTCCTTATTCTTGGAACGGGCATTTACGATAAAGGACGAGCCCGCCCCTCCCCAGATGCTCATCGGGAATTTATCCGATGCCTTCGGAGGCAGCATCGGCGCATAATTCAGGTTCGGGTTCATTTCTTTATAGACGTTGAGACACCAGGAACCGTTAAAAGCGAATACCGCCCTTTCGTTGGCAAAGAGTTGTTCGGCATTTTTATTAACCATGGTCACGATGCCGCTCGCCAACGCGCCGGAATCCTGCATCTGTTTGAAGAGCGTAAAAACCCTTACCCAATCCGGGTCGGTGTAAGGAACCTTGCCCCTGATAGTATCCAGGATCTTGTCCTTGCCCATAATATTAAAGGCGTAATCATTCGCGAGGCAGTCAATCATCCAGATCTCGCCCCATCCGGAAACTAAACCCTGCATATTATTATCTTTGATTTTTCTTCCGATCTCCAGAAATTCCGCAAAGGTCGCAGGCGGCCTGTCAGGGTTAATCCCCAATTTCCTGAATAAATCCTTATTGTAAAGCATCTGGATGGTCATGATATCTACGGGGACCCCGTAGATGCCAGGCGTGATGCCGTAGGCGTTATCGGAAGAAAACTCGTTGACTGCCAGGGCTTTGGCAAAAAACCTCTTCTGCCATGCGCCGCCAGAATCCTGCATATAGGGGGTGAGGTCTAAGATGTGCCCTGCCTTGATAAAGGAAGCGAAGTCGCGCTTTTCGCCGAGCAGGCCGAAGATGTCCGGCAGGTTATTTCCCTGCGCTGCGGCGCGCACCTTCTGGGAATAAGCGTCCGAAGGAGCGTAGAGCTCAAAATTCACCCGCACCCCGGTCCTGGCTTCATATCTCTTGGCTAATTCTTGGAAGGCAGGATCGCGGTCAGTCATCCAATGCCAGACCGTAATGGTATTACTTGGTTTTCCGGAAATTTTCTGTCCGCAGCCTGCGGTAATTAATAATAAAAGAAGGAGGGCGGTTGTTAATACCGGGGAATTTCTTTTCATGCGAATTTGCTCATTATCTCACTTCAGGGGATAGAATATTTTGGAGGGATACTACCCCGCCATAAAAATCTTCCTTACCTTGCCATAAGTTGCCTGGGCGGTCAAGGCATTTGGCTATTGATGTTCCTCCAGCCACAAGACACGCGCCAAACCCATAAGTTCTGCTCTATCCAGACGCACGCCGATACGCTTGTTACCGATGCCGGGATTGGCGCCTGCCCACATTACCCTACCGCGGGTATAAAGCGGCTCGTGCTTGTCAGGTATATTCAGCCACATCTCCAGAGGGGTCCTATTTGTCAATTCCTGGTTAGTTACAAAACCCACGCCGTTGGCGCTGATATCAGTCGTTTCTCCCACGCCTTCGCTGCCGTCAACCGGATTTAAAAAACGCACGGGCAGCCGGGTATTTATCCGGGCGAATACTCTATTGTCTTCCATATCTTCACCTCCTTCCTATGAGTATTTTTGCTCCGTGGCTGATTTTTATCTACGGTAGTTATTATAGCACAATTTGCTATTTTGGCTACTATTTTATTTTATTAAAAAATACTTATGCAAAGGGTTGATTTAACCTTAAAACCCTCGAAAAACCCATTAGTTCCGGCCTCGCCAACTCTACTCCGATGCGGTATCTGCCGTCAAACAAGGGCCTGGACCACGCCACCGAACCTTGGGTGTAAAGGTCAGCAAAACCATCCGGAATATCCAGCCATATCCCCAAAGAAGTGCGGGGCTTCAAGGGTTCGCTGCTGATAAACCCCACCCCCTTGGCGCTGACATCGCAGGCCTGCCCATGCCCAACCTTGTTTGCATCCAGGTCCATGAAGCGCAGGGGCAAATCTGTAGCGATGCGCTCAAACAGCCTCTTATCCTTTACCAATATCCTCATCCATGCCACCTCCTTTTTCCTTTCTCCGTGGCTGTTTTTAAGATACTGTCGCGTTACCTGCCATTCTATTCAGTAACTCGGACATTTTAATGCTGTCTCTCGCGCTATCCAGAACCGCGGCTGCATCAAAACTGGGATGATGCCACTCTGAACCGCTATTAACCTTAAGCACCTCGGCTCCGGCTCCGTTCTCGTTAAGAATGCCCTGGATTTCTTCTCTGGTCAGGGAGCCAATCGGAGCTACCAACATTGCGTATTGGTGTTTGTTATTATATTTAAAAAATACGGAAAATGTGGGGTCAATATACATCCACGGGCGATTATCCTGATACATTACTATAGCGTGATGCGGCCAAGGCGCGGGAGTAAAGCTTTTCACTTCAATATTTATAAATTCGATGCGCCTCGGCCCCTGGGATGAAATAACAAAGTCGTAACCGAGCCCATGCAACTCCTGCTGCAGCAGAAGCGCAAAAACCGTTGCGCCGTCGCAACAATCAATATTATTCCAACCATAGATCTCTTCCATGGCCTGGAGAAAACCTTGGCGATGGTCAGTATCGTCCGGACTCTCCATCTGTTTTATAAACTGCACCGCTTCATCCTGAAGCCGTCTATTGGATTGCTGGAAATCGGCTGGCTGCACAGAGAATGATTCTTGTTTTGCCGTACCGGTCGTAGCGGGAATTATCTCTTCCGGATGCGAAGCTGAGGCAGAAGCGGAAGGTGCCTTAAATCTTAACCCGGCGTAGAATTCCTTATATAAATTATATAATTTCTCGGCTTCTTGCTCTCCCATAACACCTATTACCTCGCTCTTTATTTGAGAAATAATTTTTGATCCCTCCAAGCCGACTGCTTCAGCTAACAGCAGCTGTAAAATAAGCGCAGATAAAATGACCGGGTGCTTCTTGACCAAACCAACTAATTCATCGTTTTTGAAATTAAGCCAATTTTCAAGAGCTATTTTTGCCCGAGGCTCAAGCCCCTCACGTACCTTTTCTCTTCCAAGTATCTCTATAGCAACCCGGTCGGCGATTAATTCTAATAAGTTATTGGTAAATCTCCCCTGGTCCTGCTGGCAACCTCCGTGATTAACAAAATCAAACTTATTCCATTCCAAATAAGGGTGCCTTTGCATATCCTGCCCTAAAGCCTCACGTTTAGAAATGACATCTAACAATTTATACAAATCGTCTGCGGGATCAAAAACAATGTGCCCAAGTTCATGGGCAAGATATAGCCGTAATTCTTCATCTGATAAATTAAACTTTTTACCGTCAAAGGAAGGAAGAAAATTCATAGCCATAAAGATGCCGGGGTCGGACGGACTCCCCATCAATGTTACTGCCATGTCTATCTCTGGTTCCGGCTCATAAGAAAACCTGTGTACCTTCTTCAAATTTATGCCGAATTTACGCATCCCAGCATAAATTTCATTCAGATACACTCCAATCAATCTATCCCAGTACAAGGTTTGAGCAAGTAATGCGATTAATCTTTCTTCTTTGCCTCTTGTAAATTCGAAGAATCCAGAGATATCGCTAAATCTGGTGTTGGTTAAATAACATCCCCAGAGGGCCAGGGCTTCGTAAAAATTATCTGAAGAAACCAGGGGATCCTTCCTTAAACTGCTAACAAATTCCTCGGCAATTGAAGTAGCTAACACCAAATAACCATCACCCTGTTTTTCTAAGGCATAGAGCTCGCTTCTGATGGGGTTACGGATGCCTATCTGGGTTGCCTGGCGGTGTGCTTGTTCGTGGGTTCTGATTTCGCTAAGGAGCGTGTCGGATTCTTTTTCGGTGAGGACTTGGTTCTTGATTATTTCATGGAGCAGTGACTGAAGCTCTTCTTCGCTGGTGCGGTCATTGGCAAGGGGATGGAAAAAGGCGTTGCACCTCTGCCTTGGGCTTGGAGAGCCTCTTGTGCCGTTTATCCCGGCTGTCTTCCACAAGGCTACCTTATAGCCTAATTCATATATTTCCTCATAATGCGCTGCCTGGGGTTTTCCGGCCAGCCTAAGGAATTTAGCAAATAGCCACTGGAAGGCGGAGACGAAGTTGTGGTTTTTCCTTTCCTGCGCAAAAAGAGAAAGCTGTTCTGCCTTTTCTGGTTGACTTTCTTGCGGCGGCATCTTAGGGTTGATAGCAGCGGACTTGTGTAAAGTGACCTTCCAGTCCTGGGGTTCTTCCTCAAACAGAACGTATTCCATGTCGTTAAGAAAACTCAAGGCTTTATCCTGGAACTGCCTCGAGACCAAAAGAACATCCAATTCCTGCCTTTTGAACTGGAAGAATATAGGCAGGCGCGCTTCGGGCCTTAGATTAAAAATATTACCTATTCTATAACCTGGCTGCAAATCCTCTTCTAAAATAGCGGCGGTATCTGATATGTCTGCTACGATGACAAACGGCCCCGGTTTATATTTTTCGATCAACTCTAAAAGCCGGCTGATCTTGACTATCTTAACGTGTTTTATCCCGTGTTCGGTTAACCAGGATAATGCCCTTTCCCCTGTGCCTGCCATGGCATTAATCAGGGTCTGGCTGGATTTATTGCTTCCCCGCCCTGCTTTATCCCTTTGATATTTAAGATACTCTTCCAGGGGCTGGGGGCCTTTGGTCTGGATGTAATTTAATGCCCTCATGGCCTTGCGTAACAATGCCAGGCAGTAAGAAAGCTCTCCGGCAGGAACAAGCAAGACATACGGGTTATTGAGTTCTTTAGCTATATCTTGTGTCTCATTGATTAAACTCTCAATCCTCTCCAACCTTTTCTGGCTTATAGGAGCCGAATTGACAAACATCAGATTAACATCGTCTAAATCCAGAGTCTCTTTCAATTTCAGGTATTCTTGACGGCAATAATAGCTAAGGTCGCTTAAAAGATTATCCATGGCGCCCCCCAACTCCTCGAGCGCCTCCGAAACCAACCTCTTTAAAATACCTTTTATCTTTTCAATATTCTCCTGGGCTAATAAATCTTCCTCGCTATGCAAGGGAGCCTGCTGCGAGTTGAATGCCAGACCGAAAACAAATGGCAAGGCAAAACCCAAACCATAAGTTCCATTTTTTAATAACGCGTAGCCCGCCAAACCGGAAAGGATTAAAGTAAATAACGAGCCAATGGCAAGGCTGATACCGCTTCTTCTCTGAATCAAGCGTTCCAGCCCTTCATCCTTAGTACCCCTGCCTTCGAGCACATACCATAAGCCGGGGTTACCAGCGCGCCCTAAGATATCGTTTTCATTAACCTCGGGCCGGTAAAAAATAATGATATCTGCCTGATAACCGGCCGGCAGATTTCCGATTTCGCCTTTCTTGGTTGTCTGGGCAATAATCACGTTTTTATCAAATTCTTCCTGCATATTTTTTGTGGTTGCCCTACCTTTTAAAACTCCGATTCCGATGCCCAACGGCCTCAGGGATCCTGTCAGGGCCGAGAGAATCTTATCCGCGCTAACAGACTCATAAGCCACGATTAATATCTTTAAACCCGGCAGGCGGGCATTATTCTTCACTAACCCTGGCACATTTCTAACTATCCAATCCAGCTTGGGATGCTCCAGAAGGTAACGCCCATCCTCCGCTGCGGTGTCGATGTCTCTCAATAAAGAGGCAACATTCTCTTTTATGGAATTAATCTGAGCGGAGTACTTGGTAAAAATACGCCAGGAGGCAAAGAATCTTCTTGTCGCCAGCATTATCTCATCGTGTTCTTCTTCGTCGCCGCCTTTAAATGGCGCGATGAGGTTATATTCTCCCCTGCGGTGCCTGCACTGTGCCTCTTCGGTAAATATCTGCCTTACCTTCTTGGGGTTTATGGGTGAAGTTAAAAACTCAGCCTCCAGCCTTGCATCAATCTTATCATCATTAGACAGGTATCTTGACAACTCCTGCCAGGACAAGCCTAAATAAGCGCCAACTACCCTCCTTACCGCCTCTTCCTTTCTCTCCAGGTAGTCCTTTAACTCCGTCACCCCAGACTGCTCAAGGTGCTCCAGCGCCAGGTAAATTATCCACAGGAAGCTTACATCCGCTAAAGCATTCTGCCTGCGGCGATAATCCTGGGATATATTCTCTCTTATAAAACTCTTCATCTGTTGGTGGCGGCTAAAGCTCATCTTCTCGCGGTGCTCTTTAAGATAATCCAAGACCTCGGGAGTCAGAGGATGCTGCATCCGGCCGGGGCGGTAATACGGGGCGTATCTCTTAAGAGCCTCCAGCCCATCACAATACATTTCCTCCAAAGCATCCAAAATATTCTGCCAACGTGAATCAGCAGGCAAAGAGAGGAGTTTTACTATCCTGCCTGTATCGGAGTCCTCCAAACCGCGGGTTTTTCTTTCCAGCCGAAGGCATTCCTTTTCTGCTGCCTTACGGAAAATATTACCCTGTCCTTCAACCTTGAAAAATCTTCTTGCGTCAACGTATTCGGATATGCCGTCGTTCCACTGCGCTTCATTACAAATACAAAGGCACCCGTCGGCATTCAGAAAGGGGTAGATTTTATCAATAAATTCCGGCAGGCGTCTCAGAGGAATCCACAGTTTTATAACGTTGTTTAAGGCAATAAAATCCACCTTACCGTCAAAAGGCAGAGGTTCCCCGCTCATAAAATTGTAGCATTGGAATATTTTCTCCCTAAAACGGATATCATCTTTATCTCCGAATATGACTTTAAAATTCTTAATCTCTTCATCCAGGCCGGGCTTCTCCCCGAAAAAATGCGCTATGGCCTTCTGGTAGGTTCGGGCTCTGGCAGCCTTGATATCCGTAGCGTCTAAATCCGTAGCAATAATTTCAAAATCATCCCCGCTTAACCCCTGCTTTATAGCTTCAGCCGCAAAATGATAGGCCTCTTCACCGCTGGCAGAGGCCGCGAACCAAATCCTGATTTTATCTTTGCGCCCTGCCTCTTTCATTCTGTAGATTTCCTGAACTATAAATCCTACCTGGCTTTTGACCTCTTCGCGCTCAAAAGAGGTATAGCTGACATCCACCACGTTATCCAGAAAATCCAGAAACCCTTTATCCTGGATAAGGAGTTTCTCAAGGACGCTGACAAAAGGCGCTCCCTCGTGGATAAACCACTCATCCGTATAGTTGTGGCGGATGGCCTCGACGTTTCTTAAATTACGGTCGCTTCTGCCGTATATCAATATGCCGGTCTTGATATATACATACCTAAAGACCATCTTAAACATCAGGCGGTCAAACAGCTTGAACGCGATAGGGATTAACTTTTCTTTAATATCGGCATATGTAGCTTCGCCGCCTAAGCCCTTTGCAACATTAATAATCGCTCTTTTCAAACGCAAGTTATTAAACACGGCCTCGGCAAGCTGTTCTGATATCAAACCCAAAGGCCATAAAAGAAAATACGTCGCCGCAAAACGCAGGTTAAATATGGCACAAGAAGCAAAAGACGTTTTAGTGCCGATTCTACACGATACCTGCTCTTCCAGCGCCGCGCACTTTTCATGCGGATAGCCTGATATAGCCGCAGTTTCATGAAGGATAGTCTTAGTTAATTCAGGGAGGTTATTCAGGAAGGCTGGATTGATGACAATGTAGCCGCGGTAGTTAAAGCCGTATAGCCGTATGCCGAAGAAAAACAAAAAGCTAAAGAGCCACTTTGGTCCAGCACGAATAAGTCCTTTTGCAGCTATTTCCTCTGATAATCTCTCAAGGCCATTTTCCCCTGCCTGTCTTAAGGCCTGGGCGGCTGCCTGGGTTGCCTTGTGGTTATCTGCCCCCCCAAAACCTCTGGAGAAATTATCGGATAACTTATATACTAGAGAGGTAACTGCATTCAATACCGACTTCTGCCAAGGAGGCAATTCTTTACCGTTCATAGTGCGGGTGGAATCCGTAATCCCAGTTGCCGCAGCATTATTCAACGATTCGGAATACGGAACTGTCGTGCCTTCTTCTCCCTCTATACCGTCAAAAGAAGAATTAAGCATAAGGTCGCTCAACGCCTCTTCCTGCATCTTTAATAATTCATCATAGGTAACTACTGATATGCCTTTAGAATTGACATATTCTACTATCTGCCTGAAAACATCTAAATCGAGCTCAGTGTAAACACTGGGCTGGCCTGGAGTAAATTTATGGAACAAGAGCCCTAAGGTGGCGTTGTTAGCAGCTGCTTTGTCTATCTGAGAGATTGTTTCAGCTAAGGTATCATTTGTTGCCGCATTACCATACGCATCTACTTGTTCAGGAACAAAAACATATAACTTATAAGGATTAAAAGGAAACTGATAGCGTCTTATCTCATCGTTTGTTTCAATTTGATGAGAGGTAAAATGGTTATAAATCATCTCCAGGGTATCCTGGTCATATCTAAAACGCGGGGAGGTATATGAATCAGCAACAAAACCCAGCATCCTTAATGTATTGGCGTTGCCAAAAGTCTCGTAGAATTTGACGTAATAGGGCTCATTTGGCATATCGTCGACCCCGGAATGGGTCCCTATCTGGTTACCTTTAGCAGCCAGCTCCCGGATATCCTGCAGGCTCATATAACTGGCTGTCTGGTCATTGCCTTTGGCCATTTCATCCCAAATGGCAGATGGAATAATATTGTAAACCCCGCGATAACCGTATTGTTCCAATATATCGGTTGCCTCTAACGCCGATCTCCATCCGTCGTCAAAACGGAATACAATATGCGGCTTATTCAATAAGTCCGCGGCAACTGAATCAATCACTCTGGAAAAACGCACTCCATCAACGTACACATTCAATGTTCCGTTATATCTTTGGGCCTTAATTGATATGCTTATAAACCCCACCTTCTGGCTGGAAGGAGAGTATTGCCGGGTAATATAATCTATGCCCTTAGAAGATAATAACGCATAAGGCAATCTATTCAAATGACTCATGTTATTATCGTATTCATCTATAAACAAAATAATCCCTCCGTCATCAAGAGTCTCGGCGTTAATCATAGCTTGCAATACATAAGTATTTCCGGAATCGACGTGGATTAAATCAGAATGCGCTTCTCCGGACGTTGTAATACGCAGGGAATTTTTCGCTGAAGGGGCTACCCCGTGATTATTATAATCTATACTCCAGCCTTCTAACGGTAATGTCCATCCCGCAGAGGCATTGCTTTTATTGTTAAGATAATCATTGATACTCTCAAATTTTCTTTCTCCTTTGGAATAAGCATAATATTCAATATTAGTTACAATATCTGCGGAGATTCGCTTGCTTGGCAAAAACAACATGAAAAACGAAGATAAAAACAACGGCAATACAATCAAACCGGCATAAAAAACTCTACGTAAATAACCGATCTTATTATCTGCGGGAAAATGCTGCTTCTTGCTTTTAACGGGCTTGGCGGATGCTGAAGCCTTCGGCGAAACCGACCTGGTGGACCAGCCGTTATGCCCTAATGTCAAAAAAGCATAATAGTTGAGCGGGCCCAAGACCAGAATATAGAGATACATATAAGCCACCCCGTAAATAAAATCTGATTTGCCTTTCTTAGCGAGATAATAAAGCGAACAAAGAAACGGCACAAAAGATACTCCCAGAATATACGACCAGGCCATCGCTCCATTGACCAGGGTATTCCAGATCAAAGCATAGAAAATAACTGCCGGTGAGAAAAGTGAAATAAATACCGATAAGTAATAAGGAACAGATACGGCAGGATTTTTCTTCCACATAAAGCGACTGGCTACGGTCAGGGATTCTCTCCCCCAGGACCTCTTCCAACGCAACTGCTGCTTAAAATATTGCCTGAATGTCTCCGGAACGATAGTTGTCGCCTTGGCCTCGGAATGATAAATTACTTTCTTGCCTTCTCTCAATGTAAGATTGGTAAGGTTGCGGTCGTCGCCAAATGTGCATTTCTTACCGTGGAATTTCTGGTTTTCAAAATCAGGCAATATATCCAGGAGGTATTCGCGCCGATAAGCTGAGAAACACCCCGGGCAGCAGGATACCGCCCCAAAGACGCTCTCCGCCGCTTTAAATATTCTAAACATCACATAATACCAGACCTCCTGCATGCGGGTTAAACCATTCTTATCCCAATTCACCACCTCGGTATGACCGGCAACCGCTCCTATCCTTTTATCTATCAAAGGTTGCACTATTTTATAAAGAGAGCCTTCTTCCAGGCGGCTATCCGAATCCACAAATACCATAATCTCACCCTTAGCCTGCCTAATCGCGGTCCCCATGGCTTGCCTCTTGCCGTGATTGATATGGAAGTTAATCACCCTGACATTCCTATAAGGCCTGGCTGTTTCTTCAATAACTTTTAAGGTATTATCGCGAGAGCCGTCATTTACTACAATAACCTCAAGTTTATCCGCAGGATAACCGGTGTTAAGACAACTGGTGATGGTTTCCCTGACGCTTTCTCCTTCATTGTAAGCAGGGATAGCCACGGTTACGGAAGGATAATAATTTGCTGGCTTGGGAGCGCGATAGAAAAAAGATGTAATTATGCGGCTAAAAACATAGACTACCGTAATAATGCCGTAATTTTTAAATAACCAGGGGAGAGTGGAATGCTGGACAGAAGTATACTTAAGATAAACTATTGCTAAAAATACAGCCCCTGCTACAATTACACCGGCCAGGGTGGAAAATTTTAAAGGGCCTTTTTGGGAAACTTCATTTGTAGCTGAAGGGCTTGGTATATCAAGAGTATTTTTTTGTTGAATTCTAAGCCTTAATTTAAGGGATGGCTTTTTATTGGCAAATACCGCAGCTGCAATTTCATAAGCCAAGGACCTGTTTTCTCCTTCGCTTGCCCCTTCTGGAATAATAATATAGGCGTCTCCATTTCGGCGGCAACGCACAATGCCTTTTGACCACGACGGCGGAGCGCGCACAAAATTTATCTTACCTAACTTGACCGGCCTTACGGTAATCTTTAATTTTTCCAAATAAGCTACCGCCTGCTTGATTTCCGGAGACTCAACATTGATCTTTTCCCAATCCTTAAGCAGGCCGTGCCGCAGCTGAGCCAGGTTTACCGCTCTGTTTACCGCTTGCTTAGGCGATCTGTTGGCTTCGACAAAATGATGCAGCGATAACCCGCGCACAAGCGAGGTCAACTCTTTATCCTGATTTTCAAATAGCTCCTCCTGCAATACCCTTAACAGATAATGCGGGCTGCTCTGCCAACCCGGTTTCCAATTCTCTGCGCGGATAAATCTGATGGTACGGCTGCTTAAATTAATACGGGCTTCTTCTCTTTGGATGCCCACTTTAAGAACCCTGTTTTTCAGCTCCATTCTCAATGCGCCTGTCTGCGCCAGATGCTCGCCTATTTCATGGAAGATGGCAAGGGGGTTATTTAGGACGGCTTGTTGTACCGCAATGAGTTGCGGCTCAGCCATGCTAAAACCGAAAAGGTCTCCTAAAATACCGGAGAAGGTGTAGAACCTAGGGGGGGATTTCTCTAAATTCTCCAGAAAAGCCTCAAGTATATAATTCCCCTCATTGTTTTCATCGTTGAACAAACCTTCCAATGACCACCGGAAGGCCTTATTGCTGCTTCTGACAAGTTTTAATTCTCCCAACTCGTTGCCGCTCTTTACGCTTATTACCTTCGCAATCCTCCTGCCTTCTTCCTCTTCGCTTACCGTATTTACCGCAGCTAACTTGCCTATCTGGCCAGTTGTCTTTTGCTTGTCAACAAAAAGCACCATGGCCTTGCCCCTTTTTACATTTAACCCCGCCTCCTCTAAGGCTGCCGGGGCTTTTACCCAAGACATTGAAACTGCCGGAAGAGATAACTCTTCGGTCAATAAGTCTTTTACTAAATCATACCCCACAGAAAACATCATTATGGTGTTTTCATCTGTCGCCACAGAGTAAAATTCTTCCCCGACATCAATAAGGTCTAATCCTGAAATAACCGAACCGTCGGAAATAACCTCTACCTTGTTTTCATCCAGGAATTTTCCTAAGAATGACGGCTGCCTTACTTCGTATCTATCAAGTAATTTCTTTAAGTCCTCTAAATCATAGTTATCATCGATGGGCTTGGCATTTGCGGCAATCACCACTTTATAGCCGAGCTTCAGAACCTCCCGTATTAAGACTAAACAATACAGCACCTCTCCGGAGTTATCAACGTTAAAGAGCACGGTTTTATTGATTCTTTCCTTTTTGGGCACTTTCAGGAGGCGTTCGGCAACTTCCTGGGCCTGGTCAAGCGCAAAGTATCCTTTATCATCGATCATATTCAAAACCCCGTTGACAGTCTCACCATAATGAATATTCTGTAAAACAGTATTGAACTTCCTTGGCGCAAGGCTAAGTTCATCGTGAAATGATTCCGGACGCCGGCGGTCAAAGAAGTTGAGGTTGGCTAAAGCTACTGTTTTCATCGCCAGGCTTAGGCGCTGATAGGCGTTTGGCGAAGAATCCAAAAGCCTGATTAAGTCCAGGCTTAGGGGAAGGGCATCCTCATCTGATTCTCTCTTAACCAGCTCAAAAGGCGACTCGGCATAAACCCAAACAATCTGCCAGAGTAACGCCTGAACTTCATAAAAGGTGAGCCCGTCTACCCAATGGCTTTCCATAAGGGTCTCCACGGCAGCCCAAACCTTAAACATAAATTCAGCGGTAAACCGCCTGTCATCGTGCAGTTCAATAAATAAATCCCTTGCCGCAGAAATACTCTCCATAATATGGTTACCCAAGACAGTTACCGCGTCCTCGTGCCTGGATTTGATCTCGCCGAACGTCAAGGGGAGCTGCTTTCTTTTTCCTCCGGCAATAAGGCTATAGCGGTTTATTGCCCTAAGTGGCTTAAATCTTAAAGCCAATATGCCGTTTGCACCTTTTTTCAATTCATGGTCGCTAATAACGCCCGTTAATTTTATCTTCTGGTCTGAAGTAACTATGTTAGAATAAGGCCGGATTATCTCATCTTCTAAAAGCCCGGCGTCATCGATTTCGCTCCCCTCATAAAACAGGCAGTTTATGGCTCTAAGCCTGGAGAGCTTGGCATTAGTCCCTACATAGGTATTACGCAAGGAAACTACGGGGCCCAGCACCGCTTCTTTCCTGACCCTGCTCTTGCCTAATATATTCACATAGGAGTGCACCACCGCGCCCGGCTCTACCTTGGCCTCCTCAGAGACATAAATTGTTGACGGCTCGCCCCTGATTACAACCCCGCTTTTGATAAGCCTGGCGTATAGGGGTTTGTTTACCGATAATGACGAAACCCCGTCCTTGTTTAGTTCATTGGATGGTTCAATGCCTATCTCGCGGAGGCCAAAACGCATTTCTTCTCTCCCCATAGCAACGCTCTTCCTGCCCACTACCAACTGCCCGTCTTCTATTGCTGAACCGATAATGATTGAATCGGCAATATAACAATCCTTACCGATTGCCGCTCCTCTTCTTATAATAGTTTGATCTTCTGCGCTAATCCTGGCGTTATCCCCTATTTTAACCTTGCCCAAATAAATCAACCCCTCTGAAGCATCCAGGATTACGTTTTTGCCGAAACACCGCGGGAATTCTTCGGTCAAATGCTTAAATTCTTCAGCATAAATATAGATATTAGCCGCGTCGTTAATAATTATGTTTTTGCCGCTGGCGTATAAGCCGGACAAAAGAACCGCATGGTCCTTAAGACAGACTATTTCCCCTGACATATCAACTTCTTTAGCCAGAATATTATCAATATCAAGCGGCGCGTTTACCAATAGCATCGCCGAATGCTTGGGTATCCCTTTAAATTCTTCAATCTTCTCCGGGTTTTTGGCCATTAAAATATGAATAAAAGGCTTGCGGCTCTGCATCTGCCATAGGCTTTCAGCATTGCCTTGGCCCATAGCAACAACGCAAAAAGTACTCTTATCCTTAAATTCCCTAAGGAAGCTGCCGCTTAATTTGGCAGCCGGAGTTGCGAACATCCTTGAACCGGAAGAAATCACCTTGAGGCGCACCTCTGAATAATTCTTAAAATAACCCAGCCGTCTTAGCTCACCAAGTAGTGCAACGGCGTCCTGAGATGTTATATCATTGATTACGGGGACATCACGGCTGGCGATAACTACGTTAAAACCGGATTCCAAAAGGAAACTCGCCAACAACATCACCAACACTGTCTCTCCGGCGTTATCGGTCAATATAATCACCTTGGGCCTGGCTTCATCAAATATAAACCTAAAAGCGCCCAAAGAAACCATGGCCTTCAGCTTAACCGAGGCAAGTATCTCAAAAAATTCATCAAGCTGCTTTTTATACAGCCCCCGGCTGGCAACTTCTTCTATTTTCTGGATAAGCCAGGATTCTTCGTTAAATCCTGCCTCGGAAGCCTCTTTCTGGAAACGGGGATCCCCGAAATCCATGGCATTGGCTGCGGCGCAGATTACGCAAATCCTCTCCAGCGCCCTGTAAAAAGTGGTCAGTTCGAATAGATAATCCGGCGACACCCCATCCCCCATCTCTTGCTTATATTCACTCCAAGCCTTCTGCACTGCCAAAGGAACCTGCCTTAACCCCGGGTATTCTATCTTTAATACATCAGTGTAGGCTCTTGCCATCTTGATAAACTTACCTATACGGCCGGAAAGCGTAGCCTTCATCTTATCCTCTTCGGGTATGGGCCAATCTAAAACTCCGGCAAAGGTATTATAAATACGGGGGAATATCTTAAGCGCGGCGGAGTTAGCGCGCTCCTTCTCCTCGCGATAGAAATCTCCAACTCCAAAGATATCCTGCCTTTTTAATTCGGCATCATAATACAAAACAAAGGTGGGCTTTGCCGCGTAAAGCGGCTCGTAAATCTTGGCAAAGATGTCGGCGTAAAAACTGACTAAACGCCTGTAGAAAACAACTTGCCTATCCGTCCAATGCGTATCCTTAAAGTCCTCATATTGAATCAATAAAAGCGCCCGCAGGGCTCTATGCATATCCCGTTCAAGATCCCTGACCAGATTATCGCGCTGCTGATAGGTTTTAATCCTAGGCATCTTTTGTCGTAAGGACTCAAACCCGGCATTCAGTCCATTAAGCACCGACTTAACAACATCCTTTTGGGCCGCCAGCTGCGCAAAACTATCCTTAAATTCCTTATCCATCTGGCGGTCATTGCTTAACCCCAGAAGATTAGCGCGCACCTTCCGTAATTCCTCCAGCCCCCCCTCGGAAAAGGCGCTATCAACAAAGGCATCTTTATACTCTATCCTTAGCTCTTCCGGCAATTGTTCCCTGAATTCCTCAGGGGCAGTCCGCGCCATCTCAATATAGGCCTCAATAAACAAATCAACCACTGCCTGTTCCTTTGGCTCGAAGGACAGGTATATTTCCTTAAGAAAATATTTACGCACATTGCGCGGCAGAAACGTCAGGTGGCCGCTTGTTAAAATGTCCGCAAACCCCTTTACGCCTCCTGTGATCAAAGGCGTCCCCCAGAGACCCTTGCCTACATAGTTCTCTTTGGGGAAAATATTTAAATCCAGCAGGAGATATTTCCCTGCCTCTTCGTACTCTATGATATTCCCGCTGAGGCAGAGCTCTTTTAAAGCTCTTTGCAGCCCGGATTGGGATACTCTCCTTTTAAGATTCCACGGCATCTGGGCCGCTATTTCTTCAAGCGTTACTGCAACATTTTCCTGAAAGGTCTGGGCTAAAAATTCCAAAACCCTTTTCTTTAATTCTGCGCCTGGCACATCCGACCTGAAATATGGCGCCTCGCTTGATAAAGCCCCCGCCTCATCTTCACCTTCACGATGGGCCTGCTCATGCAAATCTAAAGCCCCGCGCGTAAACAATGATAGTTTGGATGGCGGGATAAAATATTTTGTATCTTGCCCGGAGGTAGTAGCTGTGGGAAGGAATAAGCTTACAATCAAAGTAACAGTGAGTATCAACGGCGATAAAGGCAGGCCTAAAATATACCCGATATAATACGGAGGGGCACGGATGGAGCGGGAAGTCAGATACAGCGCTCTTTTGAACCAGGTTTCAGCGCCTACGCGCAAAAATCCAAAAGCCACCTTTGGTTGCGAGCAATGCCGCCGCGCCTCCCAAAGTTGCCTGACAGGACGCGAGTGGTTAATGGCTTCGCTGCGCGGCAAAAGCCCCTTGGCGTCAAAAATATCTTCCAAGACATTAATAAGATTATCCGTGGCTCGTGGTAGAGTTGGATCATAGAATACCACCAAATGTTTTTTTACAAGCCGCGCCGAAGTACCGCGGTTGCAGCGGATAACGACATTAATTTTTTCTATTCCTTTGTTATCGAGGTGCCCTTTGGCAGCCAAGGTTTCTATACAAGCGGCGGCTTTAGCCCACTCGCTGCTCAATGTCTTCCCGTCGGTGATTCCCTTGACGCTATAGAGGAACTGCTTGGGGGGACGGTTAAACTCAAGTATAAAAGCATTAATCATACCGGCCCCCTTAAGATTGTTTGCCAAAACGCGGTAGTTACCGTCAAGGACATAGTAAATATTCTTTATAGAAGGGTGCTTCAAAAGAACTATCGGGGCTTCCTGGATTTCCGCATCATTATTAACTATCCTGACTTTATTAAATTCGAATGAATTCCTTGTAGGCACAACACGGCTAACCGGTATTACGGTCTCTGTGATTTCTAACGACGCGCCAAACTTTTTCTCAAGCCTTGCTTTTTCAGCAGAAGCCCGCTGAAGGGAAAAATTCCTCATCAGCCATCTCTTTATATTCCTGGATAGCTTGCCAGGATAAAGGCTATCTACCTCATGCACAAAAATCTGGATATTGTCTATCATAGCCGTTCCTAAGAAGCTGCTAAGCAGGTTGCGCACGGAAGGAAAATAGGGCGTGGTAATTACCATGGTCTTCCTTTCTCCTTCCGCATCTTTCTCCGCTAAAAATTTAATGCCTGCTGTTGATTTCCCCGCAACAAAGTTAATCTTTACGCTACCGATATTTTGATAGTCAGCATATAAAAAGAATAAACCCAGAGTTTCCGCTAGCTCCGGAGATTTAAGCGATAGCTGTTTCCTAATCGAAGCTGCGTCAACAGCGGCAATATGTTCAAGATTAATCCTAATCTCCTGATTTCTTATCCCTAGCATTCTCAAAATAGAATCGGCATTCTCCAGTCCGTTTACCAAATAGTGCACTTCGGACTCTAATGTGGCATCAAGATTATCCATAGCCCCCAAGCTTACCGCCACCACGCAAATTCCGGCTATGCGCCCTGCTGTTTCAGCCGAATCTTCAAAATGGATTAGCTGTTCCGGTCTGGTATTTAATTCGCGCATAATCTTGCGCATTGCCCCGGCCTTGCTTAAATACTCCTCCGGCACGCCGCTTCTTATTGCAAGGGACATTATCTCTTCTGGATAAATAGCGTAAATATGCCTCTCTCCTATAAACTCTAACAGTCCTCTTCTGCGCAATTCATCAATTAATAAATCCTTCTCGCCATCGCTTACCACAAAAATCTCCACTCCTGCGCTTCTTAATGACGAAAGGATAGCCTTAGTTTGCAACAGGTAGCTATCATTTAATATTATGCTCCCGTCAAAAGACGCTGCCTTTAAATCTCTCAACTGGGGATTTAAGGATACTGCCCCTCTTAAACTCAATTCTCTTTTGACCCTAGAGGTCTCCGGTTTTATATCCGGCTCGCGCCCTATGATTTTCCTTACGGCGTAATTAACCAAAGGCCCCACGGATACCTGCTGCTGGGCAGGGAAACCGTCTGGCAACTCTACGGATTTTGTGGAAAGGAGGAGCCGGGGAGGCATCAGCTCGCGCTCCTTATCTATGTATTTCAGCGTTGGCTCTATCCTCTTCCTTTTTTCTATAGCCGCCAGTATTTCCTTTTCGCTGCGGCCGGTATTGAATACTTTTAGGCCGTGGGAGAACTTCCCGTGCACTACCCCGGTCAGGATCCTATGCCAGAAAACCCCTACTTTTCTTACCAAGGCATAGGTTGCAGCCATTATTGTCCCGCCGGAGGAGGTTTCATCGTCAATCACAAAAACCCAACAGTCTCTCACGGGCCTTCCTGCGACCAGTTTGATTTTACGGCCGTCTTTATCTAAGATAAAACCTGGTATCACGACAGTGGTAGAAGTGGTCCTTACCTTATCCATATAACCGCAATAAACCCTTAAACTGACGCCGTAATTATATTCTACGTACCCCTCCAGCACAGCGGCTGCCTCGCATATATACTTGTAGGCCCCGTCATCGGGGGCAACCAATAACAGAGGGTGCTTCTTGAACTCTTCCTCCAGGCGCTCCGGCCTTACCCATCTTATTAACTTCTCGAAAAGGCTTTCGGCAATCTGCACGAACGCATTGAGGTTATATATCTTATAAGGATATCCGTCTAGGCCGGTATAACCGCTTTCTTTCCCATAATGGATGTTTAAAACAAAATAATTATCCACCAGGTTGTCTATGCTTTTTAACATCACAGCAGCGCTTACGCCCTGCCCCGGCCGGAATATTTTGTCCTGCCTGGAATAAGCCGCGTAGAGATTGATGAGCGATATGCTGCCCACCCCTGCCCGGCGAAGAGCAGAAAGCATGAGCCACAATTCCGCAATATCAACGCTATTTTCAGTGCTATGCAATAGAACTACATTCTTACCCTTTATGCCATCTGGCAAAGATATCTCCCAGTCCAAAGGGTTTGTTTTATTCTTTATAATATTGGCCCTTTCAGCGCTTATATTGATTTCTCCTGCCGCTTCTTTAGCATCATCCTCTAGCCGTTCATGTTGATAAAGAACCTTATCTATCCATATCGGGAACTCCTTCTTATCTAAAAGCGGCTGGGGACTGGCATCCCAATCTTTGAGTACGCCGTTTTTCTCGTAACCCACGCTATCGCTAAAACTACGCAAGAAATCCCCCAGGCCATTGCTAAAGGAACTGCCCGGCCTGTTCGTTATCAACCGGATAGTCTTGGCCTTGTAACTCCGCAAGAGCTCCAAAGTCAATATCACCCTCACTAAATCATCCGGTGACCCGATATTATGCCTTAGGTTCACATTTGCCCGTTTTACAGTATAAGGATTTAAAATTACAGGGCCCCATTCTCCATCCGGGAAACGAGTAAATTCTATGCCTATGGACGAACCCTCATCAGTTTGTGCTATGATTACCTCTGTCCCTATTGTTCTTTCTGAAGCCAGATAACCGATAAATTCCTCCTCTACTTTAAGGTTCTCTTTATGGTTTAATCCCTGAACCGCTCCCAATTCATGCAATACGGTTAAACTTAACTGGGTAGGGTCTGTCAGGATAGTGTTGTCAAGATATAAGGCGCCTTTATAAAAAGCCCCGTAAATTAACTTAAAGGGAGCGAAATGTATTTTATTGCGTTCTGACAAAATCCTGTCTAAATCCCTTACCCAGTCCTGGCGGCCGCTATCATTTAAGAAGTCGCGAGCCGGCTTGCAAAAATCCCTCAGTTTAAGATGCTGGGAATCGCTGCATACGCTGGAGTTGTCCTGGTTTTTCCTTAGCTCCTCTTCAATCTGTTCTTCGCTTAAAGATGCGCCGGATTTGGACCGCGCGAAATCATGCTTACCCAATGTTGCGACTACCCATCCGACGCTCGCCCCCCAGGGGGATTGGAAAAATGTATCGCGAGGCAAGCCAAAGGGGTCAATTTTATTTTCCCAAGAGGTAAACAATTCCACGTTCGCTTTCGGCAATGAATGCTTTAGGGCCTCCTTCATTACTACCAGGCGCGTGATAGCTTCATAGTCATCACCGTTATATATGGACGGCGCGAAATAAATCCTCCCATTGGGTTTTACCTGCTTCGCCAAAGAGGCAGCGTGGCTCCTCATTTCATTAGGATAGATTAAAAGATTCATTGAAATAACAACATCGGCAGGCCCTAATTCCTCTTTATTGGCGTCCGCAAATACAAAAACAAGATTGGAGAGCTTCCTTTTCCTCTCTGCCTCTATTATCGCGGCAACATCATAATCTACACCGACCACAACTGCCGAGCTATCCTGCTTTTGATAGTATTTTGCCATATTGCCGGCAGCCTCTGCGAATTGGCAACCGACATCTAAAACGCGCAAACCTTTTCCTTTGGGCCAGGGGTTAAGCCTGGCTCTTTTGACTGCTATTTCAATCTCGCTCCTTGTTTCAGGATGCTGCTTGGCAATCTCAGCAAATACCATCCTTACAATAATGCTGCGCACTAATATTGAACTATCTCCTGAAAGAGACTTAATCAACGCCTGACGTATCTCTTGCTGCTTCAACTTGTAAACTTCCCCTAAAAGCAATGCTGCCTTGGCGCGCATCCAGGGCCTGTTATCTTTTTGCAATATCCTTATTAAAAACTGGATTCCTTCTATGCCGGCATCGCGGATCTCCTGGACTATCGCTTCATCTCTGGCATGATTAACAGTCCGGCTCGTACCTTCCCCTTCTATCTTAAGGTATTCTTCAACTGGAAAATCCCGGCGGTCAAGTCCGGACATTACAAATAGAGCGGCCCCGGCCACCCCTAACATTTGTTTCCCCACCAGCCACGGAGAGGTCAAAGCAAAGAGGGCGAGACCGAGGCCAAATCCAATCATCACGGCGGTTTTAATCTCAGGGATACGAGGGGTCCTAGTGAGGTCTCCCGGGGAAGTCGTCCGGGCACCAGGACCCACATCGCATCCTGAGTTCGGTACTAAAGCGGCCTCGGCTAATCCTGTTTTTGCTTGACCCTCACCAGCCACGGAGAGTTGGGTAAGCCAGGTTAAACCGAGGCCAATTAAAGAAACCGCTTTCTCTTTGGCAAAATAAAAAATAGCTTTGATTTTGCAGTAACCTAAACCATTTAAATATTCCTCTTCTAATTTAATCTTAGAAAAAACAACTGCTTTTAATAATTGACTCAACTCTTCCGGATGGTTCTTAAAATACTCATAGCTTTCCTGGCAGGCGAGTTGGTGGGAGTTGGTTTCTAATTCTTCGGTTTCGTGGCGGATGATGTCATTAATTAATGCCTGGAAGTCTTGGGAAAACGGCTCATTCAGGTTAAACGGCGGGGCGCGGGAAGCCAGTCCGCTTAGCACCGCTACCTTACCAGAGATGGTCTTGACATCGGCGATCTTGCCGGTTAGGGTCTCATCTACGAATACTACTTCGTTGTTTCCAAAATACCGCTTGAGGTTCTCCAGTTGCTCTATGGTAGGTTTAATTAACTCCCCTGCGAGGCGAGCGGGGTAGGTTTGCCTTTCTAAATCCGAAGGTAAAATAGAGAAATCGGGACTAACTGACTCATCGACCTGGGCCATACTTTTCTCTGGTAATTGCGTTGCGGCTTTCTCCATTTTCTCATGGAGAACAGCAAGGCTGTGACTAGCTTTTTTATCGTTTGGCTTCACTTCAAGCGCTTGTTGATAATAGGATTCTGCCTTACCATATTCACCTAATACCTCGCAGAGGAAACCAAGATTATAATATGCCCTCATATCTTTGGGATCAGAGGCTAAGGCCTCCTCATATAGGGCTCTTGCTTCTTCGTATCTTTCTAATTTATAGCAAAGGACGCCGAGGTTATTAAGCGTCCTGGTATTTTTAGGCCCGGACTCAAGTGCCTTCCGATAATAATCCTCTGCCTCTGAGTATTTATCTGACTTCTCCCTGAAAACTCCTAAATTATTAAGTGTCACTGTGTCATCGGAGTTAACTTGCAGCGCTTTTAGGTAATAAGCTTCTGCCTCCTGGCAATTACCTAATTTTTCAGAAATGATACCGAGGTTATTCAGAGTTACAACATCATCAGGAGCAAGCTCAAGGGCTTTTAGATATTGCTCTTTTGCCTGTGGGTAGTTGTGAATTTTTTCGTAAAGGCGGCCGAGATTATCGTAGACTTTAGGATCTCTGGAATTAGTCTCAACTGACTTTTTGTAACAATCTTCTGCTTCGTCATATTTGCCCAATTTCTCAGAGACAAAAGCGAGATTTCCGAAGATAATCGGGGTTAAGCCATAATCGCTAGTTATCTGTAACCGCTCATAAAGAAGCGCAAGGCATTCATCAGGTGCCACGGGATTCCCTTTATAAAGATTTTCTCTTGCCTTAGCTAATTTTTCGTCTGGGACCTGATGCAGCAGGCTTAAAACAAGATAAGCTCCCCGGCGCTGGTAACACTCTCTGACTCTTATTTTTTCAATTCTCCGTAAAGCGAAATCAATAAATATGGCCTCATCGTTGGAAATCCAAAGCTCTATAAGGGCGCGCCCGGATGCCGAAACGCCGTAAACACCGTAACCTAACAGGCTAAATAGGATATAAGTAAGCTGTGGGAGGGCGGCGTATGAAAAAATTCTTTTTTCAAATGACCTTCTTCTCCCAAAGCTGATTCTTGAATCTTCCAAAGCTGTAATTACATCCGCTGCGCTATCTCCAAGGCCGCTAACCAAAATTCTAAGAAGTGGATGGACGCGGGAATTGCTGTTTATCCCCTGCATTTCAAGGAAATTCCTCATTTTTCTTATGAAGCTCATTAAACTATCGGCATCTTTCCTGGAAGGCGCCTCTTTCCGGAATTCATCGAAACTCCCGCTTTTGAATATACTCCAGAATTCCGCTGAAATCATTTCAATATTATTCAAAGGATAACCTAATTGCTCAAGTATCTCCTTTAGCCTATCATTAAGTTCAGGTGCTACAGGGACACCGGTAGTCTGTCCGTAAGCAGAGGGTTGAATACTTATCCCTGCTTGAAACGCAAAGATCTCCCCTTCAGATAACTCAGGATTATCTTTATGGAAATTCTCGTGTCTGTAGATAAAATCTATGAAGCCCGATATTTCATTATTGCTAAAGCCGCGGCCTTTTAGCAATTTTCCTGTTTTACTCTCATTTAATCCACCGAATATATTACTTAAGGCAGACGCAAATTCTATCTTTTCTGTTGAAGGGTTGTAGTGGGCGACTTCAACAGGAGGACCTTTAATCTTCCCTGAAACACTAAGCCATTCTTCCAATATTTGCAATGCCTCGGCATACCTCTTCCATTGACCGGCGGTTGCCGAATTAACATTGCGACTATTAATAAAAGCTAGTAACTCTTCGGAGGTTATCTTGCGGATGTCTGAACCGGAGGGAGTTGTATCTTGATTTTTCTGGTTTTCTTTACCATATCTCTTCAGCGCCACATTCGCCTTAAGGTACTCTTCCTTGTCCTTGCCTTCGATATCAAGGGTTCTGCCGCCTAATTTCTCGGTGATGGGGGGGG